>ODAI013376146.1_pt1 | contig 13460 bp, 14 predicted proteins | sample 1539321 | NCBI WGS metagenome assembly ODAI01 (sample SAMN02144231, study PRJEB22623) | gut metagenome | biome: sheep rumen | host: Ovis aries | place: New Zealand
ATGCGATTTTGCTTGTTGGGGAGTATGCCCCAATCCCCCTAATTGCCGATTTCATCGACAAGCTACGCCTGCAAAGCAGGCTGAATATCCAATTACATAATTTCAAGATATTTGTCAAAGCACTTCTCCACTTTCTTTAAAACTTTTTCATGTTCAGTCTTCATATCAGATAAAACTTTGCTGTCTATCAGTCCATAAGTGTTAACAGCTTTAGCTATCTGGTTGATGTTGTTACTGTCAATTCTCATCAGCTTGATTACCTCAAGGAGTTCCTTAAGCTCAACATGAATGTAGTAACCATCGATAGCCATCTTCCTGACATAAGCACTTAGATTTCTAAATCCCATCTGCGCCATCCTGTCTCGAATCATCTGTAATTCAACTTCTGGTATCTTGATATGAATCTGCTTGTCACATGGAACATATTCTTTACTCCACATTTGTTTTTCACCTCCTTCCTCAAATATATTTCTTAAGTACGAACTAATTATCTAAGAATCAAAGGCGCTATCCCGTATATCCAAAAAGTAGGATTTTTTTACTCCATTCAGTTTTTTCCACGAAATTGGAATGTAATATTTATAGTGAACGTACATTCTGTTATGATTAATATGTAGTAGTAATCTTGAAAATAACTTGGGGGAAATTAATCATTGAAGTGTAAATTATCAATTCAGGAAAAACTAAAAGATTTAAGAATAGAAAAAGGCCTGTCTCTGCAAGAATTGTCAGAGCAGACCGGAATATCCAGAGCATCACTGGGAAATTATGAAACAGATGATTACAAAGAAATCTCTCACAAGGCCATCATCACACTTGCGGATTTTTATGGAGTAACATCAGACTATCTTCTGGGACTTACTGAAAATAGAGAACAACATCTATTTCCTATAGATGAACTTGGACTGGATGATGAAACTGTAGATTTACTAAAAAGTGGGAAGCTTAATGTCAGATTGATTTGTGAAATGATTAAGCACCCGGATTTTATAAATTTTCTTTCGGACATGGAAATCTACGTTGATAATCTTGCCGGAATGCAATTTCGAAACATCAACAAAATGATTGAACAGACAAGAGTCCGGCTTCAAAATAAAGGCATTTCCGATGAAGATCATTACATGAAAACCTTAGAAGCAGCAACCATATCTGAAGACAACTACTTCAACAATCTTCTTGGAAACGACATTGTCAAAATAGCAAAAGCTATACGAGATGCCCATGGCAAAGATGCAGAAACCGGTGATGCAACCACACCGGTTGACGATATCCTTGACTCATTTGAGGAATTAAAGACCGCCGACAATGTCACTCAGGCTCAGATGGTCATGTATAGCAAACTCTTCAAAATCAATTTTACTAAGATGGATCCATACGAGTTCAAGACCTTTACCGACATTTTGCAGCGCTACTCTGATCTCTGCAAACCGGTTAAAGGAAATGGACGCGGGAAGAAGAAAAAATAATCCTAAAACAACACAGATATAGTCGTTCCTACCCCAGGTGCACTATCTAACTCAATTTTGGCATCATGAATCTCAACTATGTGTTTTACAATCGCAAGACCAAGCCCTGTTCCACCTGTAGCTTTTGATCTGCTTTTATCAACACGATAAAATCGTTCAAAAATTCGCTGCTGCTCTGAAGCAGGTATTCCTATTCCATTGTCCTTAACTGTAAGCGCAACCTGACCATCAATTGTTCCCACAGAAATCTTTACCTTGCCATTAGGATTATTGTATCTGATTGCATTCTGCCCCAGATTTTCAACCAACTCTTTGAGCATATCTTTGTTTCCGCAAACAATACTCGTTTTCCCCTCAAGCTCTATTGTCACGTTTCTTTGTTTCGCATTAACTGATAAGACTTCCATACATTCTGAGACAGTCTCATATAAGTCAACCTCGGTAAAATGTAACTCAGAATCTTTTCTATCCAAATCCGAGAGTCTCAAAATATCATTTATCAATGCAAGTAATCTGTCGGCATTCTTTCTGATTTCCTGATAAAAATGATTCTGCTTCTCAGCGCCTACCATTCCTCCCTCTAACAATTCAGCATAACCAGAAATAGCGGTCAGCGGTGTCTTCAGCTCGTGTGAAACATTAGCCGTAAAATCCTGCCTGGCTTTTGCAGCAGATAAAATATCTGTATGCTGGGTGCGAAGCATTTCTGCCAAAGGATCCAATTCCCTGTACGGTGATTCATAATCAGCATTCTCCAAATTTTCCGCCATAATCTCTATTGGTTTTAAAAACTGTTTTGTAAGCAGATGAGAAATCGCTATGCAAATTGAAATGATAAGGAGAATAATTAATAAAATAATTGGTATCGCTGATATGAATACCGCCCAAATGCTCTGTGCATTGGTAGCAACACGAAGAACCGTTCCATTATCTAAACGCAACGCATAATAGAAAGTATCCTCATTCATAGTGTCAGATCTTCTAACTGCTTCCCCTTCACCCTGTTCAAAAGCCGCCTGTATCTCTGGTCTGTCAAAATGATTTTGCAATAGCTCCGCTGAGGCATCATTGTCATATAAAACAGTTCCATCTTTATCAATCCAAGTTACACGCAGCTCATCTAAATCAGTAGATAAATCTATCTGATCTACATCAATATCTACTGTTTCAAAATATTTGGTATCCTTTAGAAGTTTCGCACTGACAGATAGATCTGATCGCACCTGACCCTCAAAGAGATTGTAATATATAATTGTAATTCCAATAACTGTTGCGATAATTGCTAATATCGCAATTCCAACCAGTCTTATATTTATTCTTATTTTCATTCGATTACATATCCTACATTTCTCACGGTCTTGATTCTACTACCATAATCCCCTAATTTTTGACGAAGAGTTTTTACATGCATGTCTATAGTTCTTGATTCCCCCTCGTAATCAGCTCCCCATACCTGCTCCATGATAGTGTCACGGTTCAGTACGATTCCTTTGTTTAATACAAGAAAAGACAAAAACTCATACTCCTTATAGGTTAGCTCAACATGATTTCCACTGATAGTAACCTCATGCTTTTCATTATTTATAACTAGTTCGTCCAGCCTAAGTTCTTTTATATCCTCAGCCTGAGTTCTACGAAGCAGGGCTTTCACCCTTGAGATTAGTTCCATAACCGAAAATGGCTTCTTGATATAATCATCAGCACCATCCTCAATTCCTCTAACTAAATCAAGCTCTGTTGTTTTAGCTGTAACCATAATCACAGGAAGCTTCTTTGTCTCAGGATTTTTTCTAAGCTTCTTTACTATTTCATTGCCACTCTCATCCGGAAGCATAATATCCACTAAGCATAAATCCGGAATCACATCATTCATCTTGTCATAAAAATCTTTTGCACATGAAAATCCTAATACCTTATGCCCCGCATTTATGAGGGCCAGCTCTTCGATTTCCCTTATGCTGTCATCATCTTCAATTATATAAATAAGCGCCATTCTTCTCTCCTATTGTGCGTCCTTAGACTGTTCTATCTCTTTCTTACTGATGGGGTACTGCTTAATCAGTTCTTCATACTCCTTGTTGAAGCTCTTTCTGTCTTCACTAGATAAGCTTTCAAAATACTCATGCGTATTATAATCATCATCTAAAATAGTTATCATTTCAACAGCTATATTTGAACAATGATCAGATACTCGCTCCAGACCGGTCAATACATCATCCAAAATAAATCCCATCTCAATAGTAGACTTTCCCTTCTTCAATCTATTAATATGATTCTCCTTAATGGTCTTGCATAGTGTATCAATAACTTCTTCAAGAGGCTCAACATGAGTAGCTTGCTCTACATCATTTTTACAAAAGCTATCAACTGTTAGTGCACATATATCATTAACAGCTCCACAAAGAGCTTTCATTTCTCTGAGCTGCCCCTTCTTGAACTCTAAGCCCTTATCTTTTATTTCTTCTGCTGATTTAACAATCTCTAAGGCATGATCTGAAATCCTTTCAAGGTCACTGATACTATGCAAAATAATGGACATACTTTGGCTATCTGATTTTGAAATATTCTTACTTGATACTTTTACCAAATATGAGCCAATTGCATCCTCGTACTTATCGACTACAGCTTCAAGTCTTTTAACTTCCTTAACCTTTTTCTTATCATATTCTAATAGGGCTTCCAGTGATAAGGTGATAGATTTCTGGCAATACTCTGCCATTTCTCTTACTTTTCCACGGCATAATTCCATTGCAAATGCCGGCCTGTCCAAGAATCTCTCGTCAATAATGATAGAATCCTTTTTAGCCTCCGGCTCTTCTGCTCCATCTGGTATGGTTATTTCAGCCAGCTTTACAAGCTTATCCGCAAATGGGAAAAGAAGTATTGTCGCACCAATATTAAATAAACTATGAATCACAGCTATCCCTGCTGCATTAGCAGCCTTATCTAAAAAAACAAAATCTATAACTGTATTCAAAGAATAGAATACAACCATAAAAATAATTGTTCCTATAAGATTAAAATATAAATGAATCATCGCTGAGCGACGTGCGTTTCTGTTTGCCCCAACAGATGAAATAATTGAGGTTACACAGGTTCCGATATTCTGCCCCATAATAATCGGAAGCGCTACTGCATAATGTACAGCTCCGGTAGAACAAAGTGCCTGCAAAATACCAACAGATGCAGATGAACTTTGAATTACTGCCGTTAGAATTGCACCAACAGCCATTCCAAGTATAGGATTCCTAAAAGCTGTCATCATTCTTGTAAAAGAAGTATTGTCTGCTAGCCCAGACACAGCTCCACTCATTGTTTCCATTCCAAACATGAGAATCGCAAATCCAAGTAAGATTCCACCAACATCCTTTTTCTTAGATTCTTCTTTGTTTGACATAACTAAAATAATACCTATTGCCGCTAATATAGGCGAAAATGATGAAGGCTTTAGCATCTTAAGCCAAATGGTACTTCCCTCGATTCCTGTAAGTGAAAGCATCCAGGATGTAATAGTTGTACCCACATTTGCCCCCATAATAATACCTACAGCCTGATTTAGCTTCATAATGCCTGAATTTACAAATCCAACTACCATGACAGTAGTTGCAGATGATGATTGAATAACTGCCGTAACTCCTGCGCCAAGCAACACCGCAAATATCCTCTTTGAAGTAAGCTTCTCAAGAATTATTTCCAACTTTCCGCCTGCCATCTTTGACAGTTCATTCCCCATCATGCTCATTCCATATAGAAACAGGGATAGCCCACCTATCATATTTAGAACATTAAAAATATCCATACAAATTCCTTTCTGGGTATGCTAAAAAAATACGCCAATTATTAGCATACTGAATGAAAGTAAAATGTATGAATGTCCTATGTAAAATCTATGTAAAATTATAAACTTTGCTTACTATTACAATGCTTTATTTCCATTAACCATTAATCTAAACGTTACTCCCAATAGTTCTGAAGCTTTTCTACACATCAGCATTCTACCGAGAAAAATATCAAAATATTCATACATGGTACAGATTTTCTCATCAATTTCGAGATTTAATGAAATTTGCTTTTTATCCTTATCAATAATAAGATCTGTTTTGGTAACAGCATAATTCACTCTATCATGAACATCAAAGTTGGCTTTTGGTTTCTGACGCACCCTGTTTCTTCTAACATCTGTTTTGTCTGCTATAATGAGTGCAGCTGATATTACATCTGTAGCTCCACCTGTTGACTCGTCATGATGGGCGATTGCAGAAACCACTGTAAGTCTCTCCTGCCTATCCATGCCTGTTTTCTTTAATATGTCATTTGCAAGTAATGAACCATACTCTGCATGCCTACTACGATTGATGGCATTCCCAATGTCATGCATAAATGCAGCCACCTTAACAAGTTCAATCTGTTTCTTACTGTATCCAAGAATCTCAAGAATATTGGTAGCACGCTCGGCTACCAAAGCTGCATGTACTTCTGAATGGTCTGTATACCCCAATATTCCAAGGTTTTCATTTCCCTTTGCTATTAATGCCAGTACCTCTTCATTCTCTTTAATATCTTTATACTTCATCTTCATTCTCCTTCTGCTTTAGTGAATAAATTACCCACTCTGCTATATTTGTTGCATGATCCCCTATTCGTTCAAAGTACTTTGCTATCATCAAAATATCGGCTGCCTCCTCACCTTCTTCAGGATTATTTAAGATAAGTTGGATAACATCCTTTTTTGCCTTTACAAACAACTCATCAACAATATCATCATGTTCAATAACTTCCCTAGCTTTTACAACATCCTTTTCTACATAAGCTTCAATACTATGATTGAGCATTATCATTGTCTCGCTTGCCATCTCTGAAATATGATTAAACTTATCTATTTGACTATTCTGCCCCATAAGTATAGTCATTTCCGAAATATCTGCTGCATGATCACCTATTCGCTCCATGTCAGTAACCATTTTCATTGCTGCTGTCACTGTTCGAAGATCTCTTGCAACTGGCTGCTGTTGTATCAAAAGATTAAAGCATATACTTTCGATTACTTTCTGGAGATGATCAATTTCTGCGTCACCATCCATAATCAGCTTTGCCTGATCAATATCTCGGGCTACCAACGCTTCTATAGCCTTCTGAATCGAGGATATTATATTGTTTCCCATCTCAATCATCTTATGATTAAGTTCTAAAAGCTGTTCATCAAATTTACTTCTCATTCGAATATTCCCTTCTATAATTCTTACTAATTCACTAAGCATATTAGCCAAACCTTCCGGTGATATAATCCTCAGTTCTTTTATCATTTGGGTAAGAGAAAATCTGCTTGGTTGTGCCAAATTCCACCATCTCACCTACAAGAAAAAATGCAGTATAGTCCGATACTCTCACGGCCTGCTGCATATTATGTGTGACCACAGCTACTGTATAGTTCTTTTTTAATTCCTCCATAAGGTCTTCAATCTTTGTGGTAGAGATAGGATCAAGAGCCGATGTAGGTTCATCCATCAGCAGAATCTCAGGTTCTACGGCCAGAGCTCTGGCTATACATATTCTTTGCTGCTGTCCCCCGGAAAGTGATAAAGCGGATTTCTTTAATCTGTCTTTCACCTCTTCCCAAATCGCAGCTCCTCTCAGGCTATCTTCTACAATTTTATCAAGCTTTTTCTTATCCTTAATGCCATGGACTCTTGGACCATAAGCCACATTATCATATATACTCATTGGAAATGGATTTGGCTGCTGAAATACCATGCCTACTTTTTTTCTAAGCAGCGTAGTGTCTATATCTCTACCATAAATATCCTCTCCATCGATTTTTACCGTCCCATCAATCCTTACTCCCTCAACTAAATCATTCATCCTGTTTAGAGTTTTCAAAAAGGTAGATTTACCGCAACCTGATGGTCCAATAAATGCCGTAATAGCCTTCTCCTTTATTTCCATGCTTACATTTTTTAATGCATGATTTTGTCCATAATATAAATTCAAATCATTAACACTGATTTTTGTTTTTCCCATTACTATTCCTTTCTTGTCACATCAAATCGTTTTGTTAATGCTTTTGTTGCAAGGTTTATAGCCAATACGATAATCAAAAGCACTACAGCTATTCCAAATGCTGTTTCGAAATCACCTTCACTTGTGGCAGATAGATACATCTGAATAGTAAGGGTTCCTCCAGACTGAAATGGTTTAGCTAAAAGTCCGCTAATCCCTTGGGGTAATAACTTGGCACTTCCGGCTGTAAATAAAAGTGCCGCTGATTCTCCCACAATTCTTCCTATGGCAAGTATTGCTCCTGTGATTATTCCCGGCATAGCACTTGGAAGAAGTATTGTTCGTATCATGTGCCATTTGCCACTTCCAAGTCCGATTGCACCATTCCGATACGAACTTGGTACAGTTTTTAATGCTTCCTGCGTATTTCGTGTTATCAAAGGGAGCACCATGAGAATCAATGTTAAAGATCCTGTCAAAAGTGAATAACCTAATCCGAGCTTTTCTCCAAAAAACATCATTCCAAATAGGCCGAAGATAATGGATGGAATACCGCTCAAGGTTTCTGTTGCATATTCTATTGCTGTTACAACTCTCCCAGGCCTTGCATATTCATTAAGATATATTGCACTACCTACACCGATTGGAGTTGCAATTATCATGGTGATAAGAATAATCAGTAATGTATTTACAATATTACCTGCAATCCCCACAGTTCCTTTCAATACGCTTGTTACTGAAGTAAGAAATGTTATGTTAACCGCAGAAATACCTCTTATTAACACATATCCAATAATTCCAAGTAACAAAAGTACTGAAAATATCGAGCAGATATATATTAAAAAGCGCAGGATACAATCAATAAACTTTCTTCTACTAATCGACATCATCAATCCCCGCTTTCCTTGCTCTTAGCAATGCATAGTTCACAATCATGATAAAAATATATAAGACTAATCCCACTGTGAATAATACTTGTCTATGCGTACCTTGGGCATAACCCATTTCACTTACAATTTGAGTGGTAAGAGTACGAACAGAATTAAATGGTAACGGAATATTAACTGCTCCCCCTGCAACCATATTTATAGCCATTGCCTCACCAAGTGCCCTACCTGTACCTAACACTACACCTGTAAGTATTCCTGATTTCGCCGCTGGAATAACTGCTTTGAATATTGTCTGTTCTTTTGTTGCACCAAGTGCTAACGACGCTGCTCTAAGAGTGTCAGATACAGCTTTTAACGACGATGTGCTTACGCTTATTACCGTTGGCAAAATCATGATTGTCAGTACAATAATTGCAGAAAGCATGTTTGCTCCTCCAGTAAACTGATGAGAACTATCGTCTTCAAATATTATTTGCTCAAATCTAAACATAATCGGATTAAGTACCATCATTCCAATTAATCCATATATTACTGATGGAATGGCAGCCAATAATTCTATTGCAGTTCGTACAATGTTTCCTGTTGTTTTTCCTGCCATTTCTGATATATATACTGCAGCTAACAATCCTATCGGAACTCCAAGAAAAAGTGCAGTGGTAGTTCCTACTACCGAAGCCAAAATAATAAATCCAATACCATAAGATGGTTCACTTGCAGTTGGCTTCCATATGGTTTTAAAAAGTAAATCAAAAACCCCGACTTCCTTTAAAGCCGGGGCACCTTTCATGAACATATAGATAGTAATTGCACAAACTGCAAATATAGCCACTACTGCACAAAGCTCGAATAATGTTTTGGCAGTTTTTTCTATAAATGCTTTTCTCTTCATGTATACCCCTTATTGTGGAATAATAAGTCCAACTTGTTTGATAACTTCCTTACCATCATCAGAATTGATATAGTTAAACCAAGCCTGAACCAATTCATTCTGCCCTGACATTTCGCCCTTTGTAGCCATTACAAACGGTCTCTGAAGCATGTAATTTCCTGCTAGGATCTCTTCTTCTGTTGGCTCCACTCCATCAATCTTTAATCCTGACACGGTGTCATCAACCACATCAAGCGAGACGTAACCGATTGCTCCTGGTGTAGTTGCTACTTTTGCAAGAACTGCTCCTGTTGAATCCAACTCCTGTGCATACACGCAACCATCCTTTACTTCAAGTAACTCTTCAAATGCATCTCTTGTGCCTGAACCTGCCTCTCTACCAATTACAATGATTGACTGCTCCTTACCACCAAGCTCAGCCCAGTCTGTAATTTCGCCCGAATAGATTTTAGCAAGATCCTTTGATGTCACATCCTTGATACTACAAGATTTATTAGTAATCACTGCAATACCGTCAATTGCCACAATATTTTCTACTGCACCACTTGCCTTTTCCTCATCCTTCAGGCCTCTGGAAGCATTTCCGATATCTACAGAACCGGCTGCAAGAGATTCCAAACCTGCACCTGAGCCAGTATATTCAACGGTAACTGTCACTCCTGGGTTTCTCTCCATGAAACTCTCAGCCATAGCCTCGCAAAGTTTTTCCATAGAAGTTGAGCCTGCAAGTTTAATAGTTCCATTTAATTCTACAGATTCCACATTTTTTCCCTGCTCTGCAGCATCAGCACTTTGGGGACTATTGCTTCCACATCCTACTAGCCCAAATGTCATCATGCTTACTGCTGCCATAATAGCAATTATCCTTCTCTTCATAATATTTTTCATTCCTTTCTAAACTTACATTATTTGGCGCCGTATTTTTTACAATGACAATATTATTCGCCTAATGTAAAATCCATAGCCATCTTTATGTAAAAGTTCAGTAAAAGTCTTGAAAAATCATATGAACTCATGATTGTATAGATAGATTGCCCCGCCAAGCAGTCCCATGAACACCGCAGGGTACCCTATAAAGCAAAATAGCCAAGTTATTTCAGGTAATATCAATCTTCCAATCAATCCCCATATCAAACCGCCAGTTAATCCATATAGTATTGTTGTAAGCCACATAAACATTGTGATTTTATGATTCTTCTTGACCTTCAAGTCATTTACAAAACTCCATATTTTAGACATACTCTTCACCTCCTAGCGCAATGCTAGCAGATACATGTAAAATCCATTATCAACATTGGTAAAATGTACGTAAAAAAACTCGTGGCCACCAAATACCGATAGTCACGAGTTTTTATTTATATCATCTGAAAATGTTTTAGAGCTTCTTCAATCGCTTTAACCTTTTCTTCCGGGCATCCCGGTTGCTTGCTGTTTTCTGATTTAGGCTTATTGTAATTCTCTCTTTCTATAATCCCATGTTTCTGCTTCACCTGCGCAATGTTCAGATTTGTCACATGAAATCCATAGTGTTTATGCACCCATTCTTCGATTTCCTTGTATGTGGCCTTTGTCTCTGCACTTGTAGCATCAATCTCATCAAGATTAATTTCTATCTCGATATGATCATCAGGCTTTTGTTGGGACAGAAGAACAACAGTCTCCACATGGCTTGTCCATGGAAACTGATCCACAGCAACGCCCCTAGTCATCTCATATCCTGCGTTCTGAAGGATCTCGAGGTCGCGGGCGAGGGATGTGGGCTTGCAGGAGACGTAGATCATATAGCGAACTCCGTAGCCGATGATCTTCTGAAGAGCCTTGGGATTGATGCCGTCGCGAGGTGGATCAAGGATGATGAAATCAGGCTTGTCCTCGATCTCGTCAAGGACCTTTAAAACATCTCCGCAGATGAACTCGCAGTTGTCCAGATTGTTGAGTCTGGCATTTTCTCTGGCGGCCTCAACAGCTTCCTCGACGATCTCAACGCCGATTATCTTGTTGGCAACAGGAGCAAGGAGCTGAGCAATAGTGCCGGTTCCCGAATAAAGATCGTAGATAATCTCATCCTGGCTGAGCTTCTTCTGATCGTATAAGCTTCTGATATATCCTCTGACCGTGGTATAAAGCACCTCAGCGCTCAAACTATTTGTCTGGAAAAAGGAGAACGGAGTAATCCTGAACTTAAGTCCCAGCAGATATTCATAGAAGAAGTCCTGACCGTAGAGGATCTCTGTTCCCTCATCAATTACAGCATCAGCAAGAGAATCGTTCCTGGTGTGGAGGATTCCTGCAATTCTACCTGTCAGATCAAGGGACAAAAGGGTCTCTGTGAAGCCTGACAGATCATGCTCCTCCTGGGATGTTGTAACAATGTCAACCAGGATATCTCCGGTCTTAACTGCCTTCCTTACAAGGAGGTGCCTTAAGTACCCCACCTGTTTCATTCTGTGGTAGAAAGAGATTTCCTTCCTCTCATACATTGGAGCAAAGTAATCCAGTGTAGCTGAGAGAATGGCCTTATAGTCATCGTCCACGATCCTGCATCCTGAGACCGTTACGATATCATAAAAACTGCCCCTCTTGTGCATGCCAAGACAAAGGGGGCCTCCTATGGAGTCATCACCGAAGGTGAACTCCATCTTATTTCTGTACGCAAACTTAACCGGGCTGGTCTTGATACCCTCCCAGGTAAACTTGCTCTCCTGTCTGTCAATTGCATGCTTTAAAAGAGTCTTGACCTGCTGTTCTTTAAGGCCAAGTTCCTTGACATAGGGCATGGTAAGATAGCTGCATCCACCGCACTTTCCAAAGTGTATGCAGGGACTATCCTGTGCATCGGGAGCTTCCTCAAGAACCTCCACAACTCTTCCCTCTGCCCTCTCCTTACGCAGCTTGGTTATCTGGACAGATACTTTTTGATCGGGAAGGACACCCTTTACGATGACCTTCCCTTCATCGGTTTCAACAATTCCTTTATTGGGGAATTCTACTCTCTTTACAATTCCCTCGATAATATCTTTTTTCTTCACAATAAAATTTAGCCTTCTCTGATGAAGTCCTCGTCCTCGAAATCATCTTCGAAATCATCGAAGTCATCATCGTAATAATCGTCTTCAAACGCCGGAGTCATATAGCGATATACAAGGAAAGAAATAACTGCTACTGCAGAAATTGCTCCGAGTACTGCCAGTGCCCAAAGGATCACGTTGGAAGGCTTCTTGGCATTTGCTGCCTCTCTCTTATCCAGGAGCTCATTAATACGTGTCATTTCAATTATGTCTTCAAGTTTTGATTTTACTTCCATTTGTAACCCTCCTAATAATTGTTTGATGTAAATATTATAACATGTATCGTGCTTATATTTTCTTAAGTTTTGCAAAAGCTGCATACATTACTTTCTGGCCCGGTCCGTCAAACATAACCGTAACCTTGTAATCTCTCGGTCCCTGCTCAAGGCCTGTAACTGTACCCTCTCCGTACTTCACATGGGATACTCTGTCACCGACAATATAATCCGGAGTCTCTGCCTTCATGGGCATTCCCTTGGAAATTCCTGCAAGCTGTCCCTTGGCATGGGTCGCACCGGCGCCGGCGATATATGGCTTGTCCGGCACTGCTCTTGGCTTGGTTACCTTGGGCTTGGGCTTGGCCTTTAACTTGTAAGTATTGGCAAGTTCAGATTTCCCGGTGTCAAAAGAGCTCTTAGTCGCACTCTTTGCCAGTCCCTTGGCAAAGGCAGGCTTGATCCCCGAATATCCGCCATCCGAGTAATCATCGCCTGATGAATAATCAAAGTCATCATCTATGCTCTCTCCGCCTTCGTACAGGAAGGAAGCTGCCGACAAAGGCTTGTTGCGATCGAGCAGTTCGTCCGGTATCTCCTGGGCAAACCTTGAGAGACGGTTGTACTGGGTCTCACCCCTTACCATTCTGCGTCTTGCTGCTGTAAGAGTAAGATTCTTCTTGGCCCTGGTTATGCCCACGTACGCAAGTCTTCTCTCCTCTTCTATGCCCTCCGGATCCGATTCCTCAAACTGAAGTGCCATATAGCTGGGGAAAACGTTCTCTTCCATACCGGCCAGATACACATTCTCAAACTCCAGTCCCTTGGCGCTGTGGAGCGTCATAAGAAGAACTTTCTCATTGTCCTCTCCGATCCTGTCTATATCCGCAACCAGAGCCACCTCTTCCAGGAATCCGGTAAGTGTTGGCTGCTCA
>ODAI014123238.1_pt1 | contig 13460 bp, 13 predicted proteins | sample 1539321 | NCBI WGS metagenome assembly ODAI01 (sample SAMN02144231, study PRJEB22623) | gut metagenome | biome: sheep rumen | host: Ovis aries | place: New Zealand
CAACCCCCACGGTAGGAGCTGAACCGCCTGATCTCTCCAACGACGAATCAGAGTACGCATTCCCCCGCAAACACCTCCCTGGCTTCTCCGGTCATAAACACATGGCCGCTTTCCTCATCCAAGCGGATCTGCAGATCGCCCCCCAGAAGGTGGATCGTCACCTCCCTGCCGCAGAGGCCTTTTAAGAATGCCGCTGCCGCGGAGGCGCAGGCGCCTGTGCCGCAGGCCAGGGTCTCGCCGGTGCCCCGCTCCCAGACCCGCATTTTCAGGTTTCCTCTGTCCAGAACCTGGATGAATTCCGTGTTGGTGCGGTTCGGGAAACGGGGATGGTTCTCAAAAGAGGGGCCGATGGAGACAAGATCCAGCGCGGCGGGGTCATCCACAAAAATCACGGCATGGGGATTGCCCATGGAGATTCCGGTGAAGGTGACGTCCATGCCCGCGGCGCTTAAGGGTTCATCGAGGTCGGAGGTCATCTCCGGACTTCCCATATTGACCGTGGCGGAGGAAACCTTTCCGTCCGTAAGCTCCATATGGAGCTCCTTGATGCCGGCCAGCGTCTCGATGGAGATGTCCGTCTTATCCACAATGCCGTGGTCGTAGGCGTATTTGCCGACGCAGCGGATGCCGTTTCCGCACATCTCGCCGCGGCTTCCGTCCGCGTTGTACATCTCCATCTCGAAGTCCGCGATCTGCGAGTCATTTATGAAGATCACGCCGTCGCCGCCGATCCCGAAGTGCCTGTCGCTGAGCTTTCTGACAAGCTCAGGCTTGGACTCGGACGGGATGCTCTGGGAGATGCCGTTTACGTAGACGTAGTCGTTGCCGCATCCTTCCATTTTCGTAAATTTGATGATCATAAGTTCTCTCTTTCTGTGAGTTTTGTGTCAGGAGATACGTCCCCGTGACACAAACCATTTATACGATCCCCCTCGGCAGCTTCTTCCCGTTCTCTCTCACGACGCACAGGATCTTCTCACTGTCCTCGCGAACCGGTCCCATCGTCTCACTGTCCATCTCCGCCACCCAGGTAAGGCCGGCGCTCTCCGCGAAGCCCCTGATCTCATCCAGCGTGTAGCCGCGCTGCCTGTGGATCTCCTGGTATTTGCGGAACAGATTGTCGCTCTCATCCTCCCGGTTCTCTTTGATGAACAGGGAGAGATCGTACTCGTTGATGCGGGTGTCCTCATCGAACCAGTTGTCCCAGATAAAGGAACAGTCATCCCGGTCCTCGGCGATGGTCCTGTCCCCGATCACATCCCTGTAGAGGTGAAGGGTCTTGAAATCGAACACGAAGATTCCGCGCGGGAAGAGAAAGGTATTCACCCTCGTGAACAGCTTCACCATGTCCTCATCCGTGAGGAGGTAGTTGATGCTGTCCCCCACGCTGATAAAGGTCCCCGCCGTTCCGTAGAGTTCGAATTCTCTCATATCCTGGCACAGGTAAAGCGTTCTGTGCCTGAGTTTGTCTCTCCGCTCCAGGGCCATGCCCAGCATCTCCTCGGACAGGTCGATCCCCATGACGTCGTAGCCCCTGTCGGCCAGGATCTCCGTCAGTTTCCCTGTTCCGCAGGCCAGATCCACCACGAGGTTCTTCTCCGCCGCCAACAGCACATCTCTGGCTTCGGAGGCACCTGTTCTCTTCTGTGACGGTTTGGACACGCCGTAGCGCGTGATCATATCCTGGATGTTGTCAGCCACCAGCTGATAATCCGTACCGTCCATAAATTCATCATAAACGGAAGCAAAACTTCTATAGCTCTCGTACATTTTTCTATTAAAATCTTTCTGTCAAAATATCACAAAGATGTAATTCTGTCACAGTATTATTGACAAATCCTCACAACTTCAGGTGTCTTTTACCATGCGGCGCTCAGCCCAGCCTGGCCAGGAGTCCGTAAGAGAGAATGGACATGATCACGGTCGCGATCAGAATTCCGAGGAACTCCGCTACCAGCGCTTTTTTGAAATCGACGTCCAGAAGGGCCGCGAGCAGAGATCCTGTCCAGGCGCCGGTGCCGGGAAGCGGAATGCCCACAAAGAGCATGAGCCCGATAAATTCTCCGTTCTTAAGAGCGTCGCTCTTGTTCAGAGCCCTGTTCTCGAGTTTGGTCACGATCTTTTCCGTGGGCTCGAATTTTCCCAGCCAATTAAAGATCTTCTTGATAAAGAGAAGAATAAAGGGAATCGGGAGGAAGTTTCCGATGATGCAGATCGGGATCGCCTCAACGATATCGACCCCGAGAAGAGAAGCGACGACAAGTCCGCCTCTGCACTCCAGGATCGGCATGAGTGAAACAATAAATACAACTGCTTTTGCCGAAATATACTTGCCGAGGGTTGTAGCAAACCATGCTGCTAAACTATCCATATAACTCCTTGTATAATAATGCTATTTTGTCGCTGTGATCTCTCTGAGCGCAGCCGCGACGGCGTCCATCTGCTCGTCAGTTCCGATCGTGATCCGAAGGAACTCGCTGATTGCCGGAGCGTTCCAGTGGCGCACCACGATATTTCTCTTTCGCAGCTCCGCGAAGAGATAATCGCCCGAAAAACCGGGATGCATGGCAAACACGAAATTTGCCTTGGAATCCGGGAATTTAAAGCCCATCTCCCGCAGCTGTGCCTTGAACTTTTCTCTGGTTGCCACTATTTTGCCCGTGGTCGATTCAAAATAGTCTCTGTCCTCGACTGCGGCCTTCCCGATCATAATGGAAGGAAGATTCATCGTATAAGAATTGAAGGAGAATTTGACATCCTTCAGGTAACCAATGAGCTTCTCGCTTCCCATCGCGAAACCGATCCGCATTCCCGCCATGGAGCGGGACTTGGAGAAAGTCTGGACGACAAGAAGATTGTCGTATTTGTCGATCAGAGGCAGCGCGCTGGTCCCTCCGAAATCGATATAAGCCTCGTCCACGATGACGACGCTGTCCGGATTTGACTTCACGATCTTCTCAATCTTGCTCAGCGGCTCCTCCACGCCGGTGGGCGCGTTGGGATTCGGGAAGATGATCCCGCCGTTTTTAAACCTTGTGAGACCGGGCATGTACTCATATTCGTCGATGCCCATATTGCTCGTGAGCGGGATCTGCTTGTACTTGATACCGTACAGATCCGCCCAGACGGGGTAAAAGCTGTAAGTCACAGCCGGAAACAGGATCGGCTCTCCGTTTGTGAAAAAGGTCAGAAAGCAGAGGGCCAGTACGTCGTCCGAACCGACTCCCACAAAGATCTTATCGCTGCTGATTCCGTAAAAATCGGCCAGTGCATCCACAAGGGCCGAAGCGTTCATGTCCGGATACAGGCGCAGATCGTCGGATCTCTCCGCCAGTTCCCTGATCGCTTTCGTGACGCCCGGTGCCGGCGGATAAGGGCATTCGTTGGTATTGAGCTTGATGATGTTCTTGTCCTTCGGCTGTTCTCCCGCCGTATAAGGAACTGTTTTTTTAACTTTACTTTCCCAGGACACAATCTTCCTCCTTGTCTTAAGAAATACCCCAGCGTATTTTACCCTACTTCTGATTCCATGACAACAACGAAAAAACGCCCTGCCGCAAGATTTTCCTGCGGCAGGGGCTTATTTTGGTAAAGTTCCCGGGTCCCGGAGTATTGAACTCAATTCATCTGAGTTCAGACCATCTGCTCGGGATGGAACACCTCGTCGAATCTCTCCGGCGTCAGAAAGCCCAGTTTCACACAGGCCTCTTTGAGGGAGATGTTCTCCTTGTGGGCAAGTTTTGCCGTCTTGGCCGCGTTCTCATATCCGATGTAAGGATTGAGCGCCGTCACCAGCATCAGCGAGTTGTGCAGGTTGTGGTTCATCTTCTCGCGGTTTGCCCTGATGCCGCACACGCAGTTGGTACGGAAAGAGTTCAGCGCATCCGCCAGGAGCCTTACGGACTGCAGATAATTGTAGATGATCACGGGCATGAAGACGTTGAGCTGGAAATTGCCCTGGGAGGCCGCGATTCCGATCGCCGCATCGTTCCCCATGACCTGTACCGCTACCATCGTCACGGCTTCGCACTGAGTCGGGTTGACTTTGCCCGGCATGATCGAGCTGCCCGGCTCATTTTCAGGGATAAAGATCTCGCCGAGCCCGCAGCGCGGTCCGCTCGAGAGCCATCTGACGTCATTGGCGATCTTCATAAGATCCGCCGCCAGCGCTTTGAGGGCGCCATGAGAGAATACGATCGCGTCTTTGGCGGAGAGCGCGTGGAATTTGTTCTCCTCGGTCACAAATTCATAGGCTGTCAGCTCTGATACTGCTCTGGCGGCTTCTTCCGCAAATCCTGCCGGCGCATTGAGCCCGGTACCTACTGCAGTTCCGCCAAGCGCCAGCTCCCTGAGTCCTTGCTCGGACTGGCGGATCATTGCATCGCACTTCTCCAGCATCGCTCTCCATCCGCTGATCTCCTGAGAAAATGAGATCGGAACAGCATCCTGCAGATGTGTGCGGCCGCTCTTGACGATCCCCCGGTTCTCTTCCTCCAGCCTTTTCAACTCTTTGATCATCATCCCGATCTGAGGAAGAAGCCCCTCTTCCAGGGAAGTCACAGCGGCGATATGCATCGCTGTAGGAAATGTGTCGTTCGAACTCTGTGACATATTTACGGTGTCGTTCGGATGAAGGAGCCCTTTGCCGGCGATCTCATTGCCGCGGTTTGCGATCACTTCGTTGACGTTCATATTGGACTGTGTGCCGCTTCCGGTCTGCCACACGACAAGAGGAAAGTCGGAATCCAATCTGCCCTCCAGGATCTCATCGCAGACCTTTCCGATCAATTCGCACTTCTCCTGATCCAGACGGCCGAGTCTGTTGTTCGCGATCGCCGCCGCTTTTTTGAGTATGGCAAATGCCCTCACGATCTCCGCCGGCATTTTTTCGGTCCCGATCCTGAAATTCTGGTAACTTCTCTGTGTCTGGGCGCCCCAGTGGCAGTCCGCCGGAACTTTCATCTCTCCCATAGAGTCGTGTTCGATCCTGTATTCCATGTTTTGCTCCCTTCTGTTATCCGTACTTCAGTCTCTGTTTTGCAGGATCTGCAGGCTTCTGCCCAGGATCCCCTTCATGTGGGCGATCGCAGTGCCGTAATTTGTGATCGGTACGCCCTGGTCCGCCGCGCATTTCATTCTGAATCTCATCTCCCTGTCATTGAGCATACAGCCCCCGCAGTGGATGATCAGCGCGTATTTGCTGAGGTCCTCCGGGAATCCCAGTCCCGATGAAGTCTCAAAAGCGATCTGTTTGCCTGTTCTCTCCCTGATCCACGCCGGAAGCTTCTGCGTGCCGATGTCGCCGCACTGCCTGTGATGGGTGCATCCCTCGGAGATCAGGATCAGGTCGCCGTCGCGCAGAGAATCGATCCTTGCGGCGCCTTCCGCCGCGCTGTCAAGAAACCCCTTGTACCTCGCCATCAAAATAGAGAACGAGGTCAGCGGAATCTCTTCCGGAACGACTTTTGCAACTTCTCCGAAGACCTGGCTGTCCGTGATGACAAGGGCCGGCTTTTCTCCCTTTTTGCAGCTGCTGAGCCTCTCAAGTGTCTCCGCGAGCCTGTCCTGCTTGACGCACACAGGGATCCCGTCCGCGTCCAGGATTCCCCGGATCATCATCTGCTGGGGCAGGATCAGGCGCCCTTTCGGAGCCGCCTTGTCGATCGGGATCACGAGAAGAATGATCTGCGAGGGCCTGACCAAGTCCTCAATCAGTGGTGTCCTGCTGCCTTCCCTGCGCCCAAGCACTGCGATCCTCTCCTTGAGATCATGGATTCCCTCTCCGGTCAGGGCGCTCACATATAAAACCTCTCCGAGATCTCCTGCGCCATTTTCCTCACTTATTTGAGCCTTTGAATGGGTTTGCGCGGTCAGGTCCGATTTGTTCATGACGACCAGGAAGGGGATCTCCTTCTCCTTAAAAAGCCCGATGAGCTCCCGGTCCGCTTCTCCGGCGCCCGTCTGCGCATCGACCACAAGGACAGCGAGATCAGTCCGGTTGAGGACTCTTTTGGCGCGCTTTACTCTTTTTTCACCGAGGGACCCCTCATCGTCAAATCCGGGCGTATCGATGATCACGACCGGTCCCAGAGGAAGCAGTTCCATGGCTTTGGTCACGGGGTCCGTCGTCGTCCCTTTGATATCGGACACCACGGAGATCTCCTGGTTTGTGACCGCGTTGACAAGACTGGATTTGCCGGCGTTTCTCCTTCCGAAAAAGCCGATATGCACTCTCTCCCCGGACGGGGTATCATTTAATCCCATAGTTTCCTTCCTTTCCGGCGATCAATGTGTGGGCTCCTGTGCGAAACAGTGTGTGAAGGGATCCTGAAAACGGTTCCTGTACATTCTTCCCGAGAAGGCAAGGTGCGGGAATTCCTCAATCACCGGGCCTTCCGGACATACATAGCTGTACATGGGATCTGCAATGATCCTCTGACAGCTCCCTGACAGCTCCTGCAGCGCGCTTTCGATCTCTTCCTCTCCTCTGCACACACGGTCTCCGGGCCTTATGAGCGCTTCACTTCCCTCCGTCGCGGCGAGCACACAGGTGCTGTGTCCGGACTGCTCAAGGGAAGCAGCGATGCTGCACGACATGACCGGCTCCCCGATCACGATCACTTCCGGCTCCTTTTCGTGTGTCAGATGCCCTGAGAAATAGGCCTTACAGCAGGTATCCTCAGCGCAGGCTCTCTCCAGCGCACTCATCACTGTCTCTTTCATTCCGGCGATCGGAGCGCCTGCGACCCATGGAGTACCGAATTTCTCTCTCATAAACTCAGCTGTCCGAAGTCCTGTCGCGGAGACCACCAGGTTGACCGAAGCCTCTGGCGCCCGCCTCAGATCTGCCAGCGAATCGCCCATCGCCCAGACGGATAAGATCTCCCATCCTTCCTGCTCCAAAACCGCTCTCAAAGAGGCAGAACAGCTCTCCGCGGCGTAATCTAACGGCGTCATTCCAAGGACATTGACGCTTCGATCTCTTCTATATACTTCCTCCGCCTTCTCTCCGGCCTCACCGAACAGCTTTATGGCAAGTTTTTCAAAAGCGAGCCCGGCGCCGCTCACATAGTCGTGCATGCCGTTTGTCGGGATATAGAAGCAGGGGATCTGAGTCCTTAGACTGATCAGTTTAGTGAGCGCTGTAAAATCCGTTCCTGTGAGATACGGGACCGGGGAGTTGCACAGCGCGATAAATGCCGGGTTGTATTCATTCGCTGCGTTTACGACGTCGCAAATGAACTTCTCATCGTTTCCCAGGATCGCGTCAGGCGCGTTAAGCCCCGAAAGAAAGATCAAACTGTCGCGGTCGTACCATCTTATTTCGTCGTGCGTGTTGTAAGTGGAGTTGCAGCCTGAAGGGTCATGCATGACCACCATTCCGCCGAGCTCATAGAGCGCCGATGAGACGCCGGAGACATCTCCGGTGTAGACCGGCAGTATTCTGTATGCCTGTCGCATTTCTATCTCCTCCCCGGGCAGTACCGGGACAAGTCAAAAAACTGTGACCTTTTTTATATGATCAGGCTCTCGCAGCCCAGCCCTTTGCGCGGCACCAGGTCGCGGGTGTCCTTGCTCTCAAGGAAGGCCTCCTTCATGAGCGCTGCGAGCTTGCGGATCCCGCTAAAGCCCCATAATCCGCCGTGATCCACGAGATTTACGAAGTGCTCCGTACCGCAGTACCATGCCGCTTTGGGACCGATGGCGAGATACTCTCTGTGGGCCTGATCGATCGCGCCGGCGTGCAGGACGCGGCCCTTCACATGGATCGTGCTGCACAGAAGGACTTCGCTGTGATTCTCCTTGAGCCAGACAAAATCCGCCTCTTCTTCCGGATTTACCGCGTCCAGGTAGATCTCTTTCACATTGAACCCGTGTTCAAGAAGGAGCCTTGAAAGTCCGATCGGCCGCTGAACGGCAATGGCATCAACTGCGATACAGGTGTCTCCGATCGTTTCGAACGCATTGCGGAGAGCCTCGTCACAGCGCCTTATCTCTTCTTCCGGGATGATTCCTGCTTCCTCAAGCGTGATCTCCATCGCGCCGGCCGCTTTCCCCAGAAGGGCGCTGATCTCGTCATAGCGCACAGCTCCCGGCAAATAAACGGATCTCACCCCGAGCCTGTCCGCCGTCTTTTCAGCAGCGTCTTTCGCCATCGGGCTCCTTGTGATCAGGACCTCCCTCTTAGAGAGCTGTTCGTACTCGTTAAGAGTCGCGCAGTCCTGGACCTGGAGCGGAACAGACCTGCGGCCACGCTTATCATCTGCAGCGCTGATGAGACGCCTGAGTTCGCACTTGGGATCCAGCGCGTAGATATCTCCGATCAGCGCAGCTGTTCCGTTTCGCTTCGCGGAGGGCTTAAGGACATCCATCATCGCTCTTCTGAGTTTCATATCGGGAGTCGGACCGGTCTTCTGCATGATCGGATCCATCCAGCATCTTATGAAGATGATTTCCGGGAAGCGCTTCTCCAGTTCCCTGTAGACATAGCCCATGTCACACCCGGTAAAGTGGTGAAGGCAGACCGGGAAAACCAGAACCGCTTTCGGCATATCGTCTTCGCTTCTGCGGGCACGCAGTTTATGAAGGACGTCCGTCACGCCTTCCAGTGTGATCTGCTCCAGTCCACCGCTGTGGAGGTCCTCTTCCTCGATCACCACGCAGGAGAATCTCTCCAGCGCATTCATTTCGGCAGCCGTCATAACGACGCCGCGCATGCAGTTGTCCGAACAGATGTAAATCTGATGGGACTGCGGAAGGAGCATCCCTATGTGGACGATGTTCCAGGTCTCGTGGACCGGGGGATTGAATTCAAGTCCTGCCGTAAACGGTGATGGGAAAGACGCATTTCCCGCACTGATCCTGGAGGGACCTGCGCCAGCCGCTTCAAATCCCTTAGCCGGCTCCGTCGGCCGTTGTGAGTCTTTTTTGACTTCCTTGTCATCCCTATACCCGAGACAACATTCCTTTGCGATTCTGTCGGCGATCTTCCTGAACTGCCCCGCGATCGCGGAATCAGGGAAGGCACTGATCACAGTTGTCCCGAGTTCCTCGGCCTCCTGAACCAGATCCGAGTGATCCAGCTCTCCAATGATCTGTGTCTGAAGGTCCTGCGCAAGTTCGAGGACTTTCTCTTCCTCCCGCCTGACATTTCTGCGGTTGAGGATCAGTCCCCCGAGCTGCGCGTACCCGCGCTCTTTAAAGCCTGAGAGCGCAAGCCCTATGTTGGCCGCAGCATAGATCGACATGTTTTCGCCTGAGGTCATGATATAGACCCGCTGCGCAAATCCTTCCCGCATTGGCATCGCAAATCCGCCGCAGACCACGTCTCCGAGGACGTCGTAAAGGATCACGTCCGGGCTGTATTTGGTCAAAATCCCCTTTTCCCGAAGGGTCTCGAGCGCTGTGATGATCCCCCTGCCCGCGCAGCCCTGTCCCGGAAGGGGCCCTCCCGCTTCCGCGCAGATAATACGGCCGCCGTTTTCCGCCTCTTTGACTAAAACCACGTCCTCAAGGGAAAAAGGCTCTCTCCTTCGGACCAGCTCCATCACAGAGGGGAGTTTTACGCCGCCGCGAAGGATCAGCGTTGAATCCGCCTTGGGGTCACATCCGATCTGCAGGACGGTCATGCCCCGCTGCGCCCAGTATTGGGTGAGCGCCGAAACCGTTGTGGATTTTCCTATCCCGCCTTTTCCGTAAAAGGCTATTCTGATCACTTTTTTGCCGGTCATTTTGTCTCTGCCTCCGTGATCACGTTGGAATACGCTGTTTTGGCACTGATCCCAGGGAGCCTGCCGATCTTGCCGGAGAGAGCGCTGATCATGTCCTGAGGCGCGTCGATCGCCAGGCTGATGATGCTGATCCCTTTGCTCCTGTAGGGGATTCCCATTCTCCCGATGATAAAGCTTCGGTACTCATGCAGGATCTCGTTGATCTTCTGCGTCGCGTCTTCGTTCTCGACGATGATCGAGATCACCGCCACTCTCGTATCCTTGCTCATCCTTTCCCTCCCGAAAGTCATTGCGGGACATTTGTCATTCTATGCCCGCCGGCCTGTCATAAAATCAGCAGATCCTGGGGAGAAGCTCATTTCCCGGCTGGGGAAGCAGCGTCTGCGCACCGATCTCCGTCGTCATAGTCACTCTTCCCGGCATCTCTTCCGTGATCTTTCCGATCACTGCGGCGCCTTCTGTGTATTTGCATGCGCGAAGCGTCTCAACAAGAAGCTGCGCCTTCTCAGCCGGACAGATGATGACAAGTCTGCCTTCACAGGCGAGATATAACGGTTCCAATCCGAGAAGACCGCAGACACCGCGGACCGCCGGGTCCACAGGAACAGCAGAGGCATCGAGGTTGACACCGACACCGCTCTGTGCGGCGATCTCATAGAGAACGGTTCCAACCCCTCCGCGGGTCGCATCTCTGATCACGTGGATCTCAGGCACTGCCTTGAGCGCCGCCTGCACTGCGCCGGAGAGCGGCGCACAGTCACTCGTCACATCCGCCTCGATCCCGTAGTCATCTCTCTCCAGAAGGATCGTGCATCCGTGTCTGCCTATATCGCCCGTCACGATCACAGCGTCTCCCGGCTGCGCCAGTGTTCCTGAAGTGCGGATCCCTTCCGGAATGATTCCAACGCCGGTCGTATTGATAAATACGCCATCGACCTGCCCTTTCCCGGCGACCTTCGTATCACCTGCCACGATCCTCACTCCGGTCTCATTAGCTGTCTTTTCCATCGCTGCGGCGATCTCTTCGAGTTTCTCCATCGGAAACCCTTCTTCGATCACAAATCCGCATGTGAGATACTTGGGGACAGCGCCCATACAGGCCAGATCGTTGACAGTTCCGCAGATCGAGAGCTTGCCGATATTTCCGCCCGCAAAAAAGGCGGGAGAAACGATAAAACCGTCTGTGGACATCGCGATCCTGCCCTTATCGATCTCGATCACCGCGGCGTCGTCCGCCGTAAAGAGGGGATTCTCAAAATGTCTTTTAAAGACCCTGTCAATGAGCTCAGAGGTCTGTTTGCCGCCCGCTCCGTGGGCAAGTGTTACTGTATCGCTTTTCATTGTTTCCATGTTCATCTCCCTGTCATTTTCCACTAACGATCGCTTTTACTCTCCGTAAAGATAAAATGCCGAACACGCGCCCTCGCCGGATACCATGCAGGCCCCTACCGGGTGTTCCGGTGTGCAGACTTTTCCGAAAACCTTGCAGTCGGAGGGAAGGCACTTGCCCTGCAGGACTTCGCCGCAGCGACAAGCGGGATTGCTCTTTCCCTCCACTTTCGGAAGGCTGAACCTGATCCTCGCGTCAAACTGCGCGTACTGCTCCCTGAGTTTCATGCCCGATGCGGGGATCTCTCCGATCCCTCTCCACTCACTGTCACAGGGCTCCATCATCTCATCCACGAGTTTTACTGCCGCCGGCTGGCCCTCCTGCCTGACAACTCTCGGATAGCAGTTGACAAAGAAAGGCTTGCCCTTCGCAAATTGCGTCACTGCTACTGCGAGCGCTGTCACGAGCTCCGAAGCCGTAAATCCGGCGCACACGCCGCTGACCCCGCGCTCTGCCAGTTCTTCACAAAGGCCGGTACCGATGATCGCGTGGACGTGCCCGGGATAGAGATACACATCTGTGCTGTCCTTCATCGCCTCGTAAGCGCCGGGCATGGTCTTGTTCGCTGTCAAAACAGAGAAATTATCGAGTTTTTCTTCCGCCGCAGATCTGACCGCCAGACATACAGAGGGTGTTGTCGTCTCAAATCCGACCGACAGGAAGACGACCTGCTCCTCAGGGTGTGCTTTCGCATATTCGACCGCGTCAGCCGGGGAATAGACCACCTGGACCCTGGCTCCGTCGCCGCGGGCCTTCTGAAGGCTTGACCTTGTCCCCGGAACCCTCACAAGGTCACCGAAGGTACAGATCGTGCATCCGTGCTCCAGCGCCAGGATCAGCGCCTCGTCGATAAAGCTGACCGGTGTCACGCATACCGGACATCCGGGCCCTGAGATCAGGCGGATGGAAGGCGGGAGGATCCTGCGGATCCCGAGCCGGAAGATCTCATGCGTGTGTGTTCCGCACACTTCCATGATCCTGACATCCGGTCCATTATAGCCGCGAAGGATCTCAATTGCCGATTTCTTCTGCACACCTGCTTCTTCTCTGCTGCCGCTCATAAATATGCCTCCAGGAGCTCTTCCGTCTCCGACTTATCATCGTTTGTGATCTTCGCGATGGCCGCGCCTGCGTGTACCATCACAAAATCGCCCGGCTCCAGGTCCTCGAGAAGCTGTGCGGAGACCTGCCTCTTCGCGCCGCTCGCATCCACCAGTGCCGTCCCGTTCTCATTGATCCTGACTACTCTCGCTGAAAGACCTACGCACATCTTATTTTTCCTCCTGCTTAGATATTATTCCGTCGTGAACTGCCTGCATCGCTGCGACTGCCTGGCCGAGGGCGATCCCGCCGTCGTTGGGCGGTACCAGATGATGGATCAGTACACGCATTCCATTCTTTTCGAGTTCTTTGTGCACCATGCGCAGCAGAAGCCTGTTCTGGAAGCAGCCTCCGCTAAGTGCAGCTGTTGTGATCCCGCTATCCCTGCTGATCTGAAGGCAGGCTGCAATGATCTGGTCCGCGAGCCTTCTGTGAAAGAGATAGGCGAGCAGCTCCGGATCTTGGCCGCCCAGCTTTCCCGCGGTGATCTCTTTGACGATCCGCTCGGTGGGGAGGATCCATCGGTCCTCACCCTTCTCAGGAGCACTTATGGAAAGATCCGATCTGACCAGAGCTTTCCCCGACGGCTCCTCATCCTCAGTGTGCCGTTTTACATAGTGCTCCGCGGCAAATTCCAGTGCCATTGAGGCCTCCCCCTCGAAGGTGGAGTGTCTCACTATCCCGCAGATCGCGCTGACCGCGTCGAACAGTCTTCCCGCGCTCGTCGACATCACTGCGTTCAGCTTACGGTCCGCCATCCTGGTGAGGACCCTGGTCTCCTGTTCAGTACAGAGAGACAGCTTGTCTGCCAGTTTGAAAATATCGCTGAGTGCGCTGCCGGGCTCCTCCCTGCGGGCTATGCTATGCAGCATAGAAACTGCGATCCTCCAGCCGTCGGACGAAGAGGCATCTCCGCCGACCTGCAGAAAAGGCCTGATACTGGCCGCCCTCTGAAAATAACGGTAGTCCGCGGTAAGGATCTCTCCTCCCCAGATCGTTCCGTCCGTGCCATATCCCGTTCCGTCCATAGAGACGCCGATCACCGGCCCGGAAAAATCATTTTCCGCCATACAGCTGAGCACATGGGCGTAATGGTGCTGTACCTGGAGGACCGGAAGCGGGCCTTTTCCGTGCTCACGCCCAATTCTCGCCGCGAGATCCTGCGCTGTCATCACCGAATTGTTACAGCGATGAATGTCGCATTCGATGACTACCGCTTCCACCTACAGAACTCAGTC
>ODAI011065913.1_pt1 | contig 13458 bp, 11 predicted proteins | sample 1539321 | NCBI WGS metagenome assembly ODAI01 (sample SAMN02144231, study PRJEB22623) | gut metagenome | biome: sheep rumen | host: Ovis aries | place: New Zealand
CACGGTGGAGAGCTGGCCGGGGACACTGGCGGGACTGACCCTGAAAAACGTGACGCTGACCGCTTTTGCTACCGGAGGCAAAAAAGAAAAGCGACTCTACAGCCAGCTGGGAGAGCTGTTGTTTACGCACACCGGAATTTCCGGACCACTGGCGCTGACCCTGTCCAGCCTGTTGCCGGGGGATTTGTCCACGGTGCGCATGTCCATCGATCTGAAGCCGGCGCTGGACGCGCAGACACTGGACGCCCGCCTGCTGAGGGATTTCAGGGAGATGTCCCGCAAGCAGCTGAGCAGCGTCGTGGATGGGCTCGCGCCCAGAAGCCTGTCAGAACAGCTGATTCGGCTGGCAGGGCTATCGCCCGCGGCGCCCGTCAATGCCGTCACTGCCCAGCAGCGCGCGTCACTGTTGAAGGTCATAAAGGGAATTGATCTGCATCCGAGTGGACTCGGCGGCTTCAACGAGGCCATCATCACCCGGGGCGGTGTGAACGTGAAGGAGATTAATCCCTCCACCATGCAGAGCAGGCTGCTGAAAAACCTGTATTTCTGTGGCGAGCTGATGGACGTGGACGCGGCCACGGGCGGCTATAACCTGCAGATCGCCTTCTCCACCGGGGCGCTGGCAGGCAAGAGCGCCGCAGCCAGGGCAGATGAATAAAACAGGCGCAACGCAAAACCGACTCTCAAAGACGAGAGCCGGTTTTGCGCTGCGCCTGCTTATGGGATTATTTGAGCTTCTCAAAGTCCGCCGCGCCATGCTTGCACAGCGGGCAAACGAAGTCCGGGGGCAATTCCTCGCCCTCATAGACATAACCGCAGATCTTGCACACCCAGCCTGCCTTCTTCTCGGCGGGCGCCTGGGGCTTCGGCTTGATGTTGGCAAAGTAGTAGGCATAGGTGACGGAGGGAGCGTTGGAGAGCACCTGGGCCTCGGTGACATCCGCCACAAACAGCGTATGCGTGCCGTAATCATGAGCCTCGACCACCTTGCCGGAGATGAAGGCGTTGGTGCAGCCGGTGATGAAGACCAGGTTGTTCCTGCTGCGTGGGAAACCGCTGCCCGGGAACTTGTTCACATCCCTGCCACTCTGGAAGCCGTAGTATTTGAAGATGTCGAAGGGCGCGTCGGTGGACAGTATCGACACGTTGAACACGCCGGTCTTCATGATCATGTCGTGGGTGAAGTTGCCCTTGTTTACCGCGATGCTGATGCGGTTGGGATTGCTGGTCAGCTGGGCGGCGGTGTTGATGATGCAGCCGTTGTCCCTGTCGCCGTCCCGGGCGGTCAGCACGAACAGGCCGTAGGAAAGCTTGAACATGGCGTTCGGCTCGACGGTTTCGCTGGGTTTGTGTTCGATGGCCTGGGGCCTGGGCAGGGTCTCGAGAATCGCGGCCACCAGATCGTCCAGCTCGGGCAGCTGGCACTGCTTCAGTGAGGATTTGATCGTCAGGCCATGCTCAAGGATGGTTGTGTTCTTGAGCCGCCCCAGCAGCTCGCGCATCAGGCCGCCGGCGGTGGGAGCCCAGCTGCCGTTTTCGACGATGGCGATGGTGCGGTTCTGCAGATTGTGGGCCACAATGTCGTGCAGGGCGTTCTCCATGTTCACGAAGATGCCCGCATTGTAGGTCGTGGAAGCAAACACGATGTGACTGACCCGGAAGGCCTCGGAGACGATCACCGATGGATGGGTCACAGACACGTCGTACATCTTGACATTGCGCACGCCGGCGTCAGCCAGCTTCGAGGCGATGATGTTGGCTACATTCTCGGTATGGCCGTAGACGGAGGCATAGGCCACCATCACGGCGTCCTCTTCGGGGGTGTAGGTGCTCCACTTTTGGTACTTGTCGATGAACCAGTCGATGTGCTTGCGCCACACGGGCCCATGAAGCGGGCAGATCATGGCGATCTCCAGTTTGGCAGCCTTCTTCAGCAGCGCCTGCACCTGGGTGCCGTATTTACCGACAATGTTGGTGTAGTACCGTCGGGCGTCATCCAGGTATTCCGCTTCAAAGTTGACCTCATCGGCGAAGATGTTCCCGTTCAGCGCGCCGAAGGTGCCGAAGGCGTCGGCGGAAAACAGTATCTTCTCCGTGGTATCGTAGGAAACCATGGCCTCGGGCCAATGAACCATCGGGGCCATCACGAAGGCAAAGGTATGCCTGCCGGTGCAGAGGGTATCCATCTCCTTGACCACGGTGATATGGCTGTCGATATCGAAGGTGAAGTAGTTTCTGATCATGGCCAGGGCCTTGGTATTGGTGTAGATCTTCACATTCGGGTAGCGCAGCACCAGCTCGCTCATCGTAGCGCAATGATCCGGCTCCATGTGATTGACCACCAGGACGTCCAGGGGGCGTCCGGCCAGAAGGTACTCGAGGTTTTCAAAGAACACCTCGCTGACGCTTCGATCAACGGTGTCGAACAGCACGGTCTGCTCGTCCAGCACCAGATAGGCGTTGTAGGAGACGCCGTTCGGGATGGGATAGACGTTCTCAAACAGCGCCAGACGACGGTCGCTGCCGCCCACCCAATACATATCCTGTGTAATCTGCTTTACGCAATGCACGTTATAGCTCCTCCTTTTCCCGGCAAGCCTTTGAGCTTCGAACGCCGGAACACATGTTGATGATATGATTATAGCATACAAAAACCCGCTTGGCAATACGGCCAATCGCGGGTTTCACGGCGCAAAACCTTCTGGTTGTTACAGCTCACGGTTCCGACGAATGGGGAGAGCCGAGGGAACAGGGAACAGGAAAGGCCGGCTGGCGCGTCCATAGGCCTTCCTCTCTGGGGCAATATCATCAATTCATGGGTAACCTGGTTCCAAAAGGCTTCCCCTCTGGGGAAGCTGGCTGGCCGAAGGCCAGACTGATGAGGTCCCCTTACGCTCCGCTTCGCGCCTCTGTTACGATAAAAGCGCGAAATCCAGCCGATAAGAACGTGGTACCCTGAGCTGTAACTTCTGGTTTTGCGCGAGTTGAGAGGAAGCGCGGAAAAGGCTGGAAACTTCGTTGCAGATACGCGCCTGACGACACGAATTTCCTGACATACACCGGCAAAGCCGGTACATGTGTTTAAATAGGAACCATTCCTAATGCTTGCGTAATGCTTCTATCATAATCGTAATTCGGCGTTGACCGTGTCGCGGGTTTGGGTATATCGCTTTAGTTAGAAATGGCGACTTCGACGTCCAGAGGCGCGTGCGCAAAGCGTGTGCGCCAGTCAAAGTCCAGCCACTTTCCAACAGTCATGAAATGGCCCGCCGCCGATTCCGCGAAGCCAAAGGGATCGATGCGCAGCCGCTGACAATCGCCGACCAGGCGGGCGATATCGCCTTGTATTGACTGCTCCAGCGCCTTTATATCCGATTCATTAAAGCCGTCCGGCGTTCCGAGCTTCAGGCGCAATATGAGGCAGAGAGCGTCGCCTGAGACCCGCGCCTTCGCGACCGAGGACCGCAGGGACAAATCAACGGTCCCATCCCGCCACGAATAGTTCATGGATCTGCACTGACCGCGGATGAGACTGAGCAGCCGCGTCTCTGGCTTTGACAACGCACGGACAAACTGCCCACCGCGGAACAGCGCGGCGCCTGAAAAGCGCTGGCGCATCGGGGATTCTGTTACGGATACGGGTGCATCATCCGTCAAGCCGGCATCTGCCAGGTCGCCCCATATGGCGATTGGATCGCCATAGATCCCATTGACGCAATAGTAGGCGTCCGCAAGGCAAGCGTCCGGTATGAAGCCCTGTCGCGCGTATTGGGACAGCATCGTATGAAGCTCGGCAGACAGGCGCGTGCCAATTACCGTTTCTCCCGCCTCCAGAAAAGCCCGGGCGCTGCCTGAGCATATTACAAAGCGGGCGTTAGTATATAGGTGAGGCGTATCCGTCATTTCTTTCATCAGCTTTGAAAACGCGGGCCGTGAAGCCAGCGCCTCCGAAGCGACGATCATCTCGATATGGCTGAGGTTGATGCGCCGGGGCGTGGCCCATTGCAGCGCGTCCAGCGCTTGTGACCATGACGGCGCGCAGACGGAAAAGGTCAGGTATGGGCTGTTCGCTGGAGCGCTTTTGTCGCTCTGCGTATCGCTCTTCCCGATTTTCGGCACGCGCACTGTCAGTGCCAGATCGTCATCTCCGACCGCGTCCAGGGACATAACCAGCACATAGGCCTGGTTTTCCACCTCTGCGGTGATATGGCACCCGCACAGCAAGAGCGCCGACAGGACGATCAAAGTCGCCAGGCTCATCCCTCGCACGGGCGTTCGCCTCCCTTCGGGCGCGGTCGCAGAAGCGCCGGCAGCGCGACCGCGACTGCGGCGGCGACGTAGAGCCACGGCGCTATGAATTCCACGACAGCGCCCGTCAGGCCCGACATGGACAATCCTGCGCACACAAGGGTCGCGATCGCCGCGCACAGGCGTCCGCCCAGCGCCGGCGCGAGCCGCTGCAACAGCGCAGATGCCGCGAAGCATTCACAGACCAAAAGGTGCAGGGCACTTATGAAGAAAGCCAATATCATCGGCAGCTGGAGGTAGAGCGCCGCGCGTCCGTTGGTGATCAGGGCATCCAAACGGGCTGCCCACGTCAGCCCAGGTCCCGTGGGCGCCATCATTAAGCGAAGCGCCAACAGCAGCGCCGCAATCACAGGCGCGTAGCAAAGGCCTGTGATCGAAGGACGTTCTCCGGAACCGTCGCCAGAACGGTCAACGGCAAAACAGATAGCCGTGGCCGGTACGAACCAGCCCGAAGCGCGCGCGCAGCCTCTGATGATATCGCTAATGCCGTTTCCAAGCAGAGGTAGCAGCCAGCGCGCGTTGTAATGACGTAATTGCAGCGCCACCACCAACAACAGCAGGGCAGGGAAGAGCCTGATCCACAGCAGGGCCGCATAGCCGACAGCGTCGCCGTTTCGGCAGACGCACCACAACACTGCCAGCGCCAGAGGCAGGGCGAGGTAGGGGGCAGGTACATAATCCAGCGTCAGGCAACCCGCAGCGCGCACGGTGACGGACAGCATGTGCGCGGCATCCAGCGCAGTGACCGACAGCAGCATGAGGAGAAGCGGTGCTTCCGCCCTCGCATTTGATTGTACGGCGTCAAGGCAAAGCAGATAGGGGATGGCGGGCAGCGCCCCCAGCAGCGCGGCGATCCAGGCCCCGTTGATCGCGCCGCTATCCAGCGCAAGATCGAGGAATATTCGAACCGTCGCGGCCACAAACGCCGCTGGGACTGATGCGCTTTTGGAAATGCTCAGCTTCAGGGTGATCATCCTCTCCGGTCATGGGCTTTGGCGCGCAAGGCAGAAAAATACATCGGTCGCCGCTGGAGCCAGATCGGCAGCCTCACCAATAGATCCGGGTTGTGCGGCTTCGACGGGGCAACGGGTGCCATGTAGGGGAATCCAAAGGATTTCATGCCGCACAAACTCACCGCCAGTACAAAAGCACCGATACAGAATCCGTACAGGCCAAATACCGCGCCGCAGGCGATGATGAACAGGCGACAGATCACAAGACCGATGCCAAAGCCGTAATCGGGTATGGCATAATTGCCGAGCCCCGTAATGGCGACGATGATGATGAGTATGGGGCTTATGATGGATGCCGATACCGCCGCCTGACCGAGGATCAGCGCCCCGACGATGCCCAGCGCCGAGCCGATTTGCTGGGGTATGCGGGTGCCTGCCTCGTTGATCAGGTAAAACGAAAACTCCATGATCAGGATTTCGACCAGTATGGGGAAGGGGACGTTGGCCCGCGCTTCGGCGATGGAGCCCAACAGGCTCAGCGGCAGCAGATGCATGTGATAGTCGGTCAGCGCGATATACAGTCCCGGCAGGAATACAGAAATCAGCATGCCGATGATTCGAATCAGGCGCAGAAAGGTGCCGTATTGCCAGCGCGAAAAGGAATCATCGGAGGCGTGCAGCTGGTGAAACAGCGTGATCGGCGCGATCAGCGCATAGGGCGAATTATCCGCCAGCACGACCACCTGTCCGTCCATCACACAGGAAGCCGCCCTGTCGGGGCGTTCGGTTTGCAGCATCTGGGGCAACAACGCCCAGGGCTGGTCCTCTATGTGCTGCTGCACGGCGCCCAGCCCCTGCACCGTATCGGCATTGATGCCCTTCAGCCGCCTGCGCACTGCGTCGACGACGGCTCCGTCAGCTATAGTGGCAAGGTAGACCATGGTGACGCGGATCGGAACCCGCGTGCCCACGCTGACGCACTCGGTAATCAGATCAATGGACGGAACATAGCGGCGCATCAGCGTCATGTTTGTTCGCAGGCTCTCCACGAAACCCTCCTGTGCGCCGATGACCACGGATTCGTTGGTCGTTCGGTTGACCTGGCGCGCCGGATAGCCGCGGGTTTCCAGCATGATCGCCTCGTCACAGCCGTCGATCAGAACCGCGGTCATGCCGGTGACCACGCCGTCCAGTATCCCGCCGACCCACTGCTCTGCCGCGCATTGGGCAATCTCCACCACCGATTCCATCAGATAGGCGGCGTCGACGGTTCGCCCGCAGACAGAAGCGCGTTCCACACAGGAGCGCAGTATAAAGTCGCTGATTTTTCGATCGTCAGCCATCCCCTCGATGTAGAGTACGCAAAGGCGCGTGCCGGCGCAGTCGGCAAACCGGAACTGGGCATCGGAATTGACATCCGCGTGAAGAAGCGCTTTGAAGCGCGCTACGTTGGCGTCCAACGAGGGAACCAGCGCAGCCCTTCTGAGCATGCTGAAGCTGTCATCCAAGGAAACAGCCTCCTTTCGTTGCGATTATCCTGCGCAAATTCCATAAAAATATTACAGGGTGGCGTAAGCCACCCTGCGCAACAATTGGCTGTTATAGTTTTGTTATTATAAATTGTGTGACAAGTGGAAGGGGATGTGCGACGCTTCCGAATGCAGGGTACTGTGGGCAGGTTCATGGGTCTGGGCATGATCGGGACAAACCGGTCGAGGCCAGGAGGAATAGCTTCATCGACGTGGAAGCCATGAACCGCTTATCTATGGAATTATCTCCCGGCGTCCAGCATGTTTTCAGGCAGCGTGGAGGTCAGCGTGATCACCGAAATCTCGGGTGGATTAAACAGCCTGAAGGGCATCAGCGGTACGCTGCTGCTGGTGGAGAGCCCCCGTGTAATGTATATTTGCGCCTCACCGACTTCAGACAGGCCGCTGACGCGCTGTTGGTCCGGAAACCAGCCACCCCTGGGCAGCGTCTTGTCGGGGACATAAAACGCGCCCATAACAGGCAGACGCCACACGCCGCCGCAGTAATGACCCGCAAGGATCAGATCTGGGGATGCGAGGAAGCGCTCCGTGTCCGATTTGTGATCCTCGGAGGTATATATGAACGACTCCGTCGGGATCTCGTGGGCCAGGGATATATGTATGTCTGAAGCCGTCATCGTGCGCTGCGCGTCGTAGAGCTTCTGGGCCAGCTTGGATCGATAGGTGGTGATGGGCAGGTGGGTGTAATCGTCGGTGATGCCCGAGCGCACGCCGTCCTCCTCCTGCTCGGTCTGGTCCTGCCAGGCCGCCAATGTCGAGACGGTTTCCAGGTTGAGCATTGTGGAGGGGGAGATCCACAGCGTCGATTTCTTGACCGGTATGCTGATCGGAGCGTCGACGTAGTTGGCCCCGCGCTCGATCGCGCCGAGTATCCAATCCTCCAGGATCAACTGCGAAAGCACGCCCTCGGTGCCACGGGCGCTGGGCAGGTAGGGGCCGGGATCGGAATCCCCGCAGATGAAATAGACCTTCTCCGGGCGCTTGAGTCCTTCCAGAAATTCCCAGAAGGGCTGGGCATTGCCGCTCTTGCCGACCATGTCTCCGAGGCAGAATATCGCGTCGTATTTGATGCCGTTCAGCGTCCTCAGCAGCAGGCTCTGGCTGTCGCCGAAGCGCCTGCCGTTCATGTCGGACAGCACGACGATGCGATAGCCCTCCATGTCCTCAGGGAGGCCAACCACGGTCACGGTCTGCTCGGTGATGGAAAGATTGCTGTTGTTGAGCATCACGCCCACCGCCATGAGCGCCAGCGCGGCCACCAGGATCAGCGGCCAGAATCTTATCTCGCGCCCGAAGACGCGGATGGGCCTGAAGAGTCCTTCGGTGCCGGAGGCGCTCATCAGATCAAACAGCGTTCGGCGGACCTTGCGCTTTTTCTTTGTCTTCTTTTTTCTGGTCGTTACCTCGGGAAAAACAGCTCTGTTCTTTTTTGCGAGCTTTTTTTTCTTCCTGGGCGTTTTCCCGTCCTGCTTATCTTCGCTTTTTTTCACCTTGACGATGGGAACCCGCGCGTCCGTCCGCTTCCTGCGGGGCAGGCGAATCTCCGCGTCGTCGCCGTACTGGGTGGATTCATCGCGCATGACACCGTCCGAAGACTTCTCGTCAGGCTTCGGTATGGGGATAATGGTCTTTGTGGATCTTTTTTTCTGTTCAGAATCCGGCATTTCGACGCTCCCAGCAGAATACTTCATCTATTATAGTTTTTTTTGATGCCGCTGACAAGTCGCGATCATGGGAATTATAATAAGAACTGGTAAACAAAAGCAGGTATAAATTCACATCTTCCTCCGGATGTGCTATAATCAGGTGAAGCTCAGGTACATGCCGTATTCACATTGCGCCCGGGAGGGCGTTCGCAGGGAGGTGCGCTCATTGGCAAAGGCCAGGATGATATACGTTTGCAGCGAATGCGGCTATGAAACGCCGAAGTGGATGGGGAAGTGCCCGGATTGCGGCAACTGGAATACCCTTGTGGAGCAGGAAGCCGCACCTGCGCTCAAATCGGAGGAGAAAAAGCTGAAGCGGGCGCCTGGCAGCGGCGCCCAGGCGGTCTGCGTGGACGACATCCCGGACGAGGCCACGGCCCGGCGCAGCACCGGTATCTCCGAGCTCGACAGGGTGCTGGGCGGCGGGGTCGTGGATGGTTCATTGGTCCTTGTAGGCGGCGACCCCGGCATCGGCAAATCCACGCTGCTGACCCAACTGTGCGCCAACATGGCAGGCGACGGCGCCTGCGTGCTGTACGTCTCGGGCGAAGAATCCAGCCGTCAGATCAAGATGCGGGCCAAGCGGCTGGAGGCGTCGGGAACGGGATTCTACGTGCTGCCGGAAAATGACATGAACACCGTGGAAAGGCGCATGCAGGAGCTCTCGCCAAGCGTGATGATCGTCGATTCCATACAGACGATGTACAGGCCGGAGATGGCCAGCGCCCCCGGCAGCGTATCCCAGGTGCGGGAGTGCGCTTCGATGCTGATGCATCTGGCCAAGCAGAGCGGCTGCAGCATATTTCTGGTGGGCCACGTCACGAAGGAAGGCGCCATAGCCGGGCCTCGGATACTGGAGCACATGGTGGATGCCGTGCTGTACTTCGAGGGCGACCGGCAGCATCAATTCCGGCTTCTGCGGGCGGTGAAGAATCGCTTTGGCTCTGTCAACGAGCTGGGCATGTTTGAAATGACCGACCGGGGCATGCGCGAGGTGGAGAATGCCAGCGAGGCGCTGCTGTCAGAGCGGGCTCACGATGCCAGCGGATGCGTGGTCATGTGCGCCATGGAAGGCTCGAGACCGCTGCTTACGGACGTTCAGGCCCTTGTATCGACTACCGTCTTCGGAAACCCGCGCAGAATGGCCAGCGGCATCGACCAGGGCCGGCTTGCCCTGCTGCTGGCGGTGCTTGAAAAACGGGTCGGCCTGCGCCTGTACGATCAGGATGTGTACATCAACATTGCGGGCGGCATGTCCCTTACGGAGCCCGCGGCGGATCTGGCGCTGTGCGCAGCCGTCGCTTCGTCCCACAGGAACCGCAGCATACCCGGAAGCTGGGCGGTGATGGGGGAAGTGGGGCTTGCCGGCGAGGTCAGGGCCATCGGCCAGGCGGAGCGCCGGGTCGCGGAGTGCGCTCGGCTGGGTTTTGACCACGTCGTACTGCCCAAATACAATCTTCGGAACCTTCGAATCCCTGATGGCATAGAGGTCATCGGTGTCGAAACCGTGGCAGAGGCCGTTGTCGCGCTGGGGCTTCACAGAAGCGAGCGCTGAAAGCGTCAGTTTATGATGCGTTAACATCGAAAGGCTATAATAGGTAAAAGGCAAAGGAGGCGCGCGGCTTTGTTCGGATACATCGTTACCTACCAGGAGGCGCTTTCTGAGCAGCGACAACGGCGCTTCAAGGCGATGTACTGCGGCCTGTGCCGAACGCTGAGAAAGAGGCATGGCTTTTTGACCAGCACGACGCTCAGCTATGACCTGACATTTCTCGCGCTGCTGCTCAACGCCCTCTATGAGCCCGGAGAGCATACCGGAAGGGAGCGTTGTATCGCAAATCCTGCGAAGCAGCACGACTATGTTTTAACGCCGGTCATGGACTACGTGGCAGACATGAACATCGCACTGGCCTACCACAAGTGCCGGGACGATTGGTATGACGATAAAAACCCGATCTCTGCCGGTGAAGCGGCGCTGCTGCGCAAGGCATATCGCAGCGTCGAAAAGGACTATCCCAGGCGGTGCGATGCCATAGAGTGCTGGCTTCGACAGATCCACGGGTGGGAGAGGGACAATGTGCTTCAGATCGATCTGCCCGTCAACGCCACGGGGCGGATGCTCGCTGAGCTGTTCGTGTGGCCTCAGCAGCAAGCCTTCGCAGAGGAGCTTAAGGCCATCGGCGACGGGCTTGGGCGATTTGTCTACTTCATGGATGCCTATGACGATCTGCCCAGAGACGTGCGCCGGGGCAGCTACAACCCCCTGAAGCCCCTTCGGGACAGGGAAGATTACGAACAACTGTGCCAGACGGCCATGATGGCGATGGTAGCCGATGCCGCCGACGCCTTTGAGCGATTGCCCATCCTGCTGGACGCAGACATCATTCGCAATGTACTGTATTCCGGCGTGTGGAGCAAATACGCTTATATACAGAACAAGCGGGGCGGACAAAACAAAGGAGTTTGACGATGCAGGATCCCTATCGCGTGTTGGGCATTTCTCCTCAGGCCACCGATGACGAGGTCAAACAGGCCTACCGTGCGCTGGCCAAGAAGTACCATCCGGATGTAAACAACGGTTCCCCGGAAGCCGAAGCCCGAATGAAAGAGGTCAACGAGGCCTATTCCACGGTCATGAAGTGGCGCAGGGAGGGCACGAACGCCTCCGGCTTCAACAGCGGCTATGCCGGCGGCAGTCGCGGCAACGGTGGCGAAGCCTACGGCAGCGCCAATCCCCACATGCAGGCGGCGCGAAACTACATCCGCGCGGGCCATTTTCAGGAGGCTATGCACCTGCTGGAGGATATCATGGAGCGCAATGCCGAATGGTACTACCTTTGCGGGGAAGCCAGCCTTGGCCTTGGCAATCGCGTGGCGGCGCTGAATTATGCCCGACAGGCCGTAAGCATGAACCCAAACAATTTTGAGTACAGGGCGCTGCTGAGCCGCCTGGAGGGCGGCGCGCAGTACTACCAGACCGGTGGCACGGGGAGAGGCTTTTCCATGCCGACGGTGCTGTGCGGCAGCCCTCTGCTGGGCTGCTGCGCGCTGAACCTGCTGTGCAACTGCCTTTGCAACTGCTGCGGTGGCAGCGGCTACACCGGCAGATGGCGATAACCATGATTTGACCATGAAATGGAGGGGGAGGAAAATGTCCATATTTCAGAAAATCAGGGCTGGCCTGCAAAAATTCATGGCGGGTAGGCGCGGCGCGGATGAGTTGTCGCTTGCGCTGTTGATCGCCGGCGTCGTGCTCTCGATGCTCAGCGGCATATTTAGGCTGCCTTTGCTGCACTGGTTGAGCCTGGCCATTTACATATTTGCACTGTATCGAATGCTGTCGCGCGATCTTGAAAAGCGCTATGCTGAAAACGCGGCCTTTCTGAAGCTGTGGCGTGGGAAGTCCTCGGCGGTAAAGCAATCCGTCAACCGAATGAAGAACATGAAGAAGTACAAGTACTTCAAATGCCCCGAATGCAAGTCGCGCATTCGCCTGCCCAGGGGTGTGGGCGAGGTCACGGTGACCTGCGGCAAGTGCCATCACGCATTTAAACAAAAAGCGTAAGGATGTGAACAGGTAATGAAGCAGCATATCGATACAGCGCCGGTTTGGGAGGTCTACCGCCAGGATTGTGAATGCCCCATATGCCTGTTGCGCGCCAAAACAGAGACCGCTACCGTGGGCTATTTCCTGGGAGAATCGGTGATGGAGCCCAGCCAGCGCGTCGAAGTCAATCAAAAGGGCTTTTGCGCCGAGCATTTCAAGCAGATGTATGCGGCCGGGAACCGCCTGGGGCTTGCGCTGATCACCCACACGTATATGAAGGAGACGATGAAGCGGCTGGAGGTCATCGCTTCCCAGGCCAGGGACGCCGCCGCCAGCCAGGCAGGCAAGCCCATCTTCAAGCGGCTCGGCAGTTCCAAAGGCGCGGGCTTTCAGGAGCCTGTGAACGCACTGAAGGCCATCACAGACGACTGCCTGGTCTGTGATCGCATCCGTGAAAACATGGAGCGGTACATGTATACCGTACTGTATATGTACAAGCACGAGGCGGAGTTTCCGGAGCTCTTCGCAAAGTCCAAGGGCATGTGCCTTGAACACTATACTCAGGCCCTGGAAATGGCGCCCAGGCATCTGTCCGGCGACGTTCTCAAGAAATTTGTTGATACGCTCACAGATATTGAACAAAAGAGCTTTGAACGTCTCGAGGGAGAGCTCAACTGGTTTACCGCCAAGTTTGACTACCGCAACCAGGATAAGCCCTGGGGCAACAGCCGCGACGCGGTAAAGCGCTCCGTGAACAAGCTGTGCCGCCAGGTGGTCGATGATTGAGATGATGTTAAGCATGGGGGATATACGCAATGGCAAAGGTTTGCGTGCTCGACGAAAACAAGCTGTGTGACGATTGTGGCGAATGCAATGTGTGCGACCTCGATCCGAACAAAATCTGCGACAATTGCATGAAGTGTCTGAAGACAGGCGCGGACTATGCCGCCATTGAAATCGATGAGATCATCGACGACGGCGCGGCGGAATACGACCAGCTGCGACAGGATTTGTTGAATTCCGACGACGCGGAGGAGCCCTTTGATTGCTTTAAGGGAAAATAGGGCAGCCCCGACATCTTTTCGCAAAAGGCAGCTTTTACGAAAAGATACTTTATATCTTTTCGTAAAAGCTGGATGTCGCAACGTAAATAGGAACCGGATTCCGTAATATGTGCTGAATGGTCACAACGTAAATAGGAACCGGATTCCGTAATATGTGCTGAATGCCGCAACGTAAATAGGAACCGGATTCCGTAATATGTGCTGAATGTCGCAACGCAAATAGGAACCGGATTCCGCAAAATGCGCTGAGAAACTATCACCTTAAATCAGAATGAGTTCGTATTGCCTTGAACCCGCGCCTGCATTGACGCACCCACACCTTTCCGGCGG
>ODAI011862811.1_pt1 | contig 13458 bp, 9 predicted proteins | sample 1539321 | NCBI WGS metagenome assembly ODAI01 (sample SAMN02144231, study PRJEB22623) | gut metagenome | biome: sheep rumen | host: Ovis aries | place: New Zealand
CTACAATAACACCGTCGTTGACCTTCAGTTGCCTAACACGGTGACATTTGTAAACAATGTGAAGAGCGGTGTGAAGATACTGAAATTGCCTAAGAGTGTGACATCCGTATCTGGACTTCATGAGAGTATCAACTTGGAGGGCTTCGAGGTCGCAGAAGGCAATGAGTATTTCTCTGTCGACAACAACGGTGTACTATATAGCAAGGACAAGACCAAACTATACTTTGCTCCCTATGCTAAGCGCAGTAGTTTCGGCACCTTTACGGTACCTTCGACAGTAAAGTCTATTGGAAATTCAGCCTTCCGTGAGTTCAACCAGATTGCCAGAGTTATCCTACCTGAAGGCTTACAGGAGATAGATAGCTATGCCTTTTATAGATGCGAACAATTAGTTACATGCAAACTGCCTTCTACTGTTGAAGTTATAGGTGCATATGCTTTTTATCAATGTCTGCTTTCGAGTCTTGAACTTCCTTCTCAACTGAGAGCTATTGGGGAACATGCATTTGCTTATGCGCTTCAAAATAGAAATACTACCACGACATTGAAGATTCCCAGTCATGTGGAGAGTATTGGTGATTATGCATTTGGCTGGATTTTTGCAACTTCAGCAGCGGTACATTCTTATATCATGGAACCATTACCCATTAGTACGCATGCTTTTTATAGCCAAAGCAGTAGGTCATTGGTGGTGCCGACAGGAACCTTAGATGTGTATCAAAACATGCCCGGATGGAAAAACTTCAAAGAGATTACAGAGTCCGACGAACTGCTGCCGCAAGAAGAACAGTGCGTCACGCCGAGCATTCAGCGACAGGGTAATACGCTGACCATCACGACTACGACCGCAGATGCCGCCATTTATTATACGCTGGATGGCACTACTCCAACTCAAAGCAGTTCGGTTTACAGTTCGGAAAATCCCATCGTAGTTACGCAAAACTGCACGGTGAAGGCTATTGCCGTCAAGGAAGGTATCAATAATTCGATAGTTGCAGAATTCAAGGTTGACTGGTTCTCGGTGGCTAAGCCACAAATTAGGGTTAACAATGAGCTGTTGGTGGAGATGACATCAGAAACAGAAGGTGCCGTCATCCGCTATACGGTAGACGGCGAAAAAGACCCTGATGAGACGAGTGTCATCTATCAGAGGCCGCTGTACTTCCCAGACAACTGCACCATCAAGGCCATCGCTACGAAAGAACACTTCAACAATTCAGAAGTGGTGACGTTTGAGTTGAAATGGGAGCAGTTCACTTGTCCTGAACCCGAAATCCGCCTGTCTGGTAACACGGTGTACATCAGCACCTCCATGGTGGGAGCCAGAATATATTATACCATTGACGGGAAAGAGCCGAATGAAAACAGCCAACAGTACACTGGAGAGCCGATAGAACTGACTAACAACTGCACGGTGATGGCCATCACGGTAAAGGAGGGCTATCGCAACTCTAAAATTGCATCGAAGCAGTGCGACCCGTTTACGGTGGCTGCACCTGAATTCAGAATGGTGAATGGAAAGTTGGAAATCACATGTTCTAACCCGCCTGAAGCCGAGATTTATTACGGAATAGGACTTGGCGAGAAAGAAATGCCATCGATACGCTACACCGAACCCATCACGCTGACAGACAACCGTGAGGTAAAGGCGATGGCCAAGAAAGAGGGATTCAAGGACTCGCCAGTTGCACAGTATACCCCCAATCAGGCTACTTGCGATGCTCCTACGCTGACCAGTTATGACGGACGCTATTTCAAACTGACCGTTCCCGAAGGTGCTACCGTCTATTATGCCATGACTTCTGACCTTGCAAACGCTGAAGAATACAAAGAGCGCGGTGAGGTGACTGGAACAGGTACGCTGTACTGTCAGGCCAGACATCCGTACAAGAACGCCTCGAAGGTTGAGGCAATAACGATTAACTATTTCTATGACGGCAATGGTCATGCTGAGGTGACTGAACGTGGAAAGCTGGAGCAGGCCTTCCAGTGGAGTGGCACGGCAGACGTGAAGACTTTGGCTGTCAGCGGTCCCCTGAACGCTACCGACATGGCCTTCATCAAGAAGAATCTGACCTCGCTGCAACATCTGAATCTGGAGAAGACTACCGTTGCTGACCGCGAGTTGCCTACAGAGGCTTTTGCTGGTATGCCGGCATTGGTGTCGTTTGTCTCGCCGGAAGATTTGGCAACAACAGGCGATCGTATACTGGCCGACTGTCCGCAGCTGGCAGCTGTGAAATGGTGGCCATCGGTAGCTATGAAGGAAAATACCTTTGGCGACAAGGTGAACCAGAATATGCTGGTCTATGTGCTGAATGCTGGTTTTGCCCCATCAAAGGTGCGCAACAAGGTGACGAACGGTATGGCATCGTCTATCGTACTCTCTGACCCGGAGGGTAACGAGAATGCCAACTTCTATTGTCTCGAAGAATTCACGGCGAGGAAGATAAGCTATACCCACTACTACGGACAGGAAACCAAGATAGGTACCTGTCAGGGATGGGAAACGATTGCACTGCCGTTTACGGTACAGAAGATTACCCACAGTTCTAACAGTGGTGAGATGATGCCTTTCAAGAAGTTTGAAGAGGCAGGCATGCCAGAGAATGGACGTCCGTTCTGGTTGCGTACTCTGTCAGGAAACGGCTTTGAGGATGCTGACGGCATAGAGGCTCATACTCCTTATATTATCAGTATGCCCAATAGTACAGAGTACGCCCAGCGCTACAACTTAAATGGCAATGTGACCTTCTCGGCAGAGAATGTAGCCATCGCCAAGACGGAGCGTATTGTACAACAGAAGAATAGCGTGTCCTTTGTGCCTTGCTTCCTGAAGAAAGAGAAGAGCGGCGGGGTTTGGGCTATCAACAAGAACGAAGAAAATGGCGGAAAACCCGCAGGTAGCGGCTTTATCCCTGCGTTGCGTGACGTCATGCCATTTGAGGCTTATGCTACCAGCGATGCCGTCAATGCTCCTAAGTTCCTCTCGCTTGAAGAATTTGAAGGTATGGCAACTGGTATTTATGATGTCCTCTACGGACGTGACCAGCAGGCAGGAGAAACGGTAAAAGTCTACGATCTCTCTGGTATGCTGATTGCCACAGGAGTCCGTTCTGAGGTTATGAAGCGACTGGCCAAAGGTGTCTACATCGTGAATGGCCGCAAGGTTGTGGTGAAATGAGATAAAGATAATATGACGATAGAGAAAAGAACGATAACCCTATTGGCACTCCTCGCGATGGTGCTTGACGTCTTCCCACAAAGTTGGGAAGTCGTCAGGGACAGCGAGGAGTATCTTTATGGCACTGGTTCAGGAAAGACTGTGGCTGAGGCAGACAAGCACGCCATGGCCGACTTGATAAGCAAGATAGTGACCAACGTGACAAGCCAATCGGATAGAACTTTGACGGTAAACAATGTGAATGGCAAACTGGACGAAAGATCGCAGTTTGAACACTCGGTGCACACCTACTCTCAGGCAACGCTGACCAATACGAATCGGCGGGTGCTGCAAAACGAACCGGAGGTGCATGTGGCCAGATGGATAGCCAAGGCTGAGATAGAAAAGATGTTTAAGCTGAGAGAGCAGAAGGCCATAGACTACGTGAAGGCTGCGGAGAGAGCAGAACGGGAGGGCAAGGCCGACGATGTGCTGTGGAACTATTACTCGGCACTGACGCTGCTGAAGTCGCTGCAGTATCCGAATGCAGTGATGTATAGCGATGACAAAGGGCAACAACGTGTACTGACAAACCTAATTAAGGAGAGAATGGACGAAACGTTCTATCTGTTGCATGCTTCGTGTGACGAGATAGACGGCAACGATGTGAAGCTCTTTATCACGTATAAGGGAAAACCAGTGAATACGGTCAACTACAGCTACTGGGACGGTGCGGATTGGACTCCCCACTGTGGTGCCAAGGACGGCTACGGCGTGGCAGAGCTGAGACCAGGATATGACGACAAGTACCTTCAGCTGCGATGGGAGTATAAGCATGAGGCTGCCGCGAATGCCGACCCAGAGCTAAGGGCTGTGCTGGAATCGGTGACCGCAACTCCTATGCCAAAAAGCAAAGTAGATGTTCCATTGGAGAAGCAAAGCCGGAAGGACAGGAAAATGAAGGAACTGCTGATGGGGGCGACTTTTACGACTAATAGCCTTACCATGTTACAACCACCCCACCCCATGGGCAAGAAAGCCAAGGAGTATATGCCCATACTCAAAAGAATGGTAGAGGCTGTCAGACAAAAGGATTACCTCAGTGTCAAGAACCTGTTTTCGTCTACTGGGTGGGATATGTTCCAAAAACTGATGAATTACGGAAAAGCAAAGGTGTTGGACTCGTCAGACATTCGGTTTTTCGAGGCTAACGGCAATGTGGTGGAGCGTGGACTCAGAATGTCGTTTTCCTTTGCCAATGGCGTAAAAAAATCTTTTGTAGAAGATGTGGTGCTGACATTCAACAGCGAACAGAAGATTGATAACATTGCTTTCGGACTGGGAAAGACGGCTGAGGACGATATTTTGAATAAAGGTGTGTGGGACGAGAAGTCGCGCATAGCCATTATGAGTTTCTTGGAGAACTACAAGACGGCCTATGCACTGAAGCGACTGGACTATATCAAATCGGTGTTTGATGACGATGCCGTAATCATCACCGGTACGGTCATCAAAACCTCAAAGTCTTTCAGCATGGAGAATCAATCTACAATCAGTCAGAGTGGTCGCAACATCATCAAGTATAACAGACATACTAAAGACGAATATCTGCATAATCTGGCACGTTGCTTTGACAAGAATGAATATGTAAACATACACTTTGCAGACAACGAAGTGAAAAAGCTGGGCAATGGCGGCGAGTCGTATGCTATACAGATATCGCAGGACTACTATTCGTCAACGTATGGTGATAAGGGCTACCTAATGCTGATGGTAGACATGAACCAGCCTGACCGTCCACTTATAAAACTGAGGACTTGGCAACCAGACAGAGATGTCAGGTTTGCAGAACGCTATACACCTGGTGATTTTTAATGAAAAAAGACATTTTTACTATGGAACTACTGACAAAACTGTTTAATGGCGCTTCAAATTCCGAGTTTAAGCTGACTCAGGACCTGGTGGCTATTGCTATTGTTTTTGCGATTGTATTATCCTGCTGTCTGACGGTTACACCCGCCAGGGCTGGCGACATGGACAAACTGCTGAAGAAGGAAAGCAAGAAGGCGGCAGAGAAAATGGAGAAAGAGGGATGGTCCGTCTTTGGTAAGAAAAAGAGCCTCAAGGATGCGATGGGCCACCACTATAAGGCTCTAGCCAAGGGAAAGGGAACGCTGACGACGATTGAGGGACATGGCATTGCCAAGGATGTCAACCTGGCTATCCGAAAGAGCCAGTATAATGCTGCTATGCATTATGCCACCATGCAGGAGACAAGAGTGGAGGGGACGACGAATACCACGATTTCCAATTCGTCGGACGAGGATGGCAATAGCCATATCGAAATGGAGTCGAACTTCAGGTCGAGTACAGACCAGACAGTGAAGTCGCTGACTCCCAGCGTGATATTCTATAGAACGATGAAGGACGGGAAGACAGAAGTCCGCTCGCTATTTATTGTGAAAATGCTATGATGAACAGAAAAAAGATGAAGAACGCGGCACTGTCCGGGTGTCTGGGGCTGTGTGCTCTGCTGTTGCCGTTGAACATGCAAGCACAACGCACGGAGACTGTATCGGGCAGATATACCTATATCGTGACAGACAATGATGACATCACCCTGAACGGAGCCAAGAAAAAATGTATAGAACTGGCGAAGGCTGCCGCCATCAAAGAGAAGTTCGGCGAGCTGATCACCTCAGATGTGATTGACAGCAATGCTGAGACCAATGGCGAGGCTTCCAGCTCGTATTTCTGGGAGAACACCGTAGCGATGGCCAAGGGTGAATGGTTGGGCGATATAGAGCCTCCCAAGCTGAACATCATCTATACGGCAGACCACTTGGTGTTTACTGCAGAGGTGCTTGGAAAGGCGCGCGAGATAGTGCAGTCGCGGACAGACCTGAAGTGGGAGGTGATGAAGGATGGCACCGACAGGCTCATACCGGCATCGGCATTTGAGAATGGCGACCGCATCTATGTAAAATTCCGCTCGCCCGCCGACGGATATGTGGCGATCTATCTGATGGTTGGAGATGATGAAACGTCGTGCCTGCTCCCGTATCCAAAGGATTTTGACGGGCGCTTTGAGGTGAAAGCCAATCGGAACTACTTGTTCTTTGACAAGGTATCGGACCCGATGGCATATCATTACAAGCTGAGCACGAAACGCCAGCAGGAGGACAATCAGCTGGTCATCATCTACTCGCCCAACCCGTTTACCAAGTGTAATGATGTCAGCAAAGACAGAAAACGACCCAACTCGCTGAATACGCACGACTTCCAGAAATGGCTGCTGACGTGCCAGCGAATGGACCGAGACATGGTGGTAAACAAAAAATGGGTGAAGATAAGACAAAAGAAGTAAAATATTACAACCCAAACACTAAAAAAAAGATTATGAAAAAGTTACTGACACTATCCATTGCCTGTCTGTTAGGCGTTGACGCTTTCGGACAGTTTGTAGATGATCCCAGTCGACAGTCGAACATCGACTGGAAAGAAGACTCCACAGAGGTCGTGACCGTTGACGACATTGTGGCTACTCAGGAAAGAATTACTACCAACAACCTCAAGGAAGACCACTTCCGCCAAGTATGGGGAAGGCAGAGCTACCTGAATCTCTCGTACAACAGTTCCAAGCTATCACCGGACCAGGATATCCCGACTGGACTCGGCGACATGGTATCTGAATTCAAAAGTAGCTGGGGAGCATCCATCCAGATAGGCAGGAGCTACAGGCTGCACAAGACCCCCATCTCGAATATCCTGCAATTCTATCTGGACTACACGTATATCGACTTGAACATCAACCACTACGACAAAGAGAGTGGTTCGCCACTGTATGACAGTGGTGTCAAATTGCCAAATGACAAGTTCTATACCCCCTGGAACCTGGAGAAGTATGAGTTCAACTATGGTATGGCAATTGGTCCCTCTCTCTCGGTGGCTCCTTTCACTTTCACCAATAGCAAGGCAGCACACTACCTGATGTTTAACATGTGGTTCCATATCGGCTATCACGTGTCACTGCTTAACATCAAGAGCGACAGCGATGCTGATGCCAATAGCGGAAACGGCAGCAAGGGCGACTACGAGAAGATGCGGGATGACGTGAAGCTGGACTTGGGACACGGTCTGATTACCAGCTTCGGACTTAGCCTGACGTGGAAATTTGTTGGTGTTGGCTATGAACACCGTTCGGCAGGACTGAAATACAAGTCGCTGAACAAGGATCTCTATGGTGACGATGAGTACAAGTACAGTGCTTCGACCAACCGCGTGTTCCTACAGTTCAAATTCTAAACCGCACATAATGAGAGAGTTGGAAATAAAGTTTTTATTTAATACAAACAAAAATTACATATTATGAAAAGATATTTTCTGATGCTGATTCTATGCGTGATAGGCATATCGGAAATCAGTGCCCAGTATAGCTACAAGGTGGACGGAACATGTGGCGACGATGTAAAATGGGTTTTTGATGGTAATACGCTGGTCATCTCGAATGACAACAGCCAAGGCGAGATGGTGACGATGGCCAACTATAATGCGGAACAGAACGTGGCTCCTTGGGTGAAGCAGAAACTGAGAGTAAGAAGGGTACACATCATGCGCGGTATCAAGAATATAGGCTCGTGTGCCTTTGCCAATTGCAACGATCTGCAGGAGGTACTCTTCGAAGGTAACGACCTGGAGACTATCGGCTGGGGGGCATTCATGAATTGCAGCCACTTGCGTAACCTGTCGATTCCCATTCAGTTGAAGACCATCGAGACGATTGCCTTTGCCAATTGTACATCGCTGCCGTCGATTATCATTCCCGACCGTTGCCGCCTGGCAGACCAGGCTTTTGTGTCGTGTACAAACGTGAAGATGATTGACATCGCTCCTACAGCCATCATCGGGCACTATGCCTTTGCCAATGAAGTGACAATCAACGGGAAGAAGCGCCATGCTCTCTATAATGGTGAATTGCGCCGTCTGCCCTCTTACGTGAATGTGGGTAACTGCAATGAGTTTGGCTTCTCGAAAGAGTCGGTAGACAAGTGTACCAACAAGGTACGTTCGGATGCGGACTACGACTATGCCACCTCCGCTGTTGACACAATCATCCCAGTGGGCTATCAAACCCGTTACGACACCTACGCACTCATCATTGGCAACCAGAACTACCGCTTTGTCTCCGATGTGCCTTATGCCATTCATGATGCCCGTGTCTTTGCAGAATACTGCAAGAAGACGCTGGGAATCCCCGTAGAAAACATCCATATCACGGAGGATGCTACCAAGCAGATGATCTTGGAAGAGGAACTGGAAGACTGGGTGGCAAAGATTCAAGACAGAGAGAACAAGAAGTTGATTGTGTATTATGCCGGTCATGGTGTTCCTGATATCAAAAACAAGAACAAAGCCTACATCCTACCTACCGACGTACGTGGCACCAACCCACAGCGCGGTATAGCCCTGGATGCCTTCTATGGCAAGCTGGGCGAACTGGCTTTCCAACAGACTTCGGTATTCCTGGATGCCTGTTTCAGCGGTATCAACCGAAATAACGAGGGTGTCACAGAAGGTCTTCGTGGCGTAGAGATCGACGCTGAGGATGCCACATTCGGGGAAGGCTCAGTTGTCGTGTTTACTGCAGCCCAAGGCAACGAGACCGCCCAGGGCTATCCTGAAGAGGGACATGGACTGTTTACATACTATCTGTTGAAGGAATTACAGTCGACAGGCGGTGTTACCAATTTCGGCATCATGTCAGACCATATCAAGGAGAACGTATCGCTGCAGGCACTGCAGCTGAAGCTCCGCAAGAAACAAACTCCTGCCACCAGCTGTTCAGAAAAGATTTCTACCATCTGGCGTGGGATGCATTTTTAATTAGTTACTAAAAAGAATCAGACTATGAAGAAGATTGCAATGATGCTCATGATGTTCTTGATGGCAGGAACACTCAATGTCATGGCACAAAGTGTGAAGCAGGAAAAGAAGAAGCAGGCTAAGGCCGAACTGAAGGAGAAGGCCTCGAAGGCTGCCCGCGATGAAGCCAAGCGGCTGAAGAAAGAAGGATGGACGGTGTTTCCCGGTGCATTGCCCCTGGAGATGCAGCTGGACCGCTCATACTTGTATCAGCTTGAGGTTGACGAGGACATGAATCCGTTATATATAATAGGTAATGCCCAAAGCATAGGCGAGAATACCGACGCTGCCAGGATTCAGGCAACCGAGTTGTCGCGTGTGGATATTGCGGGAAAAATAGGGTCGGAGACGACTGCCAAGGTCGACAACATGGTTGGAAACAAACAGCTCTCCGCCGAAGAGGCAGCCACCATCACGACCATCCTGATGGAAGACAAAACCATCATCTCGCAGAAGCTGGGACGCTTGCTGCCTGCCGTAGAAATATATCGCACCTTAAAGAACAAAAACAAAGAGGTGATGATACGACTGGCCATGAAGGAGAGTGCTGTACGTGAAATGGTGAAGAACCACATCCGCGGAAGGATGGAGCAGAAAGGGCAGAAGATGAGTGACGAGTTGGACGCTATGCTTTCCAATGGCAGATGAACAATCAGAAGAAAAAGACTGACCATTATCTCGTAAGGTATGTATCCATTACTTTGCTGGCATTCGGCATCGTAGGGGTATATGCCTTACTGGCTCTGAACCTGAAAGTATTCAGCCCTGTCGCCAAGGCCATCGGAGATTATTCCTTCGAAGACTTTTACTACCAGATATTAGGTTCAACCAGCGAACAGGATACCAGTCGCGTGGTGACGATTGTCGATATGACTGAACTGACAGACCGGCGTCAGTTGGCCGAACTGATGATGGAGGTTGAGTCGTTCCACCCGAAAGTGATGGGAATAGACATTGTCTATGAAGGACTGAAAGAGGACACTATTGGCAACCAGATGGTGAAAGAAGCAGCCAAGGAGTGCCATACGGCAGTCTTTGCCTATAAGCTGATAGACAGGACTGACGAGGCCATACACTCGTTCTTCATGCCAGACGACTCTATCAAAGAGGGCTTCGTCAACATGCCTCGTCAGCTGTATGGTGGACTGAAGCGCAGTCTGAGTATCGGCAGGACACACCAGGGAGAGCTCTATCCGTCATTTCTGAAACTGGTGGCCGACCAGTATGCAGACCAAGAAGTGGTAGAGTTGGCTGACAAAGAGTTAAGGATCAACTTCACACCAAGAAAATTCCAGGTTGTCCACTATGACTCTCTCTATGAATATAAGCACTTGATAACAGACAGGATTGTCTTGTTAGGGGCGATGAAGGAAGAGTCGGATATGCACTATACTCCATTGGGTAAGATGGCGGGCACAGAACTGCTGGCTTTTGGGGTAGAAACGTTGTTGAAGAATAATAAGGTAGTGAAGTTTCCCACGTGGTTGTCATGGATCGTGTCATTCGTGGTAGCCCTGATAGCCGTTATCCTGCGGTCGCTCTACCTTCAATTTGCCAAAAACGAACAGAGACACCCGCTGGTAAGCGCACTGCTCAGCACAGAACTGGCCATCGGTTTGGTGGTTTTTGTCATTGTTGCCATGACGGTATGGGTGTCTTTTATATTGTTCTGCAAGTTTAATGTCAGCGTCAATCTGGGATTTGCCATTGCTGCGATGGCATTTGCCTTTACGGCTACAAATCTTTATGAAACCATCGTGAAACTGTTCAATAAGAAAATAAAGAAGAAATCATGAATATAAGAATTAGAGTTATCGTACTGGGACTGCTGTTTTCTATGACGATGTTTGTTAGCGCACAGGTGCGCAGACTCGTAGTCGTGGAACTTGAGGGGAAGGCCGAATATATTGCCAATGGACACAAATATCCATTGCAAAAAGGTGTGACGTTGACAGAAGAGACCGTCCTTTATGTCCCGTTCAAAGGCAAGGTGGTTGTTATCGATCAGGCCCAGAGTAAGGAATATACCATCCAGGAAATCGGGTGGGCCTCGATAGAAGACAAACTGAAAGGTAATCGCAACACGGTGGCTGCGCGTACAAAGGACTACGTGAGTTCCATTCTGGCACAGGTCACTAACAATAAAAAAATAAAGGGCCAGTATGTCAGCGATCCTGCTACTGTGACCCGAGACTACTACACAGACTCCACCTTGACGGAGGTCAAAGGCTCCAAGTCGGTACAAGGCAATGCCTTTGTACAGGATTATTACAAGTTTAAGATGGAAGCCCTGAAAGAATATAATAATTTCCGGAAGAAGGCTCTCAGCGAGTATGCTGCTTTTGTTCGTAGCGCATGGAAACAATATGGAGCAGAGCCGCCTGTGGAGATGCCGAAAGAACAAGAAGTAGAGCCCGTGCTGGTGCCCGATGCCGATCAGGATACAGAGTCTTGGTTTAGTAATCTGTTCAGAAGGAAAAAGAACAGGAAGAAAAAGCAGGATAGTCTGGCGAAGGAAAATGTGAGAAGAGAGGAGGCGAAGAATAAGGAACTCAGATACAAGGACATCGTTTCAGTCCCCACCTTTGAGGATGTTGCCCCCTTGTACGATGTGAAGGACATGCCGGAAATGCCAGAAGAAGCCAATAATTATATGAGCTTTAGAATTTTTGGTACGGAATGTCGTGTGCGTATTGGTGACAACTGCCGTTTCAGACTTCGGAGTTGTTCCAATGTAGATGTGGCTGATGCCATTGAGTTATTCAACAAAACACAGTTTAACAACATGTTGTACGATTGTCTGGAGATGCGCGATAAGTACCAAATGTCTGACTGGACATACTATCAGATGTTGCTGACGCTGACAAACCTCTTCTATGGCAAGGATTCAAATGAGGGTGCTCTTGTGTTAGGATTCCTGTATTCCCAGTCTGGTTATAAGATGCGTCTGGCCACTGACGGTCAAGTTTTGCAGACACTGGTAGCATCCAAGCATATCATCTATAACAAGAAATTCTATCACATGGATGGCGACAACTACTATATGCTGGACGGCCGCAATAATGACATACTGAATATCTGCGAGGCAAAATTCCGCAACGAGGGGTCGCTGTCATTACAGATGTCAGCAGTTCAAAAACTTTCTGTTGATCCTGCACCTGAACGGACTATTGCATCGAAAATGAATGAGGATTTCTCTTTCACCGTATGTTCTAATAAGAATTACATGGACTTCTTTGACACTTATCCGGCTTCATGTTTCGAAGGCAATTTCATGACGCGGTGGGCGATGTATGCTAACACACCGTTAGAGGAGGGGATGCAGAAACAATTGTATCCTGCCATGCGTGAGAAGTTGCGTGGGCTCTCCAAGCGTGATGCTGTACAACAATTGCTCTATTGGGTACAGACGGGGTTTGAATATGGCTATGACGACGAGATATGGGGTTGCGACCGTGCCTTCTTTGGCGAGGAATCCATTTTCTATCCCTATTGCGACTGTGAAGACCGCTCCATCTTGCTCTCCCGATTGGTACGCGACCTGTTAGGGCTGAAGACTATTCTGATATATTATCCAGGACACTTGGCCATGGGTGTAGGTTTTGAACAGGACGAAGAGGGCGATTACATTATGCTGGATGGTCAGAAGTTCATCGTCTGCGACCCGACTTATATCCCCTCAAAGGTAGGTCAGACTATGCCACACATGAACAACGAGGAGGCTACTGTGATCCTACTGAATTAGGAATACTTGAGTGCCCAACATCTTAGTCAAATCTTCGTCAAATAATTCTCTCCGCACTCGATTTTTCACCATATCTCTTGCTTGTATGCAGAATTATGGCTATCTTTGCAGCAATGTTAGAGAAAAGAAGTTTTACAGCTTGCAAACTACTCATGGGTAAAAGAGGATTACATATCAACAAAGAAGCCATTGGCGAGATGATACGCTTTAGCGTGGTCGGTGTACTGATTACAGTCATACACTATGTGGTGTACTGGCTGCTACAATTGGTCATGAACATTAACATAGCCTGGACGGCAGGCTATATAGTGGGATTTATTGTAAACTATTACTTGAGTGCCCGTTACATCTTCCGTGAAAAAACAACAGCAGAGAACGGGGCAGGATTCGGCGGAGCCCACCTGGTGAACTATTTTCTCCAGATGGGCCTCCTGAATTTCTTTGTATGGATGGGTCTGAGCGCGGAGATGGCTCCCGTGGGCGTTTATGCGGTATCCATCCCCGTCAACTTCCTTCTGGTCCGGTTCGTCTTCAAGCATTTCAAGCGCGAGAAAACAAAGGAAGAGGCAGCATAGCGCGGCCCCTTCCTTCATCATTACCCTACTCAATCTTACTCGTCAGGCAGGAA
>ODAI012743618.1_pt1 | contig 13458 bp, 9 predicted proteins | sample 1539321 | NCBI WGS metagenome assembly ODAI01 (sample SAMN02144231, study PRJEB22623) | gut metagenome | biome: sheep rumen | host: Ovis aries | place: New Zealand
AATTACTATTTTTAGAATATAATTATTTATTACATTTAACATAATTAATATCATAATTCAATTATTAGATAATATAACATAGGGGAACTTTCATGATTCAAGTATATAACACTATGACCAGGGAAAAAGAAGAACTAAAAGTCGTTAACAATAAACTAAAATTATTTGTCTGTGGACCAACTGTTTATGATTATTCACATATAGGTCATGCCAGAACTTATATTTCTTTTGATGTAATTGTCAGATATCTGAAACATAAAGGAATATCCGTATTTTATTTACAAAACATCACAGATATTGATGATAAAATTATTAACAGAGCAAAAGAAAATGGTGAAGACCCATTAGAATTATCTCATAGATTCGAAAAAGAATATTTAAAAGATATGGAATTATTAAATGTGAATAATGTGAACTTTTATGCTAGAGCAACAGAGCATATGGACGAAATTATCAATCAAATAGCTGATTTAATAGATAAAGGCTATGCTTATGATACTGAAACCGGAGTTTACTTTGATGTTTCAAAATTTGAAGACTTCGGAAAGTTATCCAATAGGAATTTGGATGATTTACAAAACACAAGAATTGAAGTAGACACTACAAAAAAAGATGTTAAAGACTTCGCATTATGGAAAAAACAAGATGAAGAACCATATTGGGATTCACCATGGGGTAATGGGCGTCCTGGTTGGCATATTGAAGACACAGCAATAACTGAAAGTTATTTCGGTCCACAATACAATATTCATGGAGGAGGATTAGATCTAATATTCCCTCATCATGATGCAGAAATAGCACAAATGGAAGCAGCCAGTGGAAAAGAACCATTAGTTGAATATTGGATGCATACTGGATTTTTAAATGTTCGTGGAGAAAAGATGAGTAAATCTTTAGGTAATTTCATTACCATTAAAGAGTTATTAAAAGAATACTCTCCTGAAGTATACAGATTCTTCGTATTATCTACTCATTACAGAAGTCCTATAGATTTCAGTGATGATATATTAAAACAAGCAGAAAACAGTTTAAAACGTATACAAAATACTGGAAGTAGTCTTTTAGAAAAACTTAATGAAGGAAACCTTCCAGAGGAAGATTCATCAGATATTGCATTAGAGCTAGTTCAATTCAAGAAAGAATTCTTTGATGCTATGGACAATGACTTTAACACACCTATAGCATTATCCAGTCTATTTGAATTCACTCATAAGATTAACAAGGCTTTAAACGGAAATGAAATTTCTGAAAATACTTTAATGTCTATTATAAATACTTTTAAAATTATAGAAGATATTTTAGGTTTCTCAATAATTGTTTCAGAAGATATTGGATCTGACTTGTCTAATGATTTATTAAATATTATAACTGATGTGAGGCAGGAATTAAGAGCTAAAAAAGATTGGGACTTAGCTGATAAAATAAGAGACAATCTGGCAGATTTAGATATCTCTTTAGAAGACAAATAACTTTTTATTTTTTTTACAAACTATTTTTTTTAATTTTATATTGAATAAATGTACATGATTGTTGTTTTATCCTTTTTTTGATTATTTGACACTATTATTTAAATATTTGGTTAAACAATATAATTCTAGGTCGGATTAACAAAGTTAAAAGTAGTACATTTAACAAATATAGTATTACTTAGAAATTTTCAACAATAAAAAAAAGATAATAGGTGTATTGTTTTGACAAAATTAAATCGACAAGAAATAAGTCAAACATCAAAGGAAGATTTAGCCCATAGAGTACTAAATGATATTAAAGCACCTTCAGATTTAGGATTATTAAGGTGTGTTCAATGTGGATTATGTACTTCCATGTGTCCGGCATCAAGACATTCCGAATATGATTCAAGAGAACTGATTAAACGTGTTCTGGATAACGATGAATCAATAATTGAAGATGATATAATTTGGAATTGTTTCTATTGTTACACATGTTTTAGTGTCTGTCCAGTAGGAAATAGTGTTTGTCATGTTAATCAAATAATACGTGAAATGGCAATACAAAAAGATGTAGGCAAAAAACAAATAGAATCATTCATGAGTTTTGCAGACAGCTACCTTGCAGAAGGTTTAGGAATTATACCTGAAGAATATCATGGTCAATTAAAACAGGATTATGGAAAACATTGGGAAAATCTTCAAGAACAACTTCAAGATGTTCGTGAATATTTAGGATTAGAAAGCATGTTTTTATTGCCTGAAGCTAAAGAAACTGTCGATAAAACATTGGAAGCTATAGGTTTTAAAAAACGTGTTGAAGAAATTAAGGATGTAAGAAATAGGTAGTAGGAGGAAAAAATATGGAAGATATTAAGAAATTTATACCTACTGAAAATATCACCTTATTCAGAAGTTGTCTGGTATCTGCAGAATATCCTGGAATAGAATCTTCAACTAAATATGTTTTTGATAAATTGGGAGTGGAATATGTCATAGATAGAAATCAGTCCTGTTGTACTGGTTTAGGACATTATTATGATATTTTTGATGAATTATCCACAACAGCATTAGCCGCTAGAAATTTTAGTTATGCAATAAAAAATAATCATAAACAATATGTTCCAATGTGTGCCACATGTTATGCGATTTTAAAAACTTCAGCAACAAATTTAAATGAAAAAGATGAAGTTCGGGAAAAAGTTAATAAATCATTCAGAGAAAATGGTTTGGAAGAATTTCAGTATACTAAAGGAGATATAGATCCACGTGACAACATAACTCATGTAGTCGATGTCTTATATTATTTAAAAGATAAAATACCTGAACATAAACAGGTAGATATTTCTGATTTAAAAATTGCAACACACCATGGATGTCACTATTGTAAAGTTTATCCAAACGATACTCTTTGTGGTTACAGAAATCCGGAAATAATAGATAAAATATGTGAAGCAATGGGCGCACCAGCAATAAAATGGTATGATCAAAAACCACGCCACTGTGGTGGAGGATTTAGACAAAGGTATGCAAATAGGGATTTATCATTAGATGCAACAGTAGATAAATTTGAAAGCTTACATAAAGAAAAAGTAGATGTGCTGCTGGTAATGTGCCCAAATTGTCATGTACAATTTGATAGATATGAACAGATTCTTGAAGAAAAAACAGGTAGTAAACATTATTTTGCAGTACTAAACATTGCACAACTTCTAGCATTATATATGGGTGCAGATCCATACAAAGTTTTAGGTATTCAAACACATACAGTGCGTGTAGAACCTTTACTTGAAAAGCTGGGAATAGAATATGACCCTAAGGAGGATACTTTGCATGTCTGAAAATAATAAGATAGGGGTATTCTTATGTCATTGTGGTGGGAATATTTCTGATAATGTTGATTTAAACAAGATAGAGAAAAAGTTATCCGAAAATGATGAAATTGTAACAATTAAACATCATGAAAATTTATGCTCTTTAGAAGGAAGGAAAATAATTAAAGATCAAATTCTTCGTGAAGATTTGGATAGGGTGGTGATATCAGCTTGTTCAAAAATAACTCATGGTGCAACATTTCAAAAGTATATTAAACCATTAAATCCTTATTTGTTTGAAATGCCAAATGTAAGGGAACAATGTTCATGGGTTACAGAAAATAAAGATGAAGCAACTAGAAAAGCATTATCTTTAATTAATTCAGGTGTAGAATCGGTAAAATATAATGAACCCTTAAAAAAGATACCAACTAATGTAAAAAACAGTGTTCTTGTAGTTGGAGCAGGTATATCTGGTATAACTGCTGCAAATTCATTGGCTAAGCAGGGTATGGAAGTTACTTTGATTGAAAAAAGACCTGCTGTTGGGGGGGCTATGATACAGGTGGGAAAAGTTTTCACACCTGATAAGATGTCAGAAGATTGTGCTTCTTGTTTATTAAATCCTGTTATAGATGAAATGGTACATAATGAACATATTGATTTATTAACCAACACAGTACTTGAAAAATCAACAAGAAATTCTGGTAATTTTGATGTAATTCTACGTAAAAAGCCCGAATATGTGGATTCAGAAAAATGTACAAGTTGCGGAAAATGTACAGAAATATGCCCTACATTAACTCCTGATGAATGGAATGAAGGGTTAAATCAGCGTAAAGCTATATATAAACCATTTCCTCAAGCAGTTCCAAGTACTTATACCTTAGATGATGAATCATGTATAAGATGTGGTGCATGTTTAAATGTATGTTCAACCAATGCAATAAATTTGGATGCTATTGATGAAATTATTTCATTAACTGTTGGATCCGTTGTAATAGCAACTGGTCATCAACGTTATGATACAAGTAAAAGACCGGAATATGGACATCCATTTTATGAGGATGTTTTAAGTCAGATGCAACTGGCACGTTTGATGGGTGTTAACGGACCAACTCAAGGTCATCTTGAAGTTCCATCCACAGGAAAAGTTCCAAAAAGAATTGTAATGATTCAATGTGTTGGTTCAAGGGATCAAATGCCTGAAGGACACAAATATTGTTCAAAAGTATGCTGTATGGTAGCATTAAAAAATGCTAACTTAATAAAATCACATTATCCTGATACTGAAATAATTATTTGTTATACTGATGTAAGAACACCTGGAGTATATGAAAAATATTACAAATTTGTTCAAGATAATGGGATTAAATTTATAAGAGGGCGTCCTGGAGAAATTGCTAAAGAAGATGACCATCTGGTTGTACGTTTGGAAGATACTTTAACCCGGAATAAACAAGAAATTCCAACTAATCTGGTTGTTTTATCTGCAGCATTAGAAGCTTCGGAGGGTACAGTAAGTGCTGCTAAAATATTGGGTGTTCCTTTAACTGAAGATAATTTTGTAAAAGAAAAACATCCTAAGATGCAACCAGTTTCCACTGATATTGAAGGAATATTTGTATGTGGAACTGCTCAAGGTCCAAAGGATATAACGGACAGTATAATTCAAGCAAATACTGCAGCAACTAAGATATCCGAACTAGTAAATGGTGGTTTGGAAGTGGATCCATTCATTGCAACAATAAATGTTAAAAAATGTGTATTGTGTGGTACTTGTATTGAAAATTGCCGTTATCAAGCTTTAACAATAGATAACAATTCTATTCGGGTAGGACCTATTGCATGTACTGGGTGTGGTGATTGTATAGTAACATGCCCTGAAGAAGCAATTACTATTAGAGGACAAAGTGATGAACGATTAGAAGCTAGTATTAAAGGAATTTTAAAGGATAAATCTGAGGATGAACAGGTAATAATAGCATTTTTGGATGATATTGGTAATGTATCTGCAAATAATATTGGTATCAATCGGGTTGAATGTCCTTCAAGTGTAAGAATTATTAATGTACCATTCATAAATCGCGTAAAATATAGGCATGTTAAATATGCATTAACTAATGGTGCAGATGGGGTATTTTTGGGTGAATATCCTGATACTCCAAAACATTCTGAAATAAGGGAAAATGTTAATGTTATGAAAAAACATTTAGAAGAGGACGGAATTAATCCTGAAAGGTTATTGATTCATAGTGTATTCATACCTTATTTCAGAGGTTTGGCAAGACAATTTAAAGAATTTGATGATGAATTAAAGATATTATGTAATTAATTTTTCATCTTTTTTTTCTATTTTTTTAGGGAAGTTTTCTCATGATTTCTGAAAAAGATTATATAAAACTTATTGAAGAAGAGTTAGGTTTTGATCTAGAATTTAATTCACAGCAGAAAGAAGCTATTTTATCACCATTAGATGAGAATCAGTATATTGTTGCAGGTCCGGGTAGTGGAAAAACTACAGTTCTAGTTTTAAAAATTTTAAAGTACATCTTTGTGGATGATTTAACATTTGAAAATATTCTTGTAACTACATTTACGAAGAAAGCTGCTAAAGAAATTAAAGAACGAATTATTAATTGGTATTCTTTATTGAGTGAGCGTTTAAACTGTAAAAACAATTTTAACTTTGATAATTTTCTTATAGGTACATTGGATAGTATCGCTGAAGAATTAGTGTCGGAGTATGTTGATGTGGAAGTTATTGATAATTTTACTTCTTCTGCTATAATGATGCAGAATTTGCTTGTTGATGAACGTAATAAGGATAAAAAGCTAAAACAATTCACTAAAAATCTAAAAAATAGTATGGGTGGGGCTAGTACCTCTGAAATTAACAATTTAATCCAATCAATCAAAGAAAGAATTTATTATGATATGTTGGATGAAAAAGAGCTTCGTAACAATGCTAATCGAGAATTAATATTGTATGATATTTTAGAAGATTATACTAGTCAATTGGAAAACAGGAATATTATGGATTATGCTATGTTGGAATATAAATTTAATGAAATTCTTTCTACTGAGCAAATAAAAAGATTAAATAATGTGTCTGTTCTATTAATTGATGAATATCAAGATACAAACTTACTTCAGGAGGAAATATATTTTAAAATTGCTCAATATACTAAATTAAATAAAGGTAATATTACGGTAGTGGGGGATGATGATCAATCATTGTATCGTTTCAGGGGAGCTACAATATCTTTGTTTACTAAATATCTTGAGAGGGTACATGATAAATTGGGTATTTGTCCTAAAACAATATTTTTGGAAGTTAATTACAGGTCTACTGGGTCTATAATAAATTTTGCTAATGATTTTATTGGTTTGGATAATAAGTATCAAAAGTCCCGTACTATGGATAAACCACCTATTTTGGCTACAAATGATACTGTGGATGGTTTACCTGTTTTGGGAATGTTCAGAAATAATATTGAAGAATTAACTACGGATTTGTCTAATTTGTTGTATGATTTAAAGATGGGTAATGATTATTTTGTTACTGTTAAAGGTACTGAGCATAATATTTCGATGAAAAATCATAGTCCATCAATAGCAGTGCTTACAAATTCACCTAAAGAAATCAGTGCATATAATAAAAAGAGATTACCCTTTTATATAAGGGAAAGTTTGTCTTATAAAGATGAGGATATTGTGGTCTTTAATCCACGAGGACAAAGTATTGAAACTACAGATATTGTTTCATTAATCTGTGGATTAATATTGATAAGTATAGATCCCACCTCAAGTACTGAAAAACAATTAGATAATCTTCCACCACACACCAAGAATACATTAAAAACATGGAGACATTATGCTCAGGAATACATTAACAATGAAAATAAGGAACTGTCCTCTTACGCTGATGAAATAAAATTAAGTGAACTGCTTGAAGATATAGAAAATGAATGTTCTAATCTACTATCTGAATCTAATGAAAATGTCATATATCATGATATAATAATGGAAACAATTTCACAAACAGATAATGCAATTAATGATGATGGTTTATTATCCGTTAATCAAATATTTTGGCATATACTTGTTCCTATAGCCTCAGGGGCAATTGATATTGATGATGATATGTTTGATGTTAGTCTGGAAGAAAACATAAACATTATGTCTATACATCAGTCTAAGGGTTTGGAATTTGATGTTGTAATAGTTGATGTGGGTTCTGATATTTTTAATAATTCTTCCAATTCAGCGTTTAAAAGATTTCCTAAAAATGGGGGTTTGGAACATAATTTAGAAAAATATCTTAATATTAATTCTATTGATGATATTACTGGACTAGATAAAGCATTTGATGATTTAATTAGACGTTATTTTGTAGCATATACTCGTGCTAAATCAATTCTTATACTGGTTGGTCTTAATAGTATGCGTTATGGTTATAAGGGCGATTTTCAAGATAAAATTGAGATACAAAATGTTGCCACAGGATGGTCTAGAGATAAAGTATGGCATTGGGACTCTTTAGATAATTTGTTAAGTATTTAAAATTAGTTTTTTTTCATGTTTGGTGGTTATTAAAAAGAAAGAATTTGCGGATAAGATTTAAGATACTTATCCTCTGTATCTTTTTTCTTTTACTCCTCTTCCTTTTTTGTTTCCTTGTTTTTTATATCCAGATTTTGGTCTGGTTCTTCTGTTTGTTCCTTTGACTTTTGCCATATTTTCCCCTCCCTTTATTTTTGTCAAGTTATATAAATTGGTAATATTTATATCTTATTCCTTAATTTCAAAAATGAGAAAATTTCATTATAAAATAGTATATATAATTATATTTTAAATCTTTAATATATATTTTTTGTTTTTATTATGTGTCCATTTTTTTTTTATTAAATATTCATAAATATTACTTTTATTATCATTGAGTATTAATTTTAGTATAAGTAATTTGTATTATAAAAACAACACTTGGTAAATAACTAAGTATAAAATAAAATAAATAATTATATAAATAGTATGATTATTTATTGATTTCAAACATATATTTCAAGTGTAAAAAAAAGGATGAAGAGGTGTATCATGGTAAACAAAGTTCTATGTTTGGTGGATGGAGAACATTATTTTCCAGTAACAAAATCTGCAGTAGATAAGATTGAATCAAAAGGTTATGATGTTAAACTATTATTATTTATAGGTGGAACAGAAAAATTAAGGGACAGTAACATTGATGTTATTTCAGAAAAGTTTAATAAACCAGTACTTTTTGGTGAAAATCATAAAGAAATTCCATACGACTTAATCGAACAATCAATTATAGAATATGATGTAGATTATGTTTTTGATTTGTCAGATGAACCGGTTGTAAATTATTCCAAAAGATTTAAAATAGCAACAGTTGTATTACAACAGGGTGTTGTATATAAAGGTCCAGATTTCGAATTTAAACCTCTAAAAGAATATGATGTCCTTGAAAATCCTTCCTATAAAATATTAGGTACCGGGAAACGAATAGGAAAAACCGCAGTTAGTGCTTATACTGCAAGATTAATAAATACTGAAGATAAATATGACCCGTGTATAGTAGCCATGGGAAGAGGAGGTCCTGAAGTTCCGGAAGTAGTACATGGTGATGAAATCAAATTAACTCCACAATACCTTATGGAACAGTCAGATCAAGGAAAACACGCTGCCTCGGATCATTGGGAAGATGCTTTATTAAGTAGAGTTTTAACAGTAGGATGTAGACGTTGTGCTGGTGGAATGGCAGGACAAGTTTATATAACTAACATGGTTGATGGTGCTAAATTAACTAATGATTTAAATACAAATCTGATTGCAATAGAAGGAAGTGGATCAGCTATACCTCCAATTAAAACAAATAAAAATATTGTTTTAGTCGGTGCTAATCAGCCTATTGAAACATTAACAGAATACTTTGGACCATTTAGAATTAAATTGGCTGATTTGATAATTATAACTATGTGTGATGAACAAATATGTTCTAAGGAAAAATTAAATGATTTAATGGATTCTATTCATGAAATAAATCCTAATGCAGAAGTTATTCCTACAATTTTCAGGCCGGCTCCTGTTGAATCTATTGAAAATAAGAATGTATTATTTGCTACAACTGCTCCGGAATCAGTACAACATTTGTTAAAGGAATATCTTGAAGATAATTATAATTGTAATGTGGTTGCGATTTCATCAAATTTATCTAATAGGCCTCTTTTACAGGAAGATATTGATAAAAATATAGATAATGTTGATATAATGTTAACTGAAATCAAAGCAGCTGCTATTGATGTTGCTACAAAAGTTGCTTTAACTAAGGGTTTAGAAGTTGTATACTGTGATAATATACCTATTCCAATAAATGATAGTTATAACTTAGAAAATGCAATAATGAAAATTGTTCATGAAGCTGTTGATGATTTCAACAGTTAATATTTATTTTTTTAAAATTTTTACCATAAAGTATTTATATAAGTTCAAACACCCCATTAATCAATACCTTTATTATATAGTATCAATATATTATAATATAGTTGGAAATTTAACATTTTGAAGTTATTTTCATAATAACATATTTTATTAATTATCAATTTTTTTATATCAGTCTAGAAACACGGTTTTAGATAATTATTCATTAAATATCAAATCAGTCTATAAAAAAATGAAATTTAAAAAATAATATCTAAATTGGAGGATAATTAATATGGTACAAAATACCCAACAACCATTAATAGTTCTCGCTGATGGTTCAACAAGGACTGTTGGAAGTCAAGCAACAAAAAATAATATAATGGCTGCAAAACTATTATCCAACATATTAATTACTACATTAGGTCCTAGAGGAATGGACAAAATGCTAGTAAATACTATTGGTGATGTAAAAATAACCAACGACGGTTACACAGTATTAAAAGAAACCGAACCAGAACATCCTGCTGCAAAAATGATAGTAGATTTATCAAAAACTCAGGAAGAAGACTATGGGGACGGAACCACAACAGTAGTAGTAATAGTTGGAGAATTATTAAAACAAGCAGAAAAATTACTTGATCAAGGAATACCTGTATCAACAATAGTTAAAGGTTTCGAAGCAGCTAAAAATAAAGCATTAGAAATATTAGATGATATCGCAATAGATGTTAGCAAAGAAGAACTAACAAACATTGCAAGAACATCAATGTCAGGAAAAGGATCTTTCACAAATCTCGATTCAATGGCATCCGATTTAGTCACAGTATTGATGGATTTAATCGAAAAAGATGCTATAGATAAAGATATGATAAAAATCAGAAAAATCCATGGTGAAGGAACAGCTAATACAGAAATAACCGAATCTGTAACAGTAGATAAAGAAGTATTAGAACCAGAAATGCCACACGACATTAAAAATGCAAAAATCTGTTTACTCCAATATCCTATTGATGCAAGAGAACTACAAAACAGTGCAAAAATAAAACTAACAACACCTGGGGAATATCAAGCATACCTTGATAAAGAAGAGGAAATGTTAGAAGAAGAAGTACAAAAAATAGTTGACTCAGGAGCAAATGTTTTATTCAACAATAAAAAAATCAGCGATCTTGGACAACACTTCTTAACAAAACATGGAATCATGGCAGCTAAAAGAGTAAAATCTGGCGACCTTGAAAGATTATCCAAAGCTACCGGAGCAAACATAGTTAACAATATACGTGAACTAACCAGTGATGACATTGGAGAAGCAGGACATGTATATGAAAGAGAAGTATACGAAGACAGAGAATACATCTTCGTAGAAGACTGTAAAAACGAAGGTACTTTAAACATAATTGTAAGAGGAAGTACAAAACACATCACTGATTTACTTGAAAGAGCAATAGAAGATGCAATTGGTGCTGTAACACAAACTATCAAAAATAACAAAGCACTCCCTGGAGGAGGAGCTTCTGATATGGCAGTAGCCAAAGCATTAAGAAACTATTCTGAAAAATTCACAGACAAACAACAAATAGTAATTAAAGCATATGCTGAAGCTTTAGAACAATTACCATTAGCTTTAGCAAAAAATGCTGGAATGGACACTATTGATGTTTTAACTGAATTAACAGCAGCTCAAGAAAAATCAACAAATATGGGTGTAAATGTAATAAAACGTGAAATTTCAGACATGGCAGAAGATAAAATACTTGATTCACAAAGTGCTAAAAAATCAATGGTAGATTCATGTACTGAAATAGCAGTTGAAATACTACGTATAGATGATGTAGTAGCTTCAAAACCAGAAACTCCTGTTGGAGGAGACATGCCTGGAACACCTAACCCATACTTATAATAAGATAAATTCATTTTTATCTTATTAAACTTCTTTAAAACTATTTTTAATCAAATTTTCCTATTTATAATAATAAAATAATTAATTTTTAATAATAATAAATAGATATATTAGTATAAACAGTATTGTTGGAGGATTAAATTGCTAGAAATTAAAAAACTAAAAAACGAAGATTTTCAAAAATACACTGAAAGAATTGAAATGGATTCAAGTGAAGTACTACAACCAGTTCAAGAAATAATTAGTAATGTCAGAAAAAATAAAGACAAAGCATTACATGATTATACATTAAAATTTGATAACGCAGACATAACTGAATTAAGAGTCCCAGAAGAAACTATCGAAAAAAGTATAGAAAATATAGATGCAAACTTAAAAAAAGCATTAGAAGATGCAAGGGACAATATTAGTAAATTCCATGAAGCACAAATACCATCTGATTGGACAATGGAAGTTAGAAAAGGGGTTACTGCAGGTCAAATAATAAGACCTTTAAAAAGAGTAGGTTGTTATATTCCTGGAGGAAGAGCTGCTTACCCATCATCAATACTTATGACAGTAATTCCTGCAAAAATAGCAGGAGTTGAAGAAATAATCTGTTGTACTCCTCCAGATAAAGATGGAAATATAAGTGATGAAATATTGGCAGCAGCATACATTGCAGGTGCAACACACATATACAAAGTAGGTGGTGCTCAGGCAATAGCAGCAATGGCTTATTCCACAGAATCAATACCTTCTGTTGATAAAATAGTAGGTCCTGGAAATATATTTGTAGCAACAGCAAAAAAACTTGTTTATGGTACAGTTGATATAGAATTTCCGGCAGGTCCATCAGAAATGCTGGCTTTAATTGATGAAACAGCAAATCCATCTTATATTGCAACTGAAATTTTATCTCAAGCAGAACATGATCCTAATGCAGCAACAATACTTGTATCTACTTCACAGGAAACAGCAGAAAAAATTGTTAAGTATGTTAAAGAATACCTTGAAACTCAGGAAAGAAAAGAGATTATTGAAGAATCATTATCTAAATATTGTCATATATTAGTTGCAGAAGATATTCAACAAGCTATAGATTTTACTAATGAATATGCACCTGAACATTTAGTGATAGTAACTAAAGATTATTATAAAACTTTAGAATCAATCAGAAATGCAGGTTCAATATTCTTAGGAAATTTAACTCCTGTAGCAGGTGGAGACTATGGCTCTGGAACAAACCATGTACTTCCAACAAGCGGAGGAGCAAGAATGTATTCTGGATTATCAGCAGAATCATTTATCAAAAAACCAACAATACAAGAATTAACTTCCGAAGGAGTAACTAACATTAAAGACATGGTAATTAACCTAGCAGAAGCAGAAGGATTATTTGCACATGCAATGTCAATTAGAAAAAGAGCAGAAGATATTGAATAATACCTTTTAATTTTTTTTTCCATATTTTTAAAAAAACTTAACATTGATAAAAAACATAATTATATATTATTGTAAATAATTATTATCTAATCATATATAAAAAAACACAGGTGAAAAAGTGACAGACATATTTGAAAAATGTAAAAGAACACATTATTCATCCGAAATTTCTCCTGAATTAGCTGGAGAAACAGTAAAAGTAACTGGATGGGTACATGAAATAAGAGATCTTGGTGGAATAGTATTCGTATTAATAAGAGACAAAAAAGGAATAACTCAATTAACCGCACCAAGTAAAAAATTATCTGAAGAAATGATGGCTGATGTACGAGCTGCAAGAAAAGAAACAATTGTAACAGTAACCGGAACAGTTCAAGAATCTGGAAAAGCACCAAATGGTGTTGAATTAATTCCTTCAAACATAGAC
>ODAI013000891.1_pt1 | contig 13458 bp, 11 predicted proteins | sample 1539321 | NCBI WGS metagenome assembly ODAI01 (sample SAMN02144231, study PRJEB22623) | gut metagenome | biome: sheep rumen | host: Ovis aries | place: New Zealand
TCCCCCTCGATTTTCGCTCCTCTCCTCCCTCTCCCCCTCATTTTTCTTAATAAATTAAAAAGATTTAACGTTTTTTTTTTTTTGTTAATTCATTTTGTCGTATATTTGCCAGTAACAAACGATTTTTTGAAGAGATGAAATAGTGATTATTTCATTATATTTTAATCAAAACTGATAAAGGTATGGACAAAAGAAGACAAAGAATTGCGTATGTGCCTCCTCGAGCCGAAGTCTGTGCGGCTGAGCCGTACAGTTTTGTGGCGTCCTCTTCGAGTGGCAACGCCGGTGGGGCGTCGTTCGGCGAGTACTTCGGCGGCAGTGCTGGCAGCGCCTCGTTTGAAGATTTCGGCAGCGGTGGCAGTGCCGGCGGCGCCTCTTTCGATGGCGGCTTCGGCGGTGGCTCTGCGGGCCGGGCGACCTTCGATGATGGCGCTGGCGGTAAGGCCTTCGGCCTCTGGCAGGAGTTCGGTTTCACGGGCCCGTGGGAGTGGGAGTGAGGCGATTGGCAACCGAAGGTCACTGACCGAAGGGAAGTCACTAACAATTAACAATTCAAGGTAACACATTATTAATTATTAAAAAAAGAAGATCTATGAAGAATTTATTTGCAAGTATGACCAAGCTGACCCTGTCGCTGGTCGCAGTTTTCTCGCTGTCGAGCTGCGGCGAGGACTTAATCACCACCGACGAGCAGCCCGTCAACCCTTCCGAGGAGAAGATGACGGTGTTCGCCTCAGTTACTGACGGCACTCGCACCACCATCGACGCCAACGGCATTTTCCGCTGGCAGACGGTGAGGGTGAACAACGACGACATCAACGACCAGATCTGGATCGACAAGGACGGCACGGGCGCGTCGTTCTCGCTGCAGAGCTCTTCGAGCGAGTTCTATGCCGACAACCGCATGGGCAAGTTCTACTTCCGCGGTTCGCTGGGCGCTCCCAAGTACTGGCTCTCGTACACGGGCCACGGCTCCACGACGGGCGACGAGGTGACCATCGCCTCCAGCCAGCAGCAGTTGGGCTGGGACAACGCCTCGCACATCGGCACCTCTGGCGACTGCGCCGTTGACACCGCCTTTCGCGACAATGCGACGGGCAACTACTCCTTCACGCTCCAGCACAAGGCTAACTACCTGATTTTCCAGCCCTACGCCCCCGCATCGACGGCTTCCAACCCCTACCGCCTGTCTGAGATCGAGATTCTCGACACCGAGGGCAACGTCCTCGCCGGCACGTTCCCCTTCACGATTGACGGCCTGCAGTCCAACGCCGGCAGGGATACGCAGTCGAAGATCGTCGTGAGTTGCAGCGAGCTCGGCGGCGAGGCCTTGACGCTTCCCCAGTCGGCCTCGAAGAGCATTTATGCCGTGATTCTGCCTCGCGGCGGCGCCGATGGCGGCCGTGCGTTGCAGGTGCGCTACAAGGTCAATACGGTGAGCGACGGCAACTTCTACGTTGTGCAGAACATCTCTGGCAACTTCGAGGTGAACGGCGCTCGCCTGATCAAGCATAATCTTTCCGTTCCCGCCTTCCCGACCGTTCCCACCTTCGTGAGCGACGGCAACGGCCTGTTCGGCGGCATCAAGTTCAAGCCCGCCTTCCTCTACAGAAGCAACGGCGATGCCACGACGGGTAACGTATTTCAGTTGAAGAATATGAAAGACGACCCCTTCATTTTGTTACAGCATAACCAGGGTGCCGCCGACGCACCCCCCACCGAGTTCAATAAGCGGATGTTCTTCACTTGGGACAATCTCGCAGTAATCTTTGGTCACGTCGGCGCAGGGCAGGGCCCAACCTGGGTACGAGACATCAGCAACTCGAAGAACATCGACGGAAAACAGTACAAAATGCCCACCGCATCAGAATACCTCTTGCTGGTCCAGACCCCGAACTCTGGCCGTGCCGTGGTGAACTACTATCCGGCTTCCTTCGCCGCGGTGAAAGTCGATCTCTCGGGCGACGCCACCTACGCGTCTAAAGGTTGGAACCACACTCGCGTTTTCCCCAACGAAGCCAACGCTAATTACATTATGGGCTACCTGTTCTTCCCCGACGAGGCGTTCATCCTTGACGCGAAGATTCTGGTCGCTTCCCTCAATGGCCGTTGGGGCACCGAGTACTCGAACCTCACTGCCGACGAACTCAGGAACTACGTCAATCACGGCTGTATGTTCCTGCCCGCCGCGGGTCTCTCTGCAATAAATAGTACCAACGGTTTGTATTGGAGTTCGCGTGGTACGGCTGGCCGTGCCTGGACGGCTAGTATCTCTGCTGATCCAACTGATAACTACGTAAATTTTGATGCTGGAGGCAACACCTTCGCCGCCAGATTCCGCTTCGATAGCGAAATGTTACGTGTAGCCTCCTACGGTCGCCAAGATCTCATCCCTGTCGTCCTCGTTGAGCAGTAATCAATAAGTTTTTGTTTTTCAAGGGTGTCCGTGCTGCAAAGTTCGGACACCTTTCTTTTGTTGGAAAAGTGTAAAAAAGTGCTTGTTTTTATATTAGAAAAATGTAAAATATAGGGTAAAAATTAGTTGGAAAAGTGTATTTTTTTCGTGTTTTTCTTGCGTATTTAAAGGGGATTTTATCATTATGAAAAAAAGGTGTGGCAAAACGCAAATGCTATTTTGCCACACCCTTTTCCTTCAATTTTTCAATCGCTTACGCGATTCCTTTTCCGTGACAATTCTTGAATTTCTTGCCTGAGCCGCAGGGACACGGATCGTTGCGACCGGGCATCTTGTCCTTGACGATGGGCGTGCGATTGACCTGCTGCGCCTGACCGCGTGTGTCGGTGTGGGCGGCGGCCTCTTGATTCGGATCGACCAGTTCGTTGCCGCGCTGCTCGTTGTAGCGTTGCGAACGCTGTTCTGGAGCCGCCTCGCGCACCTGCTGCAGGCAGCGCCTTCAGGTTCGCCTTCAATAACACTAGCCTTCTTGTTGTCTACGAGGGCAGACGTACGGACTGCTGTCCAGCCGTGCTCGTCGAGCAGCAGTAATGTATTAAAATTGGAATAGGGAAATGCCTGCGTTGTAAAACGCGGATATTTTTTTATAAAATGTGTTGGATGTTATGTGAATTTGAAATTCAATTGCAAAATTACATAAATTTGGCTTTTTCTTTTTGTATTCTGCTCACTTAATCGTACCTTTGCAGAAAAATAGGAAAATCACATCGAAAAAATATGTTAGAAGTCAAAAATCTGCACGCCAGAATCGGCGACAAGGAAATATTGAAAGGCATCGACCTTGTGATAAAGCCTGGCGAGACGCACGCCGTGATGGGACCGAACGGAAGTGGCAAATCGACGCTCTCGGCGGTGCTCGTGGGCAATCCGCTCTACGAAGTGACCGAAGGCGAAGCGTGGTTCAACGGCAAGAATCTGTTTGAATTGTCGCCCGATGCACGCGCCAACGAGGGCATTTTCCTGTCGTTTCAGTATCCCGTGGAGATTCCGGGCGTGTCGATGACGAATTTTCTGAAAACAGCCATCAACGAGAAGAGGAAATACCAAGGTTTGCCCGAACTGAAGGCGGCTGATTTCGTGAAACTGATGAATGAGAAGCGGCAAATCGTGGAACTCGACTCGAAATTCACGCGTCGCTCGGTGAACGAGGGTTTCAGCGGTGGCGAGAAGAAGCGCAACGAGATTTTCCAGATGGCGATGCTCGAACCGAAACTCGCCATCCTCGACGAGACCGATTCGGGCCTCGATGTCGATGCAATGCGTATCGTGGCCGAGGGTGTGAACAAACTGCGCACAGCGGACAATTGCCGCATCGTCATCACCCACTACGACCGCCTGCTCGATATGATTCGCCCCGACGTGGTGCACATTCTCTACGACGGTCGCATCGTGAAAACGGGTGGAATGGAACTGGCGCAGGAGATACAGAAACGCGGTTACGACTGGCTTAAAGCCCATTGAACATTGACGATTGAAAATGAAGAAGAGCGAGGAACAATATATCGACCTATATCGTGAACAGCGCGACTTGATTTGCGAGAACAGCGCTGAGGCGATGAATGCGGTGCGCGACGCGGCTTTCGAGGACTTCCAACGCCTCGGACTGCCCACGAAAAAGGTGGAACGCTACCGCTACACCGACATTCCGAAGATTTTCGCACCTGACTACGGCCTGAACCTCAAGCGGTTGCGCATACCCGTCGATCCCTACGAAGCGTTCCGCTGCGACGTACCGAACCTTTCAACAAGTCTTTATTTCGTGGTGAACGATATGTTCTACGACGAGGAAAAACCGAAAAGTCTGCTGCCCGAAGGCGTTGTCGTCGATTCGTTGAGGAAATTTTCCGACGAACACCCCGAAATCGTCAGCAAATATTACGGAAAAATCGCCAAAAACGACGGAATCACAGCTCTCAACACGATGTTGGCACAAGACGGACTTGTGGTCTATGTGCCGAAGGGTGTGAAGGTCGAAAAGACGGTGCAGCTCATCAATATCCTGAGCCTCCCCCTAACCCCCTCCAAAAAGAGGGGGAACAACTTGGAAGGCGATACTCCTCCCCCTTCTGGGGGAGGTCGGGAGGGGACCTCTTTGATGCTCAACCGCCGCGTGTTGGTGATAGTGGAGAATGAGGCGCAAATCCGCCTGTTGTTCTGCGACCACGCTGCCGACGACCGCGATTTCCTAACGACGCAGGTCGTGGAGGCCTTCGTCGGCAACGAGGCGAGCCTCGAACTCTATTGTCTGGAGGAAACCCACTACAAAAACGCCCGCGTGAGCAACGTCTATATCGAACAACAAAAAAACAGTTCGGTGAAGCACAACGTCATCACGCTGCACAACGGCACGACGCGCAACCAAACCGACGTGTCGCTGCTTGGCGAGGATGCCGAGTGCGGTCTTTACGGCTGCGTGATTGCCGACAAACAGCAGCACGTCGATAACAACACGCTGATTGCCCATCACGTGGCGGAATGTAAGAGCACGGAACTCTACAAATACGTACTCGACGACCAGTCTGTGGGTGCTTTCGCGGGTCGTGTGCTCGTGGAGCACGGGGCGCAGAAGACCGAGTCGCAGATGCGCAACCAAAACCTTTGTGCCACTCGCGAAGCCCGAATGTTCACCCAGCCGATGCTCGAAATCTACGCCGACGACGTGAAATGCGCGCACGGCTCGACCGTCGGTCAACTCAACGATGCCGCCGTATTTTATATGCAACAGCGCGGCATCAGCCTCGAACAAGCCCGATTGCTGCTCGAAATCGCGTTCATCAACGAGGTCATCGACCAAATCGAGCTCGTTCCGCTGCGCGACCGCCTGCACTACCTCGTGGAAAAGCGATTCCGCGGCGAACTATCGAAATGCGTGGGCTGCAAATTGTGTCAGTGATAGAGTTGTGGATAAAAATTGCAACCGGCTATTTTTGAATGGAGACTTCGTGTTGAATTTGTCCGATGAAATGGGCTATTTCTGAAATATTTTCGGCAATTAGGAATTGTTTTCTCCATTCTCCTCTGATGACGCCTTTTTGACTAAAATCCTTCAATAAACTTATCAAAGGGTTCCAAAATCCTTTGATGTTATAAAGAATGACGCGTTGTCGATGGTATCCAATCGATGCAGAGGCAGCGACGGTGAATATTTCATCCAAAGTTCCGATTCCGCCGGGCAGTGCGATGCACACATCACTGTTCTCCATGATAATTTGTTTTCGCTCATTGAGGTTTGCACATCTGATTTCTTGATCCACGAAATGTGATATTTTCCCGTTTTCTTCAATAATATCCGGGACAACGCCGATGGTTTCCCCACCAGCTTCTTTTGTGGCCTGGGCGATGCATTCCATCAGTCCAAGCCTACACCCTCCAAAGACGATGGAATGGCGGTTTTTTGCTAAAAAAACGCCTAATTCTCTTGTTTTTTCAAAGAAAACGGTATCTAAATTGTTGTTTGCTGAGCAGTAAATCGCTATTTTCATGGTCAAATCTTGAAATTTTGAGGCATTTTCTGGGTCTGGGCAATCTGTTATGTGTTTTTTAAGTCGTTTTTGGGGCGCAAGTATGGTTTGGGGCGGAGATTCGTCCAATCCAACAACAAATCTTGGGCAATTTGCTTACAAACTGCCCAAGATATTTTCTGTTGTATCTCTTTTTTAGAAATAGCCTATATATTGCTGATTGTCTACAATCAGTAGAAGGGTAGAGTTTTCGAAGTTTCTGTCCTTCTGTAGTCTGAACTTGTTCTGACTAGAAGGGTAGAATACTACGTCTACGAAGATGAGGTTGTTGTTTTGGTCGTAGATGCTCACTTCCAGAAGCCTTGTTGACGACTTCAAGTCGATGTTTAAGGTGTTTTCCGTGAGATAGGCTTCAGGCAAGCGTGCGGGCATCTTCCTTGTGCCTTTTTTCATTTTCGGGTCATACTTGCTCAGTGGAATGTCTTGTCTCCATGAGTCAGTTTTTTCGATAACATCCGTTGTGCAATCTTGTGCGAAACTCGCTGTGAATGTAGATGCCAGAGCGAGTGCCAAAAAAAGTTTTTTCATAATTTTTACCTTTGTTATATATGAATATTATACTTGTTATACTTATAGTATTAATAAGAATTGCCCAAAGATAATATAAAAAATGAAGTAAAGCAAATAAAATACTAAAAAAATGATTTTTTTGAATATATAATCAACTTTAATGGTTGTTTTATGCAAAATTAGGTCTAAAATAATTAAAATTTGTGTATTTAGAACAGAAAAATTGTCATATAATTTTGTTTTTTATCGAAAAAACATTATTTTTGGGGTATGAAGAAATGTGCATGCTATGTTCATCTTTTCTGCTTGTGTGCTTTTTTTCTGTTTCAGTTATCTTGTTCTGACAGAATACATAGGGTTGAATTACTGGATGGGATTGATAGTTTGATCAATGAAAATCCGGATAGTGCGATTAAAAAACTCAATGTTATAGAAAGTCAAGTTGGCGAAATGGGAGAAATGGAGCAGATGTGTCTTGCTCTTTATAAGATAAAGGCCTATGACAAGGCCGATCTTTCGCTAACGGCTGTAAAAGATATAGTTCCTGTCATCAACTTTTTCGAGAAGGCCAAGGATGCGGAATTGCTGGCGATGGCTTATTATTATGCCGGTCGTGTCTCAAAGGAGAAGGGTGATGTTGTTCGGGCCTTGAATTATTTTTACAAGGCCGAGGAGGCTTACACCCGGTTGAAGAACCTTCCGATGCTTTCTGTTGTCCACTCGCAAATTGGCTGGATTTTCAATGCTCGCCGGATTTGTTCGGAGTCTCGTCATCACTTTTTGAAGGCTTATGAGTATGATGACTTGTTGAACGATACTTTGGGCATGGTTGAAGATCTTCGTGACTTGGCGATTTCGTATGTTTGGGACGACAACGAGCAGGAGGCCTTGGAGGTGATGAAGCGTGCCCATGGTTTGGCTTGGAAGAAGCAGTTGATAAGAAAGATGCTTGAGATAGAGAAGGAGATGGCATACACTTACAAGGATTTGGGTATGTATGACTCGGCTTTTATCTATATACAGCAGCCTTTGCTGAACCTTAATCTTATGGAAGAGCCGTATTCGGTCTATAATTTGTTGTCGCTTTTGTATTTGAAGGCGGGCGACGCCGATTCGGCCACTTTCTATGCGAAGAAATTGTTGCGTGACCAGGATCTTTATGGCCAGAACGCAGCCCATAAAATTTTGACGGAAATGGAGTTGATGAACGGTAACGAAAAATCGGCCTTGCATCATTTCAAGAATTATTATGTATTGGAAGACTCTATTCATAAAAGGACTGTGACTGATGCAATAGTACAGGCAAACAGTCTTTACAACTACCAGTTGTTTGAGCGTGAAAACTTCTTGTTGAAAGCCAAAAACCAGAGCAAGTTCACTTGGCTTGTCATTATTACTTCTGTTTTAGCCATTGTGTTGTTCCTTTCTGTTATCTATTTCCAGAACAATAATAAAAAGCAGCTTGAGCATAAATTGCAGTATGAGAAGTTGGAGCGCATTTTCCAGGAAAACAAGCATAGGACAAAACAGTATGTTGAGAGAAATAATCTGATAATCAACAAACTGGAGGAAGACTTGAAGTCCGTCTCTTCGGAGAACAAGGATTTGCGCCTGCAGTTGGAAAGCGAGCGCGATAGGTTGTTGGTGGACACTACTATTTCTCAACTTGAGATAGAAAAGCACGACAGGACTGCCCGAATGATCTTGGATTCAGACATCTATAAGGTGTTCAACCACCTGGCGCGGCAGAAGATGCAGCTTCCGTCGAAAGAGCAGTGGGAGACGCTGCGCAATTTGCTGAACACGCATTATAGCAGTTTCTTAGACCGTTTGAACGACATCAACAAGTTGTCTGACATTGAGGAGCAGGTGTGTATGTTGGTGAAATTGGAGATGAAGCCCGTTGACATTGCCTCTCTGACTGCCAGGAGCCAAAGCACGGTGTCTTCCATTCGCACCCGTTTGTTCAAAAAGTTCTTTGGCAAGAACTCTTCTCCGCAGGAATGGGACAATTTCATCCAGACTTTCTAAAAAATATCGTACATTCCCAATGTTTATGGAGGCGTGGAAAAAACTTGAGGTGCTTTCTGTTTTTGGGCGGTGTTGTGGCTATAGGGAGGTTGGCAGTTGAAAAAGCTTTGTGCTGTTGCTTCCTTTGATGAGGATGTGAAAGTTTTTGGGTTTCTTTTTGTCTATTTCTGCCTTTACCTCTTCCACATTTGCAAAATGCCGGAAACTGCTTTGTGCCTTGGCAAATTCTTCGCCGACGAGCCATACCTCCTCGAAATTTGCTGTTTGGAGGATTTCAATTATTTTCAGGTGTTCCTTCTGGCTCACTTCTCCTAATTCTTTCATGTCACCTAGGATGACCATCTTGTGCTCAGCAGCCATCTGTCTGAAGTTGGTGATGGCTGCGGACATGCTGGTCGGATTGGCATTGTAGGCATCTATGATTAGCTTGTTGTCGCTTGTCTCCATCAGTTGTGAGCGATTGTTGCTGGGCGTGTAGCTTTCAAGTGCGTCGTTGATTTGTTTTATAGGCACTTCAAAGTAACAGCCGATGGCAATTGCCGCCAAAAGGTTGTCAATGTTGTATGTTCCGACAAGTTTTGTGTGTACTTCCTGCCATTCCCAGTTTGCGTGTCGCCATTTGAAGTTGAGAAATGGCGTACAGTCGATGACTTCTCCTGCTGCGAACAAGTCGTCTTGCCAGCCGACGGCATACCGTGCGAGGATGAGCCCGTCGGAGATGGCGCGCAGATGTTCGTTGTTGTTTTGTATAAAGGCAACGGCTTTCTTTTGTGTACGCAGGTAGTCATAGAGTTCCCCTTTGGTTTGCACCACGCCTTCAAAACTTCCGAATCCTTCAATGTGGGCAATGCCTACGTTGGTGATGAGCCCGAAGTTGGGCTCGGCGATTTCAGCAAGCTGTTTGATTTCTCCAGGGTGGTTGGCTCCCATTTCGATGACGGCGATGTCGTGTTCTGCTGTCAGTCGGAGCAATGTCTTGGGCACGCCGATATGGTTGTTGAGGTTGCCTTCTGTATAGAGCACGTTGTGTGTCTTGCCCAACACGGCGGCGACGAGTTCTTTCGTGGTTGTTTTCCCGTTTGTCCCGGTGATGGCGATGATGCGTGTGCCTAGTTGTCTCCGATGGTAATTTGCCAGTTGTTGCAGCGTTTCCAGTACATTGTTGACGAGGATGTATCTTGGGTCGTCTGCCTTCTGGTATCGTTTTTCGTCGATAACAGCAAATGCAGCGCCCTGTTCCAGTGCGCTGCATGCAAATTGATTGCCGTTAAACGAATCTCCTTTCAGGGCAAAAAAGATGCTGTTTTCTGGACAATTCCGGCTGTCTGTGGAGATGTTCGGATGTTTTTTGAAAACTTGGTACAATGTTGAGATGTTCATGGCTCTTTTTTGTCCTTTTTTAGTGAATTTGTCGCATTGATCGTCAAAGACTGTTATTGTCGATATTTCTTGAGTCCTGTCTCAAGGAAGTCGATATAGCCTTTGATGTCTTCTTTATAGCTGTATGACCCATTGAGCGGTTTTCCCTCATTGTCAAGCAGTACATAGAAGGGCTGGGTCAAAGCGCCGAACTTGCTTTCTTCGAGATATTTCCACTTGTCGCCCGTTGTGCGCAGGGTTAGCTTTCTGCCGTTGATTTCTACTTCTTGGTGTTGAGGTAGTTTGGTACGGTCGTCTACAACGAGTGAGATGAGGACATAGTCATTGTTCAAGATGTCTGCCACTCGGGCGTCTGTCCACACGGCTTGTTCCATCTTGCGGCAATTGACGCAGCCGAACCCGGTGAAGTCCAGCATGACAGGCTTGCCTTCTTTTGCTGCGGCTGCCATGCCCTCGTCGAAGTCGGTAAATCGTGCATGTACTTCGTTGTGGTAGAGGTTGAAGTCTTGTGTGTTCATGGGCGGGGTGAATGCGCCGACTGCTTTGCATGGGGCGCCCCAAAGCCCTGGTATCATGTAGACGACAAGCGTGAGCGACATCATACCTAGCATGATGCAGGGCACTGGCATGGCGCGTTTTTCGTCGCCGTCGCTGCGGAAATGCAACATGCCCATGAGATAGAGCCCTAAAGCAGTGAAGATGACAATCCAAATCGCGAGGAACACTTCGCGGTCGAGGATTCTCCAGCCGTATGCCAAGTCGGCCACGGAAAGGAACTTGAACGCGAATGCCAGTTCGATGAAGCCAAGCGTGATTTTGATGATGTTCATCCACGACCCGGACTTAGGCGCTTGTTTGAGCCATGTTGGGAATATGGCAAACAGTGTGAATGGCAATGCCAATGCCAGTGCAAAGCCGAACATGCCCAGCGCAGGCCCTACCCAGCTGTTGCCCGAGGTTGATGCCTCGACAAGCAGTAGTCCTACGATAGGTGCTGTGCAGGAGAATGAGACCAGCGCCAAGGTGAATGCCATGAGGAAGATTGAGAGCAATCCGCTGGTGTTGGATGCTTTGCTGTCCACTTTGTCTGCCCATTTGGATGGGAGCCGGAGCTCGAACCATCCGAAGAAAGAGAGTGCGAAGACCACCAGCAGCAAGAAGAAGAAGACGTTGAACACGGCGTCGGTGGCGAGCTCGTTGAGTTTTTGTGCACCGAAGATGAGTGTAATCAACACGGCCAGCGCCATGTAGATGACAATGATGGAGATGCCGTAGGTGATGGCATCTTTGAGCCCTTGTTTTTTGTCTTTTGCTCTTTTGAGGAAGAAGCCAACTGTCATGGGGATGATGGGCCATACGCATGGTGTGAACAGTGCCAGAAGCCCTCCGAGGAATCCCATGATGAAGATGTAGAGCCATGAGTTGTTTGCCTCTCCTTTGTCTTCAAAGGCTTTCAGCTCTTTGATGACGGGTGCCCACCACTCAGAGTCTGCCTCGGCAATGGTTTTTATGTTGGCCGAGTCTTGTGGCGCGGTCGCTGTTGTCAGCAAGGGTTCTTGGGAAGCTGCTGCCGCCTCTGTTTTCTCAGTAGCCTCCGCTTTCTCTTCTTTTTCTTTTTTCTCAGGTTTCTCGCTTGCGTTTTCAGGGCCTTTACCTGTGTAGCTGAATTCTACTTGCGTGGGTGGCATGCAGCTTTCGTCGTTGCATGCCCCATATTCCAGGAATCCTTTTACATTGTAGGTCTTACCGGTGATCTTATAGCGTTGTACGAATTTGACGCTGTTCTCAAACCAGCGCAATTTCATGGAAAACATTTCGTCGAATTGTGCGATTTCGTTGCCGATGGCTTTCAACTTGCCTTCGGCTTTGATGCCTTCGGCATGTTCGGTGGTCAATGTCGCCGCCGTCGGGCCGCCGTCGGGTAGTCCTGTTGAGTACACATGCCACCCTGGTGCGATTTTGCCAGTGAAGATGATGTCTAATTCGGTTGGTGATACTTGTTTTTGCTGAACATTGAATTGTACAGGCTGTTGGGCTTTTGTCGTCGCCCCAAGCCATGCTGTCAGCATTACGATACATAAAAAAATCTTTCTCATAGGGTTTTTTTTATTTAATTTTTATTCCTCTATTTTTTTAGACTGCAAATATACGATTTTATTGTATTAAATTCGAGTTTTTTGTTGATAAAAATTGTTTATTTCAGAAAAAATGTCTATCTTTGCCACGTTATCAGTGATTAACGATGGACAAAATTAGGGTTCTGACATTCTATTCAAAGATGTTGGAATTCTTTGTTTTTTTGTTCTTTACGAGTATTAATTTAAAAAAAATGAACGAATATGGCTTATATGTCAAAAGAGGGATATGAAAACCTCATTGCACAATTGGAAGAACTGGAAACAGTTGAGCGTCCGAAGGTCACGGCGGCCATTGCCGAGGCTCGCGACAAGGGCGACTTGAGCGAAAACTCCGAATATGAGGCGGCCCGCGAGGCGCAGGTACATTTGGAGAATAAAATCAACCAGCTGAAAATGACGATTGCCGAGGCAAAAATAGTGGACAAGTCAAGGCTGAGCAATGAATGCGTGCAGATTTTGTCGAAGGTCCAAATGACGAATCTCACTACCAAGGCGAAAATGACCTATACTGTTGTCAGCGAGAACGAGGCGAACTTAAAGGAGGGTAAAATCTCGATTACAACGCCTATTGCGCAGAGCCTGCTGAACAAGAAAGAGGGCGACGAGGTCGAGGTGAAGATCCCAAGCGGGACGATTCGCCTGCGTATTGACAAAATCTCAGTAGAGTAGTCGTCTGAAAAAGTGAAAGAAAGGAAATGCATTATGGATATATTCTCAAAGATTGCAGCAGGTGAAATCCCCAGCTATAAATGTGCGGAAAGTGAAAAGTTTTATGCTTTCTTGGACATCAACCCTGTTGCCAAGGGGCATACACTGGTGATTCCGCGTCAGGAGATCGATTATATTTTCGACATTAGTGATGAAGACATGGCGGAATACATGCTTTTCGCCAAGAAAGTTGCCTTGGCGCTCAAAAAGGCTTGTCCCTGTGTGAAGGTGGGCATGGCAGTCATTGGCCTGGAGGGTCGGCACGCGCATATTCACTTGGTGCCGATGAATTCGGAGAAAGACATGCGCTTCGGTGGGGAAAAACTGTCGCTTTCCCAGGAGGAGCTCAAGGGGATTGCCGAAAAAATCTATGCGGAGTTTAAAAAGCTGTAATTAAAAACGTCAAAATATATTATGTAAGTGCCGCCGGAGATTTTTTCCCGGTGGCACTTTGGTCTGTCAACCCCCATTTCCATGGAATGCCCATGGAAAAAAGTCCTCAAAACCTCTGAGACGGTGAAATAAAAGTCGTTTTTTCTGCAAACAGGCCGGATAATTCGGAAATTTTACCTAAATTTGCAGCCGTTTAATGTATAAAACCCTCTCAGGTCTTGGCCAAACCCCGTTGGAGTAGGCTGTAAAAAAACGGGTAGAATGTCAATTGAGCAACATCGAAAATAAAAAATATTTTACA
>ODAI011753694.1_pt1 | contig 13457 bp, 12 predicted proteins | sample 1539321 | NCBI WGS metagenome assembly ODAI01 (sample SAMN02144231, study PRJEB22623) | gut metagenome | biome: sheep rumen | host: Ovis aries | place: New Zealand
GCCGGCTGTATGTGCCTCGACGGCAAGATCAACCGCCAGAGCAACATCCGCATCATCCGCGACGGCATCGTGGTCTATACCGGCAAGCTCGCCTCCCTCAAGCGCTTCAAGGACGACGTCAAGGAGGTGGTCAGCGGCCAGGACTGCGGCTTGAACATCGAAAACTACAACGACATCAAAGTCGGCGACATCGTCGAAGCCTACGAGGTCATCGAGATAAAGCGCAAGCTTTGAGAGGTTATAGGTTATAGTACGTACTAAGCCCCGTAGGGGCGGCAGCGAATAGGCAGGGGTGAAGCGCAGCGTAACCCCTGCACCCCCAACCACCCCACCACCCAAGCCCCGCAGGGGCGGCAGAAAAAGGAAATGAGTAAGAATCTCTACATAATAGCAGGTTGCAACGGAGCTGGCAAGACGACAGCTTCCTACACCATACTGCCCGAGATTCTTGACTGCCGCGAGTTCGTCAACGCCGATGAAATAGCCCGCGGCCTGTCGCCATTCAACCCTGGCGGCATGGCCATCGAGGCCGGAAAACTGATGCTGAAACGCATAAAGGAGCTGCTCAGTCGCGATGAATCCTTTGCCATAGAAACCACCCTCGCCACACGCTCTTATGTCAACCTTGTGCATCAAGCACATGCCAAGGGCTACCGCGTGACGCTGGTCTTCTTCTGGCTCCGCACCCCGGAGCTGGCCCTGCAACGTATTGCCGAGCGTGTCAAAAACGGAGGACACGACATTCCTTCGCCAACAGCCCGTCGTCGCTATGTGGCTGGTATCGACAACCTGTTCAACCTCTATGCCCCCGAGGTCGACTGCTGGTATATCTACGACAACAGCGTCAATCCCCGCATCAAGATTGCGGAAGGTGGCAAAGAGGCATCCGCCAAGGTGGCGAACCCAGAATTATTCACCCAAATGAAATCCTATGTCAAATAAAGAAATAGCAGAATTCGGAGAGAAACTCCAATATGGCCTCGACCTCGCCGAGCGCCGCATGCTCGAAGAGAAAGCCCTCCACGGTGAAGACATTGTGGTGAGTACCGATAAAGGCTCCATCCAGCGTATCCCCGCCAGCGAAGCCATAAAAAACATCCCCGCCATGCAATAAAACACAAATAATGGCGTTTAAATCATACTAACGCAATAACACAATCACACAATAACGCAATAGCACTGCCTCCTTAGTTCAACGGATAGAACGGAAGTTTCCTAAACTTTAGATGAGGGTTCGATTCCCCCAGGGGGTACAAAGACAGGGACACTGTGGTTCATTAAACCTTTGATCAGAGTTGTCGGCAGAGCCGACGCCACAGCACGATTCCCTGCGGGAGTACAAAACAACGACAACCATCCACCGAGCACCGCCACCACGGTGCTTTTTTGCCCATCGTAGTCTCTACCTCCCATATATTATTATACCGTAGGTATAATAACACCTTCTATCATACCCAAATACTTTGTCTCTCCATCACCATACCATCCCTATATCGACCCTATACCATCTCTATACCAACTCTATGGTGATAACGGGGTACTTCCAATGTACCATCGGTGTTCTTTCGGGGTAACCTCTATGCTCACTCGGAGCAATTTTGCCCCTCCCATACTGCAGCCTCACCTTTCCCTCGTTCTACCCTTACCCGCTGGGTATGCCAAGGGTATGGAAGTACATAGTCTAATGCCTGCCTGCAGTATGGCAATGGTGCAATAAAATCGGACTTCCGACGTTATAATCCTAAAGGCAAACACTTATGGCAAGGAAACAAGGCGACACCGAGAGCGGCAAACTCGGCAACAAGATATACTACACCTGGCACGGGCGCCAATGCGAGCGCTCCATGCCCACCTCCGTGGCCAATCCGCGAACCGAAGCGCAGCAGGCCCACCGCAGCAACTTTGCGATGATATCCAAGCTCTCGTCTTATATGAAGGAGGCCCACCTCGTCGGTCTCCACTGGCACGCCGTGAGGGAGAAGAACAGCACATACGCCATCTTCCGCAACCTCAACAAAGACTACTTCACCCCCGACGGCGAGATCGACCTCCCCCGCATCATCGTCAGTCGCGGCTCGGTGGAGCGAGTGGAAATCACTTCGGCCTCCATCGACGACAATGTACTTACTGTTACTTTCGACAGTCGTGCCTACGGCGGCAAAGCTACCGACGAGTTTTTCCTTTTCGTCTATTGTCCAGTCCTCTGTACCGGCCGTCTCGCCACCCCCGTCCCCCGTTCCGCCGGCCTCGTCACCGCCGTCCTCCCTCCCGAATGGCTCAACCCCACCGAACCCACTCAGGCTGATACTAACACATTAACGCATTCCCACACTAACGCATTCCCTCTACACCTCTACGCCTTCCTCCGCTCCACCCGCGACCGCACCTCCGACACCATCCACATCCCGCTGCCCAAAGAGATACGTTAGTCGCCACAACATCTACCTCTCTGTCGATGAGTTAAGTATAACTGCAAGCGAAATAATTCTCTACCGATTGAAAATAATTTCGTATTTTTGCATCTGCATATATTATAATAAACTGTACAAGATTATATGGTATAATGATATACAACGCAGGAGGTTGCATTCGCCCCTCTATCGTAGAGGGTGAGTTAATTATTTTAATGGACTTACAATAGATGGATAATCGAGTATACATAAAATACGATGTTCGAGTATTTGACAAATTCATAGACAAATTTGCTCAAAAATACATTGAACAACGCTCAACAGGGAAGATTCCTTCTGCCAACGAACTACTGCAAGCAGCAGAAAGTCTGGGTTCCGGATTTGATTTAGCACAGATTAAATCAATTATCCAACGGAACTCTGTTGCGGTTGACGCCAAGCGCGATGAAGGGAAAGAGACCGGCCTTCTGACAGACATATACCGCAGCGATTTGGGAGAGCTATTAACAGCTTATTATTTTGAGGAAAAACTAGGAGATGCCGAGAGATATATTATACCTGCCAAGAATATTTCTACACGGGAACGCTATGATATGCCGGGGCGTGGAGTGGATATTATCGGATATAAAATTAATGAGTCTGGAGAAAAAGAGTTATTATTGGCAGAAGCAAAAGTGTCTCATCAAAAAGCCAATCCGCCTGCCGTTGTTGATAGCAACCACGATTCTTTATATAATTCGTTAAAAAATTACCACGACAATTTAGAGACCGTCCAACAAAGGCTTATTGAATATTCAAAGAATCTCAGTGGGAAAGATTTCACTGTAATATTATGCTTCATTATTTGTATTGAAAAAAATATTCCCATTGACATTACCTATGGCTGTGGATTAGTTCGTGATTACACCTGTGTCGATGACACAAAAGATTATGGAAAAATGAGGTCTAACGCAGATGAATTTGCCCCGGGCAATATCCACTTTACAATCTTTTCGTTCACAGAAGAGACTATTGACACGACCATAGATCTCTTTTACAAAAGAGTAAAGGAACTTACCCAATGATGAAAGAGAGACAAATTATATCCGACATCCTTTCAAACGAGAGAATTCGCACTCTTATTGAATCCCACGAAAGAAGATTCTGGGAGATTTCTCTTGGGACTGAGATGGATACAAATGCGGCCGAACCAAGTTCGATAAAACTATCGTTCTTACTTACTATGTATGTATTGGATAATCCTCAAGAGTTAGAGGTCGCAGAACTCACATATAAACTGCTCAAGACAATTCCTATAACTGAAAAATCAACACGTTCAGAATGGAATAACTTAGCAGCAATCCCCACAGATGACGACTACATACCCTATTATTTCTTACTTTGCAGCATTTCTCTATTTACTCAAAAAACAATTTCGGCTCGCCTTGCTCTTTCTGGATATCAAGAGCCTATAGAAAAAGAAGATGATTGGGAGAAACGAGTGCTCAGCTCAATTCTACGATCGCTATTGTATTTAGTTCGAAAACAAGACGGTTATGAAGACATCAGAAAAGTAATTGCAATTGTAGGAGAATTACAGAATGAACAAAAAACGTTCGAGAATGTCTATTTAAGCAACTTCAACGCGAGACAGCAAACAGATAAAGCATTATGGCTGGTTTCTTTGTATCATGCCTCAAAGGCCGTGGTGGAAAGTGCACAATATATATTACAGGGGTACAACTATCCTAATCGTCGTATTGAAACGATTGTACGATCTCATTTTGACATTGCCAAAAGGCTGGTACAACAAGACAGGATGCTGGCAATTCTAAAAATAATTGAGGCTGATTTGGGTATTCTTATCAGAAATGCGATATGGAATGGAACGGCATTCAATGACAAGCTCCGTCACCTTTGTGAGGCCAAAGGTGATATGGGCATTCTGGAATTGCTCCCATCTCAAAGAAACGCAATCAACCAGAGTTTTTTTGATGTGGCCGCAAATGCAATTGTATTACAAATGCCCACAAGCGCTGGAAAAACATTATTGGCAGAGTTCAACATTGCAGTAACCAAGTCACTTTTACCTCAATCAAAAATAGTTTACGTTGTCCCTTCAAGAGCATTGGTCAACCAAGTATATCATGACCTGCGCATTGACCTATCTTCCATCAATCTTTCTGTTGAAAAAACTTCATCAGTAAATGAAATTGACCCTGCAGAAGACTCCTTCCTTAAGTCTGACGAAATTGATGTGTTGGTTTCCACACCTGAAAAGCTAGATTTACTCATTCGGCGTGGACACCCGTCGGTAGATAATGTTTCTCTTTTCATTATAGACGAGGCTCATACAATAAGTAATGGAATGCGGGGGGCCAGGTTAGAGCTTCTGATAGCGATACTTCGTCGAGAAAGGCCTAATGCAAAATACATGCTTTTGTCACCATTCTTACCAGGAGACAGAACTTCTATCCAAGAATGGTTGGGCGGTGGTAACACAATTGAGGTTGATTGGAAGCCATCAGAGAAAATTGTTATTGGATTAAACATTTCAAGTAAAAATGCGAAGATGGAGATGATTAGATCTCCTTATTCTGCAAGATACAAAGAAAACTACATAATAAGCAATCCGATAAAAGAAACCTTGGCGAGCACCGGCAAAGAAAGAATATTGGAATATGCCAGCAAGCATTTTGTGGAAGATGGCAAGGCGATGCTAATACTATGCCAGGGACGGTCAACGGCAAATAAGACTGCAGAAAAGATTGGGTCGTGGATAGATCATCAATCATTACCTCTAAATGATGACATGGTAATAATTCAAAAATATTTAGAGGAGGAGATAGGATGTCCAACGCTTTTCTCGCAATTACTTAACAAACGAATTGCTGTTCATCATGCAGGTCTGTCAGATGAAACAAAACTTTTGATAGAACATTTGATCCGCGAGAGACAAATACAATATGTGTGCGCAACAACCACAGTGGCCGAAGGTGTTAATTTCCCTGTTTCCTCAGTATATTTCGACAGCTATTACCGGGGGACTGCAAGGCCGGAGAACATCATGACATCTAATGATTTTTGGAATATTGCAGGCAGAGCAGGGCGCACCATGGTCGATGATTTTGGGAAAATAATTTTGCCTTTTAACTCCAGTCAAAATGAGGCTATAGCAAAGGGGATTGTTTCGAAGAGTGCAGAGGAACTAGTGAGCGTGCTATCCATTATGTTTGATGACAGACAGAACATAATGGATGTGTTAAACAATAGCGAAAATCCCATTATTCAATTAACGAACAAGTATGAAGATTCTTTCGGCCCTCTTTTCCAATATTTCATTCATTTATTACAGATGTCTAATAATGAAAATGCTCAAGATGTCGAAGATTTATTCAAGGATACCTATATTTATAGCAGATTGAGTGCAGAGGAGCAGGCTGAGTTTATAAGACTCTGCCGAATGATTTATAAAAAGATTGAGGCAAAATACGCAAGCAATAGTGGGCCGATGGCCTTTGCGGACAAAACTGGTTTTTCTGTACCCTCTGTGCTTAAAATCATGGCTGAACAATCTAAAAAACCAAGTATTTCAGATAAGGAAAGCTGGTCTCCAGAGACACTTTTTAACCCCGATAATGTTGCAAATTTAACCGAAAAAATAGGAGTGGTCGCTGCTCTTAGGGAAACAAACCTTGGCACCGATTCAAAGGCGGCCCCGTTTAATCCAGAAATTGTTGCCCAAATGCTAATCTCTTGGGTAAATGGAGACAAATTGAATTCAATTTCAACAATACACCCTTATTTTAACGACAACGATACAACACAGCGTGTGACCAATTTTGTGTCATATATGAATGGTGCTAGATTCAAGGCATCTTGGGGATTGAGTGCATTGGAAGGAATAGCGAGAGGCATTGATGATGAAGTACACGACAGTTTTGTCCCGTCTTTTGTTTACTATGGAGTAAATGAGAAAAAGTCTCTTGCGCTTCGAATGATTGGCATTCCCAGGAGTTTGTCCTCGTCTCTTTCAAAGATAATTGAAAACGATGTCGCTTCCTATTCATTTCAAAAACTACGAAAAACCGTTGCAGAGTTACCTCTTCGCGATTGGGATTCATACATCCCTGTAAATTCAAAATTATCCGGTGCTGAATGGAAAAGAATCACCGAGATACTTATTAAGGAAAGATAGTGTAAAAACACATATTGAATTGCCATCCTATTAACGACAAGGGTTATCAGACAATTCCAAAACAAACACACAGAAAAATGATAAAGGAATTTCACCTTTTTGCTGGAATCGGAGGCGGCATTTATGGCGGAGAATTACTTGGACATAAATGTTGTGCTGGTGTTGAGATAGATTCTTATTGCCAAACTGTACTTAAACAGAGGCAGAATGATGGCTGGATGAATTCCTTCCCAATTTTTGGTGATATTACCAAGTTAAACGGGGAGGATTTTAAGGGAAAGTTTGATGTATTATGTGGAGGATTCCCCTGTCAAGCCTTCAGTCATGCTGCACATGGAAAAAACATTGAAGAAAAAAATCTTTGGCCGGAAATGTTCCGATTTGTACAAGAATCAGAAGCGCCTATGGTTTTTGGAGAGAATGTCACCTTAAAAGCACTTACAAAAGCCAAGGAGGATTTAGTATCCGTGGGTTATATCGTAGAATTGTGCGGGCTATCTTGCGGAGAACTTGGTGGTGATCATCGAAGAGATCGTTTCTGGTTACTGGCTGTTAAAGACAGGACTGTTTTTAAGAAACTAGCGAATCATATAACAAGCCTTCCAAAATTGAGAGCATCTGGCTGGATAAAATCACCCAATGAGTTAGGACAACCTGTTGTCGTAACGAATCGCCGCGAACAATTAAAAGCTGTTGGAAACGCTCAGTCTCCATATGTGGCCGCAACTGTGTTTAGAATTCTTGTCAATAGACATCTGGATAATAAGTATTCTTCTCCTGTCGCCAACAAGGAAGAAATAGACAAGGTATTTGTCAGAGAAACAACATGGATGAAAAGAACCTATGGGGAGAATTTTGGCTATGTGCATACGCCAACGACAATGGCAAATTACGCTGCACCATCAATGATGAAGCATCAGGGGTGTAGAAACTTTGTAAAGGTATTTGAGAGGCCAAGTCCATCAAATGCAGAATACCTTATGGGTTTTCCGTTGGGAGCTTCAGCAAACATTCCATTAACAAAAAATAATTATGACATATGGAAGGGATGACTATACAAAGGGCACTTGAGAAGAATGGATGTAATCCTATTGGCGCCCAAACAGTACCAAACACTTTCACTAGTATTGATGCTAGAAGTCTTTTGGCAGAGCAGGTTAACAATAGATCTTCTGCTCAATGGAAGAAAGCAAACTTTATCATGTGTTCAAAACATCGTTCGCATTCGTTGGCTGCATGTTTAGAGGGATGGAAATTGTTGGCGGAGAAAGAGGAAAACCAGGTGCTGTTTCTACAAGGAGACGATGGTGTCTACAGAGCATACAATTGGAGAGGAAATGAGATACATGGGAGAGTGGAGGAAATAATTGATAAATATAAGATAATAAAGTAGAACCTATGACAAAAGACGAAATAGTACAACGGCTAATTGCTATGGGGTACAACAATGATGCAAGTGCTACTCAGCAAGATTTGTATACCACAATAAGGCGTGGGCAATTGTTTTCCCAAAGCAATCGATTGAATGCTGGTTGGGCAAGAGGGAAATACCTGATTGCTAGTTTTGATAATACAACACACAGGGTAGAGGAATATGTTAATCAATGGATAACTAAAGTAAGCCAGTACCAAAACCAGTATCTTTGTTTGGAAACAAATAAGGATGATTGGTCGTTTTTTGATTATTCGGGAGCTCAAATTCCTTTTAGTGTGAAGCCCCCTCAACTTCCTCAAATCTCAAACAACATTTATCACAATAACTCCACAAGCAAACCACAAATACAAAACAGACACCGCCAATATATTACCGCCCTGCGGACGAAGCCGTTTATGTTGCTGGCGGGAATTTCGGGGACGGGAAAGAGCAGGATTGTGAGAAAACTGGCACAGGCGACAACCACACAGCACTATGCCGACGATAGCGACCGTTGGAACGACAACCGGCCGGAGAACTTCGAGTTGATTCAGGTGAAGCCGAACTGGCACAACTCGATGGATGTAGTAGGATTCTACTCCAATATCTCGAAGAAATACGAGTTCACGCCTTTCGTGGAGTTTATCGTTAAGGCATGGCAAAACAAGAACACGCCTTACTTCCTCTGCCTCGATGAGATGAATCTGGCTCCCGTAGAAGAGTATTTCGCCGAGTTCCTCAGCGCCATAGAATCACGCTCTACCGACAGCGAAGGCAACTATATTACAGACCCCATTATAAAACCTTTTAAGGACTTTGGCGAGACAGTCGGCAAGAATATGCTAAAGCACTTATTCGGTGAGGCTGACCCCATCGACAAGAATCCGCTGGCTGTGCAGTTCTATGAGAAAGGTCTCACCCTCCCGCCAAACTTAATGGTGATGGGTACCGTGAATATGGACGAGACTACGTTTTCGTTCTCACGCAAGGTACTCGACCGCGCCATGTCGGTAGAGATGAACGAAGTGGACTACGACAAGTTCCTGTCGGGCGAGACCGAAGCCTTCCCGTTGCTGACTGACTTCAACGCACTGCTGGTGAACCGTCCGCAGAAAGCCTCGGAGGTGAAGGACGACATCGACAGCGCAAAAGTGGTGGAATATCTGAAAGATGTAAACGCCCTGTTGGAAGATACACCCTTCAAGTTGGGCTATCGTGCCGCCAACGAAGCGATGCTGTATGTGGCCGCCAACAAGGAACTGGCTGGAGAGAATTTCTCCTTGACGACGGCATTGGATGGGTTCACACTGATGAAGATACTTTCACGCATCGAGGGCGACGACCAGCGCCTGGGCATTGACGAAAACGACCCACGCATCGCCGCCGCCCATATCACCGCCGACACTGATGGCGACCCTCTCAATCTGCTGACATGTCTGCGTGCTATCGTCCGCAACCACTTAGGCAACGACACCCAGACGGAGAAGAAGATCGCTTCTATGTGCCGCACCCTTGAACGTGAACATTTTGTTTCCTACTGGGGCTGATGTCGACCGACGGCAACATATTCAATTTCGAGGTATGGAACGATGATGTCCGCCTCCGCTTCTCGTGCGACAAGACACTTGACCGCATAAGGAAGGCTGTGGAGAACCTCCGTGTGCAGCGGGGCGACGAGAAACTGACGGCGGAATTCATCACCACACAGCCAGACACCCGCTTTGCTTTCGCTGGTCACGAAAGCAGCCTGCAGCAATTCAATCGTGAGGCCGTCTTCTTTGAGAACACACAATATCCTATCCTTATAAAAGGCAGCGACGACGTGAGCGATATGTCGCTGAGGTTCTCCAATGTGACTAAAGACCATCAGTTGAGCAGCGACAAGAACCTGCTGTTTGGTGCTGTCACCTTCGGCAACCAGGTGGGCAAGACCGACATCTGTCTGGATTATCGCAAAGATGGCAAACCTAAAAGTCTGCGCTTCTCCACTGAGGTACTGAGCTACAAGATGGATTACCGTTCGGATATGAAGTGGATTATCCGTGACATCGAGCAGGAATACAGTATGCTCTCGTTTGCCTTTATGCGCGAGACCTATCTGAACTTCCGTACGCAAGCAGGTGACTCAACCGACCTGATATGGTGGCAGATATTCCAGTCGTGCTTCTCTGACATCACCCGAGCCTGTCGTCAGATTATCAACTCTCCCAAAAGAAAGCTACAGGAGCGTGTCGTTTATGAACGTGCCGACCGGCTGCGATGGCTCGACAACGAACTGGAAAACGAATACCGCGAGTTTGAGAACGACCCGACCCACCGCTACCGCACACGCGAATTGTGCCACACCAACGACACCATTGAGAACCGTTTTTTGAAATTCGTTATGCGAGAGACACTGCAACGGTTCTCCATTGTAAGTCAACATATACGGAACACCGTCTCAAGGTCAAAGCGGCTAGAGTCGCAACTGACCGAAATGAGTGAAGAACTGCATCGCCTGAACAGCCATCCATTCTTCCGCACTATTGGAACATTCAAGGGCTTCTCGCAGGAGTCGCTCGTGATGAAGAAATCGACACACTACCGCACTATCTATCAGAAATGGATAGAACTGATGTGCGGATACGAACTGGAAGAGGGCGTGAATAAACTGGAGACAAAGGACATCGCCACGCTTTACGAGATCTGGTGTTTCTTGAAAGTGAAGAACATTGTTGCCGATATACTGAAGGATAAGGCTACAGCCCATTACAAAGGAAGCAAACTGACTCCACAATTTGTCAGGGACCTCAGCTGGGGTACGCACTCCGAGGTGACTTTCCTGAAGACCGACGACAACGTGGAACTGGCCTCGGTGATGTACAATGCCCCTGTGAAAGAAGACAATGGGAAAGTGGTATCGGCCATCAGTGGCACCACAACCTTCACCACACAGCAGCGTCCCGACATTGTACTTCGCCTGACCAAGCGACAGAAAGGCATACAGTACACTTTCCTTTTTGATGCAAAATACCGCATCAACGACAGCCGCATCGACGACCTGGACGTGCCACCAACGGATGCCATCGACCAAATGCACCGATATCGTGACGCCATATATTATATTGACCCCAACAATCAAAAGCCCAAACGCGAGGTCATCGGAGGCTACGTGCTCTTCCCAGGCAGTTATACAAAGAAAGAATTCGAACAGTCGCACTATTATAAATCCATCAAAGAAATAGGTATCGGTGCCTTTCCGCTTAGGCCCTCGGAGGATATCATCGTCGACCCCAGCGACAGCGAACAGATGCTGCGGGCTCAAATTGAGGACTGGCTCAACCGTAAGCGGATGCAGAACTACTTGTATAAAAAAGTGGCTCCGCAGCACGGACTTGATTACCAAGACCCCGACGACGTGGTGCTGGTCAACTTTGCCAACAAAGAGAAGATGGCCAAGATGAAAGAACTTGGCCTGTGTTACCTGCGTACAGGTGAGGATGCTGGCGCCATAGTGCTACCGCCAAAGGCATTGAATGCCCGTTATGTAATGCTGCACAATGGCATAAACGGCACCTTGTTCAAACTAAAAAGCATAGGGCCTCGTTTCATGTCGAAAGAAACCCTGAAAAAGAAAGGCTTCGAATCTCTTGGTCACGACTACTACCTCGTCTATACTTTCGATACCACACAATCAAAAGACTACAACAACCTTTCCTCTCTTGGTCGTGGAAAACAGACTACCGCTCCATGGTTTGCCACCTGGGAAGAATTGATGAATAATGATAATCGCTATGGAAAACAATCATAACAAACCAACCCTTTTCACCCTGCAGGAGATGCTGTCGCCGTTAGATGCCATCAAGGAGATATTTGAGGAAGGACGTGGATGGTGGAACTCGTGGGAGCTGGCGCAATGGTTGGAATATGTACCCCAAAAGGCAAAAATGGGAGCATATCATTCCCAATATGTACCCGAAAAGGCGTTTTGGGGTACATATTAAACAAATCACATTTTTATTTTAGAAATGACTAACGAAATACAATTCATCTTATATAATCTTCCTGATAATGAAGGAAGTGTGCATGGTGTAGTGCAGGATGAGACTATATGGCTGACGCAAAAGGCGATGGCGCAGTTGTTTGGAGTGAACGTTCCTGCCATCAGCAAACATCTGAGAAACATATTCGACTCAGAAGAGTTGAACGAAAATGTGGTTGTTTCCAAAATGGAAATAACCACTGAACACGGAGCTATTGAAGGGAAAACACAGACCCACGAGGCCATGTTTTACAATCTCGACGCCATCATATCTGTCGGCTATCGCGTCAACTCTGCCAAAGCCACGCACTTCCGACAGTGGGCGACGAAGGTGTTGAATGAGTATATTCGCAAGGGGTTTGTCTTGGACGACAATAGGCTGAAACAAGGAGAGGCGGTGTTCGGCAAGGACTATTTCCGCGAGTTGTTGGAACGTATCCGATCCATCCGCGCCAGCGAACGACGCATCTGGCAGCAAATCACTGATATTTTTGCCGAATGCAGTATCGACTACGACAATTCGTCGCCTATAACTCAGGACTTTTACGCTATGGTGCAGAACAAGTTCCACTACGCTATCACCGGTAAGACAGCAGCGGAAATCATCTATACCTCTGCCGATCACACCAAGGAACATATGGGCCTGACGACTTGGAAAAACTCACCAGATGGACGCATCCTGAAATCGGATGTCACCATAGCCAAGAACTACCTCGACGAACAACAGATACGTCGTTTGGAGCGTGCAGTAACGGGTTTCTTCGATTACATTGAGGATCTGGTAGAAACAGAGAACACTTTCACCATGGAGCAGTTCGCCGCCAGCGTCAACGAATTCCTGAATTTCCGTCGTTTCAAAATACTCCCGAACAAAGGCTCTATTTCTAAGACCATGGCCGAAGAAAAAGCTTCCGCCGAGTACGATATTTTCAACCGTACACAAAAGATAGACTCCGACTTTGACAAAGCTGTGCGGCAACAACTCGGAGACAAAAAGTAGTTCTATGACCGACACCATGACACCCGAGCAGCGGCACCGCTGCATGTCGCACATACGCAGCAAGGCCACGAAGCCAGAGCTCCTGAGGCGGCGGTGACTGTGAGGACATGAGTATAGAGATAGATTAAACGTCAAGAGTGTCCCCGGCAAGCCGGACATCGTGCTGCGGCCCTACCGCACGGCGATATTCGTCAACGGGTGTTTCTGGCACGGACATGGTGTGCGGCCTCCGGCCGCACAAATTGAAAATTCAAAATTGAAAATTGAAAGCTCCCCCTGTTGCAAGATTCCGCAGACCAACCGCAGCTTCTGGCTGGAGAAGATACGCCGCAACCAAGAGCGCGACCAGCGCAACTACGCCCTGCTGCAGGACAACGGCTGGCAGGTCATCGTCGTCTGGGAGTGCCAGCTGAAGCCCGACAAGATAGAGCGCA
>ODAI012417904.1_pt1 | contig 13457 bp, 1 predicted proteins | sample 1539321 | NCBI WGS metagenome assembly ODAI01 (sample SAMN02144231, study PRJEB22623) | gut metagenome | biome: sheep rumen | host: Ovis aries | place: New Zealand
TACGCACTGGTTTATCTGGAGGACGGCGAGGTATCCGTTGATATCGCGGTTGGCGGTACGGGCTTTGACAGCTACACCGTATCTTATAACGATGCCACCGGTCCGAAGACCGATACCTATACTCCCGCGGATGTCCTGTTGAAGGATATGGCGGTCAATGAGTATATCTTTACCTTTGCGAATGCCGACGGTTGTGAGTTGGTGGATACGGTGCTTGTGGGCGGCGACACGCTCTGTGTCGATCTGTTGAGCCAGATTCAGTGTGCTTGTGGCAAACCGGTATTGGATATTCCGTTCCGTAAGTGCCAGCCGGTCAACAAGGCGCGTATGGCTTCCTGTACGGTGAAGTTCTCGGATACGGACAAGGCGGAGCAAGGTTTTGCGGATGCCTTCCTGACGGGTCTCCACGATGCGGATACCATTCATATCGATGTTCCTGCCGGAGCGGAACCGGGTGAGTATCAGATTGACCTGATCTTCGATACCGTCATCGGCGGCTGTATCTGGGGGCAGAATGCTTTCCATACGACAATCAAGCTGACCTACGACTCGTCTGTGATTTTCCATCGCTGGACGAACAATGCGATTATCTCGCTTGCCGGTCCTCAGGTAGCCAGGAAAGCGGACGGATCGGACTACGGGCTCTATGCCTTCTCCGACTTCCAGTGGCTGCGTAACGGCGAGGTGGTAGAGGGCGAGAAGTTATCCTACATGGAGCAGCCCGGTGTGCTGAATCCGTCGGATCGGTTTGCGTTACGCATGACGCGTTCGGACGGCCAGGTATTCACCACCTGTGATTATGTGCCGGGTCATAACGGCGCGATGGCGAAGGGTTCTGCTCCGAAGGCTTCGATCGCTCCGAGCGACCCGATGTCGGGAGAACCTGTCTCGCTGAATGTGAGTGAGGATGCCGAGGTGGAGATCTATACCCTGATGGGCAATAAAGTGTTTGCCGGTGAGTTTGAGAAAGGCGTATCGTCCTTCCGCGCTCCTACGGCACAAGGTATATACATAATGAACGTACGCATGCGCGGGGAGGCTCAGACGCTTCGGTTCCGCGTACGCTAAGGTACAATATAGAAAATTATAATATTAACCAAATTTAAAAGAGAATGAAACATCGATTACTCTCTCTTCTGTTCGCTTGTTGTATGGCGTTAACAGGTTTTTCAGCGATTAGTTACTCGCTGGATGAAAGTTTCGAATCAGGCATTCCTGCTGAGTGGTCCCAAGAGGTGGTGAACACCGCTACGGGCGGCGCATGGGTGCTTGACACGCTCGCCACGAACCCCACCGGGGCTCCTCAAGGCACAGCGCGTGTGGCTCTGCGTGCTAATGAAGGTACGAACTATCAGGTTCGTCTCATTACGCCTGCGCTCGACCTGAGTTCTGTGATTAGTCCTCAGTTGTCGTTCGCGTATGCGCAAGTCCGCAGATCGAGTTACAGCGACACGCTGTCGGTGTATTTCCGTACATCCTCCTCTGCCGATTGGGTGCTGGTACGTAAGTTCGAGACTTATCAGAACACATGGTCGACTCAAACGCTTGATCTGCCGGCGGCAGCCAAAGTGAACGGTTGTCAACTGGCTTTTGAGGGCAAGACGAACAACGGCTATGGTGTAGTATTGGACAACGTACGTGTTTTCCCGAAGTCGCAGTGTATTGACGCGCAGATCTCCGGTGTGACCGTAGGTACCACGCAAGCCCGGGTTAGCTGGGCTGCTCTTTCGGGGCGTACATTCGAGTTGATCGTATCGGCATCTGCCATCTCCGATCTCTCTACGTACGACACGTCATCGGCTGTATTCCACTCAGATGCCATTACGGGAGTAAGTTATTTGATAACCGGCTTGACGCCGGCTACGAAGTATTATGTGTACCTCCGTACCGATTGTGACGACAATGAGTCCGGGCATACCAACTGGGTATCCACGGATTTCACTACGTCTATTGCTTTCCCGTACTCCTCGGCTCTGGCGGCTATCCCGTCCACATGGAAGCAGTATAGCGGTGCGGCGACCGAGTCTGTAGCGGGTGAGGATTTATCATCCCCCTCTTCTTCCTACAAGTGGACGGCTACCAACAATACCACTGTATTTGGTGCAGCCCATCTCTATGCACAGGCATCTACAAACCCAAGCTGGTTGACGACGGTAGCAATCGATCTCTCTTCTGTAGCGGAAGGTGCGAATATTGCCCTGTCGTTCAAGCTCGCGCTTACGAGCGGCTCTACCTCTGCTACTGCCAGCTCTGATGCATCGTCGGCTAAGTTCCACATCTATGTATCGCAAAACGCCGGAGTTACCTGGTCGCGCATCAATACGATCGAGGGCGACGAGATGTCCAACGTAGCCAGAGTCTTTAATATCCTGCTCAATGATTATGCCGGCGAATCTATCCGTCTGGCATTTGTAGCAGAATCCGGCTCTATCTCCAATTATTTCCATTTCGGCAGCATGTCGGTTGATGTGACGGATGCTACTTGTCTGGGTCTGCGCAGTCTGAAGACTACTGAATCTGCCACGAGCATCGGTTTGTCCTGGAACGTTGTCGGCATCACTAACAGTGCGGTAGCAGTTATTTCTACGTCGGCTACTTTTGCGGATACGTTGGAGACAAAGAATGTCTCTACCGCTTCTGCGCAGTTCACCGGCTTGACGCCTAACACCACTTATTATCTCTCTGTACGTCAGGATTGTGAGGCAGGTGAGGTACTTACCGCTGTGGTTAAAACTCCGTGTGAAGCTACTGAGGTAACGGCGGAAACTGCTTTTTCGGAGAATTTCAACTCGCTTGATTCAGGAATCCCCTCTTGCTGGGACAACTCGGAAGGAACAACGACAAATGATAGCTATAAGTGGAGTTCATATTCCTCCGGCCAAAGCGGCAAGGGATTACGCTTTAACTCATCAGACAACTCGTCCGGAAAAACCAACTTCCTGGCTATGCCTCCGCTGCAACTGACGGTCGATGCTGCCTTAACCTTCTACTGGAAGAACCCTTCCGGTGGTGCCGGTGAAGTACTGATCTCCAAGGACGGAGGTATAACGAGGACTTCTCTCAAGAACAATCTCACGAGTGTTTCGTCCTGGACGAAATATGAGATTGACCTCTCTGAATACACCGGCGAGACGGTAATCATCTATTTCAAGGGAACGAGTAACTGGGGATATAGTACTGCTTTCCTGGATCTGGATGAAGTAGCCGTAACTGCGCTTCCTGCGTGCCGTAAGGTACAGAGTGTAGCGGTTAAAGATATTACCGAGAACTCAGCCCAGCTGAGCTTCAAACTCAATAATGCCACTCAGTATGAAGTGGTGGTAATGAACAAGGCACTGGTGGCTGATACGATCGCTGCCGATGCTGTTGTTGCCTTCCGCAGTACGGGTAGCAACGATACGGTAGCGATCACCGGACTGGAATCTGCAACGACCTACTATGCATACGTACATTCCGTATGTGGCGAAGAGTTCGGCGAATGGTCTCCGGTAGCTACGTTTACCACGGAGTGCAAGAAGCAGACATTGCCGTTCGTAGAGAACTTCAATTCGCTTGCTTCGGGCATTCCGAATTGCTGGGACAATTCAGAAGGAACAACGACAAGCAATACTCATAAATGGTCTTATTATTCCTCCGGTCATGAAGGAAGCGGCTTGCGTTTTAATTCCTATTCGAATTCTTCCGATAATACCAATATTCTGGCTACCCCGTCAATTATATTGTCTAATCCGGCTACACTCTCTTTCTATTGGAAGAATCCTACGGGAGGTGCCGGTGCCGTGATGATAGCCAAGGAGGGTGAAGCGCATAGAGATACCTTGAAGAGCGACCTGACCGGTATATCATCCTGGACTCCGTATGAGATCGACCTGTCGGCTTATACCGGTGATACAGTGGTTATCTATTTCCTTGGCGTCAGCAACTATGGCAACGGGGATGCATATCTGTATCTGGATGACATCAAGGTTCGCAAGATACCGACCTGTAATGATATGGGTGCCGTTTCGCTGCAAAGTGCTACCTCCAATAGCGCTACCCTGACATTCGCGGCTACCGCTTCGCAATACCAGGTTGTGGTAGCTACCAAGTCCATCAACCCCGATTCGATCGAGGGAAATGCCGCAGTGGTATATAATGAACTCGTTTCCTCTACCCAGCCGGTTATTCTGTCTCTGGATGGCGATACCCGTTATTATGCATACGTACGTGGCTATTGCGGTGATGAGGATTATGGCGATTGGTCATCCGAGTTCAGCTTCAAGACGCTCTGCGATGCTATTACCCCTGCTGCATTCGGCACGGAGACCTTCACGGCAGCCGATGTGTTGGACTGCTGGACGGTAGGCTTTATGACTCCGGGTACTTCCACCGCATCTGCGTATGCGAAACGTGATTCCACAAAAGCCTATGGCGCTTTCCTCAAGTTGAGCAAGGAGTCAGTGGCTTATACCAAGAACGCTGCGGGCGTGGATACCGTATATAGTGACGGAGCATATGCCGTATCGCGTGAATTGGATGTAGAGGATATCAAGACTCTGCAGATTAACTTCGCTGCGGCTACTACCAGTCTGGCGACGACTAACTACAAGCGCCTGAATATAGGTGTGCTCGCCGACCCGAATAATTTCGCGGATATTCAGATAGTGAAGACCATTGATCTGGATTACGCAGCTGATTCTACGGCACTCAAGTCCTATACGGTCAGCTTCGCCAGCACCAGACCTGATCTCTTCGGTCGTCCTATCCGCTACGTCATCTTCCAGCTCAGCCAGCCGCAGAAGCATGACTCCACCAACTATGCGCTGATTGACAATATCTATTTCGAGACTGCTTCCAACTGTGAGCAACTGGTTGAGAATAAGATAGACTCTATCGGTGTGCTGGGTGCAGCCATGTCTTGGGAAGAGTATGAGGCAAGCGAGTACGAGGTAATGGTATCTACCGTCAACAGCCTCCGTCCGGATACGATCTCCGCACCGGTATTTACCGACAAGGTATCTACCAACAAGGCTGTATTCAGCGGTCTGAACAGCAATACGCAGTACTACGCATACGTACGTGCTATCTGTGGCGCGGGCGATACGGCTAAGTGGAGCAACTCCGCTTCCTTCCGCACGGCAGTCGCTGTTCCTTATACGGAGCCGTTCAGCGCCTCCGTTTTCTCGCAAGGTTGGCAGGCACGCTATTACTCTGCATATTCAGCGCCGGATTCAGTAGCGCTTACCGCGTTCTCGGAGCCTTCCGAAACGCAGGCTAAATGGGCGACTACAGCCATCTCTCTGCCCACCGGCATGAGCGGTTATGCGCTTGCGGCTGACCCGGCATCCGGTTCGTCTTCATCTGCATATGCTTGGCTGTTGTCTCCGGTAGTAGATATGACGGAAAATGCGGCTGATTATCTCGAGCTGTCCTTCAAGCTGGCGGGAACCAACTTGTATTCATACGGCTTTGTCGCTCTCTATATCAGCGTGGATGGCGGTGCGTATAAGCAGTTGGCTTCCTGGAAGTCATCGAACGGAACCTATCCTCTTGATAGTATCAAATCCGTGGCAAAAGAATATACCTTTAACCTGACCAAGTATGCAGGTAAGCGTGTATCTTTCGCGATAGGCACATATCAGTATACGGGCTCTTCTTCGAGTTCTACACCCCGTCTGTTAATAGATGATTTCAAGGTATATACCTATGAGGCGGTATGCCGTGGTATAGAGTCCATTATGGTGGCTTCTGAAAGTGAGTCTGCCAAAGTAAAATGGGAGATCGAGGGTACGCCGGTTAAGGCTGCTGTCATGATTTCCGACACTGCCAATTTCGCAACGTACATTGACTCGGTTGATGTAGAGAATGCATATGAATATACATTCACCAATCTGACTCCGAACACACAGTACTATGTACGTGTGAAGCAGCTGGATTGCGACAATGCGGAATGGGCAGTTAAGTCGTTCATGACCGAGTGCCTGCCTGTTGCCGAACTCCCATGGTCGGAAGATTTTGAGAGTTATACAGCGGGTTCCTCTTATGCTGTGTCGTACGCAATGTCCGCAGATTGTTGGAAGAATGAACATATAGCAGGAAACGGAACTTCTTTGTTCTATGTAAATAGTTCTTCTTCTAATGGCAACTCGACGAAGCAATTGGTATTGCCCGATATGAGTGCAGGTACGAAAACGCTGCTGACTCTGCCTCCTTTCGCTATTGATGAGGAAGATGCATACCAGTTCATGCTGGATGTATATCGCAATGCATCCGGTTATCCTAAAGAGGGACTCCGTATTTATGCATCTATTTCTTCCGTAATCGATTCTTCTGCAGTTGAGTTGGCATTCATCTCACGTAATTATTCGGTTGCAGATACGGCTCAGAATATCATTCCTAAGGAAGCTGCATCCGGATGGTACACCTATGCACTCAATATCCCGTTGAAAGGCATTGTACATATCTTTGTCCAAGGCGAGAGCCAATATGGCAGTTCTACCTATATGGATAACTTTGTAGTCCGTAATGTCCCGGGTTGTCCGGATATGCATGGATTGGCTGTAGATAACATTGTATCTGATTCTGCCCGTCTGTATGTAGATAACCTCGGTGCAGCCGGATACCACTTCATCGTAGCTACCGCAGCTATCAATGTGGACAGCCTGTCCGAAGCCGATGCAGCGAAGATTATTGTCAATGATTCCCTCATGGGAGATACCACGCTGTTTGTCTCCGGTTTGCAACCGGCTACAGAATACTATGTATATGCACGCACGCTGTGCGAGGATAACAAAGTAGGCGCATGGTCTGCTCCGGTTATATTCAGATCTGCCTGTGGAGTAATCACTATCGCAGAAGGAAACCCGTATGTTCAGAATTTCAATGCGCTGACAAGTGGCATTCCAGCATGCTGGGATAATTCTCGTGGAACGACAACGGATAATGGTTATAAATGGAACTATTACTCGTCCGGATATGAAGGCGGATGCTTGCGTTTCAATTCTTACTCTAATAGCAACGGTAAAACTGATACTCTGGTAACACCGGAATTCTTCTTGCAAGATAATGCAAAGCTGTCCTTCTACTGGAAGAATCCGACCGGAGGAGCTGCAGAAATCTTTGTTTCTGCTGATGGCGGAGCAACTAAGACGGTACTTGAGAGCAGTCTTACCTCTAAGTATTCTTGGGCGCTGTATGAGAAAGACCTGTCAGCCTTTACCGGTCAGACGGTACAGATCTATTTTGCAAGTACCAGTAACTATGGTAGTGGCGATGCATACCATTTTCTGGATAATCTCAAAATTGCTGCTATTCCTTCTTGCCTCCCGGTAACCGGTGTAGCAGTTGATAGTATCGGTCTGGATAGCGCTGTTGTAAGCTTCAAAGGCATTGAAGGTGCTACCTACGATGTGGCAGTAGCTTCGGCTGAACTGGATATGTATCATTTGTCTGCTGCTGATTCGGCGAAGATAGCCTTCTCCGTAAACGGCATGGCAGATACCGCAACTATCATCCGTGACCTCGCTCCTGCTACTACCTATTATGTATATGTTCGCACAAACTGCACAGCGGCTTCCAGTGAATGGACCGAAACGGTATCGTTCGCTACGGAATGTGAAGCAGTGGTAATATCTAATGATAGTCCTTGGTCAGAAGACTTTGAAGCATATTCCGGTTATGTGAGTTCATACACGGGTGGTGGTTCTAATTATGGCGCTTACCCGTTTGCTGCCCCCTGCTGGAAGAATGAGCATATCGAAGGAAGTGGTTCGTATGTCTTCGGAATCTTTGCTCCCTCTACAACGGTGCAAGGAAATGCAACTCACCAATTAGTATTGCCGGATATGACTACGGGAACAATGACCTTGCTTGCGTTGCCGCAGATGACTATTGACGAGTCCAATGCTTATACATTCCAAATGGATATGTACCGTGCTTCAGCAAGTACTTATCCAACGGAAGGAATTCGAATCTTTGTCTCAACAAAGAATTTCATTGATGCTGATGCTACCGAACTGGGATTCATTCCTCGTGATTTTGCTACTGCAGGAACCAATGTGCCAGCAGAAACAGCAGCCGATTGGTATACTTATGAGTTTACTATTCCTATGTCGGGGGATATTTATATCCTCTTACGTGGAGAGAGTAAATACGGATTATCTTCGTACTATGATAATTTCATGGTAAGCAAACTTCCGGATTGCAAGAAGGTATCTGGTCTTGCCGTTGATTCGATTGCCACGCATACTGCCCAATTGACGTTTGCAACCAACGGAGCTGCTCAGTATGAGATATTGGTTGTGTCTAAGCCACTTGTAGCAGATACCATCGCTGCCGATGCTTTGGTTGCTTTCCGTGATACAATCATCGGTGATACCTTGGCTATCGACACCGTCGCTATCAGCGGCATGGCTGCGGCTACCACTTACTTCGCCTTTGTTCGCGCCCTTTGTGACGGAAATGTAATGGGCGCTTGGTCTGAAGCAGTTTCCTTCGTTACACAATGTGACGTAATGGAGGTCGGTGATGCAGGATGGTCTGAGAACTTTGATGAGCTGACTGCGGGTATTCCGGCTTGCTGGGATAACTCAGAAGGAACATCTACGGATGCTTATAAGTGGTCTTATTATGCTACCGGTCATGAAGGAAAATGTCTACGTTTCAATTCCTACCTCAACTCAAACGGAAATACCAATATTTTGGCTACACCTTCCTTCGTTCTGACGAAAGATGCTGAACTCTCCTTCTGGTGGAAGAATCCTGCAGGTGGCGCTGGAGAAGTGCTAATCTCCAAGGACGGAGGTACTACCAAGACTTCCCTCAAAAACAATCTCACGGGTGTTTCTTCATGGACGCAATATAATATTGACCTCTCCGCTTATACCGGAGATACGGTAATCATCTATTTCAAGGGAACAAGTAATTGGGGCAACGGTGATGCTTATCTGTATATGGACGATATCGTATTGGCAGCACTGCCTGATTGCCGCGATATTAAGGACTTGAGCGTAACGGCTATCACTACCTCTTCTGCTAAGGCAAGCTTTGCTAAAACGCCTTCGCCACAATATGATGTGGTTGTTACCAATGCAGTCATCAATCCCGATACACTCTCGTTGGTAGCGGATTCACTCATCGCGTTCCGCGATACGATAGATACTACCGGTGTGGCAATCAGTGGCTTGCAGCCCGCATCTGACTACTACGTTTATGTACGTGGTCTCTGCTCCGAGACTGAAGTTAGTGCCTGGGCCTCCGCTCAGTTCGCTACCCGCTGTCTGGCGGCTATCCCGTATAGCGAGAGCTTCGATGAACCGTTGAACCGCAAGCCGGTTTATGATGGTGCCACTTCGTACTTAATCCCGACATGTTGGGAAGAGGGTTATGAGAGTACCTCTTATGTATCACGTATTGATAATAATACATCTTCAACTACCTACGCATATTCCGGTACATCGGCGTTGAGGCTCTATTCGTACTACAGCGAATCGTACTATTATGGCGCTTCTGACTATGCTACTTATGTAGTACTGCCGGAGATGGATGCCTCGCTCGATACGCTGCAGCTGACCTTCAAGGCACGCGCTATGTCTCAAGGTAGTTCAGTGAATAACTATGCCAACTCCTCTTATGCGCATAGCATCAAGATTGGTACGATGACTGATCCGGACGACTACTCTACGTTCCAAGAGATTGATACCTACGTACTGGCTGAAGTAGCTACTACGCCGTCCAACGCGGATGGCTACTGGGAGGATGTAACCATCTATCTCCAGGGAGCACAGGGTAAGTATATCGCCCTTGCATCGGATTTCGGTAAGTCCAACTACGTATGGATCGACGACATAGAGGTAAGCCGTGCTCCGGATTGCTTGGCTCCGTCTGCTGTGAAGGTAGCCGCCGGCGCACATGCAGCCGATGTACAATGGAGCAGTATCGCTTCGGAGTTTGAGGTTGCGCTTGGTGCCGCAGGCTTTGCTCTGCCGACAGAGGCGGATACGATCTTCGCAGTAGCGGATACCACAGGTCTCCATATCGCTGACCTTGAGCCCTCCACCGAGTACGATCTCTATGTACGCGCCCTCTGCGGTGAGAATGCGGCCTCCGCATGGAGCGCAGTAGCCTCCTTCTCGACGGCATGCTTAATGCCTGAGTTGGCTGAGTATAACTTCGATGACGCTGCTACCCGCTTTGTACACCATCGTGACTCAACGTATGCGCATTATTATGATTCCTATGGATACGTGGATGAAGAGACCGCTGATGGTCACGATGTGTATATGGAGAATTGTTGGCTTGTAAACGGTAGTACGTATGAGAACTCGGCTTCCGGTTATAATTCTTACTATGAGGAGTACCAAGATACGTACGAGAAAACCGGTTACTATCCGTCTATCAAAGAGAATGAGGGTTCGTACACCTATGCTCGTTCTGCTTCGGGTGCACTGGAATTCAAATATACCAGCAATAGCAAGAAGCCGCTTGTAGCCGCAATGCCGGCTTTGGAGGCGGATCGTGACAGTCTGCAGCTTGAGTTCTGGGCTCGCCCGGGTTATGAGTCCAATGGTTCTATGACACAAGCAACGGATTCCTATGCCCGTATGCTCCGCGTAGGTCTGATGACCAACCCGAACGACCTCTCTACCTTCGTTCCGTTTGAGACGATCCGTGTAGAGGCTCTCTCGGGGGCGGCTTCGGCTGATTCGGAGGGTGAGAACTACTGGCGTCGTTATCGCTATGACTTAGCCGGTACGACCGCTCCGTTCATCGCCTTCGTATATGACTCAACTGCATCCAACACCTTCTATGTGGACGATATCCGCATCATGAAGATGGCTACTTGTGGCGAGCCTGCAGCTCCGACCATTGATTCTATCACCACTCATTCTGCGGTTATCCGCTGGGATACCATCGCTCCTGCATACCAGGTTGCGTTGATCCACGGTACGGATACCCTGAAGCAGATGGTTGTAGGCAATGACTCGCTGCTCCTGGAGAATCTCGCATCTGCGACGACCTATATCGTCAAACTGCGTGCATTCTGCTCCGAGAACGATTCGTCCGAGTGGTCCGCATCGTCGGCATTCACCACCGAATGTGGTGTGATCTCGACGCTGCCGTGGAGTGAAAACTTTGACGGAATAACAGGTTCGTCTAGTGAACACGTACTGCCGATATGCTGGAATTACATCAATACCTGTACGTATTCCTCTTACAAGATGTATCCGACCGTATATCCGGATGGGTATTCTGCATATTCGCAGTCAGCTCCGAATAGTTTATACTTCTATTCATATTATAGCAGTTATTCGGATTATGATCCACAAGATCAGTATGCTATCCTGCCTCAGATGGAGAATATCAGCAATGCACGTATGAAACTCGCTGCACGAAGGTATAGTTCTTCGTATGATGCCACCTTCTCGGTAGGTGTGATGACTGATCCTTCGGACGCTTCTTCGTTCATACCTGTTGCAACGTATAGCCCGGCAAGTACGACGTATGAGGAATTCGAAATACCTCTGCATAAATACACCGGTGAAGGTAAATACATCGCTATTAAGATGGCAGCTGCGACAAGTTCGACAAACAGAGGTATCTATATTGACGACATCGTAATAGAAGAAGTAGATTTGAACTGCCTCGGCGTAGAGAACCTCAAAGTATCGAATATCTCGGAGAATGGTGCTCAAATTGACTTCCGCTTCATGGATGGTCTGGATCATGATGCTCACGTAGCTATCAGCAAGGAGGCTGCCTTCGAAGAGGCTACCGCTATTCTGATTGATACCGTAAGGGCTGATTCGTCCTATGTCTTCAATGTGGCGCTTGATGCAAATACTTTGTATTACATCTACGTACGTCAGGCTTGCGGCAATGACGAGCATTCTGAATGGAAATCCATTTCCTTCCGTACGGATTGCGACCAGAAAGCTCTCCCTTGGAGTGAAGACTTCGAGAACCTGTCTGCCGGTGATGAGCATTCGGAGGCCCCTGAGTGCTGGAGTATGCTGAATACAAATCTCGGACATTATCCGAATGCGTATGTAAGTACTTCTGCATCTCATGCCGGAACCCAAAGCCTGTATTTCAAGTCCAATTCCGGTAGTGTTGATGGTTTCATGGTACTGCCCGATTTGGCCGTAAGTGCGAATGCTTTGCAAGTAAGCTTCTGGTATAAACACGAAAGTACATCTAATAGTGGTGATCTGGAATTCGGTTATATGACTGATATCACAGACGAAGCTACATTTAAATCGCTGCATACCTGTGAGAAATCTACCACATGGGGGCAAGTTATCCTGGATAAAGTGTCGATCCCGTCTGAATTGATAGGTTCTATTCGCTTTGCATTCCGTTATGGAGATGTACAGAGTTCAACGTGGTACTATGCTGCGGTAGATGATATCCGTATCAGCGAGATGGTAACGGCATCCTACACCGGTGGGGTTTGCGAAGGCATGGACTATATCGGTGCAGACCATGGCAACAGCTTCTATATTGAGGCAGACAGCTGCCACCTCGGCGCCAATACGTTCACCAAGCTGGTAGAGGCTGCTGACGGAAGCGGTAAGCCTGACTCGCTGCTGACGCTCAACCTGACGGTAAGTGCCATCAACCATTATACCGATTCGGTTACCGTCTGCGAGGGCGAGCACTTCAGCCAGATGTACCACGGCAAACTGTTCGAGTTCGACGCAACTCTGAATCTGCCGACTCAGGTTCGCTTCATCGAGAACGAAAATGGTTGTGAGGATGTGGCAGAGCTCTTCGTAACGGTTCTGCCGAAGGTAGAGGAGCACGTATATGACACCATCACGGAGGGTGAGACCTACGAGTGGCATGGCGAGAACTATATCTCTACCACTACCGCTACGTTCGTCACGAGCTCTGTAGTGACCGGTTGTGATAGTACGGTTTATCTCCACCTCACGGTTAATCCGAAGCCGGTAGATCCGGAGGATCAAGCGGTAGAGAATATCTACGCTCAGTCGCTGATCATCGCTCCGAACCCTGTGAAGGCGGGCGAACCGATACGCATCCTTAACAGCTTCGCCGCAGAAGCCCTCAAGGAGGCACGTATCGAGATCATCTCTGCTGCCGGTGCACTCGTGTACACGCAGCACGGCGCAGAGAAACCGCTCATTCTGCCGGGTATCCCGGTAAGCGGGCTCTATACCGTGCGGATCATCGTCGGAGACGAGATATTCATATCGTCGCTGTTGGTTCACTAACCATAGAGTGAATTTTACCAAAGGCGGTGTCACATCAAAGTGGCACCGCTTTTGGTTGTATTTGTACACTAAATTATGCAAAAAGCATTTTTTTCTTACTTTTTTGTTAAAAAATTTGGTATTTTAAAGAAAAAATGGTAACTTTGCGAACTTTTTTGTGGAAAAACGATAAAATGACAGGTATTAGATATATGAAACGGACTATATTTATAGTAGTATTGTTGTTGTCGGTTACTGGGTTGA
>ODAI014265743.1_pt1 | contig 13457 bp, 10 predicted proteins | sample 1539321 | NCBI WGS metagenome assembly ODAI01 (sample SAMN02144231, study PRJEB22623) | gut metagenome | biome: sheep rumen | host: Ovis aries | place: New Zealand
ATGCAGTTCACCGATATCTTCGGACAGCTCAAGAACGTCGCCATCACCGCCAGCCAGATCGAAAAGGCCGTAAACGACGAGATCATGATCGACGGCAGCTCCATCGAGGGTTTTGTCCGTATCAACGAAAGCGACCAGTACCTTCATCCGGATCTGGACACGTTCGCCCTGCTCCCCTGGCGCCCGCAGAGCGGAAAGGTCGCCCGCCTCATCTGCGACGTGTACAACCCGGACGGGACGCCCTTCTCCGGCGATCCGCGCGGCGTGCTGAAGCGGGCGCTGGCCCGCGCGGCCAAACAGGGATACGCCTTCAACGTCGGCCCGGAGATGGAGTTCTTCCTCTTCCAAACCGATGAAGCCGGCCGCCCGACGACCCGGACCGGCGACGAGGCCGGGTACTTCGATTTGGGTCCGCTGGACCGCGGCGAGAGTACGCGCAGGGAGATCTGCCTTGCGCTGGAACAGATGGGGTTTGAAATCGAGGCCAGTCATCACGAGGTCGCGGCCGGCCAGCACGAGATCGATTTTAAATACACGGACGCGCTGACCGCCGCCGACAACATCATGACCTTCAAGCTCGCCGTCAAGACGCTGGCGCAGAAAAACGGCCTGCACGCCACCTTCATGCCCAAGCCTGTCTTTGGCATCAACGGCAGCGGCATGCACACGAACATGAGCCTCTTCAAGGACGGCAAAAACGCCTTCGCCGATCCGCAGGACGGGAGGGGTCTCAGCCGGGACGCCTACGCCTTCATCGCGGGGCTGCTCTCGCACGTGCGCGGCATGGCCGCCGTCACCAACCCGCTGGTCAACAGCTACAAGCGGCTCGTCCCGGGCTACGAAGCGCCCTGCTACCTCGCCTGGAGCGCCAGCAACCGCAGCGCGCTGATCCGCATCCCCGCCGCCCGCGGGCAGGCGACGCGCGAGGAACTGCGCTGCCCGGACCCCAGCTGCACCCCCTCCCTCAACATGGCCGTCTGTCTGGCCGCCGGCCTGGACGGCATCGAAAAAGGGATGACCCCGCCCCGGGAAATCACCGAAAACATCTTCTCCATGAGCGCAGCGGACAGGGAGGCCCGGGGCATCCAGTCCCTGCCCGGCACGCTGCTGGATGCCGTCGAATGCCTCAGGGCGGACGACGTCATCTGCGCCGCGCTCGGGGAGCACGTGCTCTCCCAGTACGTCGAGGGCAAGCTGAAGGAATGGGACGCCTACCGCACCCATGTCAGCCGCTGGGAGATCGACCGCTACCTCGTCCTCTACTGAAAGGCAGACGCGCAAAAGGACAGGGCCGCGCCCGCGGCCCTGTCCTTTTATACCGTTTGGGAGGTTCATTCAAACCGGTAGCCCGTCACGTCCAGCGTGGCAAAATAATCCTCCGGCGTCTCCGCGCGCCGGATCAGCTGTGTGCTGCCGTCTTCCAGAAGCAGGATTTCCGCGCTGCGCAGCTTGCCGTTGTAGTTGTAGCCCATGGAGTGCCCGTGCGCGCCCGTGTCGTGGATGTACAGCAGGTCGCCCCGGCGGATCTCCGGCAGCGCCCGGTCGACGGCGAACTTGTCGTTGTTCTCGCACAGGCCGCCCACCACGTCGTACACGTGGTCGCAGGGGTCGTTCTCCCTGCCCAGCACCGTGATGTGATGGTACGCGCCGTACATCGCCGGCCGCATGAGGTCGCAGGCGCACGCGTCCACGCCGATATACTCCTTGTAGATGTGCTTCTCGTGGATCGCGCGCGTCACCAGCGCGCCGTTGGGTGCCAGCATGTAGCGGCCCAGCTCGGCGAAGAGGGCCGTGTCCCCAAGCCCTGCGGGCACGAGGATGCGCTCGAATGCCTCCCGCACCCCTTCTCCGATCGCCGCGATGTTCTCCGCCGCGTCCTCCGGGCGGTAATCGACGCCGATGCCGCCGGAGAGGTTGACAAACGACACGGCGATGCCCGTCTCTTCCTTCAGTTCCACCGCCGTCTCAAAGAGGATCTGCGCCAGCACCGGATAGTACTGCTCGGTCAGCGTGTTGGAGTCGAGGAAGGCGCGCAGGCCGAAGCGACTGGCACCCGCGTCGCGCAGGATGCGGAACGCCTCCGTCAGCTGGGGCCGCGTCATGCCGTACTTCGCGTCCTTCGGGTGATCCATGATGAAATTGCCGATTTCGAATTCCCCGCCGGGGTTGTAGCGGCAGCAGACCGTCTCCGGCACCCCGCCGCCGCACGCGTCCTTCAGGGTATCGATGAGGGTGATGTCATCCAGGTTGATGATCGCGCCCTGCCCGTTTGCCTGCCGGAATTCGCTCTCCGGCGTCTCGTTGGAGGAGTACATGATCTCGTGCCCGCAAAAGCCGACGGCCTTGGCGAGCATCAGTTCCGTCCGGGAGGAGCAGTCCGCCCCGCAGCCTTCCTCGCGCAGGATTCTCAGGATGACGGGGTTCGGCGTCGCCTTCACGGCGAAGTACTCCTTGAAGCCCCTGTTCCAGGCAAAGGCCGCGTTCAGCGCGCGCGCCGTCTTTTGGAGGCCCGCCTCGTCGTAGATGTGGAACGGGGTGGGATGCTCGGCTGCGATCTGCTCTGCCTGCTGCAGGGTCAGAAACGGACGCTTGATGCTCATGGATGTCCTCCGCGAAGTCAAAAATCGTGCATACTATACCGTCTGTGTGTTTTGCTGTCAAGCGTTCCCCGCGCTTTTTCGTTTCTCACAAAAGAAGCCGTCCAGCACGGCGCCGCATTCCTCCTCCAGGACGCCGCCGATACAGGGAACGCTGCCCAGCTGCGGGTCTTCCGGCAGCGCATACAGGCTCCCCGCACAGCCCTTCTTCGGATCATAGGCGCCAAAGACGATCCGCTCCACACCGGCCGCCAGCGCCGCGCCCGCACACATGGCGCAGGGCTCCAGCGTCACACAGAGCGTGCAGCCGGAAAGCCGCCTCGTCCCCAGCGCCGCCGCAGCCCGGCGGATCGCCGTCATCTCCGCGTGGGCCGTCGGGTCCCGCAGCGTTTCCCGCTCGTTGTGCGCGGCGGAGAGGATGCGGCCGTCCCTTACGACGACAGCCCCGACGGGGATTTCCCCGGCATCGCGTGCAGCGCGCGCCTCTGACAGCGCCTCCCGCATCGCCGCTTCGTTTCCGTTCATTTCAAATCCTCCCCCAGCCATTCTTCCGCGCCGCAGCGCAGATAGGTAGTGACCTTTCGCCTTCCCTGGTCAAGCCGGATTGTCACGCAGCCGGCCCTGTCCGTCCGGTAAACTTCGGCCCCCACCGCAGACAGATCCCGCAGCACGCGGTCCGCCGGGTGTCCGTAATGGTTTCCCTCGCCCACGCTGATGACTGCGATTTCGGGCGCAGCCGCGTTCAGAAAGGCGCGGCTTGTCGCGTGCCGGCTCCCGTGGTGCGCCACCTTCAGCACGTCGATGTCGGGCACCTCTTCCGGCTCCGCTGCAATCGGCAGGTCGCCGGTCAGCAGCAGGCGCGTGCCCGCCTCCTCGCACAGCAGCAGCAGGGAGCGTTCGTTGTCGCCCGCCGGCGTCCCGTCCGGCGAGAGCACGTCAAAGGTAAAGCCCGCCTCCTCGATCCGCCCGCCTTTCAATACGTGCCGGATCGGAATCCCTTTTTCCTGTGCGAGGCGCCACGCCTCCCGCATCGTTTCGCTCTCCTGTCCCTCGGCGTCCTTCTCCGCGGTGTACAGACAGCCGATCCCGATTTCGGAGGTGAGCAGCCGCAGCGCGGCGCCCGCGTGGTCCTCATCCAGGTGGGACAGGATCAGTGCGTCGGCAAAAAGCCCCTCGTAGCGCAGGTAATTCAGCATGTCGTAAGAGGAAGCCGGGCCCGCGTCGCAGAGGACGGCGTGCCTCCCACGGCGCAGCAGCGCGCCGTCTCCCTGCCCCACATCCAGCTGCACGTACCGCACGCCCGGATCGAAGCGCAGCAGATACAGCCCGGAAAAGGCAGCCAGCACGCAGAGAAGCACGCGTTTTCTGCCCCGGCCCCACAGCACGGCGGTGCCGGCGAGCGCAAAAGCCGCAAGCAGCAGCAGGACGCCGGAAGTTCCCGGCGCGGGGAGCCGGCACAGGGCCTGCGTCTTCTCCGCCAGCGTCCGGCTGGCCTCCTCCAGGCCTTCGCCCGCAGCCGAGAGCACCGCGCCGATCGCCGCGCCGGCCTCCATCCGGATGACGGAGAGCAGCAGCGCCGCGAATCCCCCCAGCAGCAACGCGGGCAGGAGCGCCGCCAGCGCGAGGTTGAGCGGCACCCCCAGCAGCGGGATGTAGCCGTAGAGCTGCAGCTGCATCGGCAGTACGGACAGCTGCGCGGCCAGGCAGAAGGCCAGCGCCGGCGAGAGCCCCTTCAGCTGCCCGGGGAGCGGCAGGCGCGCGGTCAGCCTTTCAAAGGCCGGCGCAAGCAGCGCGATCCCCCACACCGCCGTAAAAGAGAAGAGGAAAGACAGGCTGAAGGCCAGAGCCGGACGGAAGCCGGTCAATACCAGCGCCGCAGCGGCCAGCGCGCTCAGCCGGTCGTACTTTCTGCCGCGCAGCAGCGCCGCCTCGCGCACGGCCATCATGACGAGCGCGCGTGCGGTGCCGGGCGAGAGCCCCGTCAGCAGCGCGTAAAAGCCCATTATCAGAAAGAGGAGTGCCGTGCGGAGAACCTGCGGCAGCGGCAGCCGCCGCAGCAGCCGGGAGAGCGCCAGGGCGATCAGCCCGATGTGCAGCCCGGAGATCGTAAGGATGTGCACGATGCCCGTCCGGCGCAGCGCGGACACCGTATCGGCGTCCATCCGCTTCCTGTCCCCGGCCAGCAGCGCGCAAAACAGCGGTGCGCCGCTGCCGAAGACGGCGTCGATCCGCCCGCACAGCGCCGAGCGAAGACCATCGAACCAGCCGGGAAGGCTGAACGTCCCCGCGCCCTCCGCCGTCCAGCCGGGGAGGATGTATCCGGAAAGCCCGTACCCGTCTGCCAGCGCCGAGAGGCGCATGTCGCGCCCGCCCGGGTTTCTCGCCTGCCGCTGGGCGAAAAGGCGCCCCCTGCCCCTCAGCGTCATGCCCGGCAGGGGCGCGCTTCGCTGCACGCCTTCCTCTTCCAGCAGCGTCACGCGCACGGGGTTTTGCAGCGGTCTCCCCTCCGCCCGGACCGCTTCCAGCACAAACCTGCGCTCGTCCAGCTGCTGCACGACGCGCCCCGTGATCTCCGCGCCCGTTCCCGTCGGCATGTCCTGCCGCAACAGCAGCCGCTCCATCCGGGCATAGCCGCAAATCAGAAACAGAAGCGCGCAGCACAGCAGCGCGCTTCTCCTCGTGCGCAACAGAAAGACGAGGCCGGCGGCAAGCAGCGCCGCCGCCGTCAGTACGGCCGGCATCGGCAGCGACGCGTGCGGCGCCAGACGGATGCCCAATACATAAAAAAGGGCACAGCAAACCAGCCTGCGCCGAACAGGCAGCAGGAACAGAAACGGCTCCCGGCTTTGCCCCAGGCAGTCCATTTTCTATCGCCCCGTCAGTCTCTTCACCCTTCTCAAAATCCCGGCCGGCGCATGCCGCAGCCGGCTGAGCGCCTTCTCCGCCCGGCTCTCCCGCAGACAGCTTTCAATCAGGCGGTCGGAAAAGCCCTTCCTCCGGAAAGCCTTAAAGAAGCGTCTGCGGTGCGCGTGCGCCGGCGCCGGGGCGAAAATGCTCGGGTTCGCGCGCGCCATGCGTCCTGCGTCCGCGATCACCCGCCGTTCCAACTCCGGGCAGGCGTCCAGCGCCTCCCTGCCCTTCTTCGTGTTGGCGAAGACGAGCGACAGCCCTCCGTCGTCATCCCACTCCGGAAAGAGCTCCTGCGCCCCCCACAGGTCGGCGATGGTGAGATCCGCCGCGTGCGCACCGTAGCGCAGCGCCGTGCAGTTATGGCAGGACGGGCGCAGATACAGGTTCTGCAGAAAGCCGCGCAAAAACGGGTCCTCCGTCTGGGTTCCCGTGTGCTCCGCGCCGCCGGCAAAGCGCGCCGCCGCCGAAAAGTTCTTCCAGCCCAGCCGCTTGTCCCGGAACGTGTAGGAGACGATCTCGTCCCCGTGTCTGCGCCTCAGCCACTGCAGGTAGGAGGCGAAGACCCCCGGAGAGGGTACACCGTGGCACACGAAATCCACCGTCAGCAGGTTCTCCGGCCGCCTGCCGTCCAGCAGCGCATACAGCCCCGCCACCTGGCAGGGCGTCCCGGAGAACAGGACGGGGATCTCCCGGGCCAGAAGGCTGCAGGCGTCCGACAGCGCGGCCGCCGCGTCGCTCTGTACGTATTTGGACCCCCGCATCGGCAGCAGCCCGTCTTTCGTGACCGCGCCCACGTGCTCCACCGAAAAGCCGTCCCCGAAGACCGCGCCGAAGACCGCCCCGCCGCGCGCGAGCACTACCCCGGCCAGCGCGGAGAAGACGCCGCCGGAGGAGGATGCGGCCCGAACGTCCTCCTGCGTATTCTTTACGCCGAACGCGCCGGGGTTCCCCGTCTTGTGCGCTTTCCCGGCCGGGCACCGTTTCTCGCAGAGATCGCATTCCACGCAGAGCGTCCCGTCCACAGCCGGATACAGGAACCCTTCGCCGTCCGGCTTCATCGCGATGGCGCCCCTGGGGCAGACCGAAACGCACGCACCGCAGCCCGTGCACGCCGACGCCTCGCTCCTCACCGTCTTTCTCATGGTCCCCTCCTCAGTCCTTCGCCAGTTCCGCCACCGCCCGCAGGGCGCCCTCCGCGTCCTTCAGATAATCGGGCAGGCGCCGGGCGAGGAGGGCGCGCTCCGCCTCCCCGCGCTCCGCCAGCGCGTCAAAGGCCGTCTCCAGCGCCGACAGCGTCAGCGTCCGGCTCTCCAGCAGGTGGCCGTCTTCCTCCCCGTACAGGTCGCGGGCGATCCCCCTCGCCTTGACGGAATAGCCGATGACCAGCGTCGGGACGCCCGTGGAGTAGGCCGCGATGGAGGCGTGCGTCCTGGCCGTGACCAGCAGGCGCATCCGCGAGATATAGCCTTTGATCTCCCGTGCCCCCGGCTCCCCCGGCAGGCAGATGACCCGGGGGTCCTCAGCGTAAGCCGCTTTCAGCGCGCGCACGACGCTCCGGTCATCGTCATGCGGCCACAGCACGTGCGAAAACAGCGCCACCGTGAGGTCCGTCGTGCGCAGCACGTGCCCGATAAATGCGGCGAACAGGCGGAGGCCCTCCTCCCGCTCGCCCATCCTGTCCAGCACCAGCGGGCTGACGTTGAGGCCCATCGTCTTCCCCTCCCGCCAGCCCTCCGGAAGCGGGAGCTGCACCTGCGGAAGGGAAAAAGCCGGGTCCCGCCACAGAAGCACACGCAGGCCTTTTTCCCGCAGCGCCTGCGCGCTTACGGATTCCCGCGCCACGATGAGGTCGTACGCGGAAAGGTCCTCTATCATCGCGGGCGTCAGCAGCTCGGGATCGACGGACGCGCCCCAGAGCACCAGCGGAACGCCGGCGCGCTTCAGCCGGGCGTTGATCACCCGCATGTGCTCCTGCGGATTGTAGCAGTAGGTGTCCCCGCCGACGGAAAGGCAGACGCCGCAGCGCTTTCCGGCGCCGATGACCGGCGCATACCGCCTGGCCACCTCGTGCTCCCTCGGCATGCCGAGCCGGAACCCCACGCTGTTGACGAGCCTTCTCACGCTGTACGGCGAGATGACCGGCGAGAGGACCTTGTCCACGTCCGAAAGCCGGAGGCCCTCGTCATAGGCGGGCTCGCCCGAGGAGAGCCAGATCCGCTCCGCTCCGCCGTCCCGCAGCAGCGCGGCAGTCGAACGCACGATCGCCTCGCAGCCCCTGTTCCCGCAACCGGAGTGGTTGTACAGCAGTACCTTTTTCATCCCCGCCGGCTCCCCTTCCTGCCGTGAAGCTTTTCATTTACGCGCTGCGCCGTATACCAGACCGGGAACCAGCCCCGGCACACGATGCGGTACAGGCGCCTGTCCGTCACGGAAATCCGCTCCTCGTCCAGCCCCTCCAGCACGACGGGCCTCACCCGCCGGTTGAACGTGCGCATGCACGCGCGGATGCCCTTTTCCTTTTCGTCGATCCACACGGCGCTCATCAGGAAATCCCTAAAGTACAGCTCCTTGATGCCCTCCTGCGTCAGGATCCGGCTCATGGAGCGAAGCATCGGCTGATGCGCCTCGCTGTAGCCGGAGATGGAGGCCATGGCTGAAGCGTCGTGCACGCGGTAGACGTACGTCCGCTCCGCAAGATGCGTAACGCGCTTCGCCCGGTGATAGAGCTGCAGATTGAGCAGCGCGTCCTCGCCGATGCGCACCCCTTCGTCGAGCCGCAGGCCGCCGGAGAAGAGCCTCGCATCGTACAGCTTGTTCCACAGGTTGTTGTAAATCCGGTGCATGTGGATGATTTCCCGCACGATCTCCGACGGCTGCTGCGGCACCGGCGGCAGCTGCACCGGAACGCGCCTGTTTTCCCGCATATCGAAGAGCGTGTGCTCCGCGGAGACGATCTGCGCGCCGCTGTGCACGGCCGTGCGCCACAGCGCGAACAGCGCGCCCTCCTCCAGGGCGTCGTCCGCATCCATGAAGGCGATATAGCGCCCTCTCGCCCGGTCAATTCCCCGGTTGCGCGCCGCGCTGACGCCCTCGTTGGCCACGTGCACGACGATTGCGCGCGCCTCCGTTTCGGCAAACCGGTCCAGGATCGCGCCCGTGGCGTCCGTGGAACCGTCGTCGATCAGGATCATTTCGATGTCCGGCGCATGCTGCGCAGCCAGGCTGGACAGGCAAAGCGAGAGATAGCGCTCTGCGTTGTAGCAGGGCACGATGACGCTGATCTCGGGCCGCTCCCCCATGTTCTCTCCTTCTTCCTCTCGTTATGGCAGCAGGATGCTGCTGGGCGGGCACAGGCGCAGCGCATGGTAATAAAGCCGCTCCTTGCCCGAAAGCTTCGCGGGATCGACGTCCCGCGTGATTTCCTTCACCACGCCGCGGTCGAACGCCAGGGCAGCCCGCATCCTACCCCTGTCCGCGCGGAGCATGCGCAGCCACGCGTCGATATGGGCGCGGAAGCAGGCCGTCGCCAGCCCTTCCCGCCTGAGGAACGCGCCGATGCCCAGCAGCATCGGCAGGCTCTTGCGGTAAACGTCCTGCCTCGCCCGCACCATCGCGGAATCGCCGCCGTAATCGTAGATATAAACAATCTGTTCCGTCATCTTCCAGGCGCGCGCCGCCGAAAAAGCCTCCAGGTTGAACAGCACATCCTCCCCCACGGCGATGCCGGCGGGCGCGAGGATCCCGTGCGCTTCGATCATCCGGCGGCGGTAGAGCCTCGCGCACATGCTGTTGAGCGCGCTGTCCCCCCGGATGAGGCTCTCCTGAACGGCCGAAAGCGGTCCGTCCGTGCAGCGCACGTCCACCGCCTTCCCCGTTTCGCGGTCCAGCAGCCGGTAAGCGCCGCAGACGATGTCCGTCTGATCGTCCGCCAGGGAGAGCAGCGTCCCCAGCGCGTCCGGTTCCAGGCGGTCGTCCGCGTCCAGGAAGAACAGCCAGTCCCCCGCGGCTTTCAGGATGCCGGCGTTGCGCGCCGCGGAAACCCCCGCGTTTTCCTGTCTCAGCACGCGCAGGCGCGGCTCTGCGGCGGCCAGCTGCAGGAGCAGCTCGCCGTCCCGCTCGGGGGAGCCGTCGTCCACCGCGATCAGCTCCCAATCGGCCTCGCTCTGCCGCTGCACGCTGAGGACCGCTTCCGTGAGCGTCTGCCGGTTTTTATAGCAGGGCATGATTACGCTGACCTTCGGCATGCGTCTTCCCCCTCCCGTCATCCGCCGCGCAGGCGTCCCGCTTTCCGCCGCGCAATCTGCACCGCTGCGATCAACGGATATGCCGCCGGATACAGCCCCCCGGATACCAACCGGTGCAGCCGCCTGTCCGCCGCGGACATCCTCGTCTCATCCAGTTCCGGCTGCTCTGCCAGCGGCAGGGCTTTCGTCTTCCAGCCGCGCCAAACGCCCGGCACGCCGCCGTCCTTGTACAGCCGGAGCACCACGCTGTCCACGTATGCGCCGTAGTACGCCTCCATGACGCCCCGGCGGCGCAGCATTTCGCCCATCCGCCGCAGCCACGGCAGGTGTATGTCAAACTGCGTGCCCCGCTGCCTGTGCATGGCGGACGCTTCATGCATCCGGTACAGATAGGTCACGGACGGCACATAGGCGATTCCGCTCCCGCAGAGCACCGCCTCCAGGTTGAAGAGGTTGTCCTCCGCCACGCGCAGGTCCTCCGCCAGCTCTATCCCTTCCCGCTGCAGCAGGCTCCGCCGGTGCAGCTTGTTGCACATGATGTTGAGCACGCTGTCCCCTTCGATGAGGCGGAGCGCCGCGGCCCGCCGCCGCTCTTCACCGGCCAGCTTCGGCCAGCGGCCCTCCGGCAGGATCGTCTGCCGCCCCCCTTCGGACAGCAGGGCGTGCGTGCCCACGACGAGGTCCACGCCCGCCGCCGCGGCTGCAAGTAGATTCTGCAGCGCGTCCTCCGGGAGCAGGTCGTCCGCGTCCAGAAAGAACACCCATTCCCCGCGCGCCTGCCGGAGGGCGCGGTTGCGCGCCGCGGAAACCCCCGCGTTCGCCTGCCGCAGCACGGTAAGGCGCGCGTCCTTAGCCGCGGCATCCGCCAGGATCCCGGGCGTTTGATCGTCCGATCCGTCGTCGACCAGCAGCGCTTCAAAATCCGTCATCGTCTGCCTTCGCAGCGAATCCAGGCACTGCGCAAGATACGCCTGCGCGTTGTAGCACGGGACGATTACGCTGACCTTCATGCCTCATCCGCCCTTTCGACGAAGGCGAGCGCCCGGTCAATGTCGCCCGCAAGCCAGGCGCCGGCGAACTGTCTGCCGCGCACCTGCGTGCGCCATCCCCTGCCCGTGTGCAGCGTATACGCGGCGAACGGCCCGGGGCCCGCCAGCGCCCGCAGAATGCGCCGCATCTCGCCGTCGCCGGCGTAAGCGCGCATGGCCGCGCGCACGTCGTCCGGGCTGGGATCGTAACGGATGCCCTTGCAGATCAGCTTGTCGTAGCAGAGGAACGGGATCACGTTTTTCAGCACCTCGCCGTGCCCCGTCTCCCGCACGTAGCGCGAGAGGCGGACGGACAGGTTCATCAGCCGCGCCGCCAGACGCGGCTTTTTCATCGCCATCAGCGAGTCGCCGCGCTGGCGGTATTCCACGTAGGCGTTCTTCAGGGCGGCCAGCCGCCTCGTATGCATCAGCATCATGGCGGAAAACAGCGTGTCCTCCGCGAACACCTCGTCGTTAGGCGCAAAGCGCAGTCCGTTTTCTTCGATGACGCTTCTGCGGTAGAGCCTGCACCACGCCTCCTGCCCGTGCACGTAGGGCAGCCACCGGCGGTACAGGTAGTCGCGAAGTTTCTTTCCGCGAAGGTCCAGCACCTCGTCCGTCATCGGCAGCTCCGGCGCGCGCAGGCCGTTTTCGTCGAATTTGCGGTAGTTGAAGAGGACGAGTTCCGCGCCGGTCTCCTCTGCCGCACGCACCGTATCCTCCAAAAAGGCCGCCGTCACCCGGTCATCCGAATCCACGAAAGCGACGTATTCCCCCTGCGCCACCTCAAGGCCGGCGTTTCTGGCGCTGGAGAGCCCGCCGTTTTCCTTGTGCAGCAGGCGGATCCGGCTGTCCTTCGCCGCATACGCATCCATGATCGCCGGACAGTTGTCCTTCGTGCCGTCGTCGACCAGGATGAGCTCGTAATCGCCGAAAGTGCCCGCCAGTATGCTGTCCAGGCACTCCGCAAGATAGGCCTCCACCTGATAGACGGGCACGATCACGCTGACCTTCGGCAATCCGCTCACCCCCGCTCTTCTTATATCAGCGCTGTGTCTTTTATATCTGTAAAAGTATAGCATAGCCCCGCGGACAGGACAAGAGCCCCCGCGTCCGGAGGCTCCCGTTTTCAGTTTTCCTCGCCCTCAGGCCGCGTCGTCCAGCTCTTCTTCCTGCTCCGGCTCGGCCTGCTGCGCGCCGCCCGTCAGCGCCTTGATGGCCGCCTGCAGCTGTGCATCATGATCGTGCGGCAGGTTGTTGATGCCGTAGCGCGTCACCGCGTCCTCGTCCAGCTCCGCCGTGATGTCCGGTTCGATGCCGGTGCCGTGGATGCACTCCCCGGAGGGCGTGTAGTAACGCGCGGTCGTCACCTTCATTCCGCTGCCGTCCATAAACTCCAGCGAGCTCTGGACCACGCCTTTGCCGAAGGTCTTCTGTCCCACGAGGATGCCCGCCTGATAGTCGCGGATGGCCCCCGCCAGGATCTCCGACGCGCTGGCCGAATACCCGTTGACCAGCACGGCCATCGGCACGTCGTAGTACTCGCCGTCGATGGTCTCCCGCGTTTCGCGGCCGTCTTTGTCCCGCATGGACACGACGGTGCCCGCCGGCAGGATGAGGTCCGCCATGGACACGCAGGTATCCACCAGGCCGCCGCCGTTGTTGCGCAGGTCGATGATCATGCCGTCCACGCCGGCCTCCTGGAATGCCTGCAGCGCTTCCCTGAAGCCTTCCACGGCATCCCCCAGGAAATCGTACACCATGACATAGCCGATATTGTCCGGAAGGATCTGATATTCCACATAATTGATGTTGATGAGTTCCCGTGAAATGTCAAAGTCAACGGTTTCCAGGCCGCGCAGCACCGTAACCTTGACAATTTCGCCGGGTGTTCCGCGCATGACTTCTACCGCATCATCCATTTCATACGCAGTATAGTACACGTCGTCCACGTAGACGATCTTGTCTCCGGCAATGATCCCCGCTTTTTCTGCGGGGCTGCCCTTGAACACGCGGGTGATGGTGATCAGCTTGTCATCCGGATCTCCGATCAGCTGGCAGCCGATGCCGGCATACCTGCCTGTATTCTCTTCCGTTGCCTTTTCCATCTGCTCTTTATTGTAATAGGTGCTGTAAATATCCCCCAGGCCATAGACCAGTCCGGCAGCCGCACCATCCAGCAGATCATCCAGTTCATAGTCTTCGTAATAATAATAGTCGATGATCTGAAGAATCATATCCAGTTTCTGGAATTTGATCAGCCGTTCATACTCTTCCCGGGTAATGGTCACTGAGTCGTCTTTCCCTTTGAATGCAGGAAGGGAAATCGCCATGGATGTGCCTGCAAGACACAGCGCCAGAAGCAGTGCCAGAACCCCAACAACCTTTTTATTCATACAGGTCCTCCTCTGTAAAAAAAGCCGGCCGTTCCGGCCGGCAGGGTAATCGTGGATCAGTAAACGGGACGCGGCTTGTCCTGGCCGCTCTTGCCAAGAAGCATCATCATCTTGAAGGTGACTGCATCTTCAAACTTACGCAGGTCAAGTCCGGTCTGCCGCTGTACCTTGTCCAGGCGGTACACCCGTGGATTCCTGTGAATATACAGCTGCCTTGCCGTGTCGGACAGGCGCAGAGCATTTTCAAAGAACACTCAAATCGTATGCAGCGTCTCTTAAATA
>ODAI010830586.1_pt1 | contig 13456 bp, 13 predicted proteins | sample 1539321 | NCBI WGS metagenome assembly ODAI01 (sample SAMN02144231, study PRJEB22623) | gut metagenome | biome: sheep rumen | host: Ovis aries | place: New Zealand
CAAGACAAAGTAGGACAGGGATTGATGGAGAGTTACGACTATTGGCTTAAAGCTGACGAAATAGCGATGACACCCGTGCTCGATAAAAAAGGCAGAGAAGTAGTAGATACTAAAACGCGTGCTAATATCGCTAAACGTATGCTTGAGTACTACAAAAACCAAGACTTCATCAAATACGGAGTTCACCTCAACGAACAACGTGACTTCAAAGGTGCGTATAACGTATTCATGCGCCATCTTACTATGAGCGACCTGCCGATGATGCAAGATGAGAAAATCCTGGCGCAAATGCCTAAGGATACTATCTATCAGCAATATGAGTACTATGCTGCGCTCTTCGCTATCCAAGCACAAATGCACCCGGAAGCTATCGCTGTTCTTGAAAAACTCAAAAACGGTGAGTTCGAGGCTATCGCGGTGAACCAGTTCCTCTATCAAGAATACGTCGAAGTCAAAGATACGGCTGCTTCCGTAAAGGTCCTGCAAGATGCAATGGTCCGCTTCCCGCAAGAACCCTGGTTCCTGCAAAACCTCATCAACTACTACATCTTCTCCAAACAAGAACAACAAGCTATCGACTACTTGGCACAAGCTATCGAACGGGAACCGAATGTCGCTGAGTACCACCTTATCAAAGGTAATCTTGACGCTAACCAAAATAATGTAGAAGCTGCCTTGGAGGACTACGATCGAGCTATCGCTATCAATCCGCAACTCGCCGACGCTTATGCCGGTAAAGGACGTGTACACTACAATATGGCAAGTAAAATCATCGAAGATGCTGCTTATATCCAGGACGCCAAAGCCTATAAAGCCGCACTCAACGAGGCAAGCAATAAACTCAAAGAGTCCATGCCTTTCTTCGAAAAAGCACTGGAAGTGGCACCGGACAACCGTGAGTATATGGTTATTCTGAAAGGCATCTATTACCGTCTGCATATGGACGATAAATACGAGGCTATGCAGGATATGCTCAATAACTAATGGGCAGAATACTGGCAATAGACTACGGTCAGAAACGTACAGGGTTAGCCGTTACGGATATCCTCCGTATAACGGCTAATCCCTTGCTCACTGTCGAAACAAGTTCGCTGAAAGAATGGCTGAATACGGAATTGGCTAAAGGGGAAATAGATACCGTTATTATTGGACATCCTACCAAACTTAACGGAGAGGAAAGTGATTCCATGAGATATATACAACCTTTCATGGGCTGGTTCAAAAATCACTTCCCTGATATGCCGCTCATCCCCTACGACGAACGTTTTACCTCTACAATCGCACACAAAGCGATGATTGCAGGGGGAATGAAGAAAAAAAATCGGCGTGACAAGGCTGTAGTGGATAAACTCGCCGCATGTATTTTGTTAGAAGACTATTTGACTACAATATGATACTCCCTATTTATTTATATGGTCAAGCCGTACTACGCAAACCTACGGAAGAAATAGAGCAGGGTACACTTGACGTGAAACAACTCATCAGCGATATGCAGGAGACACTTACTGCCGCGGAAGGATGCGGACTCGCTGCACCGCAAGTGGGTAAATCTATCCGCCTCTTTATTGTCGATGGCTCGGAACTGGGGGAAGACTATCCCGAGTGCGTTGACTTTAAACAGGCATTCATAAATCCTCAGATAATAGAAGCTTCGGATGAAACAGCTACATATAGCGAAGGATGCCTCTCCTTACCCGGTATCTCCGAGAACGTGGTGCGCCCCAAAACCATCACTATACGCTACCAAGATGCCGATTTCAATTGGCACGAAGATACCTTTACGGATTTCAAAGCGCGTATCGTGCAACATGAATACGACCACCTCGAAGCACATGTCTTCACAGATCGTATCTCACCTATTCGGAAACAGTTTGTTAAAGGCAAACTGACTAATATCGCGAAAGGTAAAACAGTTTCACGCTACAAATACAAAAACTAATGGACTGGATTACAATCCTCTTGATGGCTGTCGGACTGGCGATGGATTGCTTCGCTGTGAGCGTCGCACAAGGCTTGGACGGTGAACAAAACGCGAAAAGGGTTGAACACCAAATGAGGTCGGAAGTGTGGCTGATGGCGCTACTATTCGGGCTCTTTCAGGGAATAATGCCACTTATCGGCTATTACGGGGGGAGTCTGTTTACTGCGTTCTTCGAACGATTTGCACCATGGGTCGCGCTGATACTGCTGACTATCATCGGCGGAAAAATGATCCTTGATTCGGTGACGGAGAAAAAGAATAATAAACAGCATCACGCCAACTGGACAGTTCCATATCTGTTACTGATGGCGGCTGCTACCTCTATCGACGCACTCGCAACAGGAATCGTCTTTATCCCTTATCCCGACTATCTCTGGGGAGGAATAATTCTGATTGCTTTGGTTAGCTTCGGATTGTCGTTGTTGGGATATTATATGGCATATGAGGTAACAAAATATATTCGTATAGACACCGGATTAATCGGTGGACTGATACTCATCGCTATAGGATTGAAGATATTCATCGAAGGTATATGTTTTTGATACAGAATACATTAGTAAGCCTTGATGTCTTGGAGAAAGAGTTCTGCTGCGACCTTGATAAATGTCGTGGATGTTGCTGTATCGAAGGCGACGCCGGGGCGCCTATTTCCGATGAGGAGGTCAAACAAGTGGAGCAGATCCTTCCGCTTCTATTACCCGATATGACTAAACAGGCACGTGAAGTCGTTGCTAAACAAGGTATCTCCTATCTAGACCCCTCTGGAGAACGCGTGACATCTATCGTGAATGATAAAGACTGTGTCTTTGCACGCACCGACCATAACGGATGGTGCTACTGTCTCATCGAAAAAGCATATAATGACGGCAGAATTCCGTTTAAGAAACCAATCTCATGTCACCTCTATCCAATTAGACTCACTAAAGTCGGTAACTATACCGGAGTTGAGTATCATCGTTGGGATATATGTCACTGTGCAAGACAGTTAGGGAAAAAAATACATACACCTTTATATCAATTCCTACGCGAACCGCTCATTCGCAGATTTGGACAAGAGTGGTACAACGAACTGGAATTGACGGCTAATGAATGGAAAAAACAATGCGAGCAGAAATAATTACTATAGGAGACGAACTGCTAATCGGCCAGGTAGTGGATACCAACTCCGCTTTTATGGCGCAGATACTTAACAAAAACGGAATAGAGATCTATCAGGTAACTTCCGTTCATGACGATGGAGAGCATATCCTTCGAGCTGTTGCCGAGGCTCTCTCAAGAGTCGATATCGTCATCACAACCGGCGGCTTAGGTCCGACAAAAGACGACATCACTAAACATGTCTTGTGTGACTTCTTCGGTGCTACCTTAATTCCGTCTGTTCAGGTGGAACAACATGTACGTAAACTCTATGCTGACCGTCCGGACGTGCTGAACCGGCTTACTGAAACCCAGTGGCTCGTGCCGGATAAATGTACCGTGCTGGCTAACAGGGTAGGGTCGGCACCATTAATGGCTTTCGAGAAAGACGGTAAACTCCTCTTCTCTCTGCCTGGCGTGCCTTATGAAATGGAGATTGCTATGCGCGAACAAGTAATGCCTTTTATCGCAGCTAAAAGGCCGACGAACGAGACGATTATTCACCGGACAATCCAAGTAGCAGGCATTCCGGAATCCGCATTGGCTATTCATATTGAGGACTGGGAAAACGCGCTGCCGCCCGCTATGCACTTGGCGTACCTGCCCAAAGACGGTATCATTCGTCTGCGGCTAAGCGGCTACTTCGATAAAAACGATACATCCGCTCAACTCGCTATAGATGAGCAGATAAAACAATTGGAAAAACTGGTTGATGAATGGCTCGTAGTTACGGAGGATAAACCTTTTGAAGTGGTCGTCGGGGAACTGCTTAAAGCAAAACATGCCACTATCGCTACTGCCGAGAGCTGTACCGGAGGCAAACTCGCCTCTTTGCTTAACAAACACGCAGGGAGCTCCGAGTTCTATAAAGGTAGTGTCGTCGCTTATTCCAACGAAGTGAAAGAAAAGGTCTTGAACGTTAGCAAAACGAACTTGGAACTGTTTGGCGCAGTGAGCGAACAAGTCGTATCGCAAATGGCGGAAGGGGTTAGAAAACTGATGAATACAGATTACGCCTTAGCTACATCCGGAGTCGCCGGACCCGGAGGAGGTACACCGCAAAAACCGGTCGGAACGGTATGGATCGCGATTGCTACACCGCAAAAAATATTTACAGAACTACTGCACCTCAAAGGGGAAAGAGAGCAGATTACTGACCGCGCATGCACAAAAGTGCTAACAAAATTGATAAAATATTTGCAGGATTGAAAAATTATTCATACTTTTGCACGCTAAATTGATTTATTATGGCTACTAAAGGAAAAATTATCGGCTGGACAACCGCCATTATCCTGATCGTTCTGGCAGGATTTATTTACGTTAAGTTTTGTTTCGTCTATAGCGAAGGTATTAACGAGGGAGACATAAACTACTTCCAAAAAGAGGGCTTTATCTTTAAGACCTATGAGGGGAAAATGATTCAAACCGGATATAACTCCAAAAACTCGAATGCTACCATTCAGTCTAATGAGTTTAAGTTCTCCGTCGCTGACGATGCTGTCGCTGAGGAAATTGATACGCGCTCCGGACGCCAAATTAAACTGCACTGGAAACGTTACCTCGGTACTTTGCCTTGGCGCGGGAATAGCCAATTTATTGTAGATAAAGTGATTCCTGTCGAGAATACAAGTAAACCTCAAACTGAAGATAATCTATTAGACTTACCCGTACAATAATGATTAAAGAGAATTTTATTGACACCTTACGCAACTCGATTGTTGACAACTGGAACGATGTTGCTTTTACCGATTACGGTACAACTAATTCAATGACTTATGGTGATGTGGCTTGCCAAATTGAAAAGCTGCACATCCTTTTCCGTACATGTGGCATAGAAAAAAATGACCGAATCTCCCTCATGGGGAAAAATACCAGCAGTTGGGTAACTGTTTACCTCGCTTCTGTTACATATGGTGCTATTATCGTACCTATCTTGCAGGATTTCCGGGCAAATGATGCAATTCATATCATCAACCACTCTGAATCCAAACTGCTTTTCATTGCGGATGCACTATACGAAAATATGGATATCACCCAAATGGAGCAAGTGCAGGCGGTATTTTCACTCAATGACTATGAACCCTTAGCCTCTGTTCCGGCTATCGATCATAATAAAATTACCGTAAGTGCTGTCTTGGAGGAGTACAAACACTTACACCCGAAAGGACTTAAACAGGACGAAATTAAATACACCGATAAAACAAATAAGGATATCGCATCCTTTAACTATACTTCCGGTACTACTGGCTTCTCCAAAGGTGTGGTAACTTCACTCAACGCACTCGCCGGAAACGTGAAGTTCTGTTGCGACAAACATGTCACATTCAAGGGGTGCCGACAAGTGGTATTCCTCCCACTGGCTCACTCCTTCGGGTGCGCTTTCGACTTCCTGAGCACTTTCTGTGCTGGCGGTCACGCTTGGTTGATGGGAAAAACGCCGTCGCCTAAAGTGCTCCTGCAAGCCTTCGCTGAGGTTAAACCAACCTGCGTACTGACGGTTCCGCTTATCCTTGAGAAAATATATAAGAACAAAATCGTTCCGCAAATATCCAAACCACCGGTAAGTTGGGTAATGCGTGTGCCTTTCTTGGACGAGGTCGTCCTTTCTAAACTGCGCCAAGCTTTGATGGATGCCTTTGGCGGATGCATTGAACAAGTCATTATCGGCGGTGCGCCGCTTAACAACGAAGTAGATGCTTTCCTCAAACGTATCCGCTTCCCTTATACCGTCGGTTATGGTATGACCGAGTGCGCTCCCCTAATCTCATATGTTAATTGGAAAGACTATAAACTCCAGAGCTGCGGATATGCCCTTGACGGATTGATGGAAGTGCGTGTCGCTGATAAAAACGAACAAGGTATCGGAGAACTGCAAGTACGCGGTGAGCACCTCATGGAGGGATACTATAAAAACGAAGAAGCTACACGTCTTATCTTCACCAAAGATGGTTGGCTCAAAACAGGTGACCTCGGCTACCTCGATGAGGACGGACTTATCTTTATCAAAGGACGTGATAAAAATATGATTCTTGGACCCTCAGGACAAAATATCTTCCCCGAGGAAATAGAATCCATACTCAATAACATGCCTTACGTGATGGAGTCTATCGTTATTCAACGCGACGGACAACTCGTGGCACTCGTTTGCCCCGACTTCGCAGCATGTGATGCAGACCACCTGACACAAGAAATGGTAGAGGCTGCTATGGAGACTAACCGACGTAACCTCAATGCCCAAATAGCTGCCTACGAGCAAGTCGCTAAAGTTGAACTTTATCCCCATGAGTTTGAGAAAACACCTAAGAAATCAATTAAGCGTTTCCTCTATACACGATAAAATCTTAACACTATGTTGACATCAGAACAAGACAATTTCATAAAAATGTATCAGCGTTCGTTCCAAAACAACTGGGACAGAGAAGCTATTACCGATTATGGTACTACTAATACGCTGAAATACAGCCAACTGGCTGCTCAGATTGCGCGCCTGCACATCCTCTTCAAACAGTATCGTATTAAAAAGGATGAGAAAATTGCCGTTATGGGCAAAAATAACTGCAATTGGGTCACTGTCTATCTCGCTACAGTTACTTACGGAGCTATTATTGTACCTATATTACAGGACTTTAAGGCTAATGATGCTCAACATATCATTAATCACTCGGGGGCCAAATTGTTGTTCGTTTCCGACCTCATCTGGGAGGGAATGGATTTGGACCAACTAGAGGAAATAAAGGCTGTATATTCGCTCGCAAACTTCAAACTTCTTGCACGTACACACAAGGAGTTCACTTGGGGGGATGTGGAGGACCTCTTCGTAAAGCAATATCCTAACGGCTTCAGCAAGGAGGATGTCGTCTATGACGAACGCGACAACGGCGAAGTGGCGTCTATTAACTATACTTCCGGTACTACGGGCTTCTCCAAAGGTGTTATCACACCATGTAATGCTCTGGCTGCACAGGTTAAGTTCTTCGGTGAGTCCGGCTATCAGTATCCCGGATGCCGGCACGTCGCTTTCCTCCCCCTCGCTCATGCCTACGGATGTATCGTGGACTTCCTTGGAGCGCTCGCACATGGAGGACATACGTACTTCATCGGACGTACTCCTTCACCTAAACTCCTCTTGCAGGCTTTTGCAGAAGTGAAACCTACCGCTATTGTCTCGGTGCCGCTCATCGTGGAGAAAATCTATAAAAAACAGATTGCGCCGCAAATAGCTAAACCGCCTGTAAGTTGGGTCATGAAAGTTCCCTTCCTCGATGAGGTGGTGCTTGGTAAAATACGACAGCAACTCATCAACGCTTTCGGTGGGGAGTTTAAACAACTTATCTTGGGTGGAGCGCCGCTTAACTCCGAAGTGGAAGCGTTCTTCCGACGTATTAAGTTCCCGCTCACCGTCGGATACGGTATGACAGAGTGCGCTCCGCTCATTACGGTTTCCTTCTATCCGGAAGTTCGTACCTACTCTTGCGGTAAAATATTGGAGGGATATATGGAGATGCGTATCGCCGACCCCAACGAAGAGGGAATCGGAGAAATTCAAGTTCGGGGAGAGAACCTTATGTACGGATATTACAGAAACGCACAAGCCACTGCCGATACCTTTACACAAGACGGATGGCTCAAAACAGGCGACCTCGGATATATTGATAAGGATGGGTTCCTCTTTATTAAAGGACGGAATAAATCAATGCTGCTTGGAGCTAACGGACAGAATATCTATCCCGAGGAGATTGAAACAAAACTCAATAACATGCCTTATGTGCTCGAATCGCTCGTTATTCAGCAGAAAGATGGCTCACTCGTCGCCCTCGTTTGCCCTGATTACGATGCAGTCGATGCCGTCGGACTTGACCACGAAGCATTGGACGAAGCAATGGAGAAAAATAGGCGCGATCTCAATGGACAAATAGCTGCTTATGAGCAGATTAACAAAATTAAACTCTTCCCGCACGAGTTCGAGAAAACACCTAAAAAATCCATCAAACGTTTCCTCTATACTTCCTTGGAAGAGGCGTAATGTCTTTGAGCGCAGCGGTCTTTTGACTTCCGACTAATATGAACCTCACTATTGACCAAGGTAACTCGCGCACCAAAGTCGCACTCTTTAACGACGAGGGACGCATTGTGAAGAACTTTATCTACAAGTCCTTCGCTGCCTCGGATATAGAAAAACTATTTGCTCTTTATCCTATTTCTGATAGTATCATCTCGTCGGTAGTAAATATAGAGCCGGCTGTGGTTAATGCACTCAATCGTCTTTCGAAGCACTTTGTGCTTTTTGACCATTTTACGCCAGTTCCCATCCGCAACGGATATAACTCTCCCGAGACACTCGGCCAAGACCGTCTTGCTGCGGCTGTGGGTGCTGCATATCTTTGCCCGAAACAGAATATTCTGATTATTGATGCTGGTTCGGCTATTACCTATGATTTTGTTTCGGATGAGGGCGAATTTGTTGGTGGTAATATAGCTCCTGGTATTAAGATGCGGCTAACCATGTTGCATCGCATGACAAAGAAGCTGCCTCAGGTTGAAGTGGAAGAGAATGAACTGCTTCCGCTTTTTGGCAAGACAACCCGCGACGCTATAGCTGCTGGAGTCATCCGCGGTATTGTTTACGAAGTAAAAGGGTATATTCGTTCCCTTAATGCCCAACTGAAACAACTAACGGTCATGCTTACCGGTGGCAATGCACCTTTTATAGCTAATAACAGTCGCAATACCTCTTTTCACTTAGAGAAGAATCTCGTTCTCATCGGTCTTAACCAAATCCTTGAATACAACAAGAAATAGTACGTTTGTTACGGTAGGCTCTCGGTGAGCATACATTGAGCATACATTGAGCATACATTGAGCATATATTCAGCATACATTGAGCATACATTGGGATCTGGTGGCAAGTGTAGGGGAAATGTAAAGGAAGAGGAAGGTAAAATAATAATAAAAAGTGCAGAAAAATGAAAAATCTGCACTTTTTTTGTGCAAATGTTTGCATGTATGCAAAAAATGTATTATCTTTGCAGGCGATTTTAAACACTTAAAATTAAATGCTTATGAAAAAATCTATCTTTGTTTTGTTCGCGCTGTTGATGATAGCTCTTACAGCAAATGCCGTTGAAGAGGCGGTTTATTATGTGACTGGTGAAATGACTTCTTGGGCAGTTGTCAAATCGTACCAGCTCACTCGTAACACGGAAGCACCGAATGGTGTTGATGAGTTTATGATTACGTTAGACTTGCAAACAACCGACATGTTCAAGATTGTGAAAAGTACTAACGGTATAGATGTTGAAACCTGGTATCCAGCCGGCATGGAAAATTCGTATGGTGAACACGGTGAGATTACCAAAAACGGTAAATATACCATTTACTTCCGTCCCGCAGGTAACTCTGATCCCGCTTGGTTCAACGGATTCTTCTATGTTACAGAAGCAATCGGCACGTCCCTTGATGCTGTAGTTGGTGGCCAAGGCAAATCTGTGAAGTTTATAGAGAACGGTCAACTCTTTCTCCTCCGCGACGGAAAGACGTATACCGTTCAAGGACAAGAGGTGAGATAAAAGCAGCGCAAGGAGTGCTGAATATCTAACGAATAACTAACGAATTATGGGAAAAGTGCAGAAAAATGAAAAATCTGCACTTTTTTTTTGCAAATGTTTGCATTTATGCAAAAAAAGCACTACCTTTGCAGGCTGAAAATAAATGCACCGTTTTTTGCGTTACATATTACTGTCGCTATCTGTGTTTTTGATGCTGCCTCTTGTTGCGCAGAATAACACTTCTTCACCTTTCTCATGCTATGGGTTGGGAGATATCAACGATAATGTCCCTAATAGCTATCGCGCCATGGGAAGTGTCGGTATAGGTATGCGTAACCATAAGGTTATCTGCCCTTCACAACCCGCTTCTATTACCGCATGTGATAGCCTGACGTTTATGTTCGATATCGCTGCAGACGTGATGTGGACACATTACGGTGATGCGGTCGGGAAGAAAAACAAAGCAAACGGTAACCTCGACTATATTACACTCCAGTTCCCGATTTATAAGCGTTGGGTCGCTTTCAGCGCAGGACTCATGCCCTTTAGTAGCGTCGGATATAATATCTCTATGCGGGACTCCATCAAATCCGATTACCACTACAATACCGTCTTCTTTGGTAATGGTGGTATTAGTGAGGTCTACGGCGGATTGAGCGTCAACCTCTTTGATTGGGTATCCCTTGGCGCTAATGTTTATTATATGTTCGGCGATGTGTCTAACTCGCGTACTGTCACTTTTGATGAGGCGGAAGTCAACTCTGTCGTTCAGGCTTCTGAAACAAGCGTGAGCAGCGTGCGCTTCCGTGAGGGATTACAGCTCTTCCATACCTTCGGCAAGCACTCTTTCGTCTTGGGAGGCATCTTTGAGAACAAACGCACCCTCCGTTGCGATTATGTTATTGCAGAATCAACCCAATTGGATACCGTCTGGACTGCGGAGAACATCGCACAAGTACCTATGATGTTCGGAGTAGGGGCGTCTTATACATGGGATAACAGATTAACTGTGGGATTTGACTTCTCACGCTCATATTGGTCCCAAACCAAGAATATAACCGGATTTGACGAGCTCCAGGACAGAAATAAATACGCCTTCGGTATGGAGTACAGACATAATCCTATTGGTCGTAATTATGCAGAACGGATGTTCTGGAGAGTTGGTTGCAATATCTCCGATAATTATGTCAAAAAGATTACTGCACCGGATTATATGGTTAGTATCGGCTTCGGATTCCCTTTGCGTAATGCCGGAACCGTCTTTAACGCAACACTCGAATATGGACATAGAGGCTCTCCCGCTATGCTCCAGGAGAATTACTTGCGCTTGACAATCAATGCCTCCATCTGCGAAAACTGGTTCTTCAAACGTAGATTATAGTTTGGCACACTTTTTGCTAAAGTAGATAACAAAAACAATAAAATATTACGATTATGAAACTCAAATCATTACTTATCATCGCGCTTTGTGCTGCTCTGCCTGCACTTGCTTGCGCTAAAAAACCGAAAGTAGAGAACTCTGCAGCGGCTCCGGAACCCGAAGTCGTGGAGGAGGAAGAACCTGTTATTACCGAAGAGTGCTTGATGAATATTTCTCTCTTCAACGAGAGCGTTAAAAATAAACAGTATCAGGACGCATATACCCCTTGGTGGTCGGTATATACTACATGCCCGAACGCGAACAAGGTCATATACACTAAAGGTGCTGATATCGTCGAGTTCATGTACAACCAGGCTACCGATCCCGCCGAGAAAGACAAATTCCGTAAACTCGCTTTGGAACTTTGCGACAAACGTATCAAGTATTTTGGGGACGACCCCCGGTATCCTAAAGCTTATATCTTGGGGCAAAAGGGCGTAGAGTACTGCAAGTACTTCACGGAAGACGAAACAAAAGAGAAAGCATATCCTTGGCTCAAAGAGTCCGTAAATGGTATGGGAGCAAAGTCACAAGTCTCCGTTCTTACCAAACTCGCCGAGGTTAGTTATGCAATGTACAAGGCTGATCCTAATAAATACGGTGAGCAGTTCATGGCAGACTATTCGCTCGTTACGGACTTGCTGCAGACTATTTCTAAAGACCCGACAAACAAAAGTGCTTCGGTTGCCGGACAACAGAAGGATTATGTGGATAACCTCTTCGCTATCTCAGGTGCTGCTGACTGCTCTAAATTGGATGAAATTTATGCTGATGTGGTTAAGGCTAATACCGGCAACCTCGAAGAAATGCTGAAGTATGTACGACTCTATAAACGCGTTAACTGCACGGAGTCTGACGTCTATTTTGCTGCATCCGAAGCTGCACATAAACTGCAACCTACCGAGGAATCTGCTGCCGGATGTGCACGCATGTGCATGAAGAAAGAGGATTGGAGAGGAGCTATCGCTTACTACAACGAAGCACTTAACATTGACGACGAGTCAATTGAAGATGATGGACCTGAAGATAACGCCGACTATCTGTTCAACATCGCATATATCTACTTCGATAAACTTAAAAACTACTCCGAGGCGCGCTCTTACTGCCGTCGTAGTTTGGAAGTCCTGCCTAACCAGGGACGGTGCTATATCCTTATCGGTTCATGCTATGCTGCAGCTAAACCCTATTCAACAAGCGACTATCCGGCTGCTAAGGCTGCCATCCTCAACAAAACAGTCTTCTGGGCTGCGGTTGATCAGTTCCATAAAGCAAAACAAGTCGATCCTACCGTCGCCGGTGATGCGGATAAACTGATCGCTATGTATAGCAAGTATTTCCCCACTAAAGAGGAAATCTTCGACTTGCCCAACGAATTGGGAGGAACAACATTTATTGTTGGTGGTTGGATAAATGAAAAAACAGTTTGTCGTCCTGCTAAGTAGTTTATTCCTGCTCACTGGGTGTCCAAGGGATAACAAAATGACTGCTGATGCCGTCCAGGACCGGGCTTCTATTCCCGGTCTGGACGCGTCTTCTGTTACTACACTTATCTCGGATTCCGGAATAACACGCTATCGCATCTCTACGCCAACTTGGCAAGTCTATGACAAAGCTGAACCCGTCTATTGGGAGTTCCCTGACGGAATCTTTATGGAGAAGTTCAATATCGACTTAGAGGTGGATACATGGTTGCGCTCTGACTATGCTCATTATGACGAAAGCCTGCAAATCTGGGAATTGAAGGGACATGTACAATCAATGAATGCTGATAGTGAGTTCTTCGAAACACCGCAACTCTTCTGGAACCAAAAAACGGAACGTATCTATTCGGATTCTGCTATCACTATCACCAGAGAAACATCTATTATTAAAGGAGTCGGATTTGACTCAAACCAAGAATTAACTAAATACACAATACTTAATCCAACGGGAGTCTTCCCGATAAAAGACGAATAACACTTATGTTACTACAAGGTAAATTATTAGAAGGCAAGACGGCTGTCATTACAGGTGCCGCTCGAGGTATAGGCCGTGCTATTGCACTTCAATTCGCCGCGCAAGGGTGTAATATCGCATTTACGGACTTGGAGTTTAAAGAGCAAACTGCCAAAACTTTGCACGACATCGAGCAATACGGAGTTCATTGCCGTGCCTATGCATCGGATGCTGCTGATTTCGAGGCTGCACATAAGTTAGCCACTGATGTATTGCAGGAGTTCGGAAAAATAGATATCCTTGTCAATAACGCGGGGATAACTCGTGATACACTTATGATGCGTATGACTGAGCAGCAGTGGGATGAGGTCCTTGATGTCAATCTCAAGTCTGCATTTAATAATATTCATGCAGTAACGCCCATTATGGTACGCCAAC
>ODAI010428241.1_pt1 | contig 13455 bp, 4 predicted proteins | sample 1539321 | NCBI WGS metagenome assembly ODAI01 (sample SAMN02144231, study PRJEB22623) | gut metagenome | biome: sheep rumen | host: Ovis aries | place: New Zealand
AAGGAATATTCCGAGTACAAGGCGACCAGAAAAAAGATGCCGCCCGAGCTTGCAATGCAGATGGAGCCTATGAAGGAAATCCTGAATGCGATGAATATAAGGATACTCCAGATGGAGGGCTACGAGGGAGATGACATCATCGGCACTGTCGCAAGACGCGGCGAAGATGCCGGACTAGAGCCTCTGATTATAACAGGGGACAGAGATGCGCTCCAGCTTGCAACTGAAAAGACAAAGGTTCTGATTACGAAAAAGGGCATATCCGAGTTTGAGCTTTTCGATGCGGCGCATATGATGGAGGTCTACAATATGACTCCGTCGCAGTTTATCGACTATAAGGCGCTGCGCGGCGACACTTCGGATAATATTCCGGGTCTTCCGGGAGTCGGTGAGAAGACAGCTATGAAGCTGATCGAAGATTTCAAAACTGTAGACAATCTTTTGGAAAACATAGATAATATTGAGTCAGCAAAGCTCCGGGAAAAGGTGCGTGACAATAAAGAAATCGTCCTTTTGTCGCAGAGACTTGCAACTATCAACACTTCGGTTCCAATTGACTTTGAAATCGCTGATTTGCAGGCAAAAGAGCCTGATTATGAAAAGCTAATTAACCTTTATGTTAAATTAGAATTTAACACTTTCCTAAAGAAATTAAAGGGTGGCGCTTCATCGGTAGCGGCACCGGCAACGGCGATTCCAAATGCCGAAAATAATTCGGAAGCCGAAAATAATATTCCGGTATGGAACTTCACTCCTGAAATTTTTGAAGGCGGAGATAAAGAGATAACCGAAATAATCAGTGCCGCGAAAAAAGCGGGCTTTCCTGTTTGCATCTGCTCATTTTCCGATGACAATCACAAAGCAGTACCTGCTGTTATGGGCTTTGCTTTTGCGATTGCAGGCGATGACAAAAAAGGGAAGGCTTATTTCATAAGAGAGGGCAGCATAGAGCAATTATCCGCGTTTGCGCGCGAGATTTCAGCCTGCGGGCTGCCGATAATCGGCCACAATTTGAAAGCTGATTATTACTCGCTTTTGAGCAATTTCGAATTAAATCAGAATGGCAGCGTTTTCAATACTTTCTTTGATACGGAAATAGCCGAATATCTGCTGAATCCGACAGCAAAGGACTATCTGCTGCCTGTTATGCACCTTAATTATTTCAAAAAGGAAATCAGAAGTGCAGAGGATATCGACAAGGAGACTGCACAGCTTGACATGTTCACGGACAGCTCAAAGCTTTATTCCGATTTTGCAGCGGAATATCTTTCCGCGATAATGAACATCAAAGAGGCTCAGATAAAGCGCTTAAAGGCCGAAAAGCTGATAGAGGTTGCAGAGAAAATAGAGTTCCCGCTGATAGAAGTCATGGCCTCAATGGAAGCCGAGGGCTTTAGGATGGATGCTGCCGTGCTTGAAGAAACAGGAAGGGCTTTGACAGAGGGAATTGAAAAGCTTACGAAAGAGATATACAGCCTGGCAGGCTTGGAATTTAATATCAATTCTCCGCAGCAGCTGGGCACTGTTCTTTTTGAAAAGCTGGGTCTTCCTGCGGGAAAAAAGACAAAGACGGGATATTCGACCAATGCGGAAATACTTGATAAACTGAAGGGTGAATATCCGATTGTTGCTAAAATTCTCGAATACAGAACTCTTTCAAAGCTGAGCAGCACATACATTCACGGGCTTTTGCCTCTCCGGGCAAAGGATGGCAGAATACATGCCCATTTCCAGCAGACCGTTACGGCCACAGGTCGCATATCCTGCACAGAGCCGAATCTTCAAAACATTCCTGTTCGTCAGGAGCTGGGCAGAACCATCAGAAAGGCATTCATTCCGAGAGATAATGACCACATTCTGATCGGTGCGGACTATTCGCAGATAGAGCTCAGAGTGCTTGCACATCTTTCGCAGGAGGAGCACCTGATAGATGCATTTAACAGCGGCGCAGACATTCACCGCATGACGGCCAGCAAGGTTTTCGGCATACCGTTTGACGAGGTTACATCACTTCAGAGAAGCAATGCAAAAGCGGTAAACTTTGGCGTAATCTACGGCATGAGCAGCTTCGGCCTGGCGAGTGAGCTGAACATCTCCAGAAAGGCCGCAGAAAGCTATATAAATGACTACTTTGCAAAGTACACAAAGGTAAAGAAGTTCATGGACAATCAGGTGGCACAGTGCAAGGCCACCGGCTATTCGCTGACGATGTCCGGCAGAAAACGCGCCATACCCGAAATCGGAGCAAGCAACTTTATGGTGCGTCAGCTTGGCGAAAGACTGGCTATGAATACGCCGATCCAGGGCAGTGCTGCCGATATAATAAAGCTTGCCATGATATCCGTCTACAGAGCGTTAAACGAGCGCGGATTTAAATCCCGGCTGATTTTACAGGTTCACGACGAGCTGATAATCGATGCGTTAAAATCGGAGCAGAAAGCCGTAGAGGAGCTTTTGAAGGAGTGTATGGAAGGCGTAATGAAGCTTGATGTGCAGCTCAAAGCAGAGCCTGAAGTAGGCGAAAACTGGTATATGTTAAAATAGTTGAAGTAAAAAGGACAGACAGCAAATGAAAATAATAGGACTAACCGGAGGAATAGGCACAGGAAAATCAACTGTTTCGGCCTACCTGAAAAAGCAGGGGATAGAGGTAATAGACGCCGATAAAATAGCGCACGATATTGTTGCTGTAGGCGAGCCTGCCCTGCGTGAAATAGCAGCCGCATTCGGGCACGGAATACTGAATGTTGACGGTTCGCTGAACAGAAAGGCGCTTTCGAGCATTGTTTTCAATCAGCCTACCGAGCGTGAAAAGCTCGAAGCAATAACGAGCAACCGCATAATTACAGTAATTGAAAACCGCATAGAGGCCCTGCGTGACAATGCGGATATGGCCGATTATTCCGATGTGCAGATGGTGGTAATAGATGCTCCGCTTTTGTTCGAATCGGGGCTTAACAGGCTTTGTGACGAGGTTTGGGTAGTCGACGCCGAACGCGAGGTCAGGATTCAGCGTGCAATCGAAAGAGATAAAACAGGCAGAGAGGAAATTGTTGCCAGAATAAACAGCCAGATAGATGCGGACGAAGCACTGGCAAAGGCTGACCACATAATAACCAATTCGGGCACGCTTTCCGCACTTTATAAACAAATCGACAATTTATTGAAAGAGTATGCTTAAACAGCTTAAAAAATATGCTTAAAAAAATAATCCCATTTTTTCTTTCACTTGCGATGCTTTTATCCCTTTGCGGATGTCGTATGGATACAAAAAGTATCATCTGGGGTATCGAAGAGAAAGAAGTATCATTCACATATGACAAAAACGTATATCTGGCAACAGAAAAAATCAGAAACCTGAACCCGCTCATTTCAAAGGATGAAAGTGTTTATTACATTTCAAAGCTGGTTTTTGATTCTATTTTCAGGCTGGATGAAAAGCTGATTCCGCAGCCGCTTTTGGCTGAATCCTACACCTATAGCGAGGACGGCACTGAGCTTACCGTTCATCTTAAAAAGAATGTTCAGTTCCACGACGGACACGCACTGACAGGGGAGGATGTAAAGTTCACCATTGAAGCAATCAAAGCTCTCGCAAAGACCGGGGAAACGCTATATTCATCCCATGTTGCATCAATTAAATCCGTTATATATTCAGACAGTAATCCTTTCGATGTGACAATTAAGTATTCATCAGGCTACGGTAACGGCTATGAAAATCTGATTTTCCCGATTTTACCTGCACACCAGTTCAAATCGGTAAATGCGATTAAATCCGCAAGCTATAAAATGATCGGCACCGGGCCTTACAAACAGAGTGATTATCTGGAGCTGACAAGTCTGATTTTAACGCCATATAACGAATATTTCGGCTCAAAGGCTGAAAGCACGCTTCATTTTCAGATAGTGCCTAATATCAGCTATGCGACAGGTATGGCTGACTCGGGTGATGTTTCACTTTTCTTTGATGATACCGTAAACAAGGACAGCATTCTTTCAAAATATGAGCTTGGTGTCACAACATACATCTCAAACAAGCCCGATGTGCTCGGTTTTAACTGTACCGGCCCGCTTTTTTCTAAAGTCGAAGCAAGGCAGTCTATAGCTTATCTGGTAGATGCTTCGGAAATACTTGAAAAGGCTTACTACAAAAATGGCGTACTCTCCGATTCTCTTTTCTATCCCGATTACTATGGGGTAGGGAACGAAGGAGACAAATATCCCGTCAATCCGGCTGCTGCTGCAAAGCTTTTGAAAAAAGCCGGTTTAAATGATACCGACGGTGATGGGACTTTGAACTTCGGCGAAGGCGAAAACGCCACACTTAATCTAATATATCAAAGCTCCGATTCCTTCAGGGAAAAGGCAGCAAGCATAATCGCAGGCGAGCTTAAAGCGGCAGGTATAGCTGTAAACGTGATTCCGTGCAGCGATGCTTCATACTATGAAAGGCTTTCGCTAAAGGACTATGATCTTTTTATAGGCGGCTTTGAAATAGATGAAAGATATGATCTTCGAAGCATCCTCGGAAGCGCCTATGGTAATGCTGTGGGATATTCAAACGAAGAGGTCGATGCACTGCTTTCGGATTTAATCTGCGGAATAAAGCAGTACGGAAAGAGCACGAACGTTAAAAAGCTGAAAAAGATTATCTGCGAAGAGCTGCCTTATTATACGCTGCTGTATAGAGCAGATGCGTGCTATCTTTCACCATATTTTGACGGACTGGCTACGCCTGTTTTCAACGATATTTACAGAGGCTGCAAAAGCTGGCAATGCAAATATCCCGAATCCTTTACGGAAGAGGAATAAGTTTTTTGTTAAAATGAAACAATTTAATCTTGACTGACTGCCAACATTGTGGTATATTAATCTTGTTGGCAATATGCGGCTGTGGCGGAATTGGCAGACGCGCACGGTTGAGGGCCGTGTGGGTAACACCGTGCTGGTTCGACCCCAGTCAGCCGCACCATCCCGAGTGTTCAGAAATGAACACTCGGTTTTTTATTGCTGCATGTCGTATTTTGTATTTTGTTTTTTTATCGCTTTATCGAGAAAAAGCTATTGACAAGAATTTTATAGTCGGATATGATGAATTCGATGTCGGGTTTGACATCATCAAATAGAATAAAAATTTAATAATACGAGAATTTGCCGCATCTGTTGCAAAGGCCTCTATTAGGTCAGACAGGTGCGTAGATGGAACCGGGTGAGCCCAGAGGCAATGTGCCAAAAGGCAAGTCCCGACGTAGCCGGCGCTGTAAGCGTGAGGGGCTTCCGAAGCATTCACAAAAGGTGATGTGAGCCGAAAGGCTTCCATTGCGGGCAATGCCCGTGAGAAGGTAGGAAAGCTCCGCAGGAGGAGATGAGTTTGCCTCCCTAACGCGAGTCAGAAGACTTGCATATTCGATAAGCATTTTGGTGGGAAGCGCCGGGTGCACTCTTTTGATGTATACGCATACGAATACGGGTATGTTAGTTTTTCATGTACGGAAAATTAGCATACCCTATTTTTTATGCTTTACAAAAATAAGTTATTTTTTATTAATGTGTAAAGGAGGAAAGCATTGTGAAAACAAGAAAACTCGTCGCGATAGTCCTTACTATCGCAATGGTTGCAGGCATGTTCTGTATCAGTACAGCTGCAACAAACTCATCAACTACTCAGCTCGATGTTTCGGGCAACGAAATGATGGATTCTATCCAGATATCTACACCTGTCGTGGTAGACCACATTGTTAAAACTTCGACAAGTTCAATTTTTTATGTAGGGGGTACACCATATACCAACGCTGTATATCAGTATGATATAGCACTCCCGTACACTGCCGGAACCAATGGGGCTGTAAGTGTTACGTTGAACCCGACTTCTCCGGCGTTTATGGCTCCCGTACCACCAATCCCACAATTTTACGGAATCCTCGGATCCCAGTATTCATCCGGCGGAGCGTATACAATTAATAAGAATCTTTCAAATGGTACGGCTTCAATGGGTGGTTATTTACACAAGCATTTTTCAACAGTAAGAAACCACTGCGATACTTACACATTTAATTTCTTCATCTATTACCCAATCAGTATTGGTACAGCTGATGGAGCATTTATTGAATGGACAGGCGGAAACGGTATCGTAAAGGGCACAGAGAATCCTGATACAATTCCGGCGGAGTTCACACTTTGGGCAGAGGCACCGACAATTACTGTAGGTGGTGTAACAACTACTCCGGCTTACATTAATTCCGGCAACTATGCTTATATAATCACACCGGATCACACTAACGCTACACAGATTCAGGCAACGATATCCGGAGTAACGTACACTATCACATGCCCGGCAAGCTCGATTTCGCTTCCGGCCGGAAAATCACCAACATCTGTAGTAAGTTATCTGCCACTTGGCCAGTTTGCTACAGGTAGCGGCTGGGGAAGCAGTGCAGGAAAGTTTGCAAACAAGACTACACTTGACTCCACCGGCGTTTCCCTCGGAACTCTGGGCGGATATATCGAGTTCTACTTTGAGGATGGCATCATGGACGACCCTAAGAATCCTTATGGCGTAGACTTTGTAGTTTACGGTAATGCATTTAATGGTAACCCTGAAGCAGGCGCTGTTCAGGTATCTACAGACGGTGCCGTATGGTACGAGTTGGCAGGATCCAAGTATTATGACGGTGGATTCGTTTATAACGGTAATCAGGGTGGAGACGGAAAGTTTGTAAACGGATATAGCGGTACCCTCAGAAACACTTGTGTTACTTATACATCCGAATCCGGTGTAGGTATATACGTAGATTTTGCCGATAATCATGCGTTGTTTACAACGGCAAATTATTGGTGGCCGTCCACAAACGAAGGCTATCCAATGGGAACACCGCACACTAACAGCGTGGTTACAGTAGAACATTCTGATTCAGTTCTCACTTTTGGCGGAATCACAGCAATCCCGGATTCAAATGTAACGGCTGAATACGGTTTTGGCTATGCCGATGTAACACCAAACGGCAGCCCAAGCAACCTTGGCGATGCGGTTAACCCATATATTGCTTATACAAGCAGCAAGACAGGCGGAGACGGATTCGACCTCGAATGGGCAGTAGATATCACCACCGGTCTGCCGGTAAGTGTAGCAAACGAGACATTCCACTATGTACGCGTATATTCAAACGTTTTGGATAACGGTGCATTCAATGAGACTTCCTGTGAGGTTTGCGGTATCTTCACAGCATATCGCGAACCTACCGAGACAACCAGTGTAGGCAGAACTACTGCGCCGGGAATCGAAATAGACATTGATGGAAGTAATATTCTCACTTTAAATCATACCGTAAGTTTTACAGACTCTATTGCTATTTATGAACTTGCTAACGCTCTTGACGAAGATACAGAAATTTCTGTTACAGGTACCGGAAACAGTATTGTGAACATTAACGGTGCAAACAGCTCCGAGTACACTGTTGTTGAAGATGGGCAGTATATTCGTATCATTCTTCAGGATGGTAACGCAGCACCATATATCATAATTATTAAGTAAAAGAGGAGGAACACTTATTGCGGGTGTCGGTTTTGATAGCTGCACCCGCATTTTTTAGTAAGAAATGATAAAAAAATATATAAAAAGTATATTATCGCTATTTGTGATTTTCGCCTTAATATTTTGTTCCTTTCCAGCTGAGACATTGGCGAATTCAACTGTTAATGAAATAACATTAACTTTGTACGATTCTACAATGGAGGGTTGTGATTCTGCTTTTGATGAAAACATAACAATAAACAGCCAGCCAATAAAAAAGCTATACATAAAAACTATAAATGATGGTGATAAAGTAATATTAAAAAACAATCGTAATTATAATATTAGCGCAGGTGTTCTTCTAACAGTTAGAGGAGAGAGCAGTTATGCTCTTAAAAAAAATGGTAAAAATACAGTAGAACTTACCAATTTAGCAAAAGCAACACTACGAGAGTTAACCGATGCAGGTATATCGTCATCACATTTAGATACAACTGCTTCCGGATATTATTTTTTACAATACTGCATAACGAATGGATATGCTTTTGTAGTTCAGGTAAGAGGCTCAAACGTTCCACTTGATTATTCAGCACTTAATGCACAGCTTGCCAGAATTGAAGATGAAAACGGCAGGCTAAACACAGGAATTTACTATATTGAAAATGACTGCTATAACGGCAAGGTATATACGAAAGGCGGAGCATGGGCGGCACTGACCAAGGAAAACGGACCTTATGCAAAAGCCAAAGGAACGCTTACTCTCCAAAGCGAAATAGAAAAAGCAGCTTCCGATTTAAGTGCAGCAATAGATAAACTCATTCCGAAAACGCGCGCAAACCCAACGCTTCTTTATGATGAGCTTAATAAAAAATGGGAATATGTCGGTAGTGGTATACAGAGATTAGGTCCGGGAAACAGTCATATAGTTGTATCTGAGGACAATACCACAGCGGTTACCTGGCAGCCTTATAGCGCAGCATTTAACGAAGGGCAGGAAATTCTAGCGTCACTCTATGACAATGATGGCAATCCTACAGATGCCAATAAAGCTGAGTTGCAGGAACGTATTGAGGAGCTTACAGAAATTCTGCGCGACAGTGTCCCGAATTTCGTAATAAAATCCACTTACGAATCGGATTATAAATACTATCTTGATAACAAAGAAAGAGCCTTTGTTATTCTTGATAAATATAATCCGTCAAAGTATACAGAGTCGGACTATACCTCAGAATCCTGGACAAACTTTATAAACGCATATAATGCGCTTGACAACGACCTAAAAGCTTCCGTTCACGGAACGGGTTCAAAGGCAGAATTTGATGTAGTCCATGGTTTCCATTCGGGACATATTAAAGCCTTGGAAAATGCAGTACGTTCCCTTGTGAACTCCGGAGAGATTATTCTTAGCAGTTTTACTTATGTGAATAATTTTGCTGTAAGATATCCGCAAAGCGACCACGGAGACTTTATCGATGTTTTACACTACGACAAAAATAATGCCTCCGATTTAGAATATCTAAAGCTTACTCCCGGTCGTACCACTGCTTGGAATGCAATTCAGGACAAAATAGGGTCATTCGACGAACGCACAAATGTTGCATTGTATTTAGAAACACTTAATCTGTACTTCAAGGGCACATTTATGGTTTTCGTTGACGGCGAATTTGTTGAGATGTCGAATCAACCGGGGACCCATTTACACAACGGTGAAAATGTAAAAATAGTTCGTTTGGCTACACCTGCTATAATGGTCGAAGCTTCAACAGGTGAAACAACATCGGATACCAAGCCTTACCCAACTAGGAGTGAAGATGTCTTTGGTGATTCTATTGCTGACATAAAAATGTCAGTACCGACAGAAGTTAAAGTGGGTGAGGAGATTGAGTTTTCCGCAACTCTGACAGGTGCATATTCAAGCAACTTAGGTGCGCCGCTCAGTCCTGAAAACATTACTCTTTTCGTCAGCAAGCCTTATGACAATGTGGGTTCTCTTGCTGATGCTCAACCGATTATAAATACAGGCAAAAAAACAGATGCGAGCGGCAAGCTGAGCTATGTATTTACCGAACCGGGAACCTACGCTGTTGCGATGTACTGTGTTGAACCTGATGAACCGACACTCACGGACATTCTGGGGATCACGACTATAGGCACCTACAATTCTGTAAAAGCCGGTGATTTCGCGATAGTTACCGTAACAGCTTCAGAAAACGAAGCGGCTCTTCTTCAAAGCTGGAGCGCAAAGTATCTGGCTGAAGCAAAGGCGTATTTTGATGAATTCCATGACTATGATTTCGCGGAAGGCTTCTATGAAAGCAAGCTCACCCCTGCATATGAAACATTAAAGGAGCATATTGCATCGGCAAACACATACAAGGGACTTGTCGATGGCTACAAGGTCGATTTTGACGCCTTGAAGGCACTGGGCGGACAGGCACTTAATCACAGCTCTGTAATCGATGATTTCCGTAAACGCCTTTCGTATATTCCGGAGGATGAGGCAACATTAGATTCAGGATATGCGGAATTAATAATTGGCATTAAGACTGATTTTGCTGCGATGAACGAGCATACTAAAGCTCTGCTCTCACCGGCAGAGATGGAACGCATTGCTCATATTGTGGAAATAGATGTTTCTGCATTAAAAACACAGCCAAGAGTTACCGTGAACATAGGTGGTCAAAATCTTCCATACGGTGGCAAAATATTCTGGACAAGCGATACCGGCGGAGCCACATATCACGGAAGACCAAATCTGAAATATGTAATTACGCCTAATAATGACGGAACGCTACCAACTCCGGATTACAGCAGATTCCAGGATTGGTTAAGCAATAATACGCTTAGTGCAAAAGCCAGAGACCATGTGTTCCTGCAGTTCTATGCACCTGCAGCATCACGTTCCGAATCAAAGTATTGGCTGATGTGGTCACTTGACAATCAAAGCTGGGATGAAGTTCCTCTAAAGGTCATCATGAATGCCGAGGGTGCTGTCCTGGGTGATTCTACACCAACATATCTGCCATATGATTATTTTGTGCTTGAATATGTCATCCCTGATGATGTTCAAGATGGTTCAACAATTAACATCTACCTCAAAACCGTAAGTCAAACCGAGTATAATTCATATCTTGTAGATGACATAAAGGGCGATGCCATTGCTGCCGTAAACGCGGCTTATGATGAATATTCAAAGGCGACAAATGCCGACGCGGCAAAGCTGGCTCAGATTAAAGCCGATGCATTGGCAAAGATTGAAGCTGCTACGACAGAGGCAGATGTTACCAATGCAAGAAAGGCTGCAGTTGCAGCTATGGCTGCGGCTGTAACAGCTTCTGCCGGCAGTGAAAGCGGAGTCATAGAGCCTGAGGCATCGTTTGATGCGGGCAAGCAGGTCGGTACAGTATCGCTTATCATAGAAAACACCACTTTCAATGAAGCTCCGTTTACAGGAACCATCGCAAAGGGAACCTATCCACTCTGCGAGAACGACTCTATGATGACAGTAGTTCTGAAGGCTCTCGAAGCCAAAGGCTTTAACTGGAACGGTACTAAGGGAAATGTAGGTGATGCGGGCAGCTCTACAGGTAATCACGACTATTCGATTTCATACCTTGGCAGCATCAACAAAGGTGAGGGCAGCAATAATAAAGAGCTTGGCGAATTTGACGGCGGTAGAAAGTCCGGCTGGATGGGTACGCTTAACGACTGGTTTGTAAACGAAAGCTTCTCCGCATTTACCGTTGAAAGCGGCAGACTGGAAAGCGGTGACGAAATTCATATTATGTATACCTGCGACCTCGGTGCCGATATCGGCGGCAGTTGGACAGTGGGAGATACTGCTATAAAGAATATCAATTTCTCGACAGGCAAGCTGGCTCCGGCATTTGACAGCAGCGTATTTGACTATATGCTGATCATTCCGTCGGATTCCGCAAAGCTAAAGGTAGATTACGCTATCCGAAACATGAACTTCCAATCCCGCATTTTCTTAAACTATTACAACAAGGAAAGTGCGAGATACAAAAAGAGCGATGTCCTCAGCGTGAAGTCGGGTGACAAGCTCTACATCGGCGTGGGTGACCCGTCATGGCCGAGCATGAATAGCAGCAGAAAGGGTGCAAAGTACATCTTCTCCGTATGCACATTGGACGATGCTATCAAGGCTCTTCCTGCGGCAAGCACCGTAAAGCTCGGCAACTACAAGACATATGTGTCACAGGTAGAGCAGCTTGAGGCAACAATAAAGGCTTACGGCTATTCCGGTAACACGGAAAAGCTCACGGTGCTCAAGGAAGCAACCGTATTCTACAGCGGAATTGACAAGGCAAAGGAACTCCTTGCCGCGGTTCCAAAGGTTGAAAAGCTTTCAAAGAGCGATGTCTCAAAGGTAAGAGCGGCGAAATCCGCATATGATGCATTAAGCGACGAGCAAAAGAAGTATATAACTGTTGCAGACGCAAGTAAATACAACGCTGCCGTTGAGTGGCTCGAAACCCAGGGCATCAGTACAGGCGGAAGGATAAAGGGTAATGACGAGGTGCCTGAAGAAATTCCGGTAGAACAGCCGGTAGTTGAAAAGGTAGTTGAAACCGTAAAGGTCGAGGCGACCGTTGACTCAAAGGGCGTTGCAAAGGCAGAGGTTGCATCAAAGGATGTGAGCGCGGCTGTAAAGAGCGCTACCGAAACCAAGGCCGATGCAATCGTAATCGCACCTGAAATCAAGGGCGAGGCAAAGGAAGTTAAGGTAAATCTTCCAAAGGCAGCGGTAAATGAAATTGCCGAAAAGACAACAGCTTCGCTTGTTATCGAAACAAAGACGGCATCCGTTGAGGTTCCGACTGCAGTTCTTAACGAAATTGCGGCTCAGGCGGGTGGCGCAAGTGTCGAAATCAGCGTAGCACTTAAGACCGCCGATACCGCAGAGGTAAAGGAAGCTATCGCAGTAATGGGTGACAAGATTGGTAGCGATGTTGTGACCGAAAATGCTGCTGTTGCTGAAATTACCGTGGTTTCCGGCAATGAAAAGATTACTACCTTTGGTGGAAAGTCCATAAACGCAAGCGTTTCCGTAGACGGTAAGAAGGGCTTTACCGAGGGCAAGAAGTATCTTACTCTTGTAATAAGCGAAAACGGTAAACGTGAGCTTCTCGCCGGCAAGTGCACGCTCGATGCAAGCGGCAAGCTTACCGTAGGCGTTGAGGTAGGGCACCTCAGCACATTTGTCGTACTTGACAAAGAGCTTAAGAGCTTCGCGGATGCGGATGCTCACTGGTCAGCAAAGGCAGTGGATTTTGCCGTAGCAAACGGACTTATGAACGGTATCTCGGATACAGCATTTAATCCGAATGCGACGCTCAATCGCGCTATGCTGGTAACAGTTCTCTACAGACTGGCAGGCTCGCCTGCAGCATCCAAATCGGCTATAGCTGCCGAATTCGATGACATTGAGGCAGGCAACTGGTACACGGATGCAGTACTCTGGGCTGCTTCAAACGGTATCGTTACAGGAAAGAGCGAAACAACCTTTGCTCCACTGGACAACATCACTCGCGAGCAGTTTGCAACAATGCTGATGCGTTACTGCAGCTTCGCAGGTATTGATACCGGAAAGATGGCAGACCTCAGCGGTTTTACCGATAATGAGACTATCAGCTCGTATGCAAAGGATGCTCTTTCATGGGCAAACTCATCCGGAATCATTACCGGACGCACAGAAACGACTATTGCTCCAAAGGGCAGCGCAACCCGTGGCGAAGCGGCAACGATGCTGATGAGGTTTTTGCAGCTGTAATTTACAGATGCTGTAAACATCTAAAAACAAGCCCCTGTTTCGGCAGGGGTTTTGTTTTACCCGTTGACACAAGAGTCGATTTTATAATATAATTATCAATGTTGCGAAGCTTTTTCGCCGCATGCCGGCATGATGGAATTGGTAGACGTGC
>ODAI011479577.1_pt1 | contig 13454 bp, 8 predicted proteins | sample 1539321 | NCBI WGS metagenome assembly ODAI01 (sample SAMN02144231, study PRJEB22623) | gut metagenome | biome: sheep rumen | host: Ovis aries | place: New Zealand
GCCCGCTCGACCTCTTGCGACCTTGCTGCGCAAGGCTCCTCGCGTTGCTCGTCGGGCAACCTGATCGCTGCGCGACAGGCGAATCTCGCGGCTCGGCTTCGCCTCGGGGGATATGCGCCTGTTTCAGCGCCCGCCCGGAAACAGCCGCCTCGCGCGTTTTCTACCCGCTTCCGAGGTCATTCAACGGGTTGAGATCGCGGAAAGCCCTGTAAAACGTGCGTTCCGTGAGGTGTGTCCCCGTCCAGTTCTGATACCTCCTTGTGAATTGTTCCGCATAGCGTTCTCATTTCCGTTTTTCCTTGTTCGCTCCATCCTTCGCACTTCAGCCCCCAGAATACGCAAAGTGGCGTTTTACAACGGTTTCGCGGGGTCTGTCCACGCCGAATCCAAGACTACGCGCTCATGTATGCCTGGCGGCAGGATCTCGTCCGAGCGACCCGACAAAACCAACACCCCCCTTGCCCCGTCAGGCACTTCCACGACAAGGCGAACCTGACTGCCATCTCGCCGCCATTCAGAACGCACGTCCCCTGCGACCGTCTTCAACTCCGCCTTGGCCCAGACAAGCTTTGACGGGAATGCCGGACGAAATGCTATCGTGCGGAATCCCGGTTCCCTCGGCGCTATGCCCGCTATGCGCGTCAGGAGTATTTCGGCGGCACCGGCAAACATCACGTGGTTGTGGCTGCACATGCCGCCCGTGCCTGTAAAATTCTCCCATGTCGTCGTCGCTCCGCGCGAGAAGGTGTATCCGAATCCAAGTTCCCTCTCTTCCTCCATCATGCGTATCCAAATATCCTCGCCGCCGTTGTCGAAAAGCGCATGAGGCATGTAGCGCGTCCCGAAAATGCCGGTGTCCATGCCGTACCTGTCGACAGAGACTATCCTGTTCGTAAGCGCCGCGTAGACGCCCGCGCGCTCCGCAGGCCGCACAAGCCCGAACGCGAGCGCCAATGCGCCGCCCACCTGCGTCCCCTCCTCGAACGTATTTGTCTCTGGATGCCAGAAACGCGCCCGGAACCGTTCCATCACAAAAGCGCGCAGCCGCTTCCAATGAGCGAGGTCATCTGTCTTGCCAAGCACATCCGCTGTTTTCTCCATTATCTCGAGCAGATGGAGCCAAAGCGCTGTGTTCGTGAAGGCGACATGGCTAGGGCGATAGTCTCCCTTGGCGTCTGGCGAACACCAGTCTCCGTATCCCTCCGAGCAGATGCCGTCCTTCGCCCGTGTCGTTTCGAGGAACAGGCAGAATTCGCGCATCGACGGATAGCTTTGCGTCAACACGTCCTTGTCGCCATAGACCATGTAGAGCCACCACGGGAGCTGTATGCGGACTCCGTGCCAGTCCGGATTGCCGCGCTGTCCTACGCCCATCCTCCCCAATGGATTCTGGCGCTCGCGCGGAAACCCCTTGGTGTCCAGGGGCGTTCGCGAGATAAAGTCGAGCCACCATTTGGAGTATTCCCTCATGTCAAAGGAATATGCGGCGAGATCCCAATACGTATGGGTGTCCATAAGGCAGCACGTGCGCTCGTTTCGAGCCGGGGTGTCCGTCGGAATCGTCTGGAGGTTCCCAAGCATGGACCTGCGGGCCGCACGCCACAGGCGATTCAGCGACTCGTGCGAACAGGAGAAAGACGCCGTCTCACGAAGGTCTGCGTGTATCTCGAACGCCTCGATGTCGTCCTGCGTCAGCTCGCCTTGCCATCCAGCGACCTCCGCGTAGCGGAACCCGCTGTAGCGCCATTCAGGCTCAAGGACTTCGAGACCTCCGCCCGCAAGGATGTATTCGTCGCATTGAGGCGCGCGAACATTCGACCGGTCGTCCAGTCCGTCAAAGTCCGGTGTCGCCTCCTCTGCCTGCCTTACGGTGATTTTCGCGCCTCGCAGGCCTCTTGCGCGAAGACGGACGCCTCCGGCGATGTTCTCGCCGAAGTCCACGAGATGGCGACCGTCGCCAAGCCGACGGATGCGCCGCGCCGTCAGCGTCGCGCCCTCTCGGCAAGTCGTGCCGACATTGAGCCACATCCCGCCGCCCATGTGCGGAACATCCTTTGCAGGCTGCCATCCGGACGCGGCTCCCCTCGTCGTGGCCCAGTCGTCGTCACGCAGCCGAAGATCCCTTCGCTCTCCGCAGTATATGCTGGTGCGCACGACATCTGCGGCAATGCCCGCCTCCCAGAAAGAGTCGGTATCTACCGACTCGGCGCAACCGTCGGAGTAGTAGACCGCCAAGTGAAGCCGCGCCCTCTGCGGGGCTCGCCATGCAGAGTCGTAGTCCCGCCAATCAGGCCCGTATCCGGGAGCAAGCTGCACCCCTACTACATTCGTCCCCTCCGTTACCAGTTTCGTGACGTCGATCCTGTCATAGCGGATCTTGTCGAGATATTCGCTCCAGCCCGGCGACAGATACGACCTGTCGGCGCACGCTCCATTCAGGTAGAGCCGGTATGCGCCGAGCCCGCAGACGGAAGCCACCGCACGGACGACAGTCTTGCCGGCAGGGACCGTGAACCTCCGGCGAAAACGGTAAGATCCGGCAAACGCGCATTCTCCCTTTTCATACGCCCCGTTGTGCTCGCGTGGATGGACAATCCACCTCGAACTCCCCCAGTCGTCAGAATCTGGCGCCAAACACGGCACCTTGGCAAACGACGGACTACAGGCACAAATCGCCGCCGCGAGAATTGTTCCGCATAGCGTTCTCATTTCTCAATTTCCTTTCTGTATCCTTGTTCGCCCCATCCTCCGTGTTTCAGACTTCAGAATACTCAAAGAGGTGGTTTACAAGCGTTTCGTGAGGCTTGTCCCCACGGGTTCTGAAAAATCAGCGTTTCTCGGGGCCTGTCCCCGCCGCTTTCAAAAGCAACTTGAACGTATCACATCGAGCGTATCACTAGGGTCCCTCACCGCACCCCTAGGGTTTTGTCGTGAATTATAGCAAAAATCACTTTACCTCAACCATCTTCGTCCGTTTTGAGCCGTCAGTCGTTTCCCACGTCAGGCAATAGCGACCCCGAAACCCGCGGAAGCGGACAATGCCGTCTTCTTCCGCTTTCACCTCGCATGTCGTATGCCATTCGTGGTTGATGAGTTCGTCAAGCGCCAGATAGGCGGGCTTCTTCTCCATGTCGCGCGTGAAGAGACCAGAAACCAGCGGTTCGCCCGCCACTCCCGCGCTATCGACAGTGTTCCACCACGTGATGCCCGTCGTGGCCGAATGTGAAAACCACGCCCGATAGATGTTGCGCACGAGAATCGCCTGGATGTCGCGACTCTTCGCGTCCACGCCAGGTGCGGCTATCGTAACCTCTGACACGTGTATCGGGCGGCCCGTGTGCGCCATCATGTCGAGACGGGCGCGTATAGCCTGCGGCGTTCCTACCCAGTTAACATCCGTTGCACCGTTGGCAAGACGCATGCAGTCATTGGTGTTAAAGATGTGCATCTGGCAACCCACGAGATCGATGCGCGTGCCTGCGTCGCAAAGTTGCCTTACCTGTTCCAAAAACGACTCGTTGATCTTATAGTCGTTGATGGCGAGACGCGCCGAGGCGGGAAATGCCTCCTTCGCATCGAGAAGCGCATGGAGCGGATAGTCGCCCGGCATCAATCCGTAACTGCTAAACCAGACTGGCAGACCGGTCTGCGACTTGCGGTAGCGAACCCAGTCCTGCACACTCTCGTTCACCACGTCCCAAGAATCCACGACATCTCCGAACGCTCTCGCCACGTCAAATACTCGCTTGCGGAAGAGACGTCGCATGTTAGCCGTGAAGACGGGAATCTTGGCAGCGAATGCGCTTTCGTCGAGACCGCTCTTCATCATCTTCGGATAGGCGCTACACCACTCCTTCACCCACTTGCCCATGTAGCCAAAACGCCAGTTCTGACCGCATGGTTCCCAGCCGAGATGCGCAGAACGGCGCGGGATGCCAATCTCGTCTACGACGCGTTTTTCGTTTTCCGGGCAATACCAGTCATATATCCAGTACGGCTTGGCATTGCCCCAGACGAGAATATGGCCGTGTATCGCAATGTCCTTCGACTTCAAGAAGTCAATGACAGGGCCGGGTGCCGGGCGGCGCCAGTAACGTTCGCGCATCGCTTCGTCACGCGTAAGCGCATTCCAATAGCGCTCTGTGTCGGAGTAGTCGCCGCCGAAGCGGAATGCGCCCGGAGTCGGCTCGTGGTCGATCCAATAGAACGATACCGTCGCCTGGTTGAAAAGACCTCCGGCACCATAGCTCGCCTTGTATGCTGCGTTGCATTCCTTCGAGCCAAGCTGGTTGAAGTTGAAGATGTGGGCACCGAAGCGGAAATCGTGCGACATCTGCTCTACATGAACGACTGCGCCCGCCTGGGCATCAACCTCAAACTCGCCGTCAGCCTTTCGATTCGCCTCGATGTCGGCGTCGATACGCGCCTGCTCTTCGGCGTTCCAGATGTTCCAGTAATCCTCGCTCACGACAGACGGATCGCACCCGGAAGGCACGCCCCGCTTCGGAGCTTCCGCCCATGCACCAGATGCCAGCGCGGCCAGGACCGCCGCCATCGCCATTCTGTTTCTCATTTCGCCACCTCCTTGCTTTTAAATGTCTTATTGCCTTTGCCATCCGGAACTGCCGCCATAAGTTCCTGCAACCCCATCCTATGGCCCATCGTAAGGGACTTTCCGGACTGCTGGCTCGCAAGAACTACACCAGCAAAGCGGAACACATACTCGCCTCCCGAATGAAGAATGTGTTCGTGCAATCCCGCCTTGTCGGGAAACGGCAATACAACCCTCGCGACAGTCTCGGACGGAATCGACACCTTCAATTCGATTTCGTTCCCACTTCGCTGCCATTCACTCGAAATCTTGCCGCGAGGAGTCTCGACAGAACACTTGACCCAATCAAGTGCATCAATGCAGTCCGGCGCAATGACAACATGTTGAAAACCTGGTTTTACCGGGATTGGAACGGCTGCAGTTGACCCTTCCCTTTCCTCAAGTCGAATGCCGCCGAGATACTGGTATGCCCAACATGCAAAGTCGCCAAACATAATGTGGTTGCGTGAGGCGCCAGTCCACCAGTCCTCCCAAAGCGCCGTGCCGCCAGAGTCTTTCATATGCATGAAACCAGGGGATCCTTTCGCCTTTAACATCTTGAAAGCAAGGTCACTTCTCCCCATACGGCTCAGCGCCCGAAATACGTGCTTGGATCCTACAAGACCTCCGTCAAATCTGTCTCCCGCCCTATGAACTGCCGCGACAAGTCTTTTGCAAACCTCGGTCCGTTCCGCATCGGACACGAGTCCGAAGTTCAGCGCAACCGCAGATTCAGTCTGACGCCCTTTGCCATAGACTCCGTTACCATGGCAATGGACGGCGTTAAACTGCTCCTTGGCCTTCTGTGCCAATGCATCATACCGCGCCGCATCCGCGCGCAATCCCTTAACTCGCGCCGATTCCGCGACAATCCTCAAGACGGCGTAATGATAGGCCGTTCCGACGAAATCGACGTCAACAAAAGCATCATCGCCACAATAGCTGCCATTTGTCGGAATCCAGTCGCCAAGACCGTGACACACCATGCCGTTCTTGCCAAGATGGGATTGTTCATAATCCGCAAAACGCCGCATTGCTTCGTAGCAAGCCCCAAGCCCATTTGTATTGCCACGATAGACATAGAGATTCCATGGCACTACCGCCACGGCACCTCCCCATACCGGCCCGTAGCCAAGACCGCCAGTCTTCTCTTCATAACCCCAACCGCCAGTCGGCACAACGCCTGGGATGTTCCCGTCTTCGCGTTGCGCATCGGCAAGGTCGCTGCACCACTTGACGTAGGCCGCCGTGTTCTCGTAGGCATACTGCGCAAACTCGCTCGCAATCTGCGCATCGGCGGTCCAGCCATTCTTTTCGCGGTGGGGGCAGTCAGTCGGTACGCCATCCGCGAAATTGGCCTTGTACGCGCGATCTACCATCTTCATAAGCGCGTTGAAGTCTTTGTCGGAACACTCGAAAGACCCGATCTCTGCAAAGTCAGTATGCACTTCACAGGCAACGGCGCTTGGCCGATCTTCAATTCCACTTACCCATACATACCGAAAACCCTTGTATGTGAAGCGGGGTTCGTAAACATCGGATCCGCAGCCAGAAAGCACAAAACGATCCTGCTGCATCGCGCCACCGGAAATGACGTTCGTCGATCCATGCGCAAAATTGAAGCAATCAATGGCGCGAGCATTTTCAGGCCATATCAGCTTGCTGCCAAAGCGAGGCACGTCCTTCCGTTCGATGCGGACTGTTGGCTCGCCATCAGGAGAAACCCTCTCGTCGTAGCGTATCGTAACGACATCCCCGCGCTTGCCACCGCTTAGTGAAATTCTCGTCCACCCTGCTACATCCTCCCCAAAGTCGAACATCCACCCTCCCGCGACAGGACGCCATACCCGAACCGGCTCAACAAGGCGCATAACTCTTGATGGCGGGAAATCTGCCTTTACGAGCTTTCCCGACGGCCCTTTCACCTCGACAGCCCTTCCTCCAGACTGACTTCGCGGAAGCACAAAACCGGGGTCTATGATTTCACCTTCCCGAAAGTCATCCCATACTATCGGGCTTTGCGCGACTCGCCATGTTCCATCAGTTCCGACAGTGCGCCGTGAACCGTCAACGAACACGACCTCTATCTCAGCCCACAGGCACGGTTGATCACGCCACTTGTCAAGGTGGTTGCGCCACGCCGAGATCGTCCGCTGGTCATACCAGCCGTGCCCAAGCAAAACTGTCAAATTATGCCTACCGCTTTCAAGGGCAAGTGGATATTCTCGAAAGTAAACGCGCTTCGTATAGTCCGTGGGCGCAGGATCGAGAACTGCATCGCCGATCCGTCGTCCATCAAGCGACGCCTCATAGAACCCGGGCGCGGCTATGCGAAGCGATGCCGACTCCACTTTTCCAGTGACAATGAAGTCTTTCTCAAGAGCCGAACTCTCGCATTTCGGCGCGACGATCCATACCGCCGACAGAATGCCTATGAACCAACTGCACACAGACGCGCACCGCCTCCCTCGGATTTCATTTTCCCTGGCTCCAGAATCTACCTGGATCGAGAAACAGAACTGGCTCGATGCCTCGTATGGCGATCATGTGATCTTCAAACTTCCCGACAGATGGCCGAGAGGTCTTTAACGTCCACATCCCACCTTCTACGCCCTGCGGCGAAACCCACGGCGTCAGCCCGCTTATCGTGTCCTCAGTCCACATTTCCGCTCCATCGGGGGAGCAGATGCGGAGTGCGCACCGTTCCTCACCCTGCCCTTCGGCCAGCAGGATGAAGCGACGTCCCTTTGGCACGAAGAAAGATCCTTCCGCACCGCCTCCAATGAAACTCTGCCCGGTTTCAGGCAGATACAATGCAGTCGGGACGTTCGCGGATGACAGGACGAAGGCAAAACGCCCCGAAACGGAAAGTTGGTAAAAGCCCTCTTCTTGAATATCGACCACTATTTCACCATTCGGCGCGGGCAGTGTGCCTTCGGCAATCTTGTGGCCGTCCTTCATGGCCTTCACCGAAAAGCCCTTAGCCCCATGGCCAAGCGACACAATGCGGCTTCCGAAAACCACCTTGCACGCCCCGTCCGTGTGGAATAAGTAGTTGGCGGCGCCGCGGATCCTGAACGGCGCAAGCTGTCTGGTTTCTCCTGGCGCATCGTCATGGACGACAACCCCGACTGCTTCGAAGGAAACAAAGACGCTATGAACATCCGGCGATGGTTCGCCGAAATACGACCTGCGCCAGTCCTCGTCAAGAATGAACGACCGCTCGCCGCTGGCATCGCGAAAAGTCACCCTTCCCGAGATGTCACGGACGCCCGACGGACGCCACGAACAGTCCTGGCGGGTTATCCACTGTCCCGCCGAGCCAAGGTCTACTGTCATGCCATCGAAGAGAATGCCGTCAATTGGCTCGTCGCGCGACAGCAACGAAACTGCAGGATAACTGTCGCGGATCGCGCAGCCATGGAACTCAAGCCGCACCGACGATAAAGGCTTGTTGAGAACCTGAACGCCCATCTTGTTTGCCGAAAAGAGGCAGTTCGTCATCGTGACAAGCCCGCCGCGAGGCAGGTGATTGGCTCCCACAAAAGGGTTGGAAAACCTAAATCCGCGGACATTGCCGGAAAATCTGCAATTGACGACAGAAACGGAAATGGGCGGCGAAGTGGGACCGAGCGGTCCAAGCGCCACATCGATGCCGGACCCAGCGTTACCCTCGCACACGCAGTCGCGCATGACGCAGTTGGTCACGACCTCCCACGGGTGGTTCGGCTCGAAGTCGATCCCGGCAGAAGGCCATGTCCCCTTCGTGTTGTTCATTGACGTCCGCTCAACAAGGAAACCATCGGCCGAAATGACGCTGATGCCCTGCCGGTAGTTCTTGTCGAGAGTGCAGTCGCGCACGACAATGTTCCGGTTGGGTTCTTTGCTTTTTTCGTCCACGCCTACGTATATGCCATCGCCACCGGACTCGGAGATTGACATACCTTCAATCGTAAAGTTCGCGCAAGAGCGAAGGTTGAGCGCGTGACGCCACTCACCCCTTGGATACGGTGCTGCGTGGTAATCCCAACGATTCATACGGAGCCCCGAGCCACTACTTCCGCGAAGTGTTACGTTCGTCGCGCGGAAGTATGTAAGCAAACAGTCTCCCGCATTCATGAACTCGCCCTTCTTGGCGACGATCTCTGCGCCCTGCTCAAATACTACTGTCTGATTTGAAGCACCGCGAAGCGGCCGCGAAATCCAAGGCGACTCCATTTTGTCGATGACGATGCGCCGCATTCCGGAGGAGAGCGCGGACTGTAGAAACGCCGTTGAGTCTTCCGGATCGAACCCCCACCACGAGGCATGCACCTCGGCAAGTTCACCTACGCGCGCTTTGGCAATGAGGTCTGGGCGAGGGACGACCACGGATGCTGGTGCCGCCACGACATGCGTGATTACAGCAAAGGCACAGAAGCAACAAACAGCTCTTACGCACATGGTCAAACCCTACTGCACAACAATGACAAACCCCTGCCGCATATATACACCATCATCTCGCTTGATGACGGAATAGCCGCGATCAGAGTCCCCACGCACGAACTTCAGCGAGGCGAGGTTAGAAGGCTGCTCGACCCACGAAATGACTCGCGTTCCCGAAGGAACGTGCCGGTTGCCGATCTTAACGGCAATCGTAGCGTTGTCGGCGAACGTGACCGTGTTGTTGTAACTTGCGGAGGATGTCGTTGACCATGTGCCGCTCTTCTCCGACAGGTCGAGCGCCGAGCCATCCTGCATGACGCAGCCCGTGAAGTATGCTGAAGTGGGCTTGTATGTTCCGAAGACCTGGATGGCGGCATTGCGGGCGCCAGTGGTATAGTATCGCCGAGACACGTCCTCAAAGTTGCCAACTCTTGCGATCGGGGGATAGCCTGTCTGCGTAATATAGGTGGAAAACGAGCCATCCAAGCGGATGGTGCAGTTAGTCGCGTCCAAAGCATAGGGAGCGTTTTTCCCTCTTATGCAGAGAATGCCATATTGTGTGGCGTTGTTTTTCATTCTGACGTCAAGCGTCCCGTTTTTCACTGTCGTTTGATACAGTTGGAACGTCCGCCCGTTGTCGAGGGAAACCGTCAACGTGTGCCCTCCAAGGTCGATTTCCGAAACTCCCCAATTGTTCAACCCGTAGTCATGCACGAATTCGAAAGACGAATCCCTGGTAAGCCTGACTTTGGAAAGCTTTCCAGTCCTGCTGGTGTAGGTAAACGATATGCTTGTCTGCCCCTCGACTTTTGCCGAACTTTTGAGCAATCCGCCGGCCATCACGAAGAGATACTTCGTGTTGTCATACCCGTTGCATTCGAACACCCCGTTGTCGTAGATGGTCACTTCCGAGTTCTGCGCTCCGAACGGCGTCTTGCTGGACGTGACGCCGCACTTGAGCGTACCGTTCGTCACAACCGTGCCGCCCGTGTAAGTCTGGCCAGTCTTCGACGCCGTGAACGTCCCGGCGCCGTCCTTGACCAGCATCAGGTTGCCAGTAAGAGCGACGGTGCTGTTCGCCGCAGTTCCTGCGACATCAAGCCACAGTTCGCCCGGTGCGTCGCCGGTGGAGGTGTCGGTTATCTCGCCGTTGCCGGCGAGGCCGGCGACAGTCAGCCTGTGGCCGTCGAGATCGATGACAACACCGCTGTCAACAGTCAGTACACCCGAAACCATTCTATCAGCATCCAACGTAACACTCGCAGAAATCGTCTCGTCCGCAAGCGCCGTCACCGACGCGAATAGCGCACTTAGGCAAACTGCGACGGAGCGCAGGCGCAACGCGCCGCGACCCAAGTTTGAGACTTCTCTAGTTTTCATGGTCATCTTTCCTTTTATGAGTTGTTTCAGACAGTATTCCACGACCTTTTGGTGCTGCGCTACTCGACGACGTCATATACGCGAACATAGTCCACGACGAAATCGTCACCTGCCAGAACCGCCGCTTCAAGCCCAGGAACTCCTTTCCCAGTCATGTGGTCATTGCGGTACCACATCGCCTCGGTCGAGAGAAGGACAAATTCCTGAACGTGCGAGACCGCCGATTTGTTGCGCCCACGAAGCCGCCCATCGACATAGACCGAATAGCCGTCAGGCTCCCAGAGAAGCCCGAAGGTGTGGAAGCCTTCGACATCGACCGCAAGAGTGAACTTTCGCCCGGGCTTTGGATCCTCGTCGTATGCGGAGGGAATGTGGAAGCCCTTGTAGTCTGGTCCATAGCCATTCCTGTGGAACGCGGCTACAATCACCTGACCGGGATCGAACGACTCCATGATGTCGTGCTCGATTCCGCTTATGGCGGGATCAAGCGTGCATCCCTGCTGTTCGCTCTGCATCCAGAACGCCGACCACCAGCCCGGCATTTTCTGAAGGCGGCAGCGGCATTCGTAGTAGCCGTACTTGTGGACGAACTTCGGCTTTTCGCGCTTTGGAAGCGGCCACAAGCCGGAAGGATTCGGATCATGCGGAATATCCCAGACCAACCCGCCTGTCTGAAGCTGCGGCGAGACAAACTGCCCATCTGGCCTCTTCTTCAGCTTCAAATGAAGAAGCCCGTCCTTAACCTCAACGGCGTTATCCTCCGGCCCTGCGAACCAATACGCCCGCCGCCCCCAGAAATTGGTACGATAACTCCACTTCGATTCGTCGAGCGCCGTGCCGTCAAATTCGTCATTCCAGACAAGCTTGAACTTCCTGCCATTCGGCAAAAGCGACGCAGCGCGTCCCTCAACCGTCCGCGATTCTCCGCATGCGACCGGCAAGGCCGCGATCTGAACAAGAACATCGTTCCTGCCGCTTTCGATATTCGGAACTGTCGTTGCGTCCTCGGCATTCGCCGCAACTACGAAAACCGTAGACAGCGCACAAGCTGCGAGCGCGGCAGCGCGCAGGCGCAACGCGCCGCGACCGAGGTTTGCGACACCTCTAGTTACAATCATCATTCCTCCTTTTATGAGTTGTTTGCAGACAGTATATCAAACCCCGCCGCAAAGCGCAATAGGGAAAATGTAGTTTTTATAGTTTATGAGATTGGCGACGGAGTTGCAGGCAATACGGAGTTGCAGGCAATGTGGGATATTTGGTATAATATTTATGAATTATGATATCCAGCAGGCAAGACTTCATTAAAAAACACAGCAACCTATTCTGGTACACGCCGGAACAGGCGAAGCAGTCCATTAGCGACGACCTGCTCGTGGAAACCACGCTCAACTACGGAACGCTCGACGACTTCCGCGAGCTGAAGCGCATAATGACACCGAAACGACTTGCAAAGGTCTTTTTCTCCGCGACTGGAAGGAAAGCGGGGAACTACTATCCCGAGATTCGCAACTTCTTCTCTCTCGTTCTCCAACCCTATGCATGACGAGATACTAAATACCTCCCAACGAGAATTGCTTCCGCTGATGAAGCAATTCAAAAGAGAATACTATCTTGTTGGCGGCACCGCCATCGCGCTGCACATCGGGCATCGCCGATCTGTGGATTTCGACATGTTCAAGGAGACCGCAATAAACCACAAGAAGAACCTTGAGAAGATATCTGCCGGAGGTTTCACGCACCAAGTCACGCGGCGAGTCTATGAGCAGATGAACTTGCTTGTAAACGGCGTGAAGCTGACCTTCTTCCAATACCCATTTCCGATAGTCCCAGAATGCTCGTTCGAGAACATCTTTCGCTTGCCGTCGCTCTTGACCCTTGCAGCAATGAAAGCATACGCTCTGGGACGGCGGTCAAAATGGAAAGACTATGTAGATTTGTATTTTCTCCTGACCAAACACTTCTCCATCGCGGAAATATCCGCAAAGGCATCATCCATATTCGGCGAACTGTTTTCTGAAAAACTCTTCCGGGCGCAACTCTCATTTTTCGACGATATTGATTATACAGAGGCCGTCGAATTCCTAATACCCGATCCACCGTCGGACGCGACTATAAAGGCAGAACTCGCCAGAATTTCAATTGCCAGCATATAGCCGCCGAGCCGCAAGCGCGAAATACGCGGCGGCGGCGAGGGCGAAGGCGAAGAATAACGGCGCGTAGCCGAAGCGCGAGGCAACGGGGAGGAATACGGACGCTATCGCCGCCGTCACGATCTGGTTGCCGAGAAGCGCAAACGACATCCCCTTCGCACGGACGGACGCGGGGAGTAGTTCCGCCGCAACAACCCAGACGCAGACCCCCGGACCAAACGAGAAGAACGCCACAAACAGGCAAAGAAGCACCGCAACGCCAAGCCCCGCAATGGGGATAGACCCCGCAAACGTGGGGACAGACCCCGTTTTAAGCCCGAAAAACAGGCCTCCTGCGGCAAAAAGGGTCACGGCCGCCCCTGCCGTCCCGATTTTCAGGACAAACGCCCTCCCGCGCCTGTCGATGAACACAGCCGAGAGAAGCGCGGCAACAAGACCGCATACGCGCATCACTGCATCTGCCGCGTTTGCACTCGATCCCGTCAGCCCAGCCTCTGTCATCATAGTCACAGAGTAGTGCATCACCGAGCCAATGCCAGTGGCGGAAGTGAGGGCAAGAACAACCATCGCAAGGACAAGTCTGCGCCAATGACCCATTGCTCCGCCGCCCGTCCCCTCCGTCTCGAGCGTCACGCATGTTCCGTCCGTCCCGCTCGCCGCCTTGAGGACATGGCTCCCGACAAGAAAGACCACCAAAATCGGCGCGACCATCAACACGTCCAATCGCCATGCCACCGACTGCGACAACCCAGCGCCAGCAACGGCAAAGCCGCAGAGTGCGCCTATTATGCCGCCAAGGGAGTTGGAGAACTGATAGAACGCCGTCGCCCTTCCGCGTCGACCGTCTGGCTGCGTCTCGGCGATGTAGAGCGGCAAAAGCACAGAAAAGAGTCCGAGCCCAAAGC
>ODAI011835380.1_pt1 | contig 13453 bp, 6 predicted proteins | sample 1539321 | NCBI WGS metagenome assembly ODAI01 (sample SAMN02144231, study PRJEB22623) | gut metagenome | biome: sheep rumen | host: Ovis aries | place: New Zealand
GTCATGCAGGCCATGAACTTGCACGATGTCGTGTACATGCGCCGTGCGGTGCCGGGCGCGGAAAACGCGAGAAAGCCAGTTGTCCGCATGGTGTCGTGCGGAGACGTCGTGGCGCCCGAATTGGATTCGCGCGACAACATTGCAGCCAAGGCCATCGAGGCCCTGGCGGACTGCGTTGGACGCGCGGACAGGGGAGTCGAGGTCCGCATAGAAAAGAACATCCCCGCCGAAGGCGGTCTGGGCGGCGGATCGTCGGATGCGGCCGCGGCGCTGGTGGGCGCGGCTCGGCTCTGGGGCCTTGCGCCCGACGATGCCGCTATCGAACGGGCGGCGCGCGGCTTGGGCAGCGACGTGGCGTTCTTCCTGCATGGCGGCTGCTCGTATTACGAGGGCACGGGCGAAGTGTTCGTGCATGCGCTGCAGCCCTCGAAGCGTGCGGTTGCCCTGGTGAAGCCAGCAGGGGGCGTGTCGACTGGGCAAGCCTATCGCACGTTCGACGAGGCGCCCGCTGCGGTGCCCGCCGAGGCGGCGCAGCTGGCAGCATCGGCCGAGCGGGCAGACGACGTGGCCCTGTTCAACAACCTGGCATCGGCATCCGAGGTGCTCAGGCCCGAATTGGGCGATATTCGTCGCTGGCTGGCGGGCCAGCCGGGCGTGCAGGGCGCGTTGCTCTGCGGCAGCGGCGCCACCACATTCGCCGTGTGCGATGGCTTTGCCGCGGCAAGCGCCATCGTCGCCGAGGCGCGCAAGAAAGGATACTGGGCGCGCGCGACCTCCTTCGGGTCGGCACGCGCTATGATAGTTGCGGAATAAGGAAGAAGCCGCCCCGTGGCGGTGGAATGGAGCTGCGCATGATTTGGCTATATCGCATCCTCCCGCTGCTGGTGTTGCTGGTGGTGGTGGCGGCCGTGGTCTACGTCATCATGTCGTTTCGCTATTCGTCCGAACGCGCCAAGGCCGTGCTTATCACCGTGTTCACCTGGCTTTTCTCCGCTCTGTCGGTGGTTTTCGCATTGAGCACCCTGTATGCTCTGTTCGAACACAACCAAGCGGTCATCGAGCTTGCGGGAAGCTGTCTGGCGGTCACGATCATCGGGCTTGTCATCACGCGTATCTGCAATCGCGTGTTTCGCAAGAATCACCCGCACTATGGCGAGGACGTGGCGAAGGCGACCATCGTGAACGAATCCATATCCAGCCGTTTCGCCGCGGCGTTTCGCCGGGCGTTCGGCGAGGCCATGCGCGATACCTTCGATCCGCGCCGCAATCGAAAATGATGCATTTCCTCCGAGGTAATGCATCATTCGCGAAGCGGGAACGCGCTAGAATGGCCCGGCGGGAGAAATTCAATCGATAATGCGGCACGAAAGAGAAGAGGACGCGCCATGCAGATGAGCCAGCAGCAATTCGAGATGATACGCAAGCAGTTTGCAACGCTGAAGGAACGCTCGCCGTTCTACGCCAAGAAGTTCGAAGGCATCGACCTGGGTGACATTCAGTCCCAAGCAGATTTCGAAAAGCTTCCCTTCACCGACAAGGGCAATTTGCGCGAGGCATACCCTTTGGGAATCGCCGCCGTGCCGCCCGAGAAGATCGTGCGCATCCATTCGTCGTCGGGCACGACGGGCACGCCGGTAATCATCCCCTACACCGCCAAGGACGTGGAGGATTGGGCCGTTCAGTTCGCGCGCTGCTACGAATACGCGGGCATCACGCCGGAAGACCGCATCCACATCACGCCCGGCTATGGCCTGTGGACGGCAGGCATCGGCTTCCAGCTGGGCGCCGAACGGCTGGGCGCCATGGCCATTCCCATGGGTCCCGGCAACACCGACAAACAGCTGCAGATGATGCAGGACCTGGAATCCACGGTGCTCTGCGCCACGTCGTCGTATGCGCTGCTGCTGGCCGAGGAAATTGCCAAACGCGGCATAAAGGACCGCATCAAGCTGCGCAAGGGCGTAATCGGTTCCGAGCGCTGGGGCGAGAAGATGCGTGCGCGCATTGCCGACGAGCTGGGCGTGGAACTGTACGACATCTATGGGCTGACCGAAATCTATGGGCCGGGCATCGGCATTAACTGCCAGGCCGACAGCGCCATGCACATCTGGTCGGACTACATCTACATCGAAATCGTCGATCCCGAAACAGGCGAGATCGTGCCCGATGGCGAAGAAGGCGAAATCGTGCTGACCACGTTGCAGAAGGAAGGTGCGCCGCTCATCCGTTTCCGCACGCACGACCTAAGCCGCTTCGTGCCAGGCTCGTGTGCGTGCGGCCACCACGAACATCCGCGCATCGACATCATTACCGGGCGTACCGACGACATGGTGAAGGTGAAGGGCGTGAACATGTTCCCCGCGCAAATCGAGGAGATAATCGCGTTCACCGATGGCGCCAGCAGCGAGTATCAGGTGATGATCGATCACATGAACGGGCGCGACATCATGACCGTGTTCTTCGAGACCGCTGCAACTGGCGAAGATAAGGAAGCGGTGGAACAGCAGATGCAAGCGCTGTTCAAGGCCAAGTTGAACATGACGCCGGTTGCCAAGGGCGTCGCGCTTGGCGAGCTTCCCCGCTCCGAGAAGAAGACGCGCCGCATTTTCGACAACCGCTATTAGGCAAACCGCAGCGCGCCCGTCGTGCGGCGGCAGGCGCGCTTCATTGCTCGTCGTGCGCGCTAGCGGCGAAAGCGGCGCGAAGTTCCACGCGTGTCTTGCACCCGGTTTTCTTCAGCAGGTTGTGCACGTGGAACTTCGCGGTGCTCTCGGACACGAACAGCGTGGACGCTATTTCGGCGTTGCTGTGGCCGTCCAGCAGAAGCTCCAGCACCTCGATTTCGCGCGAGGACAGCTCGTGGCGCGCCGCGAATTCCTCGCGCAGCATGCGCTCGCTCTTCTCGGGCGCGGGCGCGGGTTCGGGGCCGGGCACGAAGACGAGCTGTCCCAGGCGGTGCGTTACGAACACTGTGGCGGCGAACAACGCGATGGATGCGCCCAGCAAACCCACGACGTTGTTTCCCAGCGAAAGGTACACGGCGGTGCCCAGCGCATCGCCGATGCGTCCCATAAGCAGCCCGATGCACGCCAGGTGCAAGCGCTGGCTGTCGGAGGCGATATCGGCGAACAGCACGACGCGAAACACCGAGAAGAACCCGGTGAACAGGTAGTGCATGCACCAGATAATAGCCGTCGGAATGGGCTCGTTTGCAAGTACCATGAATGCGAACGGTATGATCAGGGCGACGATGCAACAGACGGCACCGTATTTGCGGCTGCGGTCGATTATGATGCCGGCCGCCACCAGGCCGACTGCGTAGAACAGGCGCGAGAGTTCCAGGCTCATGCCCGTTGTGCCGCTTGCGGCGGGAAAGCCCCCGCCTAGGTTCTTCACCAGGCTCATAAGTAATACGGCCAGGCAGGCGAACAGGAAGACGGATCGCAATCCGGCATCCTCTGCTGCCGGGCCGCTCTGTGCGGCGGGCGCTGGCTCGTCTTCGGGTTCAGGGAAGGTTTGGAGGCCGTCTTCGCTGGAAGATGCGAACATGGCAGCTATCGCCAGGGCCGAAAACGCCAGGCTGGCAATCAGGCCGATTGGGCTGACTGCATCCTGCATGCCCGGCACGAGCGAAAGCAGCCAGCTTGTCACCGTGGAGCATGCGTAGGCTGCGCCGAACACAAGGCCGCGGCGATGCGTTTCCACATCGCGCGCAAGCTGGCGCAGGTAGTGTGCGGCAATCGCGCCGCACAGGAAGTTCATCAAATAGCCCAGGGCCAGCACGCCGGCAAGGCTGGTTCCCATCATGGCGGGCACGGCGCAGAGGAAGTGCACGGCCACGATGCTCACAAACGGCACGCGCGCGAACGCCTCGGGGGGCCGGCTGCCGACTGCAGCCATGGTGCCCAAGCCCAAAGCCTGTAATCCATAGCCCCCGATAAGGGTGAGCGCGTCGATGGCGTCCGGTTCGACGAATCGTGCAAGGTGGTGCAACCACAGCAGGTATGTCGTGGACGTAAGGGTGAAGCCCGCGAAGACAAGCAGGAAGCACAGCACCAACGGACGCATGCCATGGCGGCCGTCTGCGGCGAAGCGGGAATCTGTTGCCGTCGATGCCGTGGCGTCCTCCTCGTGTTCGCATGGTCTTCGGGGCGGAACTGGCAATCGCCAGGGTCCTGCTCGACTGTAGTGTAGCAGGCAGGGTTAGGTTCTGCTTTCGAAAGCGCGAAGAAGGACGGCAGATCGAGGTTTCGATAGCCCAATGACTAGGCACAATGAAAAACCTAATCGAAAACTAATCCTGCAGGTCGAACCAACTTGCCTTGCTATCGCGTATGGTCTCAGGTATCACGCGCGCGAAGTTGGGACGTTTGCCCATGGTTGGGTATCCCAGTCGGGAGAATGGGGGCGACAATGAAGACGAGGCATTATCTTGATTGGGTCGTTGCAAGGGCAGCTTGCGCGGTTGCGGTCATGGCCGCTGCCCTTGTGGTTGGCGCGACGCCGGCTATGGCGTTTGCCGAAAACGGCGGTGTTCATGCGGGCGAGTCTTTACAGGCGGCCTTGCAGCTAGAGGCGCAAGATGGCGAAGCGAACGTTCTCGATTACGCCTACGACGACGAATCGGGCACGGCAACGGTTGTTGGCCTTGCTGCTGGCAGTGCCGCAAGCGGGGGCCTGACCGTCCCCGAAACGGTAACGCACGAAGGGCGCGATTACACCGTTACCGCCATTGCAGACAACGCCTTCAAGAACGAGACGGGCTTCTCGGGCGCCCTGGTTCTTCCTGCCACGGTACAGCGCATCGGCGCGAGCGCTTTCGAGGGATGCACGGGCTTTACTGGCGATCTCCCCCTGCCGGCCAGCCTGAAGACGGTCGGGGCCGCGGCGTTCAAGGGTTGCTCGAAATTCAACGGCACGTGGAGCATTCCAAGTGGCATAACGTCTTTGGGCGCGTACGCGTTTTCCGATTGTATAAAGATGTCCGGCACCGTTGTCGTTCCCGCTGGCGTTACGAGCATCCCCGACCACTGCTTCTTCATGGACGGCAATTCCCGCTACAGCAGCGACCATGGAGTTACGGGCGTTGAGTTTGCCGAAGACAGCCAGCTTACCAGCATCGGCGAATATGCGTTTGCGGGCAATTGGGAAGTCGTGGGCGGCATCGACATTCCCGCGGGAGTTACGAGCATCGGTCAGTATGCGTTCTACCGGACGCATTCGACGAGCAGCAGCACGTATCTGAAGGGCGCGCAGGGCAATCTTGCCTTGCCCGCGGGCCTCCAGTCCATCGGCGAAGGGGCGTTCTACCTGTGCGATTTTGCGGGCGATCTCGTCATTCCCGACACGGTGGCGATCGTCGGCGACAAGGCGTTCCAGCACGCGGGCTTCACCGGGGAGCTCACCCTGCCCGCGGGCATGACGACCATTTGCAATTGGTGCTTTGCCGAAGACGGTTTTACGGGCGCGCTCGCGTTGCCGGCTTCGCTTCAGACCATTGGTTACGACGCTTTCTGGCGTTGCCCCAACTTCGCCCCCAATCTGACCATTCCCGAAGGCGTTACGGAAATCGGATCGTCTGCCTTCTCGAAGTACGCCGACAACGCCAGCGGTTTTGGTGCGCTGTCGCTGCCCTCGACCCTGGCAAGCATCGGCGAATATGCGTTCTCGGACTGCATCAGCTTTAACGGAGCGCTGGTTATTCCGAACAGTGTGACGACCATCGGGGCGAATGCGTTCAACGGGTGCCGATACTTCACGTCGCTGAAGCTTCCCGAAAACGAGAGCTTCACGACCATCGCTCGCGGCACGTTTGGCAGCACCTGGAATTACGAGATGGGTTTTGCCGGCACATTGCAGATTCCCGAAAGTGTTACCGTCATCGAGCAAGAGGCGTTCGAGCTCTGCGCCAAGTTCACAGGCGATCTCGTCTTGCCGAGCGGCCTTACGAGCATCGGCAACGAGGCGTTCCAGCAATGCAAGGGCTTTTCGGGCACTCTGGCCTTGCCGAGCAGCCTTGCGTCGGTGGGCGATAGCGCGTTCTACTTCTGCAACGGCTTCACCGGGCTTTCGATTTCCAACAGCGTGGAATCCATCGGCCAACGGGCCTTCTTCGGCTGCGAGGCCATGTGCGGCGACCTGGTCATTCCCGGCAATGTGAAGACCATCGGCCGCGAGGCGTTTGGCCAGTTCGGGTACAGGGCAACGGGCGAAAAGGGCACGCTTGTCATTCAGGAGGGCGTGCAGAGCATCGGCGACAACGCGTTCGTGCATTGCACGGGCTTTACGGGCACCATCGCGCTTCCCGCAAGTCTGGAGCCTGCCAACATGGGCCACGACGTGTTCAATTCGTGCACGGGATTCACCGATTTCCAATTGCCCAGCACATGGTCGTCCATTCCCCAGGGCCTGTTCAATTGGTGCACGGGATTTACGGGTGCATTCACGGTGCCTGCGGGCATCCAGAGCATCGGCAGGGAGGCGTTCAATGGATGCAGTGGCTTCACGGGCACGCTCGTCATTCCCGACACGGTAACGAGCCTTGGCTACCGAGCGTTCGGCAACTGCACGGGCTTCACATCCTATGAAATTCCCTCTTCGTGGACCTCCATTCCCAGCGGCCTGCTGTACGGCTGCACGGGCATGACGGGCAGCCTGGCCATTCCGGCGACAATCACGACCATCGAGACCGAAGCCTTCTACGGCTGCACGGGTTTTTCGGGCGCTTTGTCGCTCCCGGCTGGTCTGACCGCCATTGGCGATTCGGCATTCGGCGGATGCAGCGGGCTGTCCGGGACGCTGCAAATCCCCGAAAGCGTTACCACCATTGGCTCCTCCGCATTTGCTAGCTGCAAGGGCTTCAGCGGCGCCCTAGTCATACCTTCCAGCGTGACCAAGCTCGGTGCAGGCGCATTCGAGTTTTGCACGGGCTTCTCAGGCGACGTTGCCATCCCGTCGTCCATTACCTCGCTGGCGCGTTATCTGTTCTATGGTTGCACGGGGCTTACCGGCACGCTGACCATTCCCGCTAGTGTTACGAGCGCCTACTTCGAAACACTCAGCCGAAGCGATTTTTCCACCATCGTGAACAACAGCACGGTGCAGTTTGCCGTTTCTCCCATCGTGGACGGCACGGACGATTACTACATTGATGCCGCTGGAGCCAAGGCAACTGTTATCGAAGCCGGCACGTACAGGCGCATGCGCGTTTCTGCTGCAGACATTTCGGACGCGACCGTATCGGTGCCCGCGCAAACCTTCACGGGCAAGGCGCTCGTGCCCGCGCCTACGGTTACGCTTAACGGCACGACGCTCGTCAAGGACAAGCACTACACCGTGTCCTACAAGAACAACGTGAATGCCGGCACGGCGACCGTAACGGTTACGGGCATCGAATCGGCCGGGTACAAGGGCTTCGCTTCCGGCACGTTCGCTATCAGGCCCAAGGCCGTTGTGCCGACAATCGCGCTTGCCAAGACATCGCTTGTATTCACCGGCAAAGCGCAAAAACCGGCGGTCACGGTGAAGGTGGACGGCGTTGCGGTAGCGGTAGCGGGCTATACCGTTTCGTACAGCGCCAACACGAACGTGGGCACTGCAACGGCCACGGTAACGCTGAAGGGCAACTATGCTGGCACCGGCACGACAAAATTCCAGATAGTGCCGAAGGGCACTGCGCTTGCCAAGGTAACGGCGGCGAAGAAAGGCTTCATCGCAAAGTGGAAGAAACAGGCCGCTCAGACCACGGGCTATCAGGTGCAATACAGCTTGAAATCCACCTTCAAGTCTGCCAAGACCGTTGCGGTAAAGGGCGCCAACAAGGTTTCGCTTAAGGTTGGCAAGCTAAAGGCCAAGAAGAAGTACTACGTGCGCGTGCGCACCTACAAGCAAGTTGGCAAGACGAAGTATTACAGCGCTTGGTCGAAAGCAAAAACCGTAACAACCAAGGCATGAACGGGGCATTAACCCTGGGTGGGTGTCCCAACCTGTCCGGCTGTCCGCAGAAAAGGGGGCCATCATGGTGAAGAGATACAGGGCCAAGCAAGCGGCAAGGCGTTCGCATCGCATCGCATGCGCCGCGATGTCGGTTGTGCTTGCAATCGGCATGGCGCCGGGATTGGCGTTTGCGGGCGAGGGCGATAAGGCCGATGGGGCTGGCGCTGCCGATGCGCCTCGGGCATCGCTGCAGCTGGCCGTGCAGGCGCAGCCGGCCGAGCAGCTCGCAGGGCAGGCTCAGGGCGATTATGCGCTTACCTACGCCTACGACAGCGGCGCCAAGACGGCCATCGTTACCGGCTTCACCGGCACGGCGGGCGGCAACCTGGTCGTTCCCGCGACTGTCGTTAAAGACGGGGCTACCTATACCGTTACCGCCATCGGCGCGAGCGCTTTCAAGAACGCGGAAGGCGAAACCGGGTTCGACGGCACGCTTTCCCTTCCGAATACGGTGAAGAGCATCGGCGCGAGCGCATTCCAGAACTGCCAGAACCTGCAGGGCCCGCTGGTGTTGCCAAGCGGTCTTACGTCCTTGGGCAGCTATGCATTCGCGGATTGCCGCGGCATGGCGGGTACGGTCACTATCCCCGCAGGCGTTACAGCCATCCCCGACCACTGCTTCTTCATGGACGGCAGCTCGGGAGACCGCGGCCTGACTGGCATCGCGTTTGCAAACGGCAGCAGCCTGGCAAGCATTGGCGAGAGCGCCTTCGAGGGGAACTGGCACATTACGGGCGGCATCAATCTGCCCGATAGCGTGACGAGCATAGGGGCAAGGGCGTTCTGCAACACCGGCGCGAGAGAATACGATTTCAACACCGGGGAGGATGAGCCTGCCGGCGCGCAAGGCGCGCTGCATCTTCCGGCGAACTTGCAAACCATAGGCGCCGAAGCGTTCTACGTTTGCACTTTCTCGGGCGATCTGGTCATTCCAAGCGGCATTGCGAGCATTGGCAAGGGCGCTTTCCATCGCTCCGGTTTCACGGGCTCCCTCACGTTGCCCGAAGGCATGACGACCGTTCCCGAGGAATGTTTCTACGATTGCGATTTCACGGGCTCTCTCACGTTGCCGAGCACGCTCGCGTCCATCGGCGAGAGCGCATTCGGCGGCTGCAACACCTTCAGCGGCAATCTTGAAATTCCGTCGGGCGTGACTCAGATAAGCGACTGGGCGTTCAGCGGTTTCGGTGCAGAAAACGCCCTCTGCGGCAGCTTGACCTTGCCTTCCGGCCTTACCTCCATTGGCGAGAGCGCGTTCAGCGGCGCGGGTTTCACCGGTGCGTTGAACATTCCGGACAGCGTTGCGAGCATCGGTGAAGAGGCTTTCAGCGGCTGCTGCCGCTTCAGCTCGCTGAAGCTGCCGAACAACCCGAATTTCACGGCGATTCCCAACGGGGCGTTCGCTGGCTCGTCGGACGATCCCATGGGCTTTGGGGGCACCCTGAGCATCCCGAGCAGCGTTGCGTCCATCGACGAAAAGGCGTTCTACTATTGCAGCTTCCTCGAGAAGCTGCAGCTGCCGAGCAGCCTTACCGACATCGGCACGAGCGCCTTCGAGCAATGCACGCTGCTTTCAGGCACGTTGGCCCTGCCAAGCAACCTGAAGACCGTCGGTGCAGACGCCTTCTATTTCTGCCAGAACCTTACGGGGCTTACCATCCCGAGTGGCGTATCCTCCATCGGCGAACGCGCATTCTACGGCTGCTTGAAGGCGGGGGGCGACCTGACCATTCCGGGGAGCGTGAAGACCATCGGCAAGGCGGCGTTCGAGCGTTTCGGCGATAGCGAAGGGGTGCAACCGGGCGTGCTTACCATCGAGGGTGGCGTGGAAAGCATCGGCGAGAGCGCCTTCGACAGCTGCAAGGGATTTACCTCTGCGATTATTCCCGATTCGGTAGCTATCGCCGATATGGGCGCGAACGTGTTCATGTTCTGCGAGAACCTGAAAAGCTGCACGCTGCCCGACGCGTGGACGGCAGTCCCCGAAGGCGTGTTCTACGGCTGCAGCAGCCTCGAGCAGATCGTGATTCCCGCTAGCGCGACGAGCATCGGGAATAACGCATTCAGGCTCTGTACGGGTATTGTCGGGGCTTTGACGATTCCCGAGGGCGTAACCGATATCGGCAGCGCTGCGTTCTACGGCTGCGAGAACCTGACGGGCGCGCTGGTCATTCCGGCGAGCGTTGCAAGTTTCGGGACGAACTACCTCGGGGATGGCATTTTCGAGGGCTGCAAAGGCTTCACCTCGCTTCAGATGAACCAGGCCTGCACGACGCTGCCGAACAGCATGTTCGAAGGCTGCACGGGCCTTACCGGTAACGTGACCATACCGTCCACCGTAACCAAAATCGAGACCAACGTCTTCCGCAACTGCTCGGGGCTGAATGGCACGCTCACCATCCCTTCGAGCGTTACGACGATTTCGGGCACGCCCTTCTACGGCACGAATTTCGCCACGATACAGAACGACAGCGATGCCACGCTTAACGTGAGCGACATAACGCCTGCGTACAACGTGGACTACCAGACGGGCAGCGCGGGCGACGGCACCATCGGCCAGGGAACGTACACGCGCGTGGTGGGCGAGCCCATCGATATCACCAACAATGCGGACATCGCGATTACCGCACCGGACCAGACGTACGACGGCACCGAGAAAACGCACCTCAACTGGATGGGCACCAGTCTGCTGGTGGTGAAATACAACGGCAAGACGCTGACGCGGAACGTCCATTATCGGGCGGATTACATCAACAACGTGAATGCCGGCACTGCAACCGTTACCATCGTCGGCCTGGAACAGGGCGGCTTCAGCGGGTCGCAAAGCCTGGACTTCACGATTAAACCCAAGAGCATCACGCCGACGGTCGAGCTTTCGCAATACTCTTACGCCTACGACGGCACAGCGAAAACGCCGGGCGTTACCGTGAAGGACGGTTCGACCGTCATCGACTCGGCAAACTACGATGTTGTGATTTCGGACAACGTCGAACGGGGCGCTGCTTCGGTTGCGGTTACGCTGAAGGGCAACTACATTGGCAGCAAGACGGCCTATTTCTACATCCAAGATGGTCAGGTCGTTACGGCAACGGACAAAACGGTGCAGGCGGGCAAGACGGTCGCGCTGAACGCCACGACGACCGGCGATGGCATGCTGTGGTACGAATCGTCCGACGAGGGCGTGGCAACCGTGGATTACAACGGCGTGGTCACCGGCATGAAGGCAGGAACGGCGACCATCACGATAACCGCTGGCGAAACGGCATCGTATGCGGCCGCGAGTACTACCGCGAAGGTAACGGTAACCGCTGCGCCAACGCCAACGCCAACGCCAGATCCGAGTCCCGCGCAAAAGAAAACGCAGACCATCACTGCTGTTGATAAGACCGTCCAGGCGAAGAAGACGATATCGCTTGGCGCCAAGACAAGCGCAGGCGGAGCCTTGTCCTATAAATCGTCCAACACGGCCGTAGCCACCGTGGACGCGAAAGGCGTGGTTACCGGCAAGAAGGCTGGCATAGCCACCATCACCATAACGGCTGCGGCAACGATGACGCATGCTGCCGCAACGAAGGCCGTAACCATTACGGTGAAGAACGCGAACACGCTGAAGACGAAGGCCCAATCCAAGAAACTCGCGCTGAAGACGGTGAAGAAGAAAGCGCAGGCCTTCAAGGCGTCGGTCATTAAAACAAAGGCCCAAGGAAAGGTGGCCTACGCCAAGAAGAAGGTGACAGCCAAGTACAAGAAGTACGTTGCCGTTTCGAAGGGCGGCGCCATAACGGTGAAGAAGGGTGCGCCGAAGGGCAAGTGCGTGCTCACGCTGAGCGTGAAGGCTGCGGGCACTTCGAAGTACATGCCCGCTACCAAGACGGCGAAGGTGACGATAACGATAAAATAGGAGTCTTCTGCACCGATAATGGGTTCCTATAGGCCCTGCCTTTCCTCGTAGGCCTTCCTCTTGGCCTCCTCCCGCGCTCGCTTGCGCGCGTTCTGGACGTCCCTGAGCTCGCGCTGCTTCTCGGCCGACGGCTGGTAGCGGTTGTTCAGCGGTATCGCGAGGTCGGAGCACCGCAGGTACACGAGGGCGAACATGTTGCCCAGGTTGCGGAACCCCCGCGCCGTGGCTATCAGCGCCTTGACGGTCGTGTTCGTCGCTTCGCTCTTCGAGCTGTTCACCTGGAGCTCCACAGCGGCGACGATGCCCGCCTCGTGCCTGCCGATCTTCTCTGCCAGCTCCTCGAACTGCGGGATGCCGCAGGAGCCGGCCTCCGCGATCCACGATCGGAGCGCGGCCCGCGACGGCACGTGGTCCCTCATGTGCAGGATGACCCGCAGCTCCTCCTTGAGCTGGTAGGCCCTGTACACGTCCGGGTAGGACTCCTCGGCCAGCCGCAGCTTGTCCTGGAGCGATGCGCTCAGGTTCTCGGGGTTCATCCCCAGCGCGTACTTCGTGCCCCTGATGCCCCTGGCCCTCTCCTCCAGCGCGTTTATGGCCTCCCTGTGCTCGTCGGACAGCTCGCCGGCCCAGCCGACGACGTGGAAGAAGTCGACGCAGCGGCGGGCGTTGGCGAAGTACCTCTCCACGCACCGGTCATCAAGAATTACGTCGCGCTATATAAAGTTCACGAAGGAGCTATCGTCATCGCGCATATCTTCCATCAATCGCAAGGTTACGCCAGATTGGTCTGAACGCAGAGTTTCAAAGCTAATCGGGTCGCTTTGACTATCCATTAGCGGGCACCGTGCGGCATGCGGGGTGATGAGGTGCATGCAGCCCATCCATGCAGGGGCATTTTGACCACGTCTGCTGGCAGCCATGAGGTCAGGGGTTCGACCCCCCTATACTCCACCACGAAAACCGCAGGTCGTCGTCTCGTTTCGGTGGCCTTCTATTTTTGCTTTTTTGGAACGGTTACGATAAACGGCCGGTTGTCGTAACAGCACATTGCCGTAGGTCAGTTTTTGCGAAAGCGTTTCGAAAATCGGGTTGAAGACATCCCAAAGACAATTGCTTTTTCAGGTGTTTTTGCGAACTATAATCGGGCACACGAAGCTGCTGAAGGGCTGTTTCAGGTATCGTCTCAAAACTACCGATTGGTTTGAAATGGGTATTGATGTATGAACGCTATGATGCAGTTATTGTGCCGTTGCAATAATGAGAGCAGGATAAGGAAAACATACGTTTTCCGTCAGCGTTTAATAGGCAGAGTATTTCTCCCCTACTTCGAAGTCAATTTTTCGTCAAACAGAATCTCGGGTTAATCTGCGGCGCTTGGATCTGCGACAGGCCTAGTGCAGCCTTTCCTGCGCTAAGTTTGGCAATCAAGGAGCTAGCGGCGAAACAGTTACTTTTCACGGCCGGGCCAGCGGCGGGGGGGGGGAGGGGGGGGAGGGCGAGCCTGGTGGAAGAATTTCTGAATAACACTGAAGTGAACGTCCATCCCCGACAAGCGCA
>ODAI014160835.1_pt1 | contig 13453 bp, 12 predicted proteins | sample 1539321 | NCBI WGS metagenome assembly ODAI01 (sample SAMN02144231, study PRJEB22623) | gut metagenome | biome: sheep rumen | host: Ovis aries | place: New Zealand
TAAATTCTGAAAATTAGCAATAAAAAATGTTTCACGTGAAACATTCCGGAGAATTTTGTTTCACGTGAAACAATTATCAGAACTTATGCTGTATTGGAATTCTGACGCGGTACTCGATGTAGTCCTCATTCTGGATCTTCTTGGAGTCCGCTGAGATACCGGCAGCCTGCATAGTTTCGACTGCGCGATTGATCGTGTTGACGAACAGCTTTACATTCTGAAACACCTTCGAGCGCCGCTTATAGCTCTCTTTTTCGCGCTGAGAACCGATATAATCGTCAACGAGCTTTTCCGTCCGCTCAACATTCAGATTGTTTTTGACGACGCGCTCAAGAATATTCAGGCGCTCCACCGGACTGGCAAGCTTCAGAAGAGCGCGTGAATGGCGTTCCGTGAGATTGTACTTCATAATCATATTTCTCTCGTCCGGCGTCAACCGAAGCAGTCTCAGCTTATTTGCAATCGTACTCTGTGCCTTACCGAGCTTTGCTGCGGCGTCCTCCTGCGTCATTCCGTAGTAGGTAATGAGCTTTTCAATGGCGATAGCCTCGTCAAAAAACGAAAGATCCTGACGCTGAATGTTCTCGACAAGGGCAAGTATTGCGGAATTCCGGTCGCTGATGTCCAAAACTATACACGGAACAGCTTCCAGTCCACACAATTTTGCTGCACGAAGCCGCCTTTCACCGGCTATGAGCTCATAAGTATCGCCGCACTTTCTTACTGTAAGCGGCTGCAAAATGCCGTTCTGCGAAATAGAGTCAGCAAGCGACGAAATGTCTGCCCGGTCAAAATCAGTCCGCGGCTGATGACGATTTGGAACAATTTTCCGCGTCTCGATCTCAATAACCTTGTTCACTTGCTTTTCCTTGACTATACTTAAAAATCCTGCCATATTTATCTCCTTAACAATGAATTGAGTTTCCTCACTTCAAATCATAGCACGGACGGGAAATAATTTCTACACAAAAAAACCGCTGATTTGCGACAAATCAACGGTTCAAACTACATTATTAAATATAATCACAGCGGCTTCTTCTTGATCTGACCGCTATTGCGAGGGTATTTTGTCGGAGTCTGCGATATTTTTTCAATGAGAATTATCCTTCGCTGCTCATCCTCAAGGTCGTATTCTATCTCATCGTGAAGAAGTCCACCGAGAATTTTGGCTGCATTTTGTGCCTTTGAAACATCTTCCGAGGGACCTTTCATAGAAATGAAACTTCCTCCCACCTTCACAAAAGGCAAGCAATACTCGCAAAGCGTACCAAGCTCAGCAACAGCGCGCGCACAGGAAAAGTCAAATTTTTCTCGATATTCCGGCTTTTGAGCAACCTCCTCAGCTCTTCCGTGTATCAGATTTGCTTCAATACCGAGTTTGCCGCATAATTGTTCAAGGAAAACAATGCGTTTGTTCAGGCTGTCAAGAAGTGTCAGTTTTATGTCAGGACGCATAATTTTCAGCGGAACAGAAGGAAATCCGGCGCCAGTCCCGACATCAATAATTGCCGAATTATCGGGAATATTCACATATTTTGAAAGGAGAACACTATCAATAAAATGCTTGGTCAAAACCTGCTCGGGCTCGGTGATCGCAGTGAGATTTGTGTGTGAATTGTACTCAACGAGAAACTGTGCATATATGTCAAGTTTTTCGTAATTTTCGATGCTCAGCTCAAGTTTGTACTCAGAAAAATTAGAGCAACATAGTTCAAAATCAGGCAGCATATCAGTTCTCCTTTTCTTTCTGAAGCCATACAGCAAGCAGCGAAATGTCAGCAGGTGAAACACCAGATATACGCGAAGCCTGTCCGAGCGAGATAGGCTGGAGCTTGTTCAGCTTTTCAGCTGCTTCGAGCCTAAGCCCCCTTACAGTGCTATAATTCGTATTCTGCGGCAGTTTCTTTGACTCGAGCTTGCGCATTACGTCAATCTGAGCGAGCTGCTTTGAAATGTACCCTTCATACTTGATCTGGAGCTCAACCTGTTCACAAACATCAGACGGCAGCTGCGGACGCTCTTTATCAAACGGAGCAATATCGTTATAATTCAGCTGCGGACGGCGGATAAGATCAGCTACCTTACACCCGGTCGTCAAAGGAGCAGTACCCATTTTTACAAGGTAGGCGTTTAGCTTCTCTGACGGAGCGAGATTAGTTGTATGGACACGCTTGATTTCACGCTCCGTCGCAGCATTTTTTTCCTGAAGAGCCGCAAAGCGTTCATCGGAAATGAGACCGAGCTTATGACCAATCGGCGAAAGCCTCTGATCGGCGTTATCCTGCCTTAGAACGAGCCTGTACTCGCTCCTCGAAGTCATCATTCTGTACGGATCGGAGCAGCCTTTTGTTACAAGGTCATCGACAAGAGTACCTATATATGAGCTCGCGCGGTCGAGTATCATCGGCTCATGCTCTTTTATCTTCAAAGCAGCATTAATTCCGGCAACAATTCCCTGCGCTGCTGCTTCCTCGTAGCCGCTGCTGCCGTTGAACTGTCCTGCACCGTATAGTCCAGTGATCTTCTTGAATTCGAGCGTCGGAAGAAGTTGAGTCGGATCGCAGCAGTCGTATTCAATCGCGTAAGCCGGTCTCATTATCTCAACGTCCTCAAGTCCGTCTATTGTCTTGAGAAATGCAAGCTGCACGTCTTCCGGCAGCGATGATGACATTCCCTGCAAATAGTACTCCTCCGTTGTCAATCCCATTGGCTCTACGAACAGCTGGTGGCGAGGCTTATCTGAAAATCTTACAATTTTGTCCTCGATTGACGGACAGTATCTTGGTCCAACTCCTTCAATTTTTCCCGAATAAAGAGGTGATCTGTCAAGGTTTGCAAGTATAACTTCGTGTGTTTTACTGTTAGTATATGTCACATAACAGCTGACCTTATTTTCAAGTTTATCAGGATCAGTTTCAAACGAGAATGGTACAATTTTTTCATCGCCGTCCTGACGTTCCATAATATCAAAATTGATACTTCTGCGGCTGACACGGCAGGGGGTTCCGGTCTTAAAACGTCTGAGTTCGACACCGTTTTCAATAAGACTCTGCGACAAATACTTACTCGGAAGCGAAGAATCAGGTCCGCTTTCGTACGAAACTTCGCCTATGTGTATCTTACCTTTGAGGTAAGTTCCGGTTGAAATTATTACGGCTTTCACTGAATACTCAGCTCCGAGAGACGTTCTTACACCGCAGATTTTTCCGTCCTCTACGATAATTTCTGCCACTTCAGCCTGTTTTATAAAGAGATTTTTCTGCTTTTCGCAGACATTTTTCATATAATTATGGTATTTCACTCTATCAGCCTGCACTCTGAGACTGTGAACTGCTGGCCCTTTTCCCATATTCAGCATACGGCTCTGAATGAAACACTTATCGGCAGCCTTGCCCATTTCACCGCCGAGTGCGTCTATCTCACGGACAAGATGTCCTTTTGCAGTACCGCCGATTGACGGATTACAGGGCATATTCGCTATCTGGTCAAGAGATATCGTAAACATTACAGTTTTGCAGCCAAGTCGTGCCGAAGCCAGAGCTGCTTCAACGCCGGCGTGCCCAGCACCGACAACAGCAACATCAAACTCACCCATTTTGTAGTTCATAGTGATACTCCTTTTGTTTCACGTGAAACATTATTTACCTACACAAAATCTTGAAAAGACCTCGTCAACGACCGCGTCAGTAATTCTTTTGCCGGTCAGTTCAAGAAGTGACTGCTCGGCTTCATCAACGAGAACGTTAACAGCATCAAGAAGCTCTCCGTTGTCAAGAGCAGAAATTGCAGCATCAACAGAGGATAGCGCGCGGTCAATGCAATCCTTTTGCCGCTCATTTGCAGCTGAAACATTATTAACAGTCAGCTCATTCAGCTTGAATATCTCCTCAATTTGATTATGGAGCTCGTCAATACCAGAATTTTCCTTAGCAGAAATATATACAGTTCGTATATTGTTGCTTTCAAAAACACTCGTGTCTATCTTCTGCTGAACATCATTTTTATTGATGACTGCAACTGAATTTTTATTATTAATTTTATTAATTAAATATAAATCGTCCTCTGTAAGCGGACAACCTCCGTCGAAAACAGCAAGCACGAGTTCAGCGCTGTCGATCATTTTTTCAGCGATCTCAACGCCGATGCCCTCGATCATATCATCTGTGTCGCGTATGCCGGCTGTGTCCGAAAGCCGAAGAACGATGTCCCCGAGCGTCACCGACTCCTCGATGACGTCTCTCGTCGTACCGGCAATGTCCGTGACGATGCTGCGCTGATAGCCGCTCAGCAGATTGAAAAGCGTTGACTTACCGACATTAGGTCTGCCGACGATAGCGGTCGGGATACCCTCACGGATAATTCGTCCTGCATCGTAATTCTTGACGAGGGAATGAAGATCGCTCCTGACCTCACTCAGCTCCGCCTTGAGATTATCAGGCTCAACGGCAGGTATGTCCTCCTCGGGGTAGTCAGCCCACGCCGCGAGGTCGCCGAGTATCTTCATCAGCTTTTCCGAACACTTCTCCGCTCGTTTGAAAGCTGCGCCCTGACGAAGCTCCTCAGCCATTTTCAGCTCGCGGTCACTCCTTGCAGAGATAACGTCCATAACCGCCTCTGCCTGAGTGAGGTCGAGCTTGCCGTTGAGGAAAGCCCTCTTAGTGAACTCGCCGGCGAGAGCGTTCTCAGCTCCGTTTGCAATAGCTGCTCTCAGAACGCGCCGCGAAACGTATATACCGCCGTGGCAGGATATCTCAGCAGTGTCCTCACCGGTATAGCTGTGGGGAGCACGAAAGATCGTCAGGATACAGTCATCGAGCCGCTCATCACCGTCGTGAGCGATACCGTAAGCGCAGGTGTAGCCGTCCATTTCAGAAGCCTTCCTGCCGCTGACTGAGGTAAATATCCTGTCAGCGACCTCGAGCGCCTTTTCGCCCGAGATCCTTATAACTGCTATGCCGCCAGCCGCATTTGGAGTTGAAACAGCTGCGATCGTTGACAAAATTATCACTCCTAAAAAAACAACGGCAGAGCTGCCGTTGAATAAAGTATTCAGGGCGGACTGACCGCCCTGTTATCATTAAAGTTCGATTTTTCCGTAGAGGCCGCCTTCCATTGTGTCCTCAGGCTTAGGTCTCTTGTAGTCCTTTTCAAAGCTGGTAGAAAGGTCAACGGATCTGCGCTCCATATTTACCTCTCTGTCGCGATTTCTCTGACCGCCTCTGCGGTCATTTCTTCTGCCGCCGCCTCTGCGGTCGTCACGGCGTCTGTCGTTTCTTCTCGGATTGTTTGAAGAAATGATGATCTTTCTGTAAGGCTCTTCGCCCACAGACTTTGATGAAACGCCTTCGATCTGGGAAATAGCAGAGTGGATAACTCTTCTCTCGTAGGGGTTCATAGGCTCGAGGGGCTGTGAACGGCCTGTTCTGAGAACGGACTTTGCAACCTTTGCAGCGAGCTGCTCAAGAGTTTCCTTGCGCTTGCTTCTGTAACCGAGGCAGTCGATAGTAATTCTGAAGTAATCCTTGTCGCCCTTATTAGCTATGATAGAGCAGAGATACTGGATAGCGTCGAGAGTCTCGCCGCGTCTGCCGATGATAGTGCCGTTGTTATCGCTCTCAACGTTGATAACAGCGCCTGTTTCGTTCTGGTATATCTTATACTCAGCTTCGATGCCGATAGCTCTTAAAATGCTTGTGATGTAGTCTCTTGCGATCTTTACCTTGGGTTCGATAAGAGACTCGTCCTCGATGAGGGTGAATTTGTCGAGTGAGTAGTCCTCATCGTCGTCCTTGACCTCAGGAGCTGTCTCAGCAGGCTTTTCAGCCTTTTCAGGAGCAGCAGCCGGTGTCTCAGTAACAACAGGCGCAGCCTTCTTGACAGGTGCTGGCTCTGCGGGAGCAGCTGGTGCAGCAGGCTTTTCACTTACGGCAGGCTTTTCAGCAGGAGCGGCAGCCGATTTTGCAGCCGGTGCAGGTGAAGCAACGGTAGCCTTTACCTTTGCGTCCTTAGCTCCGAGACCGAGAATGCCCTTTTTACCTTCCTCGATGATCTCAAATCTGATCTCTTTTTCGCTTTTTCCGAATTTTTTTGCTGCGAGTGCTTTTGCTTCTTCAATAGTCTTTGCTGTAAAGATTTCAGTCATAGTTATACCTCCCTGAGGACTTAGTCCTCATCAAAATCATTATCAGTATCGTCGTAAATATCGCCATACTTTTCAGCCATACGCTTTCTGGCTTCCTTTATCTTGTCGCGGTCATACTTCTTGATCTCTGAACGTGAATTCTTTGAACCGCCGGACTTTTTGCCGTTCTTTGCAGCATTCTGCTGGTTAGCCATTTCCTGCTGCTCGAGCATTTTCTGCATAAAGGTTTTCTTTTCGGGGTGCTTTTCAGCGTAGATGCGAGCTTTTTCCTTTTCCTTTTCGTTGATAGCCTCTGTACGCTCGGGAGTAAAGTACTGATTGAGGCAGAAGGTTATGATAAAGGAGAAGAGTGCTGACCAGATCCAGTAGAAACCAACGCCGGCAGGTACGCTGAATGCGAACCATACTGAGAGGAGGGGGAAGAAATACATCATAAATGTAAGACAGCCGCCGCCCTGCATATTGGGATTGACCTTCTTCTGGTGGATCTGGCTGTAAACTGACGAGAGGAGCTGTGCGAGTCCCGCGAGTATCGGGATACAGAAGAGTATGATCGACTCACTGCTGTGCCAGTCTACATGAACTGAGGGAACTTTACCGAGGTTTGCGCCGAAAACGGTATAGTTCGTATTGAAATTGCGGACCTTATCGAGAAATCCGTCACTGAGATGGGAATACTTACTGGGTTCGTCACTGAGGTCGCTCATGATGTGGAGCTCACATCTGAGGTTTGAGAGCTTAGTGCCGGCAATGCTTGCGGCTTCTCTTCTTATATCCTTGGAAAATCTGAGGATATGAGTGATAGGCTTGTACACAACGTCGAGAACTCCGAAGAGGAGGAACATCTGTATAAAAGCCGGCAGACAGCTTCCCATCGGGTTTATGCCCTCCTGAATGTACAGCTTCTGCTGTTCTTCCTGAAGGCGCTGTGGGTTATTTGAATAGCTCTTGCGGAGCTTTTCGAGCTTTGGGTTAAGCAGCTGCATACGGGCAGCGTTTTTCTGAGTCTTGTAGTTGACCGGTAAAAGAATTATTTTGGTGACTACCGTAAATATGATGATAGCCACAGCATAGTTGTCAACAAAATGGTAAATAAGCATCATAAGGTATCCGAAGGGGATACCGATAATATCATAAAGTGCGTTCAAAATTCATCCCTCATAGTCGTTTTATTGTCGTCCTGATCGGAGTCAGTACCGTCCGGATAATCATAATATTTTTTAACTTTAAACGTAAATTTTTCCGGAACAGGATCAAATCCGCCCATAGACCACGGATTACAGCGCAGTATCCTCCAGCCGGCAAGGAGAAATCCCCTTATAAAGCCGAACCTTCTGAAAGCTGTAAGCGCGTAGCTGCTGCAAGTGGGGTGATACTTGCATTTAGCCGGAAAGAGCGGAGAAATACATTTCTGATAGAATTTTATCAGAATAATAGCGATATACCTCATTTTTTTCTGTTTGCAGGAGAAAAGCTCCTGAACATCTTCTGTATGTCTGCGACGCCGTACTTTTCCATATAGCCGCAGTATTCCTGTGACTTTATCTCACAGATCTGACTTCTCGCAACTATAACTATGTCCATACCGACAGGCATATTTATCTCATTCTGGCGGTAAGCGAGACGGATAAGTCTTTTTGCTCTGTTGCGGCAGACAGCGTTTCCGACCTTTTTGCCGGCAGTGATGCCGAGGCGGTTAAAAGGTCTGCCGTTAGGTCTGACATAGATGACAGAATACTTACAGGCGGAATACCGACCTTTTTTATATAGGGCGAGAAAATCTCTGTTATCATTCAAAATTTCAGTATAAAGCATAAAAATACCATAAAAATTAACAAAAAAGACCACAAAAATAGATTTTGTGGTCAGCGTCGTCAGTGAGTTAATCTTGCTCTGCCCTTAGATCTTCTACGAGCTAAAACCTTTCTGCCGTTCTTAGTAGACATTCTCTTCATAAAGCCGTGCTCTTTCTTTCTGTGGAGCTTCTTAGGCTGGTATGTTCTTTTCATTACGGGATCCTCCTCTCTGCTCTGTTGATATAACTGAGAATATCCGGGGGGACATTCTTATAGTTGTAGGATATGCGGACATACCTGTCAGCATTACACTAATAGATTATAACTTAAAATAAAGCGTCTGTCAAGCACTTTGAGAAATTTTTCTGAAAAAAGTGGTATTTTCAGTTTTTTTACCAATAGCCGGCAGACCGCCGGGAGTAAATTTTGTCCCAATTAACACAAAATTATGCTAAAACACACTACGGGATCCTAAAGGGATAATATCCCTTTAGCAGAGTCCAGAGACAGCGTCTCTGGCAGGGTTTGGGGCAGCGCCCATATTCTTACAAAGCGCTTCGCAAAGGGTTAATTTCCAAACAGTCCGGTAGACTGTTTGGAAAGAGGGAACGCCTTGCAAGTGAAGGCGTTCCCTGATAAAAAATCAATTTGAATTTAAACAAGCTCTTTCAACATTTTCATTGCCGTATTGAGTGTGAAAAACCGTATTATCCACCCGGTATTCAACAGAGTTTTCAACAGTTTGTCAATTACCGTGTGGAATATCTGACTATTTTTTTTGTTTTTTGATAGACAAAATCTCTTGCAATTTCTGAGACGATATGCTATAATATATGTATATTATTATTATAGGGAAGTATCGTTTCTTTCCCTGCTACTATTTCTACGGAGGTCTAAAATGAATTCGTTTGAGGAAGTTTTTGAAAATGTCAAGAAATACTGCCTTCAGAAAAATATCCCTGCAATCGCAATAACAACCTGGATCGATCAGATGAAACCCGTGAGCTTCAATGGTTCGGAAGCTGTTTTTACTGTTCAGACCGATTTTCAGAGAGATATAGTTTCCAATAAATACGGAGATATCCTCGAAGAAGCGTTCCTTAATATCCTCGGATTTGACGTTAAGGTCATCATAAAAAGCGAGAGCGATGAGTCAAACAAGATAAAGGTCCCGACCGACGACGAGCTCGAACAGAAACACGCTGAGCTCGAAAAGACCTACAAATTCGCTAACTATGACTATACCTTCGATACCTTCATTGAGGGAAGATCCAATGAATTTGCTCTTGCGTGCAGTAAGTCCGTTGCTAAGAACTGCGGCGAAAAGGCTGTTCCGGACTACAATCCGCTCTTCATCTATGGTCCGTCCGGAATGGGCAAGACTCACCTCATCACTGCTATCGCCAATGAGGTAAGAAAGAACCACCCTGATTTCAACATCGTGTACGTCACAAGTGAGACTTTCGGAAGCGACCTCGTAAACGCGCTCAATAACGGTCTCATATCCGATTTCCACGATAAGTACAGAAATGCCGATATCCTCCTCATCGACGACATACAGTTCTTCTCAGGAAAAGAACGTATGCAGGAGGAATTCTTCCATACCTTCTACAAGCTGCATCAGGAGGGCAGACAGATCGTCATCACCTCCGATAAGCCCCCGAAGGAGCTCCTCACTCTCGAGGAAAGACTCAGAACACGTTTCGAGGGCGGTCTCATAGCTGACATCTCAGCTCCTGACTACGAAACAAGGCTCGCTATCATCAACAGAAAGTCCGAGCTCCTCGAGCTCAAGATGCCCAGCGAGGTCGCTGAGTTTATGGCAAACCGCCTTAAATCCAATATCCGTCAGCTCGAGGGCGCAGTTGTACGCCTCAAGGCTCTCAACCACTTCGCAGGCAGTCCCATAACTATCTCTATGTCACAGAGCGTTATCAGGGACGTTCTCACCGACGAGCAGCCTATCCCGATAACAGTCGAGAAGATCATCTCAGAGGTTTCAACAGTTTACGGAGTTTCCCCGGAGGATATACGCTCCAACAAGCGCTCCGCACAGATCTCGATAGCCCGTAAGGTAGCTATATTCGTTGTCCGCGAGATAACACAGATGCCCCTTGCCTCTATCGGTACAGAATTCGGCGGAAGAGACCATTCTACCATAGTTTACTCGGTTACAAGCGTCAGCGAAGCTATGAAAAAGGATCCCAACCTCAACAGCCTTGTCGATGACATCATCAAGAACATACGCGACAAGAGCAAGGTCTGATCTCTGAACGTTTAAATTGTTGAAAACATTTGTTTCAACCATGTTTTCAACAAAGTGTTAAAAACTACGCCCGTCCGTTTCCAATATTCTATGCGAAAAAATTTCCCCGGAAAACATCTTTCAACATCAGCTGAAATTTCAACTTCAACAGCTCAGGGGAAAATTTTTCCGGTTTCCGTTTACTCCACATTTTTCTCAACTTGTGCTCAACACCTTTTAACCTCTTCCACACGGAAACAGCTCACGGAAAGGGTTTATAACATTTCTCCATTTTCTGACAACAGCAGTCTGTGGACGAGTTTAAGGCTGTCCTGCGCGGTCAGAAGCCTGTCCTGACTTTTCCACAGACTATACAATAACAACAATTATATCTATTCATATCATATCATTCATATTGCTTCGCAGCAATGTCCTTTCATATCTCTGCGGACAATATGCTTTACCGGAGGTAAATATACAATGAGATTTATTTGCAGCAAAGACGCTCTCAGCGAAGCGATAGGCAACGTTTCAAGAGCTGTATCGCCGAAGTCAACTATACCTGCACTTGAAGGCATAAAGGTAAGAGTAGGCAGCGGAAGCGTCGAGCTTACTGCCTATAACCTTGAAATGGGCGTCCGCACCTCTATCAATGCTGAGACTGAGGGAGAGGGCGAATTCGTAGTAAGCGCACGTCTCTTCAATGAGTTTACAAGACGTATGTCCGGCGACGATATTACTTTCGACGTCAGCGACGACCTCGTTATAAATATTTCATGCAGCGCGACAGAGTGCAGCTTTTCGGCAATGTCTGCGGACGAGTTCCCGGATCTCCCGAAGGTCGATTCAGAGCGCTGCTTTACTGTGAAGCAGACTCTTCTCCGCTCTATGATAACCCAGACAAGCTACGCTGCTTCTCTCAATGAGAGCAAGCCGGTCCTCACCGGAGAGCTCTTCGACATCGAAAACGGCAGCTTCAACCTCGTTGCTATCGACGGCTTTCGTCTTGCTATCAGGAACGAAGTCACCGACTGCACCGAGAATTATCACTTTGTAGTTCCGAAGAAGGCTCTCCTCGAGCTTTCTACTCTCATCAAGGACGATGACGAAAAGGAATGCAGGATATTCACCAACGACAGACACATCATCTTCGAGCTCGGCAATGTCATCGTTATTTCACGTCTGCTCGAGGGTGCTTTCCACAACTACAAGCTCAGTATCCCGAACGGCTTCAAGACCGAGGTCATCATAAACAAGAGAGACTTCGCTACCTGCCTCGAACGCTGCTCGCTCCTCATCGACGACAAGAACAAGTCGCCTATCCGCTGCGAGATCGGCAACGGTGTTATGAAGATCAACTGCAAGACCGGCATAGGCAGGATAAATGACGCTATATCCGCTGATATTTCGGGTGAGACCGTTACTATCGGCTTCAATAACAAGCTGATGCTCGAGGCGCTCAGAGCTGCCGAGGGCGACAAGGTAAGAGTACGTTTCAACGGCGCTATGAAGGTAATAGAGATGCTTCCGCTCGAGGGCGAGAGCTATATCTTCCTCATTATGCCGATACAGCTCAAAAACTGATATATCTTCGATCTTTGCTGATCTCTCTTACAGTATGGAGTTGAGAATATGAGATACAGAACTTTTCCTCACGCAAAGGCAGCGACCGTTTTTTCGTGGGTGACGGGCGTTGTTTCAGCTCTTGCGGTGCTTACTGCGGCAGTGCTTGGTGCGCTGCTCATATTTGCAAGAGTCGTACAGAAGAAAAAGATGAAGTTTTTCGGAGTCCGCTACGAAGTTAACAAGGACTGGATAAAGCTCGAGATAATACTGGTCATTGCTGCGGTCATACTGGCGCTGGCTTCAAAATACGCCGGACGCAAACTCGCTGAGCTCACTATCCGCAGAAAGATAAAGAAAAGCGTAAAGTTTGCATATAACTACTGCTCAGAGGATCCGAGCTACTATAAATATGCAGTCTCACTCAACAGGGATTTTGCCCGGAAATACGGTCTCGACCTCAATACTCTCACGATAGTTGAGAGAAACAGAAGAAGATAACAGGTGATGTTATGAGTAAAAATTCAATAAAAATAACCACGGAATTCATCAAGCTCGACGCTCTGCTCAAGTTTGCGTCAATGGTGGGTTCCGGCGGAGAGGCTAAAAACCTCATTCAGAACGGTGAGGTCCTCGTGAACGGCGAGGTCTGCACTATGCGCGGAAAGAAAATACGTCCCGGCGACACCGTGACTCTCGGTGATAACGAGGTAACGGTGGAGTGATAGTCACCTACGCCGAAATAGACGGTTTCAGGAACCTGAAGAGCATTTCCTTCGAGCCAGATCCGAAGTATAATATCATCGTCGGACAGAACGCTCAGGGAAAGACCAATCTGCTCGAAGCGATGTGGATACTCTCAGGCTGCCGGAGCTTCCGCGGCTCCAAGGAAAAGGACTTCGTGTGCCTCAGCGGAAACCGTATGAGCTCAAAAATAAAGCTCAGGGACAGCGTCCGCGAACAGAAGATAATCTACGAAATGACGAGAAGCGCTGCTTCTCCCAAACAGATCACTCTCAACGGCGTGAAGCAGAAGGGCACAAGAGCGCTGTTTGACGTTTTCAAGTGCATCGCCTTCATTCCGGACGACGTTGAGATAATCAAGGGTTCGCCCGAAAAACGAAGGAATTTCGTGGATATGGCGGCTTCACAGCTCAATCCTGTGTTCGTCGTCCACATAGCAAAGCACAATGCCATTATGAACCAGAGAAATGCTCTGCTGAAAGGTATAATGCAGGGCACCACTTCGCCTGATATCCTCGAAATATGGGACAGACAGGCGGCTCACGAGGGTTCGGTCATATCATATATGAGAAATGAGTATGTCGCTAAGATCAACGAGATCTGCGGCAGGCTTTACAGGACTATTTCAGGCGGCGAGGAGGAGCTCGAGCTTGAATACAGGTCAAACGTTTTCCGACCGGAGGACTTTGAGTCTCCCTGCGGAAACGATGCCTATGAGCGCTATTACCAGAAGCTCAGGGAAACAGCCGATTACGATATCAGGACCGGTTCTACGCATACCGGCGTGAACCGCGATGAGATAATCATCAGGATAAACGGAGTCAGCGCACGCGACTTCGGTTCGCAGGGACAGGTGAAAAGTGCGGCGCTCGTTATGAAGCTCGCTCAGGCAGAGATATTCACAAAGCGCTGTAAGGACTCCCCTGTGATATTTCTCGACGACGTTATGGGCGAGCTCGACGA
>ODAI010429808.1_pt1 | contig 13452 bp, 17 predicted proteins | sample 1539321 | NCBI WGS metagenome assembly ODAI01 (sample SAMN02144231, study PRJEB22623) | gut metagenome | biome: sheep rumen | host: Ovis aries | place: New Zealand
TAAATTTTCCTACTAATTGATATAGATTATAAGTGAAAGAATCATAATTATCAATAATTAATATCATTCTAACACCTCCACTCCTGCTTCACATAAAGCTTGTACTAATGCCTGACGTTTTTTCCTACACTCTTCATATTCTGATTTAGGAATTGAATCATAAACAATTCCAGCTCCTGCTTGAATTTCAGCTCTTTGACCATAAGTAGTTAAAGTTCTAATAGTAATGGCAAAATCGGCGTTACCATTTAATGAAAAATAACCAACTGATCCACCATAAGGTCCACGAGCATATTTCTCTTTATTGTTAATAATTTCCATAGCCCTTATTTTAGGTGCTCCACTTAAAGTTCCTGCAGGGAATAAAGACATAAATGCATCAACAGCATCCAAATTTTCTTTTATTTCACCAGTGACATGACTAACTATATGCTGAACATGTGAAAATTTTTTAATGTCATAAAATTCTTCTACTTTCACGGAATTAACTTTACTTATTTTTCCTATATCATTACGGGCTAAATCTACTAACATCAAATGTTCTGCTAACTCTTTTTCATCATTTAATAAAGATTTTTCAAGCTTTTTATCTTCAATTTCATCTTTTCCACGAGGTCTAGTACCTGCTATAGGATATGTTTCTACTTTACCATTTTCTAATCGCATTAACATTTCCGGGCTTGATCCAATTATTTCTCTTTCTCCAAGTTTAATATGGTACATATATGGTGATGGATTGATTTTTCTTAAATGTTCATATAATGGTAATTTACTTCCTTTAATTACTAAATTTTCAGCATTTGATATGACTACTTGAAAGATTTCCCCATCATTGATTAGATTTTTTGTTTCAAAGATTTTTTCTTCATATTCTTTTTGACTTAAATCTTCTTCAAGAACTTTGTATTCTAATATTCCATTGCTATGTTCTTGATTATAAATTTTGTATATTAAATCTCTTCGATCTTCATTTAATGTTGTGTATTCACACTTGTTGTTGATATTGTCGTATATTATACAATCTAGGAATAATCCGAATTCAAAATCTGGATAAATACTTTTATGTGTTGGTACTTTTTCAAAATATTTTATTGATTCATAGGAAATATATCCTAGTAAACCGCCTCTAAAACCTTCTTCTTTGAAATCATTTTTAATCAATTCTTTAATATCTAATAATGGATTTTTTGATTTGTATTCTATGGTTTTTGTGTCTGTTGTAATGGTAACTATGTTGTTATGTGCCATTATTTTTGCTATGGGATTGAATCCTATAATGGAATATCTTGCTAATCCATTGTCTGATTCCATTGATTCTAAGAGGAATGTGTCTTTATAGTTGTAATATAAATTTTTAAACAGTTTGAATGGATTTTCTATTTTTATATCCATCGTCTGTGGTTTTTTGATTTTATTTTTTATTTCGCCAAAAATATTCACTTTTATTCATTTTTTATTCACCATTTGGTTTCTATATAATAATTACATCAATGTACTATATAAAGGTATAGTGTATAAAAATATACATTTAGTATATATATCAAAACAACATAATATATAAATATACAATAAATAGGGAAAAAATAACATGTGGAAAACAACAATAGAAAAATTCAACAAATACCCATCACAACAAAAAGTAATCAGAAAACTCCTAAAATTAGGATTAAAAGTAGGCGAAGACAAAAAAATATATTGTAACGATGTAGAAATTAACATATCTTCATTAGCAAAATCAATAGACACTGATCGAAGGGTAGTAGTATCTACAATAGAGAATATTCTACAGGATAACTATCTAAGAAAAATATTTACAAATATACAGTCAGCAGGACCCGTATTATCCAACATATCTGAAGAATTAGGACTGGGTGTAATAGAAATAGAAGGGGATGGACAACAAGTTGGAATACTGAATAAAGTTACAGAACTGCTAGCAAACGAAGAAATAAGTATAAGACAAGCATATGCTAGTGATCCGGAATTATCAAATATACCACATGTTACTATAATTACTGATAAACAGGTAGATGGAACCATAATCCCTTTATTACTTAAAATAGATGGAGTATCAAAAGTATCAATGTATTAAAGAGAAAAATCTTTCATCTCCTCTTATTTTCTTAAACTTATAATTACTAACTTAATACTAATTTTATAATAAATGATAATTTACTTATCATTTAAATAATAATAACAATATAACATTAAATAGACTAAATTAATAAAACAAAAGATATAATCAAAAAAGTTAATTTATTACTTTAAGGAGGAAATTGGTATGTGTATAGCAGCACCAGCAAAAATTTTAGAAATAAACAATAATATAGCAACTTGTGACTTTGGGGGAGTAAAACAAGAAGCTAAATTAGATTTAGTAGAAGCAGATATCGGAAATTATGTATTAATTCACTCAGGTTATGCAATAGAAGTATTAACTGAAGAAGCAGCTAAAGAAACTATTGACACGTGGAATGATTTACTTCAAGAATTAGATGAAGAATAATTAAATCATCTAACTTTTTTTATTATTTAGACTTTTTTCACTTTTAAATAACTATTTTTTAAAACAAACTTATAAAATTATTTAAACTTAAAATAACACACTTTTTAATAATATAATCTATAATTGTGGTTTAATAATAAGTATTAAATAATAATTACAATATCAATTTAGAAAAAATTTTATAAAATCTAAAATATTATTTAAAATAATAATTTTTTGTAATAATAATATTTAAAATAAGTGTTGTGAATGGGCACGCTGGGATTCGAACCCAGGACCTCACGGTTATCAGCCGTGCGCGCTAACCAAGCTGAGCCACGCGCCCTAATAAAAATAATTTATGTTACTTTACAAGCAACTATTACTATATTGTATTGTCTTAATATATATACTTTATGTTTTTCATATTTCAAAAATAAAAAAATATTGAAAAATAAGAAATCTATTTATTCTTCTTTATTAACCATTTCATTAATGGTATCTGCCATCATATGATCAATAACAGTAACTTCTGCTTTATCAACATCATCAAGTTTTTCTGCTTCTAATTTAGCAGCCATAGCAATGTTAGCAACACTCATACAACCAGGGTTAGTAGGTTTGATAGTGATTTTTGCTGTTTTTTCTTCTAATTCAATGTTTTGTACAAGACCCATATCAGTTATAGGAACACCCATATGAGGATCTGCAATACGTGATAATTTATCAAAAATTTGTTCTTTAATTTCTGCTTCTGCCATATTTATTCTCTCCATTATGTTATACTATAATATTATATTTTCATTTAAATATACTTTATGTAAGTAAATTATTTAATCTGATGTCTTACTTTAACACCAATACCTTTATCTGCATTAACCAATTCTTCACCATTCATCATAGATTTACCAACACCAATAACAGTATCATCCTTTATAATTACAACTTCATCATTAGGAATTATATTAGAATCAGCATCTTCAATACCTGGCGTAAACAAAGTATTGGACTGTAAATCAAAGTTGATAAAAACTCTATTAATTTTTTCATCCTTAAGAATTTCACCAGCAGGCAAATTTAAAGTATAAAGACCAGTCTCAAAATGCAATGTAGCAAATTGCTCCTTATTAGATATAATACGAGTATTAAATCTACCCCTAGTTTGAGTATCATCCGGAATAAGTTTATCAGCTTTCTTAGTATTAAATTGGTACCTTGCAATAGATCTTAAATCATGAATTTTATGTTTATTACTTCCTACCTTATCAGCCTTTTTAACTTCTTCTTCTAACCTATTCAATGAATCTTGTGAACGAGTATTATCATCTTCGCAAGTATAAACAACATTATCTAAAACTTCCTCACAAGCTTTTCGATATCCACCACTTACATGTGCAATTACTTTACGATCTTCAACATATTCTTTCAAACATTTACCAGCCATTTTAATTTCTTCATCTGACCAGTCACCAGTAGTTGAAGCATCATATGACTGTATCGGATAAGTTTTTTCCATTTCTCTAGGACAAATACCAAATGGGGATGTTAAAATAACTTCCTGTAAACCTTTAGTATACTTCTTAAACAATAAATGAGATTTGGATTGAGAATATGGTTTCTTCATACTGCATGGTAAGACCACAACTGTATCAGTATAAGGTTCTAGTAAAGACATTCTTTCTTGCCATCGTTTTACTTCTGGCCTATTTAATGATAACTCAGATATACAAGGTATTTTACTATATTTCATATTAATCTTCCAAAAAAATAATAAATTTACAAAAAAAGGGATTGTGGGGATTTAGAAAAGTTTACCTAATTTAAGTAAAGCTTTAGGTGAAACTTTAATTAATAATTTTATTAATGTACGTGGACTAATCTCGTCAATATCCACTTTAACAAATTCATGTGCAATATCATTTAATTCATCATCACTAAGAGATAATAAATATTCCTTAGCCTTTTTATATTTATTATAATTCTTTCCAATATGTTCATCAGTTAATTTAACATACTCTTTTAGATTTTTTTTACTGTAATCCTTGTCAGTTATTGCTTGAGCAGCTACAATTCCTGCATAAACACCAGATTCTAATGCACTATTAATTCCACCACCAGTTAAAGGATTAACAAATCCTGCTGCGTCTCCTACAACTAAAATATTGTCTCCAATACGTTCTTTGATTAGTCCACCAACTGGATCTCCTCCAACATTAATCTCAACTGGTTGAGCATTTTGAGTTTCTGGACAGTTTTTAATAAATTCATCTAAGTGTTCAATAGCTGTTTTATCAGTATGAGTTTTTAAAACACCAATACCTACATTTGCAATATCTTCACCTTTAGGGAATATCCAAGTATATCCACCAGGTGCTACACTTCCAAAGTATAACTGGATAACTTCATTGTTTTCCATTTCTAAACCAGCCATTTCATATTGTACACAAGATTCCATATTATCAAATTTGGTATTACAGTCTAATCCTGCCCATCTTCCAATACGTGAACCTGGTCCGTCTGCTGCGATAACAATATGAGCATGTATTTTTATTTCTTCACCCATTCTATCTGCAGTTACAATAATTCCATCATCTACTCTTTCAAGGGATGTAGCACGAGTTTTTATCATAATTTTTGCACCAGCACGAGCTGCATCCATAGCCATATGTTTATCAAATACTTTTCTTTCAAGAACATAACCGGATTCTGGTAGATCTATTGTGTCTTCACTTAACCAAACACTAGTTTGATCTGGTGAAACTAATCGTACTCCATTAGATTTTCTGGCTATCCATCTTGGGTCTGGTTGGATGCCTAAATCTATTAATCCTTGTTTTGAAACTCCTTCTGCACATCTTTTTGGAGATCCAATTTCTGATTTTAAGTCAATTAGTATTACATCAGCACCATTTTTACTAGCTTCTCTTGCAGCTAATGAACCTGATGGTCCTGCACCTACTACTAAAATATCAGTTTTATATTCCATCATATCACCTAATTATTCTAATGATAAAGCTGCAACAGGACATGCTTTTACACATAATCCACATTTGGTACATTTTTCATCATCTACAACTATTTTAAGTTCTTGTACATCTATAGCATCAACAACACAAACTCCTGCACAAGCACCACAGTACATACAGTATTCTTGAATTATCATAAAATTACTCCTTATTCCTCTTCATTATTTTCTGCTTCTTCTGCTCTTCTAATATCTATAGCTTCATCTCTTGTAATGAATATATGTCCACAGTTTGAACATTTCAATTCACCATTATGGGCATATGCCATAAATTCTTTTTCAAAATCTCTATGTTGTGTTTTATCTCTAGAACCACATTCTGGGCATGGTTTTAACAGTTCTTCTATTTTCATGCTTCATCCCCCTTTTCTATTATGTCCAGAAGTTTAAACTGTGCTGCTTGTAAATGTTTACAAAAAAAACTTCCTGGATCTCTTTGATTTCTATATGAGTAATCAGCACAATCACAATTCCAATAACCATAAATCATTGAAACAACATAGAAATCATCTTTATTTTTTACTTTAAATATTATATGACTTGGTTCATAATGTTCTACAATTACTGCATCATTTTTGTATAACTTATAACCATCAATAATTCTATCTGCCATTCATATCAATAATTTAATTATTTTCTATTATATTATAATATATTAATATATGATTTTCTTTTTATATGATTTTAATGTTATTTTTCAATAAATGTTATGGGTAAAATTTTATCATAAGATAATTTTAAGCAATTATTTTCAAATTTTGTCACTATATGTACTGGTAAAATTTTTACATCGTTATGGTAAGCTTGTTCTAGTGATAAACTAAACTCTGGATCCGTTTCATAATTTGGAGTAAATGTTTCTGCAGAATTTTGTAATATTAAAATAATTATAGTGCTCAGTAAATTTTCTTTCCTAATTTTTATTAGTTCATCAACATGTTTTTTCCCTCTAGTGGTAGGTGCATCAGGAAATTTTGCTATTTTATTAATAACTAATGTACATCCTTTTACCTCTAAAAACATGTCTTTGTTTGAACAATTTTTTAAAAGAAAATCAAGTCTACTATTACCATAGGTATATTCAGGTTTATGTACATGGAAATCTTCTAATTCTTTTATTTTTTTATTTTCAATTAATTCTTGAACCAGTCTGTTATGAAAACTGCTATTTAATAATAGCCATTCTTCATTATATTTTACTCCTATAATGTCATATTTTGTTTTTCTGCCCGTTTTTTTGTATGTGGGAACAAATTTCACTAGTAATGGAGTATTCTCTATTAATAACTCTTTTAACCTTCCGGGGTCATGTAGATGGGCAAGTTCGATGTTATTAGTTTTGGATTTAAATTTAACTGTGAATCTGTTGGGTCTTGAAATAAAGTAACCAATACATAAATCTTCAATAATCATAGCATCATCTTATATTTAATCATTTTGATTTTTACATAAACTCTATTTTTATCTTAGAATTCATTAATTTGGATGTTTATAATTTAATTATATATTTAAAAATTTTTTTTTAGCTTTTCTTTAAAAAAATACTAAGAAAGTATTATATAATCTTACAAACAAAATATATTATATTATTATATTAATTTATGAATTAAATAAGTTAATTAAAAATAAATGATAAATGATTTTCAATTATTTTTAAGGTGAAACAACAATGGAATATGAAATGTATCAAGAAATAATGGACCAACCTATTTCACTAAGAAGAACTATTGAATCAGAAAAAGAACATTTAGAAGCAATTGCAAATGAATTCAGTGATTTAGATAAAATTTTCTTAATAGGTTGTGGAAGTTCAATATCTACTTGTTATACAATTAGGGATGCTATAAAATCAATCTCAGACCTAACTATTGATGTACAAACAGGATATGAATTTGTAGAACATCAATACTTAAACAAAGGAAGTAATATGGGAATAATAGTTACTTCACAATCTGGAGAAACATCAGATACATTAGCAGCTTTACGTAAAGCAAAAGAAAATGGACTTAAAACAGTATCAATAACAAACATGCCTGGAAGTTCAATGGCTAAAGAAGCCGATGAAAGTATAATTACATTGTGTGACGAAGAACATGCAATACTAGGAACTAAAACTTATATTACACAACTATTTTCATTATATGCAATATTCTTTAATATTGTAAAAAACGAAAGAGCAGAAAAAGTATTAAAACAATTATACGAAATTCCAGATTTGGTTGAATCATTACTTAAAACTACAGAAGAAGACAATAAAAAATTAGCAGAAGCAAATAAGGATGTTGATTTGTTCTACTGTATGGGTGGAGGAATTAACTTTGGTTTATCCTATAAATTAGCAATGACAATGTTCATGGAAGGTGCATTAAAACATGCATGTCCGGTCTATGCAGGAGAATTTAGGCATGGTCTAATTGAACGTGTTGAAAAAGGTGTAACTGTCGTATTCCTTAAATCTGGTGATGAATATGATAAAGTCACTTTAAGAGCAATAAACTTCTGTAAAGATTTGGGAGTTAATAACATAATATTTGATTTAAAAGATTATGCTGATATAGATTTATTATTAACTCCATTTGCTTTAATAGTTCCACTAGAATGGTTTATTTATCATTTATCAATATTTAATGGGGAAGATCCTGGAAGTACTAGACATATCGGAAAAGTAAGATACTAATTTACTTCCTATAATTTCAACTTTTTTTTTACTATACTTAAATATGCATATTGTTGCAATCTATTTCTATTTAAACTAGTTAATTAGTTTACTATAACAATATTAAAAATCTATTTAACTAATTAAGTTATTATCAATGTCTAAAACTAGCAATATTGTTATAATTTCAATTAATACTAAAATATAAAATTAATAATCTTCTTTTGGATGAGAAATAATATTATTTCATAAAAAAAATAAGTCAAACTAAACATAATTCATACCTTTTTTTACAGTAAATTTAAATTATATCATTTATAGAATTATATATAGATAGAATAGTGAAAAATAATATTCACTATAATTTGGAGAAGTGATTTTTTGAATTCAATCAAATCAAGTGAAGACTTAGAACAATTAAGTCCATTTATAATAATAGGAGCCGGTGGAGGAGGAGAAAAATTCTCTAACTTCACAGGAGTAGAAACAGCCGGATTTCTGGATGATTCCATAGAAAAACAAGGAAAAGAATTTTGTGGACACATAGTAGGATCAGACCTAAAAACATTAGTAAAAGAAAACAATTCAAAATCTGTAGCAATAATGCTTCCAATAGGTGCAGAAGGAGCAGCATTAAAATATGCAGTACAAGCAATAGACTTGGGACAAAATGTAGTAACATCCTTTAGATCATTACCCCTAGAAGAAAACCCAGCAATCCTCAAATTTGCAAAACAAAAAGGAGTCCAAGTAAAACAAATCAGTTCCAGACTAGATAATGTTGAAAAAGTAATGGGAATCGCACCAGAAAAAGTAACAGAAACATTACCAAAAATAATGTACATACACAAAAAGCCAGTAATATTTGTGGGAGGAACATCACAAGAATGTGGAAAAAGAACCACCACCCGTAAATTAGGTGAAATAGCAAAAGAAATGGGATTAAAAGCAATAATCTTTTCAACAGATGAAATGGGATTTGAAAAACCAACAGATATAAACTTCAGAGCAGGAAGTTTATCTGTAATGGATGTACCAGCAGCAGTAATGGGAACAATCAAATACATGGAAGAAAACGAAGATCCAGATATAATCTTTATTGAAGGACAATCAAGCCTAACAGAAACAGGAAATCCACATCCAAAAGGATTATCCGCATCCATATTATTTGGTGCAATGCCTGATGCAGTAGTTCTATGCCACAGACCAAATCATCCATTCAGAGAACCAGTAGGCATACAAACAGAATTAACAGCAATAGAAGCAGTAGAACCAACTAAAGTAATAGCATTATCTATAAACAGAAGAAACGATAATGAATTCTCATTAGAAGAAACAGAAAAAGAATTTAATTTACCAACAGTAGATATACACACAGATTCTAATGGTGGATTAAAAAGATTAATAAAAACAGTTCTAGAATATGTGGGGGACAACTAAAATGAAAAATACCTTTAAAGAATTTACAGTAAACGTAAAAAAATCAATAGACAGGGAATATGATGGGGAAAACAACATGGAACCAAATTATGATGACAGTCAAAAAGTATTGAACGACAATGTAATCTCATCAATAGAAGAATCATATGACGATGACTATGATGATTTCAGTATAATAGTGGATGGAGATGATGAAACATTAATCGAACCAGAAAAATCTAACATTGACATGATCAAATTAATAAAAGCAAAATCATTAAAAGAACTTTCTAATGAATTAGATAATGTAGAAAAAACGGGTGTTCCTGCAATAATTGATTTAAAATATATTCAAGAAAGAAGAGTATCTGAATTTAAGCAATTAGGTTCAACATTCAAAGCATTTAAATCAGCAACAAATGCAAACATAGTTCTTCTCGGAGCAACAAAAAATGTTATTGTTGTAACTCCTGCAGATATAAGATTATTAAAACAATAATCTCCTACTATTCACTTCTCTATAATTTTTTTTGAAAAAAAGAAAAAATGTAGAATTAAATTCTATTTTTATAAAAATTACAAACATTAACTTTAGTAACTTTATCAATCTCTTTTTGACAAAATCCCTCTTTAATAAGTTCATGTTTGGTTTCTGCAATTGATAAATGATTGGAAGGTGCAGAGCTAATATCACTATCAAGAACAAACTGGTCAAAACCATATTCACCTAACATCTTAACAGTATCCTCAGGTGACATTTTAAGCGGTTGAACAGTAATACCTAAAGTAAACTCCTTATCAACAGCCATATCCACAATACTAAAATCAATATGATCAAGTTGAACAAGTTTTGGATTAATATTCTCCTCTAATAATTTGATTGTTGTTTTTGTTACTTCTGCTTTATGAGTACGAGGAGTATGAACAATCACATTATAATTATTTTCATCAGCAAACTGCAATTGTTTAACAAAAACTTCTTGTTCTAATTTACTGGTAGTTTCTAAACCAATTTCACCAACAGCAACTACATGGTCATATTCCATATATTCAGGTAATTTTTCAAGCACAACAGCATAATCCTTCGGAATAGCTCTTGGATGAATACCTACACCACAATAATATTTGATATTTGCTTGTTCTACACGTTTAGCTTCATTAAAGACAATTCTGTTTAAATGTTCAATACTTACTATGGATTGACTCATTTCAAGAGGGTCATGTGCAAGGGATATGATTGCATCAATACCTGCCATGTTCATCTCTTTGAAGTTTTCAAAAGGTCTGCAATCAGCATGTAAATGTGCATCAATCATCAATAACACCCCACTTATTCTTCAATATCTTCAAAACATGAGTAACCTTCAACTAATTCACGTATAATAACAGGTAATCTGTTGATAGAAACTCTTTTTTGTTCAAATGTGTCACGATTTCTTATAGTGACCTTATTGTCTTCAACACTATCATAATCAACAGTTATAGCAAATGGTACTCCTATCTCATCAGCACGAGCATATCTTCTACCAATAGTACCACTAGTATCATAACTGGTTACAAAACCATTACTACGTAAAGTAATTTCAATATCTGTTGCAATGTCAGTTAATGGTTCCTTATTAACAAGAGGTAATACTACTGCTTTAATTGGAGCAATTTTAGCAGGTAACTTAAAGTATTCCCTAGTTTCACCTTCTTCACTAGTATCAGTAGTGAAAGAATGTAATAATGTTGAATAAATTATCCTGTCAATACCATAAGATGGTTCAATAACATGAGGAACAAATCTTTCTCCTTTAATCTGTTCTTCTCGGGTTTCAAATGTAACAAAAGAATCATCTATCTCATATTCATTATCACCAATAACAAATTTGTATACTCCATCATCTTCAAATGCTTTTTGGATTTCTTCAGGATTTGCATTTTCCAGTAATTCTTTTGCCTTAGGTGAATCACCCTTAAATGTAGGTCCGAATTTTTTCATATTAAATGATGGTTTTGTAACAGTAACAGTAACAGGTTCGTCATATTCTTTAAATACTGATAAATCTTCCTTACTATGAGCAATATGGGATTTTAAATCAAAATCTGTTCTATCAGCTATACCAATAATTTCCACCCAACCATACTGATCAGTTTTTACCTCAGCATCCCAACAATCAATAGCATAATGAGCCATCTCATCAGGTAAGTGTTGTCTGAAACGTATAGCTTCCTGAGGAATACCAATATCACTTAAGAAGTTACTTGCAAGAACTATTTGGTACACAAGCATTTGACTAGAAACAATACCCTCATTAATCGCATCTTTAACAGTAATAATGATAGGTTCTTCATCATTTAATTGTTCTTTTTGACTATATAACTTTAATTCAACATCTTCAATATTCTCATAATATTTATGGCTCTTATCTGAAGGATCAACAAATATTTCAGCTTCAGCTTGAGTGAACTCTCTTAACCGGATAACTCCCTGTCTTGGTGATAACTCATTACGATAAGATTTTCCCAGTTGAACAATACCAAAAGGTAATTTATCTTTATAGAAACGACTAATACGCTTAAATGCTATGAATATTCCCTGAGCAGTTTCAGGTCTCATAAATCCAACCTGTTTTCCACTAGCACCTATCTGTGTTTTAAACATCAGATTATAACTTTGTACATCACCAAGTTTTCCTTCACAGTCTGGACATACAATATTGTTTTCCTCAATTATCTTGGTGAGTTTTTCATCAGGTAATCCTTCAACATCTTTATCAATAACAGCTTCAATAATATGATCTGCACGATACACTTCATTACATTCAGTACATTGTGTCATTGGATCAGTAAAGTTATCCACGTGACCTGATGCTTTAAGTGTATTTCTTGGCATAACGGTAGGAGCTTCTATTTCATAGAATCCTTCTTGGAACACGTAATACTGTCTCCAGAGATTCATAATATTGTTTTTTAACAATCCTCCTAAAGGACCATAATCATAAAAACCTGCAACACCAGAATATATTTCAAATGATGGGTATAATATTCCTCTTTTTTTAGATATGCTCATTACTTTTTCATTACTCATTGTTCTCCTCCTTAATATCAAAATCTTGTTTAATCTTACTTACTTGTGGTCCTTTCTGTCCCATGTACTTGCTGTCCCTATCTTCATGACCATAAGGTTTTTCTGAAGGGGTAGTCATAGTTTCAAAAACTATCTGACACACTCTTTGACCAGGATATAAAGCTACAGGCATTTTACCAATATTTGAAATTTCAAGTGTAATTTTACCTTCAAAACCAGGGTCAATATAACCTGCAGTAACATGCATAGTAACACCTAACCTACCCATGGATGATCTGCCTTCTACTCTAGCAACAATATCTGCCGGAAGTTTCACGGTTTCATAAGTAGTTGCTAAAGTAAATTCACCAGGATGTATTATAAAAGGTTCACCTTCCTTAACTTTAAAAGTTTCCATATAAGTTTCTAGGTCAGTATTATCAAATGGGTCAATGAAGGGTTTTGTAATAATCTTAAATCCTTTGAATTCATCACCTAATCTTAAATCAACAGATGATGGTTGAATCTGTTTTTCATCCTTAATAGGATATATTTCAATTTTATTTTCATCTAAATATTTTTTTATATCAATATCACTAAGTATTGCCATGAATTATTCCTCTGTTTCTTTAATTCTATTGTTTATACGATTTAATGTACCTCGTAATGTCTTTGCTTCACGACCTGCAATAAATGCACGTCCAATAATACGTTTAGTAATAATTTCAACATTTCTTCTTTTATGATCAGGATATTCTAATTGAGAAATAATTTCATTACATAATTCCATAATAACCTGTTTATCCTCAAAGTCA
>ODAI010557790.1_pt1 | contig 13452 bp, 11 predicted proteins | sample 1539321 | NCBI WGS metagenome assembly ODAI01 (sample SAMN02144231, study PRJEB22623) | gut metagenome | biome: sheep rumen | host: Ovis aries | place: New Zealand
TATTTCAAAAGCGACTGCGCCCGCTATGCCGTATCTCGGTAAAGGCACAGAATGAATAAAATTGCTGCTCTCGCAGACCTCAAAAGACATGCGCGAACCCTTGGTTCCGATGCTTTTCCCCATACTTGGCGCACATATCGGCGACGCAAAATTTCAGTATCCCGACCTCACTTGGAAGGAAACGTGCGGCATGATGGCCAATCTGGTTGGCGATTCGGGCTGTAATCGTGACCGAGTCAAGTTCTGTGCAACCCATAAAAGCTCCTTTCGCCTATTCTGAAACACCACTCTTTGCCGAATTCAACTTTGCATAGTGGTGTGTCGTAGAAAGCATAGTCACCTATATTACCGACAGTCTCCGGCCTATGGAACGGAACTTATTTCGTGACAGACAGCAACAGACATAACAGCATTATCTTTATCCATACTGGATATTCATTTAAGTAAGTATGTTGTTAATGATTCTCCATAAAACAAAATAGAGAATCTGATATGGTTGGATTATACAGTTTTTTTACAATAACTTTTACACCCTATATCATATAACACATGATGCATTATATAATATGTGTTTTTTATTTTTAGCAGTTTTATTCCTTCAACTGATTATCTATCTCTTTCTTTGGTGACAAACCCAATTCCTTCATGTTTTCAAAACGCTGGACTATATTTCCACGGCCTTCGCTTAAGCGTTTTAATCCTGTTGAATAATCGTTCTGAAGTGTCTCCAGGCTACGTCCAATCTTAGAATAAGTTTCTGTAAACAAAGCAAAATGATAATAAAGATCATTTGCTGAATTGATGATTTTCTCCACATTCTTTGCCTGGCGTGCCGACTGCCAAATATTGTTGACTATTTCAAGTGTCATTATTAATGTATTAGGACATACCATAATAACTTTTTTACTCCAAGCGTAGTTATTGATGGTATCATCATATTGCACTGCGGCAACATAAGATGCCTCTGACGGCATGAACATTATGACATATTCAGGAGAACCCTTTACATCTCTCTGATAATTTTGTTTTGACAATTCATTAATATGCCTGCGAACTGACTCAATATGATTTTTCAGGGCACGTTCGCTCTCTATCTTATTGTCTGCATTAATATAATCTATAAAGTCCTTTAATGACACTTTGGAATCAATAATAAGATGCTTCCCTTCAGGAAATTTTATTATCACATCCGGACGTACATTATTGCCGTCTATGCTTTTAAAATTTTTCTGCATTTCATATTCCTCACCTTCACGCAGTCCAGAACGCTCGAGAATGTTTGACAAAATCATTTCTCCCCAATCGCCTTGTACCTTATTTTCGTTTTTGAGGGCTTTCGCAAGATTTTCAGCTTCCCTGCCTATAGAAATAGTCTGCTTTTCCAATTTTTCTATAGCATTGATAAAAACGGTGTGGTGCGCCACACTCTTCTCATTTACATCATTAATGGCTTTGTCTAATCTGTAAATATTATCACGGAGCGGCTTTAACAGAAGTTCCAAATAATCATTATTTTCTTTTTCCAGTTTTTCTTTTTGGTTATTTAGTATCTGGTTGGCTAATACGTTAAACTTAGCCTCCATGGTATCTATACTTTTTTGTGAATAGCCTTTTATCTCTTTTATATGATGGTTTGCCTCATAACGGGTAAATAAACAACCTAAAACAAATCCTATAATTAAAGCTGTACTAAAAACTAAAAGTAATTCCATAATATATCTACTTCAGATATTCAGTTATATTTTTTGGAACATAAAACAAATCTGTCTTATCTACATAAATAACAACTGAAGGCAAATCAACTATTGTGTTTTTACCATCTTTTATGTATAGTACATTTGTATGTGCCTTAATAGAAAACGATTTACCATTTTCAGAATTTTCAACATTCAAGACAGGAAATTTTTTATTTGTTTTGTCAATAGTTACTTTATAACCATTAAAAACTTTATCTGAATGGGCATATATATTGTCAGAAAATTCATCAAGTTTATTATACATTCCGCATAAGGCACATAAATATTGATTAATCTCAACATTGGTATTCATACCTATGGGCAACTGTTCTGCTCCGTTTGGATTATAGCATCCTAAGAAAACATCTTCTCCAGAATGTCCTGAAGTGCTAAAACCTAAATTGCAATGATCAACCATAATACTTGCTATACACCTGCTGAAAGAAGAGGTATATAATGCACCATCTATCTTATTGTTTCTTTCCTTTTCCGGATATATACTGTTTTTATATCCTTTACATCTGTACAGTTTTTCTAATTCTTGTTCTGACAAATCTATATTGGCATACTTCTTAAAAATGCGTTTTGCATCACTGCCAGGACGACTATTCAACTTTTTAAGCATACCTTCAGCTGAAAGTTTATAATCAGCTATAGGACCAAACATTTTTCTCATTGGTATTGAGGAATAACCTTTTAGCCCATATTTTCCTATTGTTATACCACTATTACCATGATCGGATAAAATAACAACAGCCGTGTTTTTATCTTTTTTAGCAAAATCAAGAGCAACCTTTACAGCTTTGTCAAATGCCAATGTCTCTGAAACAATACCGGCAGGATCGTTATTATGGGCTGCAAAATCTATCTGACTGCCTTCCACCATTACAAAGAATCCTTTCTTATTTTGGCTCAATTTATCTAATGCCAATTTAGTCATCTCAGCTAAGGAGGGCTGTTTGCTTTTATCGCAGTCTATTTCATAGTCAAATATTTTACTTCTAAATAAAGCCCACATTTTATTATTGGTACATGAACGCATAGCCTGTATATCATCTCTTATTACAGAATAATTTCTTTTTTCAAGATAATTTTCCAACTCTGGCGTCAGATACTTATTACCACTGGCTATTACAACATCTACATTATTATTGACTATTTGTGAAGCCAGTATGGCTGTTTCATTTCTATTATAATAATGAGAAAAACAATCAGATGGAGTAGCATGATTAAAATTAACAGTAACTACTAAACCTGTTGATTTTCCTTTTACCTGCTTACATGCCTCCATTATAGTGGCAGCAGGACCATTTGTTTTAGTAACATCAACCTTCTCAAAATTGTCCTTTCCGAAATCAGGAGAATAGGTTGAAATATATCCTGCAGGAGCAGAATGTCCGGTCATATATGTTCCTCCTGTGGGCGCAGAGTCTCCTATAGGAGCATTGATACAATTTGTCCTTACCGTTCCACACAATATTTCATCCAGTGCTAACTTTTCCTGGTCAGGATTATTGTACCAATTCACATATCTTGTAACAGACAAAGCTGGTAAAGAAGTTCCGTCGGCTATCATGAAGATAACATTTTTTACAGGTTTAACCTTAGACATTTCTACAGCACTTACTTTAAAAGTCATTAAAGCAAGTAATAATATTATAGGCTTTTTCATTAACAGATTATTTTATTATTCACAAAATTACAAAAAATGTAATTTTTCCTATAATATAGTGTATAAGTTTTCTTTTTAAAAATAAAAAAATGATGTGTTATTTGATAAGATGTTTATAGTGTTGAAAACTGTATTTTTAGTTTATTATAAACTGTAAATAGTGAACTATTTATTAACAATTCAATTTATTACTTTTTAATAAATTAAGTTTGTTATCAACAACTTAAAATTATAAAGCAATTAATGATAAAAAAATGCTGTTATTATGTTGAAATAATACTCAAAAATTATTTATAACTGACCCTGTATTGTTAATTGTAATTCATATGAAAATAATACATAGTTTTACACATGTTTTATAACAAGTATTATTATATTTATGAACAAGTTTTACACATACTTTTATTATCTTTGTAAAAACAAAAATATATGAAAAAACTGACGGTAGAGGAAATGAATCGTATGAGTATTGACGAATTTCGTCAATCCAGAAAAATACCTCTTGTTATAGTGCTTGATGATATAAGAAGTTTATATAATGTAGGAAGCATCTTTAGGACATCAGATGCTTTTCGTGTTGAAAAATTAGTATTATGTGGCATAACAGCTTGTCCGCCTTCGGTTGAGATACATAAAACAGCGCTTGGTGCGGAGGATTCTGTACAATGGATATATTATAAGAATATATTTGATGCAATAAAAGATTTACGAAATGAAAAATATAAAATAATAGCCATAGAGCAGGTAGAGAAAAGCACCAAACTAAATAAATGGAACATAAAAGAAGAAAAATATGCGCTCATCCTGGGCAATGAGGTAAAAGGTGTCAAACAGGAAATTGTTGATATATGTGATGAATGTTTAGAAATACCTCAATATGGAACAAAACATTCATTAAACGTTTCATGTGCTGCTTCTATAGTAATATGGGATTATTTCAAACAATATACAGAAAAGGTAAATATCAAAAATAATATGGTTTAGAGTTATTAAAATAGTAATTTTTACCCATTTATAATTAAAAATGTGCGATTTTCACTTTAATTTTTTGGTATGTAAAAGATAATTAATAACTTTGCATGTTGTAACAGAATATTTAGAATATTAATCTTTTTAAAAATAACATTATTATGACAACTGCAGAAATTGAAGCAAAAGTAAAAGAAATCATCGTTGATAAACTCGGTGTTGATGAAAGTGAAGTAAAGAGTGAAGCAAGTTTCGCTAATGACCTCGGTGCTGATTCTTTGGATACAGTAGAGTTGATTATGGAATTTGAGAAGGTATTCTCTATTTCTATTCCTGATGATCAAGCTGAGAAAATAGCAACTGTTGGAGATGCTATTGCTTACATCACTACAAACGTAGCAGAATAATAATAAATCTATCTTTATTAGTTAATGAAATTAAAGAGAGTAGTTGTAACAGGTATAGGTGCCATTTCTCCTTTAGGTAATAATGCTCCTGAGACATGGGAGAATATAAAAAAAGGAGTAAGTGGTGCAGCGCCTATTACAAGGTTTGATACTTCCCTTTTTAAAACTAAGTTCGCTTGTGAGGTTAAGAACTTCAATGTGACAGATTACATTGATCGTAAAAGCGCCAACAAGATGGATATCTATACGCAGTTTGCTATGGTTTCTGCCATGGAAGCTGTAAAAGATTCTGCAATGGACTTAGAAACTGTTGACAAAAACCGTATAGGTGTAGTCTATGGTGTAGGAATAGGCGGTATCAATACTTTTGAAACAGAAGTGTCCAATTATGCGTTACATGCTGCTGAGGGTCCTAAATACAATCCTTTCTTCATCCCTAAGATGATTGCAGATATAGCAGCAGGACACATTTCTATTCATTATGGTTTTCACGGACCTAACTTTGCCACTACTTCAGCATGTGCTTCTTCAACGCATGCGTTAGCTGTAGCGCTGGATCTTATCCGCTTAGGTAAGGCAGACGCTATAGTGGCAGGAGGTTCTGAAGCTGCTATATGGCCGACAGGTGTGGGTGGATTTAATGCTATGCATGCGCTTTCTACTCGTAACGATGATCCTGAACACGCATCGCGTCCGTTTAGCGCAAGTCGTGACGGTTTCATTATGGGAGAAGGTTCTGCTTCCTTGATTTTTGAGGAATTGGAGCATGCTAAAGCTCGCGGTGCCAAAATATATGGCGAAGTTGCGGGTTCAGGTATGTCAGCAGATGCGTACCATATAACAGCTTCCCATCCGGAAGGTTTAGGTGCTGCCCTTGTAATGAAGGCTGCATTGGCAGATGCAGAGATGAAGCCGGAAGATATTGATTATATCAATGTTCACGGTACATCTACCCACGTAGGTGATATCTCTGAGGCTAAAGCCATACAACAAGTATTTGGTGAGCATGCTTACAAACTCAACATCAGTTCCACAAAGTCTATGACAGGTCATATGCTGGGTGCTGCTGGTGCAATTGAAGCGATGATAAGCCTTTTGTCTGTAAAAGAAGACATTGTTCCTCCTACGATTAATCATGAAGAAGGTGACAATGATCCTGAAATTGATTACAATTTGAATTTTACATTCAACAAGGCTGAAAAGCGTACAGTAAGAGCTGCTTTAAGCAATACATTTGGCTTTGGCGGTCATAATGCATGCATCATCATGAAAAAATACTCTGAATAAGATTTTATTAATGAAATCTTTCTGGTATATGATAAAGTTCTTCTTTCACAGGAAAGAAGAACTTTATTTGTCTTTAAAACAAATACTTGGTTTTTATCCGCATCACATTTATTATTACAAATTAGCGCTTATTCACAGAAGTTTAGGCGAGCGTGATAACAAGGGTAAGCAAGTTAATAATGAAAGATTGGAATATCTTGGCGATGCTATTCTCGAAGCGGTGGTAAGCGATATATTATATAAGAAATATAAAAACGCTTACGAAGGTTTCCTGACAACGACACGCAGTAAGATAGTACAGCGAAGTACACTTAACGAGCTTTCCTTAAAGTTGGGATTAAACAAGCTGATACAGTTTACTCATTATACAGAGTCACATCATTCTTGCATAGGCGGCAATGCGTTTGAGGCCCTTATCGGTGCTATTTATTTAGATCAGGGATACAAACGTGCGTTATGGTTTATACAGCGATTGATAAAAAAGGGCTATATAAAACTGGATGTTACTGCAAAAAAAGAACAAAACTTCAAAAGTGCTTTATTGGAGTGGGGGCAGAAGTACAAGATGGATGTGCGTTTTGAGACAAAGGAAGTCCAGGAAAACAATTTGTCTTCTGAGCCTACATTTTATACTCAGACCATTGTAGAGGGAAAAATTATAGGCAAAGGTAAAGGTTATTCAAAGAAGGAAAGCCATCAGCGGGCAGCTAATAAATCGATGGAGCTATTACGCCATGCACCAGAGTTAAGAAAGGCGTTAGAACGACGCAAACTGATGCGATTGGTGGCTGTAGATATGTTACACTTTTTACCGCAATACGAGCAGTTGTCCCAGGAAATGGATGACTAAGTCTGCAAGATTTGGCATGAGTCTATGCCAAGATACCGTTATTATTGAATTGTACCGAGGTTATTAAAATACAGCCTGGTCGCGGCTATATCCTTTTGCATGGCGTTGGCCAGCTCTTCCAATGAGCGGAAATGCTTTTCTGTACGAAGATATTTCATAAATGATACTTCTATCTGCTCATCGTAAATATCTGTGTTAAAGTCTAAGAGGTGAACCTCTAAAAACATCTGCCCAGCTGAGTCTACGGTTGGCCGTTTACCCCAATTAGCGACACCGGTGAAACTCTTTCCACTGACACTTGCCCTGACAGCATAAACACCTTCTCTGGGCAATATTTTGTCACTTATTATGCGGATGTTTGCAGTGGGAAAACCTAATTTCCGCCCCAGTTGCCTTCCTGCAACGATTTTTCCAGACAAGGTGTAGGGATGACCTGTAAGACAATTTGCCTGCTCTATCTGCCCAGTTTGGATTAAAGAGCGAATGGCAGACGAACTGATGTTCTGATAAGTACCTGAATCAAATTTTGAAGCTTGCAGTACAGTTATTCCCAACAGGCTGCCACATTCTTTATAGTTTTCAAAAGTCATAGCCGGGTCGCTGCCGAAATGATGGTCATAACCTATAAACAAGATTTTCACGTTGAGTAAATCTTTCAGATAGACATTCATGAAGTTCGTGGCAGTCATGTTTGCCATCTCATGGGTAAAATCCAATAGATAGCAATAGTCTATACCACACCCGGCAATCAGATGAAGTCTTTCCTCAAAACTGGTAATCAGCGCAGGTTGTGAATCTGGGCAAAGTATTTGTTTTGGGTGATTTTTAAATGTGATGACCATAGAGTGGAGATGGTGTTTCCTGGCTGTTTCTGTCACCTGTTGCAAGAGATACTGGTGTCCTTTGTGGACACCGTCAAAAAAGCCTATTGTGGCTACAACAGGAAAAGATTGATTTGAAAGAACGCCGGTTAAAATGTCCATTTCAGGTTACTCAAGTTTTTTTTTGCCGACAAGTTTGTTTATCCATTCGTCACCAAGTGCCTGCAATGTATGAAATCCTACACGTTCAGCTGTGGTGGTATTGTCTGCACGGTCGTCAACAAATAGGGATTCTTCAGGCAGTATATCGGCAACCTTGATGACTTCCTCAAAGATGTCCGCATTTGGTTTTTCCTTGTGCATTTCATAGGAGAGGAAGATTTTCTTAAAGTGACTTAAAAAAGATGTGCCTTCGTAATTCCACAGATGTTTTACGCTATATTCCCAATGAGACACGTTGACATTGCTTAGGAGGTAAAGTGAATAGTGGGGATATAGTTTTTTCAATGCTTCAAAACGTTGTGGCGGGATACTCAACAGCAAGCTGTTCCATGCATCAAGCAGTTGTTTATCGCTGGGCGGATTACTTGTATTTTCAAACTGGCGCAATCCATTTAAGAACTCACGTTCTGTAATGGTACCCATGTTAAATTGCTGGAAGATGCCTGTGCAGATGACATCATCTTTGAGAAGATGACGTTTGAGACCGATACCTTCAAATGTTTTCATGCAATGTTCGAAATCCAAATCACAGAGGACTCCGCCAAAATCAAAAACAATATTTTTAATCATGATGTTGCTTTATATATTTTGTACTGTATCTGACGATTTCACCTATCCAGAGAACAAGTGACGAAACTGCCAGAAGAGTAACCCATTCATATACATTAAGGGGGACGGTGCGGAAGACTTTCCCTCCGAATTGCACTATCAGGAATTGTCCTGTAAATACAATCGCCATCACACCGAGAAGTGGTTTGCAGGTGGATAGTTTATGGAATGCTGAGCGGCCTGTTCCAAGGGCGCGCACGTTGAGCAGATTCCATATCTGCAAGAAGACGAAGAAGGTAAAGAATAAAGTCAGTTCTTTGATTGTGCCATCGCCCCAGCGGTCGAAGTAAAACAGCAGTTGCAGGATGACAGCGCAGAAGGCCACCGTGCAGAAGAGGATAAAACCTTCCATCTTCTTGGTGATGATAAAGTCAGTTTCTTTTCTCGGCTTCTCTTGCATCACGTTAGCTGAAGGTGGTAGTGTGGATAGTGCAAGCGACGCCAGCGTATCCATGATTAAATTAATCCAGAGTATCTGTGTAACTGTCAACGGCAACTCTGTTCCGATAAAAGCGCCTATTATTGTTGTAAACAGAGCTGTAGCGCTGATAGTCAGCTGAAAGGCAATAAAACGCTGGATGTTTTTATACAGCGATCTTCCCCACATCACGGATGTGCCGATAGTATAGAAGGAGTCATCCATCAGCGTGATGTCTCCGGCTTCTTTGGCTATGACCGAGCCCGACCCCATCGCCAAGCCCACTTGCGCCTGGTTTAGTGCAGGAGCGTCATTAATGCCGTCACCGGTTACAGCAACCACCTCGCCTTGTTCCTGAAGCAGCGTCACGAGATACTGCTTGTCCATCGGCCGTGCGCGACTGATAACCTTTATTTCCGGCAAGCGCTTCAGGGCTTCTTCTCTGGAGAGTTGTCCGAACTCCTGTCCTGTGATGGCACTTCTCTCCAAACTGTCTTCTGGTGTCCAGAGTCCTATTCTTCGGGCTATCTCAATCGCAGTCTTTTCGTTGTCGCCGGTAATAATCTTTATCTTAATATGCGCATCGCTGCATGCCCGGACAGCATAGGGTACATCTTCCCTTACAGGGTCCATGATGGCTGTGATACCTTGAAACGTGAAGTGCTTCTGTGCCAGAATATTTTCTATATCTGTCTCACGGCTGAAGGTATATGCAAAAGCGAGTGTCCGCATGGCAGCGTTCTGATATCTTTCCAGTTGGGCATTGGCGTCTGCCTGTTGCTCTGCTGTCATGTCACAGAGTTCCATAATGTACTCCGGCGCACCCTTGACAAAGAGTATATGGTTTCCGTTGTCGTCAACGAGTGTACCCATCATTTTCTTCTCTGTAGAGAATGGCATCTGTGAGATAATCTTGGCTTGTGCCCGCAGTTCCAGATAGTCTTTGCCCTGAGTGCCTATATAACGTAAAAGTGCCGACTCAGTGGGGTTTCCCGAAGAAGTGCCGTCAGCGTTGAGCAGGGCTGTGGAGTTGACGGCCATGTTGTTGATAAGTTTGTCATCGGTTTGTCCATAGACGTCTTCCACTTTCATGCTATTCTGGGTCAGCGTACCGGTTTTGTCAGTACATATTACTGTGATGGCTCCCATGGTTTCGCCGGCATGCATCTTTCTGACAAGGATATTGTTGGAAAGCATTCTTCTCATGTTCAGCGACAGACTCAGCGTTACTGCCATAGGCAGTCCTTCAGGTACGGCCATCACAATCAGGGTGACGGCTATCATAAAGTAATTCAGACATATTCCGCCTATCTTTATCCAGTCCACAGGCTGTCCGGGCGGAAGCAGGGAGAAATAATTGTAGATGCCGTGCACGGCACAGATGATAAAGATAAGGACGGCAATGGCGCACGACACTTTGGAGATGACTTTTGCCAGCCGGTTCAGCTGGTTGTTCAGCGGTGTCGGCACCTCTGTATTCTTTGTCGTTTCTTTGGAGACATGTCCTATCTCCGTATTGTCGCCTACGGCAGTCACCTTCATTATAGCGTGACCTTCAAGTATCTTTGACGAGCGGTACACCATGTGTGCGGGATAAGTGGACTCCGCAATCGTTTCGGGTGTTTCTGCCAGAATGTATTTGTTGGCGCTGGGTTCGCCTGTAAGGCTGCTTTCGTTTACCAGCAGTTGTACGGCTTCCAGCAGTTCTCCGTCGGCAGGCACTTCCTCACCCTGCTGCATGACCACAATATCACCGGCAACAATTTGGCTTCTGGGTATTTGCACTATTTCGTTGTTGCGGACAACCGTGCACATTTCTTCTTGTCCCAAAGCATTCAGTATGTCAAATTTGCGTGATGCGTCCAGTTCAAAATAAAAACCTATGCTTGTGGCGAGCAGTATGGCTATAATAATGCCGATAGTCTCGATATACTCATTTTCGATTATGCCGATGGCGAGAGACATACACGCAGCCACGATAAGTATGCGTATGATCGGGTCCTTGAAACTTTCCAGATAGAGTTTTATCCAAGACGGGCGTTCAGGCGGTGTGAGCATATTGTCACCATGTTGACGCCGGCTGTTCAGGACTTCTTCGTCTGACAGACCGAGATGCTTAAAATCCAAATGAGGAGCCATAGATATATTTTAATGCAAAGTTACAATAAAAATACAGGACAAGCCGTAAAATCAAAAGTGTTATCTGTGCAAGTCTTTATATGCATGTTTGATGACCTCTGGTGTGATGTCGTAGGTCCGGTTCACGGGCCTTCCTACATCCGTCAGCGCATGCTCCAGCAGCCAGTCGTATGCTTCTTTGAGATAGAGTATCCTGGCAGGTGCACCGTGGTTGAAGCCCTGCAGTTTGGTGAAGATGTGACGGTCTGTGTCGCCACAGGCCTCTATACCGTCAAGTACCCTTTGTGAAGCGCTGATAGGTACTGCCTTGTCTGCTGTACCGTGAAAAATCCATAGGGGCACTTTGCTTAACCCGGTGAAATCCTTCAGCGTCGTGCCGCCGCACAGTTCCATGGCGGCGGCAATTTTATCCGGGTATGTCCCTATGAAGTCCAGTGTGCCGTAGCCGCCCAGACTGATACCGATAGTATAGACACGGTTGGTGTCAACAGCGTAGTTGTCCTCTACCCATTGCAGGCAGTTCATGATTTTTTCAGGTTTCCAGGCACCGCCGTTATTTTGCGGCGCAATAACCAAGGCCGGTATCTCCCTGCCTTTACTGATAGCATGTATGGTGCCGTATCTGCGCACGGTGTTAAGATTGTTTCCGCAGAGACTTCTGCCATGCAGGAATATGATTACCGGTGTCTTCTGCCCTGCTTGATAGTCTTTGGGAGTATATAACCAAAAATTATAACCGTTCTTGACTTTTCCTTTGACGGCTGTGAGGCTGTATGGCTGGGCATAAAATTTTACTATCGCTGCCAGCAGGAAAAAAACAAAGGCAAGATGTTTCATAAGTTATTCTTTTTGATAAGTCTGAACATATATCTGATGGTTGCCATGCACAGGGCGAGCATCACGGCAAGCTCAATACATATTATATATATAGGGTAAGCCGATACCGCCGCCTCGGCAGTAAGAAGATCGGTGACCGCCCACGGGTATTTTCCAAACTCTGCAATAAACCAACCGCATAAAGTGCAACACAGGGCAAGCAGATAGGTATAGCTGTTTATCCTCAGCAGGTACTCACGCCATGGAGCCTTTTCCTGGACAAGGGCATATATCAACCCTGCCAAAAGCACTATGAGCAAAAGTCCTGCACCTATCATGATGCGGAAAGCCCAGTAATAGGCCTGAGTCTGCGGTTTCAGCCGGGCAGAACTGTTGAGACGGCTGTATCCTAAATACTGGCTCTCATAGCGGAACAACTGCTGTGTATAGTCGTCTTTTATGTCTTGCCGTATCTGCAAGGCATGGTTTGCCAAACCGTGTTTCTCTGTCAGCGATTTCGCCACACCGCCTTCAGGCAGACGGTAACCGCCGTCCACGACATCATCCATGCCAGGGAAAAAACCAAAATTGCTGTGCGTGGCAAGACGTGAGAGCATCTTAGGCACTTTGACGGGCCCTATGATGCTAAATGCCATTTCCTTGCCTCCTTTGTCAACCTGTTGTATAGCAGCCATTTTCATAGGCTGCTGCTTTGAGACAGTATAGCCGGTGCTGTCGCCGATACACATTGTCAGCGCCATTGCCAGAATAGCCAGAGCGGAACCTGCGATTATACCCGTCCGTGCTTTTTCCTGTGTATGCTGCAGCAAATGCCGGCAGCTTAACGAAACGAGAAATACTGCTCCGATAACCCAGCAAGAGGCAACCATGTGAAAAAATTTAAGTGCAGCTAACGGCGAAAACACTATCCATGACAGATGCGTAAAACCCAGTGTAAGATCCGGAGCATTGACAAAGGTTCCCAACGGACATTCCATCCAGGCGCTGACAGCTATGGGCCACCATAGTGTCAGATTGAAACTTAATCCCAACAGCCACGTCATGGTAACGTTCCGTTTGGTTATTGTCTCTGGCTTTTTGCGGACCAATACCGACAATAGCAACGTGATACCTATAATTACCGCCTCAACGCCGACCGACCATGCGGAAGATATAAAAGGTACGGTTCTCCACAGGTTAGTCCAGTTGAGACCCATGACAATGCCAAAGGGAATACCACTCATGGCGGTGGCACGGATAAAAACGTTTGTCCATCTCTCCCAATAGAGAGCGTATTCTTGCCATGAGTTGTCTCTGACAACATAAAAAGTTGTCTTCATTATGGCTGCCATCAATAACAGTCCTGACGATAGAGCGAAAAACATCCAAAACAGCGCGGCTATCCCCGCTGTGAGAATTTCAGTCAGTGTGAGGTTCATATCCATTTGCGGAAGAATAATCTAAAATGCAAAATAACACATTTTTTTCTACATATCAAATTTAAAA
>ODAI014372526.1_pt1 | contig 13451 bp, 9 predicted proteins | sample 1539321 | NCBI WGS metagenome assembly ODAI01 (sample SAMN02144231, study PRJEB22623) | gut metagenome | biome: sheep rumen | host: Ovis aries | place: New Zealand
ACCTTTTACAGCACCCGGGTCAGATTCCAGAGTATCCCAGTACTGTTTCTGAGGAAGGGTAAACATGTGGTGTTCTGTTTCCCACATATTTGTTTCTTCGTTGAAGGCAAAGTATGGGAAGTCGATAATCCATGCAAAGTGGAACTCATCCTTTGGATTATAGAGGTTCAAATCTTTACCAAGCTGCTTACGTACTGCACCAAGAGCTGTACATGCAAGCTGCCAGTTTTCATCGCTTACGAACAAGAGCAAATCGTTCTTTTCTGCACCAAGTTTAGAGCAGATTTCTGCTTCTTTTCCGGCATAGAACTTAGAAATTCCGCCTTCAAACTTGCCTTCTGCATCAACCTTCATCCAGGCAAGACCCTTTGCCTTGTAGGTTTTTGCAACTGCTTCCAGAGCTTCGATGTTCTTGCGGCTGTATTTATCTGCAACATTTTTAACAACAAGGGCTTTAAGTCCTGAACGCTTGTGGCGCTGGATTTGACGGCTGGCATTGGCAGCACCGGCTTTAAATGCGTTAAAGTCTGCAAGGTCAGCCATAAAAGCAGCATCCTGCATTTTCATATCAAAGCGCAGGTCCGGCTTATCGCTTCCGTAGAAGTCAAAGGCATCTTCCCAGGCAATGCGGTCAAACTTTGCAGGAAGGTCGTAGTTCATTGTCTTTTTGAAGATGTACTGCATCATTCCTTCTGTTGTAGAAAGAACTTCTTCGCGGTTTGTAAAAGACATTTCCATATCAATCTGAGTGAACTCAGGCTGGCGGTCTCCACGGGCATCTTCATCACGGTAACAGCGGGCAATCTGGAAATATTTATCAAAGCCTGAAACCATCAGAAGCTGCTTGTAAAGCTGTGGGCTCTGTGGAAGTGAGTAGAATTTTCCAGGATGAACGCGGGAAGGAACAAGGTAGTCACGGGCTCCTTCCGGTGTAGATTTAATGAAGGTTGGAGTTTCAATTTCAAGAAATCCCTTTGAAGTCAGGTATTCGCGGGTTGCAAAAGTAACCTGAGAGCGGAGGATGATATTCTTCTGCATAGGGTCGCGGCGAAGGTCAAGATAGCGGTATTTAAGGCGCAAATCTTCGTTTGGAAGTACGATTGAACCGTCCTTCTGGCGAACTTCTTCAATACTGAAAGGCAATTCCTGAGAAGTTGTAAAGATTTCGATATCAGATGCTTCAACTTCAATTTCACCGGTTGCCATATCTTTATTGATATCTTTTTCTGCACGGGCAGCAACTATACCTTCAACGGCAATACAATATTCGCTTTTCAAAGATGAAGCGATTTCCTTTACTTTGTCGCTGGCTTTGTCACCAACCATAACCTGAGTAATTCCGTAGCGGTCGCGGAGACGGATAAATACAAGGCCTCCCAAATCGCGGGTACGGCTTACCCATCCGTTCAAAACAACTTTTTTACCAACATCTGCGGCACGAAGTTCGCCACAGGTAACTGTACGTTTTGTGTTTTTCATATAAAAAATTCCTTATTTATTTAAGCGCGGCATGGTTGCCGCATTTAGTTACAGTGTTAATTAAGAATTTATAAAGAATAAACTGAAGAAAATATTGACGTTAGCAACGAGCATCAGAATATTTCCTATAAAGTGCATAAAGCGGTACTTTCTGAGTCCGTAGAACACAAGTCCTATAATGTAGAAAACTGCACCCATAATCAGCATCTGGAAGCTTGCAGGAGAAAGCACGTTATACAAGATCCTGCACACAAAAATACCGGAGAAGCCGGCAATAATATAAAGGGCAAGATTCAGACGGCTAAGGCGTTCACCGGAAATCGCAAACATAATTGCACCAATCAGTGAAAGTCCCCATACAATTCCGAATAAAGTCCAGCCAATCTGACCTTCAATTTTGGTGATTGTATAAGCAGTGTAGCCCCAGCCGATAATTAAAAACGAACAGAAATGTGAAAGGCGGTTAAAAACATCCTTTGCAAGGCGGTTTGTGATTGAATGACGCAGACATGAAAAAACATACATTATAATCATTGTTGCACCAAACAAAGCGTACATTACTGTCGTTAAATTTACATATTTTACAGCATTGCGGATGGCCAGAGTTTCCAGGCAGGCAGTTGCCGCAACAAAAAGACAGGCACCAATCCCCTGAACGATGGCGCTGGCAATTTCTTCTGCAAGTGTGAAAGGACGGTATTTTTTTGCAATTTCGATGGCAGATTTTTCGCGGGCAATTTTAGCTTCTGCACGTTTGCGTGCTTTTTCCGATTTAGCGTAATCTGCGGCGGCATACTTTGCCTTAAGACGCTCCGGGTCCTCATCATACTGAATTTCAACCTCGCGGACTGCTGCTTCATAATCACGTTTAATCTGAGCAAGACGCGATGCCTTTTTTTCCTTCAAAGACCTCAAAGTTGATTTTCTTACTGCTGTTAAAGCAATATCTTCCTGTCTTGACATTTCTGCCTCCTGATCCTGATTTTATTTTTTTTCAGGATGATGTTTTTTCGCGCTTACGGTCGAAACCTTCACACCATCACTAATTTTTCCCGCCAAACTGTAAGCGTCGGAAGCGCTCAAAAAGTAAAACGCCTGCTGCCACCGACACATTCAGACTGTCAATTTTTCCGCAGGTCGGAATAGATACAATTGTGTCGCACTGTTTTTCAAGTAACTGTGCCATTCCGCTTCCTTCGCTTCCCATCACAATTACAGATTTATCTGCAAAGTCTACCTGACCGCAGGTCTGACCGCCTGCATCTGCTCCGTAAACCCAGAAGCCTTTTTCTTTAAGCTGTTCTACCGCGCGCACCAGATTATTCACTACAGCAAGAGGAACCCAGGCCGACGCGCCTGCGCTTGTCCTTGCAATAACGTCGTTTTCTTCAACTTTACTTGCAGCCTTGTGCTCAGGAAGAATAACTAAATCTGCCCCGAACTGATCGCAGCTTCGGATAATGGCGCCTACATTGTGAGGATCTGTCACCCGGTCAAGAATTACAACCGTACAGGTCTCTTTTTCGAAGGATTTTACCCAGGCATCAAAATCTACAATATTTACGGATTTTTTCTGCTGACCTTCAATTTCAAGAACAAGACCACGATGATCGCGCAAAGCCGGTGAAAGGGAAGAAACCATTTCATCAAGCTTTTTATCTTCAACCTGAGTTGCAGCAATTCCTGCTTCCTTAGCGGCCGCAAGAATTTTTTTTACGCGAGGCCCCGGCTTGCTGTAATAAAGTTTGTAGCCGGATGCTGAGTCGTCCTTCAGAGAACGGATTTTTTCTTCTATACTATGAAATCCGGTTGTGGTCGTAACGTTATCTTTATGCATAAATCTTCCTCACCACAACCTCAGTTTTGCCACAGGCAAAACTGACATTTAATGCATCTTTCATTTAGCGACCGCAGCACTGTTTGTATTTTTTACCGCTGCCACATGGACATGGGTCGTTGCGGCCTACTTTTGCGCCAACGCGTTTTACAGTTTCTGGAATTACGTTTCCTGCAACATATTTCCATTCATCATTAATTTTCTTGAACAAAGAAATTTCGTGATGAAGTTCGTGCATGTTGTGCAGAGTATAATCAGCAGTGAATTCAACAATCTCTTCACCTTCTTTTTCACCTTTTTCGGTGCGAAGGATTTTAAGACCGTTCCACTGTGACTGGCGGCTCCAGTCTTCAGTAGCCTTTTTGTCGATTTCTGCAAGACCTTCTTCGTCGTCACATGATTTAATGATAAAGTCGATTTCGTGCTTTACATAAGATGAATAGCGGGCACGCATACAAGCTTCCGCAGTAGGAGCTTTTACAGATCCTTTAATAATCGGTTCGCAGCATTCTGCATAAGTTTTCCCTGAACCGCAAGGGCAAAGATTTTCATTTTTACTCATAATAGTATGATTTTACCAAAATGGAAGAAAAGTGAAAATAGTGTTATCAACAAGTAAAGTAAAGGATAGAATTTATTTTGAATCCTCTGATGTATTTTTATCTTGTATTTTTTCAAAAGCTAATTCTATATTTGTTAGAATTTCCTTTTTCAATTGATTTTGGATTTTTTGAAGATTATTTCTATCTATGATTTTTTCTTCATTTATAGAAGGATTGTTTTTATCAAAAAGTTTCATCGGATCAATTTCAAGATAATCAGCAATTTGCGCTATTGTTTCAGGAGATGGAAAATACTTACCATTTTCTATACTGTTGATATAGTTTGAACTTTTTCCTATCTCAATTGCTAAATCAAGTTGTCGCAATTTTTTTTCATTTCTGTAATATTTTAGATTTCTGATAAAAATCTGTCTTAAATCCACATTAAACAGTATGACAGTGAAAAAGAATTTCCGTACATCCATAATAGATGTTTATAATTAAATATTTCTTGTAATACAACTAATAGAGATGTATTATATACATATAAATACGGTGTATTTATCATTAATCACGCAAAAAGGATGTTCATATGAAAAAAAATTCAGCTATTCCTATAACACTTATTTTTATTATTTTAATTACAATTCTTATTGGATGCTCAAACGCTGTAGATACAAAATTACCTTACAGCAAAAGTTCTTCAGCTTCTCATAGTCCTGTTGTACGAATTATAAAAGTTGCAGAAAGCTTAGCAAATTTGGAAAAGGGTATTTTTGTAGAAGAAGTAGAATACGGAAAAACATATTATTTAGGATTTTCTGTTAAAGATGAAGATCTTGATGTTTCAAGAGCTTATATAAATCAGACACAAATTTCTGGTGGCTCAAATAAATTACCAGAAATATCTGATTATCTTCCAGCACAAGTAAACGCAGCAGAAACATTTTTTGGAAGTTTTACAGTTGCATATACAGGAACCTGGAGAGTAGATATATATGTTGTAGATGCGAAAGGAAACAAAAGCAATGTTTGTTCAGCTACGTATAAAGTTAAATCTACACCTGTAATCAGTAATCCAAGAGTTGTAGATAAAACAACAAATTTAGAAACTACACAAGTTAAACCAAATACTAGTTATGATTTAAAATTTGACTTAGTTGACGAAGATATGGATGCTTCTATTGCTTATGTAAAAATTACACCACCGAACTCTACTCCTGTTAATAAAACAGTAACACTCTCTCAACAAGTTGGAAAATCAGTTGTATATACTGTTACAGATTATTTTAATTTGACTGGTCAGTGGGTTATTGAAATTTATGTTATGGACTCTAAAAATAATAAAAGTAATACCCTTACAAAATATATTTATGTTTCACAATATTAATTCTTAAATCAGCTCAAATACAGATTTTAGGACTTAGATAATAAGGTTCAAAAATCTGTATTTTCAATAAGGTATTTTTATGTCATTTTTCCTATCCGATTGCGAAAGGCAAAGGCCAGCTGAACAGCCATGGCACACCAGATAAGAGGCTCACACAAAATGATTCCCCATATTCCAAGGCGGGGAATTATGATGATTGTAAAGAGAATTTTTCCGGCAAGTTCCACAAGACTTGAAACAAGGGGAAGAAGCTTTGCCCCCAGTCCCTGCAGGGAATTCCTGAAAACAATCAGAGGACCAAGAACAATAAAGAAAGGATAGGCAAAACGCAGATATTTTGTTCCATAATTCAAAAGCTCAGGATTCTGAGAGCCTGAAACGAACTCGAAAATCGGGCGGACAATAAAAGGAGACAAAATCAGAAGAAGGGCTGTATAGCACCAGATAATCAGAATTGCTATGTTTACGCCTTTGTTGGCACGGGCCAGATTTTTTGCTCCGTAATTCTGAGATACAAAGGTTGAGCTTGTAATTCCAAGGCTGAAAATCACAACTGTACTGAGGGAAAAAAGCTTTCTGGCTGCAGTATGGCCCGCAATTATGTAGGTTCCAAATCCGTTGATGACAGACTGCAAAATCAAAGTTCCTGAACCCACGATTGCAAGCATAAGGGCCATGGAAAGTCCCTGAAGGAAAATTTCCCGGTAAAGCTTATAGGCTCCGCAGCCGTGAATTTTAAAGCTGGCCGCCGTAGGAATCAGGATTTTTGCCTTAACAAGTATGTAGAGGATGCACAAAATTACAGAAGCTCCCTGCGAAATAACTGTGGCGATTGCGGTTCCTTCTACTCCCATCCCGAATTTTGTAATCAAAAGAATATCAAGAATCACATTTAATATAGAAGAAAGAATCAAAAATATCAGGGGCATGAAGGAATTTCCGATTGCCCGCAAAAGACCTGCGCACAAATTATAGGCAAAAAGAACACCGCCAAAAATGGCAACAATTGATATGTAAGAAAGTGCCTGGTCTAAAATCAGGCCGGGAGTTCCAAGCATAAGAAGAAGAGGCTTGAGGGTTAAAAGACAAAGGGCTGTAACGCCAGCTGTCACAAAAATCATTATGATGATTGAGGCGGCAACTACGCGTTTAAGGTAAAGTCTGTCACCCGAACCAAAGGCACGGGCAACAACAATACTGCAGCCGCTTCCAAATCCGTTTCCCAAATCCAGAATAATCTGGAAAATCGCAGAAGATGCTCCGATTGCGGCCAGAGAATCTTCCTTGAGGTAATGCCCGACGATTACAGTGTCTGCCGTGTTGTAAAGCTGCTGAAAAAGATATGACACCACAATTGGAATCATAAAAGACACAAGAGCCTTAAAAATGCTTCCGTTTAAAAGGTCGGGATTTATAAAATGTTTGAATTTTGAAGATAAAGACATAAAATAAAAAATGCCCGTCGGGCGCCCTCGCTAGTCTCGGGCGAGATATTTTTCTCGATAATCCTAAACCGGCCCGCTGTCGCAGCCCGGTTTTTAACGGATTTTCGATTATCATCACATTGATGTATAGCCGCCGTCTACAGGCAGAATTACACCTGTAACATAGCTTGAAGCCGGGCTTGCAAGGAAGATTGCGGCAGTATCAAGCTCGCCTTCGTTTCCGTAGCGGGAAAGCGGAATCATTGTCTGGGCATTCTGCTGGAAGAAATCTGAATCAAGAGTTTCCTTTGTGAGAGGACTGTAGAAATAACCCGGGCAGATTGCGTTTACGTTGATTCCGTATTTGCCCCATTCAGAAGCAAGACCGCGGGTAAGGTTTACAACGCCACCCTTTGCGGCATGGTAAGGAGAACAAGGAGCAACTTTATTTCCGACAAGACCGTACATAGAAGCTATGTTGATGATGCGACCATATTTTGCAGGAATCATTGCTTTTTTTGCAACGGCGCGGGCAACCTTGAAGGTTCCTCCCAGATCAACATTAAGTTCACCGTTGAACTGCTCATCTGTAATATCTTCTGCAGGAGCAACAGCACCAGTTCCTGCATTATTGATTACGATATCAATGCGGCCGAATTTTTTCATAACTTCATCTACGGCTGCGTTTACCTTTTCTGTATCTGTGATATCACATGGAATTGCAAGAGTTTCGACTTTATAAGTATCAGCAATTTCCTTAGCTACTGCATCAATCTTTTCCTTGCGGCGGGCAATTGCAACAATTTTTGCACCCTGATTAGCAAGAGCCTTAGCCATCTGAACACCAAGACCTGTTGAACATCCGGTTACAATTGCAACCTGACCTCTTAAATCAAAATAATTTTTAGACATATAGTACCTCGAAAAAAAAGATTTGCTCTTATAAAAACCTATTTAACAATAATAAATAAAATAGAGGAATGTCAATGTAAAATTTTAGGGGAAATCTTCCGCTAATTTCCCTTAATTTCCTCTAAACGTAATTCAAAATTTTTACTTCTCGTATATCCTGTAAGTCTTTTATTCAAAGGAACTGTTTCCATCAAACCAACAGAAACTAAACCTTCAAAATCTGAACGAAGTGTTTTTGCAGAAACATTGAATCTTGTTTCCAAATCTTTGCTTGTAAACATTGAAGAAGGTTTTTCTGCATTTTGTTAGTTTCAAAAAGAGAAAGTACTGGAAAAGTCAGGATGCTAATTTTGTCTGAGACTTGCGTAAGAACTTTTTTTTTGTATAGTGATTTAAAACAATAAAAACTATATGAGGTGTTTATGAAAAAGTTTATTAAAGTAATGTTTGGCGCTGTACTCGCAGTAAGTCTATTTATGTCATGTAGCAATGGCAGCAGTGATAATTCTACTCCTAGCGTTTCCCCTACAGAGTACGAAGAAATTGCAACAGTTACATGTCTTAATACAATACACGACACAGATATTAGCTGGAGCACATTTGAAGATGACAGTTATGCAGGAGGAGTTGCTCCATCTGAATTTTCATCAAAATTAACTCTCAAAAAAGATGATATTTTATACGTAACAATGAAGATGACATGTTCAGAAGATTTGAAGGGAGTTATGTTTGCAATTCATCCAACAGACAGTCCATATGCAAATGCATCAGATTGGAACGGCTACTGGGGTGGAATTCAAGCAAATAAAGAAACAGAATTTTCTATCACTACAAAAATAACAAGAGACGTAGAGAGCCTTCGTGGATGGATTCAAACAAAATGTAACAAGCAAACCTCAGGCAAAATAACCGTTTCAGACATCAAAATCGTTCAGAAACGCGCAAAATAATTTATCGCCTAAGTCGCTTTTTAGCGTAATTTCAAATACGTCGAGTCAAGGCACGCGTACGCTTAAAGCCTTGACTTCGCCGTTTTTAGGGTTTGTAATAAACCCTAAATAAAATGCGGTTCGATTTGAACCGCATTAATATCGTGACATAATCTTATTCTTTTTTACAGTCCGGAAGAAAAATCTTTTGACACAAATCATAGAAGAGGAATCTGCAAAAGCTATTTTAGAGATAAAAAACAGAATACATCATAAGATTCCAAATATCGGAAATAAATCCTTTTCCGCCTGGTTGTCTTAAATCACTTAAACTATAGAATGCTATTTGATGTAGATAAAATACTACCCCAAAGAAATATTCTCTATGTCAAAGTAAAGTAAAATGACATAGAGAATGTAAATTTTTCACAATTCCAAATATCTGAAATAAATCTTTTTCCCCTTGGTTGCCTTAAATCACTATTTGCTGTATTATACAATCTCAGTATGAAAAATCTGGCGAAACAAAACTTACTGAAACACACACTTTGTTGCGACGGCTATTTTTTCTATTACTATTTTTGAATTTTACAAAGCTGAATTCGATTTTTTCGAGTTCAGCTTTTTTTTAAGTCCCAAGGGCTGAAAGAGCTGCTTTCGGGCGATTTTTGGAAAAAGTGAGGTAGATTGTGGAAAAGGGATGCGAAAAAAAAGCTGTTCTGCTGCTGGCAAACGGCATGGTTTTTGAAGGAAAAAGTTTTGGAGCAGAAGGTTGTGTTATCGGAGAAACAGTTTTTACTACCGGTATGAACGGCTATCTTGAAACACTTACAGATCCAAGCTATTACGGTCAGATTGTAACTCAGACTTTTCCGCTGATTGGAAACTACGGCGATATTGCAAAAGATTACGAGAGCGCTAAATGTAATCTTCGCGGCTACATTGTCCGCGAATGGTGCGAAACTCCTTCTAACTTCCGCTGTGGCGGCGACATCAATTCTTACCTCAAATCTCAGAATATAATTGGTCTTTACGACATTGATACAAGAAAACTCACAAAGATTCTGCGCGAAACCGGCGTTATGAACGGAATGATTATTTCTGGCGAAGGAAGCGAGGCAAAAGAAGCTTTTGCAGCCCTGAATGATGAAGGCAAAAAAGCTGCCCTGCTGGAAAAAATCCGCGCCTACACAATTGTAAATGCAGTTGCTTCTGTAACTGGAAGTGCAACAGGAGTTGAAGAGCCCGCAGATGTAGTTTTCAGTGAGTCTGCAAAATACCGCTTTGTGCCGGTTAAAGCTGACGGAACTAAAATCAACGACCCTGATCTTGCTATGAAAGACGGAAAGGGAAAGAAGGTTGTTCTCTGGGATTTTGGCGCAAAGGCAAATATCCGCCGCGAGCTTTTAAAGCGCGGGCTTGAAGTTATAACAGTTCCGAGCACTTATACTGCAGACCAGATTACAGCCCTTAATCCTGACGGAATTATGCTGAGTAACGGTCCTGGAGACCCTGCAGAAAACGTTACTATTATAGAAGAAATCAAAAAGCTTTTGAAAACAGGCATTCCTATTTTTGGAATCTGTCTTGGTCACCAGCTTTTAGCTCTGGCAAGCGGTGCTGAAACAATGAAATTGAAGTACGGCCACCGCGGCGGAAACCAGCCGGTAAAATACCTTAAAACCGGTCGCGTTTACATTTCAAGCCAGAACCACGGCTATGCCGTAAAAAATGAAACTTTGCCGGCAGGCGCAGTTTTGAGCTTTGTAAACACAAACGACGGAACCTGCGAAGGTTTGGCCTACACCAACGTTCCGGCCTTCAGCGTTCAGTTCCACCCGGAAGCATGTTCGGGCCCGCTGGACACAAGCTTTTTGTTCGACGAGTTTGTAAAGCTGATTAATAATCACGATTATTTTAAGAACTTCAAAGCAGAGTTCGAGCGCGTGGATGCAATTAAATATTTTGCAAGTACAATCAAAGCGACTAAGGAGAATGCGTAGTATGCCTTTAAACAAAGATCTTCATAAAGTAATGGTTATCGGTTCTGGTCCGATTATTATTGGTCAGGCTGCGGAATTTGATTATGCGGGAAGTCAGGCTTGTAAGGCTTTGAAGGAGCAGGGACTTGAGGTTGTTCTTGTAAACTCTAACCCGGCTACCTTGATGACTGACCACAGTATGGCAGACCATATTTATATTGAGCCGCTTACTGTTGAAACTGTTCAGAGAATCATCGAAAAGGAAAAACCGGACAGCATTCTTTCTTCTCTTGGCGGACAGACTGGTCTGACTCTTTGTATGGAGCTGGCTAAATCGGGCTTCCTTGAAAGTCACAATGTTCGCCTGCTGGGAGCAAAACCGGAAACTATTGATAAGGCAGAAGACCGCCAGATGTTTAAGGACACTATGGAAAGCATCGGTGAGCCTTGTATTCCTTCTAAGGTTGTTACAACTTATGAAGATGCCCTTGATTTTGTAAAAAACGGAATCGGATTCCCGGCAATTATCCGTCCTGCCTTTACTCTGGGCGGAACCGGCGGCGGTATTGCCCACGACGAAAAAGAATTTGACGAAATTGCTCATAACGGACTTCACCGCTCGCCTATTCACCAGATTCTGGTTGAAAAATGTATTTCGGGCTGGAAGGAAATTGAGTTTGAAGTTGTACGCGACCATTCCGGAAACGTAATGACAGTCTGCTCAATGGAAAACTTTGACCCGGTTGGCGTCCACACTGGTGACTCTATCGTTATTGCGCCTGCAGTAACTTTGAGTGATAAAGAATATCAGATGCTGCGTTCAGCTTCATTGAACATTATTAGCTCGCTTGGAATGGAAGGCGGCTGTAACTGTCAGTTTGCATTGAATCCTGAAACTTTTGAATATGCCGTAATCGAAGTAAACCCTCGTGTTTCCCGCTCTTCGGCCCTGGCTTCCAAGGCAACAGGATATCCAATTGCAAAAGTTGCAGCCCTTATTGCCATCGGCTACAATCTGGACGAAATTCCAAACTTTGTTACAAAACAGACTGCCGCCTGCTTTGAGCCTGTTCTGGACTACGTTGTCGTTAAATTCCCAAAGTTCCCCTTTGACAAGTTTGTTTACGCTGCCCGCAAACTGGGAACTCAGATGAAGGCAACCGGCGAAGTTATGGCCATCGGCCGTACCTTTGAAGAAGCCCTGATGAAGGCTGCCCGCGGTGCCGAAATTGGAGTTAATTCCCTGAATCTTAAGGTTTTTGCAGAAGAAAGCGACGCAAAAATCAAAGAACGTGTTGCGGACTGTACCGACCAGCGCGTATTTGCCGTTTTCCAGGCTCTTAAGCGCGGAATTATGAGCGTTGACGAAATCCACGCCGTAACAATGATTGACGAATGGTTCTTAAACAAGATGAAAAAGCTTGTTGACCGCGAAGCTCAGTTTGCAGAAATTAAGGCCGGAAAAGCACAGCTTACTCAGGAACTTTACCTGGAGGCTAAAAAAGACGGCTATCCAGACAAAGTAATTGAAGACATGACCGGCGTAAAGATTCCGGGAAGCACCGGTGTTATTGAACACGACAAAAACGAAGCTTCTACCGCGAACACAATCGACGCCAACAATAAAAAGCTGGCCGAGCTGCGCGCACAGGGAAAAGTTACCCACATTCCTAGCACCTTCAAAATGGTTGATACCTGTGCCGGAGAATTCAGCGCAGAAACACCATATTTCTACGCCGGCTACGATCAGGAAAACGAAGCTGAAATCTTCTTAAAGAACCTGCACGGTGGAAAATGCGGGGGCGTTGCGGGGGCAGCAGCCACCGCAGAAGGGGTAGCGGAAGATGCCTCAGCAGCTGGAGCGAGGGGAAGGCTTTCCCCTTCCAAAGGAACAATTGTCGTTCTTGGTTCAGGCCCGATCCGAATTGGTCAGGGAATTGAGTTCGACTATGCCAGCGTTCAGTGCGTATGGAGCCTTAAAAAGCTTGGCTACGAGGTTGCAATCATCAACAACAACCCGGAAACCGTTTCTACCGACTTTGACACTGCAGACCGCCTTTACTTTGAACCGCTCACTCCGGAAGACGTTATGGGCGTTATCAACACAGAAAAGCCGGTTGCAGTCGTAGTTGCATTCGGCGGCGGTACGGCAATCAAGCTTGCAAATTTCCTTTCTGAGCAGGGAATCCCGATTCTTGGTACAAGTGCTGATGCAATCGACCTTGCCGAAGACCGCGAACGTTTTGAAGAACTTTGCGAAAAACTCAATATTAAGCGTCCTAAGGGACTTACAGTCATGAATACTGAGGAAGCCCTGGCCGCAACAAAAAAACTGGGTTACCCTGTCCTTCTCCGTCCTTCTTACGTTTTGGGCGGTCAGAACATGATTGTTGCCTTCAATGATGCCGACGTAAAAGAATACATGAAGATTATTCTTGCCCAGGGAATTGAAAATCCGGTTTTGATTGACCAGTATATGATGGGAACTGAGCTTGAAGTTGACTGTATCTGTGACGGCGAAGATGTTCTTATTCCTGGAATCATGGAGCATATTGAGCGAACCGGTATTCACTCGGGCGACTCGATTGCGGTTTACCCGAGCTGGAATCTCAACGACGTTCTGCGCGAAAAAATCATCAATCAGTCTACAGACCTGGCCCTTAAGCTTGGAACAAAGGGACTTGTAAACATCCAGTATCTAATTTACAACAATGACCTCTATATTATTGAAGTAAACCCTCGTTCTTCCCGAACTGTTCCTTACATTTCAAAGGTTACAAACGTTCCTATGGTTGAACTTGCAACCCGAGCCATGCTGGGAGAAAAAATCCGCGACATGGGCTACGGCACCGGCCTTTACCGCCTGCCTCCTTACTTTGCCGTAAAAGTTCCTGTATTCAGCTTTGAAAAGCTGATGGACGTAGATACACACCTGGGACCTGAAATGAAATCTACC
>ODAI011564545.1_pt1 | contig 13450 bp, 15 predicted proteins | sample 1539321 | NCBI WGS metagenome assembly ODAI01 (sample SAMN02144231, study PRJEB22623) | gut metagenome | biome: sheep rumen | host: Ovis aries | place: New Zealand
AATGATTTAGTAACACATTATCCATTTAGATATGATGTTTTAGAAAGAACTAATATAAAAGAAGCAAATCAAGATGATAAAGTAATAATAGATGGAAAAGTAGAAAGTGTTCCAATTCTTTTAAGATTTAAAGCTGGTTTAAATAAATTAAATTTTAGATTAGTTACTACTAATGGTGTAGTAGGAGTATCAATATTTAATAGAGCTTTTATGAAGAATAATTTAACTATTGGAACTAGTGTTATTATAATTGGTAAATATGATAAAACTAAGAATATAATAACAGCTTCAGATATAAAGTTTGGCTCTTTAGGACAAACAGCTAAAGTAGAAGCTGTATATCATTGTACTAGTGGTTTAACTAATAAGAATGTAGCTACTTTTATAAATACAGCTCTTTTAATGAATCAAAAAGATATAATAGATTATATTCCTAAAATTTATCAAGAAAGATATAATTTTTCTAATAAAAAGACGGCTTTAAATATAGTGCATAATCCACCTACTATAGAGAAATTAAAAGAATCTGAAATAAGATTAAAGTATGAAGAATTATTTGAGTTTATGTTTAAGATTAATTATTTAAAACAAGAACATAAAAAAGAAAAAACAGGTATTAAAAGAAATATAAGTGAAGCTGATTTAAAGAAGTGTTTAGAACTTCTTCCTTTTGAACTTACAAATGATCAGTTAAATGCTATTAAAGAGATTATGAATGATTTAAATTCATCTGGTAGAATGAATAGAATACTACAAGGTGATGTAGGTAGTGGTAAGACTATAGTAGCAATTGCTAGTATGTATTTAAATTATTTAAGTGGTTATCAGAGTGCTTTAATGGCTCCTACTGAGATTCTTGCTATTCAGCATTATAATAATATTAAGAATATATTTAAGGATACAGATATTAATGTTTCTTTATTAGTTGGTAGTCAAAGTAAGAAAGAAAAGAAAGAAATATATGAAAAATTAGAAGATGGTACTATTAACCTTATAATTGGAACACATGCTTTAATTCAAGAAGAAGTTACTTATCAAAATTTAGGTTTAGTAATAACAGATGAGCAACATCGTTTTGGAGTTAATCAAAGAGCTTTACTTAATGAAAAAGGTAAGAAACCTGATGTTTTATATATGAGTGCAACGCCTATTCCAAGAACTTATGCATTAACTATTTATGGTGATATGGATGTATCTATTATTAAAGAGATGCCTAAGGGTAGAAAACCAGTTAAGACTTATGTTAAGGCTGATAGTGAAATAAAAGATGTTTTAGAAATGATGTATGAAGAATTAAAAGAAAAACATCAGATTTATGTTATCGCGCCATTAATTGAGGAAAGCGAAAATAGTGATTTAACTAATGTTCTTGAATTAAGAGATAAAATGAATTTAGCGTTTGGTTCTAAATTTAAAATTGATATAGTTCATGGTAAGATGGCAAGCGCTGCTAAAGATAAAATCATGACAGAGTTTAAAGAAAATAAGATTAATATTTTGATATCTACTACCGTTATTGAAGTTGGTGTTGATGTTCCTAATGCTAGTATGATGGTTATTTTTGATGCTAATAGATTTGGTTTATCTACACTTCATCAGTTAAGAGGAAGAGTTGGTCGTGGTAGTATCGAGTCTAAGTGTGTTTTAATTAGTAAAGAAGATACTAAAAGACTTGAAATTATGGAGCGTACTAATGATGGTTTTGAAATAAGTGAAGAAGATTTTAAACTAAGAGGTCATGGAGATTTATTTGGAACTAAACAAAGTGGTGATATGTCTTTTAAAATAGCTAGTGTAAGAGGAGATTATAAAATACTATTACAAGCTAAAAAAGATTCATTAGAATACTTACTAGATGAATCAACTGATAATGATGAATTAAAAAAACTATTAATTGAATCAATTAATAGTAGTAATAGTTAAAAAAGAAACTAATTATTTAGTTTCTTTTTTTAATTTAATTCCATATATTTATCAATACAGCTTTTAAAAAATATATTAATATCACTATAAAGTTTATTTATTTTTATTTTATCTTCATCAGTTAATTTTTTAGGTCTTATTATACATGCATCATCTAAATTTGTTAAGAAATTAACTACTTCATCAAGTGATGCATATTTAGTTAATTCTTTAATTAATTCATATTGATTAGCATTTAAGTATAAGCTTTCCATTTTTTCTTTACCAATTAAAAGTTCTATAGTTTCAGCTACATCTGCTTCTGAAACATAAGCTATTTTACTACCGAAATATCTATTTGCAAGTAAATCTGTATATCCTTCATTTAAACCAAGTCCAATGTATGTTTTACTATCTTTTAGTGTATAAGTTTGACAGAATCCTGATATTTTTTCTTTTTGATTAAGAATAGTACTTGCCACATGAAATAGTTCATGAAACATACTATCCTCGTAATTACTAACAAATTCAATTGTATTATTTTTAATTGAATACTGAGCAGTTGAATTATTTTTAATTAATTTATCATTTGTTTCAATAGTTAATTCATTTATATTAGTATAGAAAAGTTTTAAGTCTTCTTTCTTAAATTCACTAGTAATAGTATCAGTAAATCTTTTTATTTCGGGATATCCTGGATATTTACTTAATCTTTTATAATCAATTTTAGGCTTTACTACATAGCTATTAACTAAATTTTTGAATTTTTCTAAATTTAATGTTGTTATATTAAGCACGTAAATCCCTCTTTTCATTGTGTCTTATTCTACCACAATGATAATGAAAAAACTAGCTAATTTAGCTAGTTTTTACTTTTTAAAATAAGTTCTATCGTAAATAGTAATTCCATTATTTTGAGCATGCTCTTGTATATCTAAATCTACTTCTGTATTAGTTAATATAATTCCAAATCCCACATGCTTATTTTCAATATCTTTTATAACGTCATTAATTTCTTTTAAAGTTATTTTATAATTAGCTAGTGCTTTTACTGCATATCTAAAATCATCCTTGATAACTATTAGATTGTTATTATTATAATGATTATCATCAATTATTCTAGTATCATCAATATTTTCTAAAGTATATCCTTTACTTTCTAGAAACGGTATTATATAGTTTCTAAATTCTCTTTCGTCCATATAATTATCAATAATTTCTATATCATTCATAGATTCACCTCTATAATAATTATATCACTAAAAAAACTAGTTTAACTAGTTTTTACTTTGTTTAGAGTTTCGTTAATAGTATTAGTGCTAACATTATTAGTAGGATACCATCCAGCTTCAGACATGATATCATAAGTATCTGCTTGACTAGTTAATACTTCATTTAAATTATCTTTTAATAACATTCTAACATCATTATTAGATGATTCAAGTGTACCATGAACATATACTTCAACAGTACTTTTAAGAACTAAAAGATAGTTTTCCATAAGTAATTTATTATCCATTAGCTTTTTCCTCCAATATATTAATTAGTTTTTCTTTTAAATTAGTATGTTTATTAATTTCTCTTCCTATATAAGAAACTAATTCTTGATCATCTAACTTATTTTTAGTATCTTCTAAGATATAAATAATACTTGTTTCATGTTCAACTGCATCTTCAACATATGATAATTCTTTTTGAGTCATAATTTTTTCCTCCTATAAATATTATGGATAAAGGTTTTTAATTTTAAACATAAAAATTCATATTAAATACATATTGACTAAATACTAAATTTATTATATTATTAAAATACGTGAGGCGAGTAGTAATGCCTTACGTATAAAAATTAACGGTGGCTCTTACGGACTAAAGTGTGAGAGCGATTCAACCAAAACCCCCTGAGCCAGGCAGTTTGCCTGGCACTTTTTGTTTATATAAAAGAAAAATAGTGTTATAATTTTACTAGGTGATAACTATGGTTTCAATGACAAAAGAAGAAATGGTACAGTACTTAAGAGGCTTTGCTAATATTCAAAATATATTAGTTGCTAATCCTAAGAAATTAATATAGATGGAATAACTTATAGTAAAGAAAAAATAAGAAATTCTTTAGCACATGGAAGATGGTATGTAACTAAAGATAATAATGTTATTTTATATGATGCTGATCCTAGAAATATAAATGATTATAAGTTAGAAAAAGTAGGTCAAATAGATATTCTTTCATTTAAAAGATGGGCTGATGATTATATGAATAATTTGAATTTAAAAAATATATTGAAATAAGTGGAGTAATTATGGAAAAAGAAACAAAGTATGCTAAATTTATATATACAAAGCAAGATAGTGAATTAGTTGATATATTAGAAGAATATTTAAATGAAAAAGCAGAAAATATATTTAATTTCTTTGATTCTACTTTAGAAAGAAGACCATTAGAAATAAGAATTATTTCTACTAAAAAAGAATATGATGAAATTAATAAAAAAAGAAGTGGAGTAGATTCTATACCAGCTTGGTCTATAGGTAATTATCATGATGATATTATCGAATATGTATCATTTAATGATTATCAAAATACAGCTCATAGTTATCCTATAGAAAAGTATGATGAATATTTAGAATATTATAAAAAGACTATTATTCATGAATTTACTCATTATGTATTAAAGTTATATCTTGATAAGTATAATTTAAATGATAATCCATATAGATATTTAAATGAAGGTATAGCGCAGTATTTAAGTGGACAAAGAGATAATCAAGATATTAAGATTAATTGTTCATTAGATATTATATTAGATAATAGTAGTAATAATTATCCAGCATGGTATTTAATGACTAAGTATATTGTAGATAATTATGGAAGAGAATATTTCTTAAAATTATTAGATAATAAATTAGCTAAAGAAGAAACACCTAGATTATTTGAAGAAGCTAAAAAAGTTTTATAAAGTATAATAAAAGCAACTATTTTATTATAGTTGCTTTTATTATTATTTCTTTTTGCTCCAAGATAGGTTTGTCCCATCATTAGCAGTACATGAAGCACTACCAAAACTAGTTTTACATTTTGCGTATAAAGTTTCACCGTCATAGATATTAAATGTTACGTTTTCATTATCATAAGTATATTCTATTTCTTTAATATCAAGTGTAGTTGTTGCAAATAAGCCGGTTTTACCATCATCGAAGTCACAGTCTTCAATAGTTTTATTAAGGCCAGGACCTGTTCCTATTAAACATATTTTTCTTTTCACTGTAGTACCTTCTATTTTATATACATAATAGTATATAAGGTTAGTACCAGTTAATTTAGCTGCACTAGACGAGTATTTAGAACCTTGATATAATCCTTGTAGATTCTCTGGTACTTCTTCAGGCTTTTTTTCTTTATTTCCACAACCTGTTATTGTAAGAGCCAAGATGATTAAAAGTATACTTAATAAATATTTTTTCATATACTTCCTCCTTTCATATATAGTATCATATTTATTGTGATTTGTAAATTTAGTGCTATAATAATATTAGGTGATAATATGAAAAGGAAAATACTTTTAAGTTTATTTATCATTGTATGTTTATTAACAGTTGGTTGTGGAAAAAAAGAAAACAAGAACGTATTAAAATTAAAAGATGGATGGGAAATAGATCTATCTGCAAAAGAAGTTGAAATGCCTAGTGAAGCAAAAGATGCTTTTAATAGAGCTAATGATAAAAATTATGAAGTTATAGCTCTATTAGGTACACAAGTTGTAGCTGGTACTAATTATATGTTCTTAGTAAAAGATGATACTAGTTATAAAATAATAGTTGTTTATAATAATTTAGAAGATAAAGCTACTATTATTCATACTAATAATTTTGATTTTACTAAATATGTTAATGAAAGAATAGATTATAATAGCAGTGATAATGTTGGTGGATGGGAAGTATATGAACAACCTGTTAATTATTTACCAAATGAAAAAGTACAACAAATATTTGATGATGCTACTGCAACAATAGAAATAGTATGTAGTCCAATAGCACTTTTAGGACATCAAGAAAATTCTGGTACTAATTACGCAATACTTACATATTGTGGAGATGATTCTTCAGTAGCACATCAAATAGATTTATTTACAGTATATGAAGACTTACATGGTACTAGACAAATAGTATCAAGTGCTTATGTAGATTTAAGTGAATATAATAAATAAGAAAGAGAAATCTTTCTTTTTTTTATATCTAAGAGTATAATATAAGCAAATGGAGGTTTTTATGAAAAAAGCTTTTAATGAATCAGATATTATAGGTAAATTATTAATTATTGCATTAGTTATAATTTTGTTTCCTATATGGTTAACAATACAATTAGCATTAGATTCAGGTAAACCAAGTCGTAGAGGTAGACATTGGTAATAAAAAATGTAAATAATCAATGAAGTTTGTTAACGACTTGATTATTATAAATTTTTAATGAATATATTTGATGTTAAAAATGGTTCATGCGTTGACCAAAATGTTGAAGTAATTGTTAATGCTGCAAATAGATATTTAATGTCAGGCGGTGGAGTTTGTGGAGCTATATTTAAAAAAAAAGCTGGGTATAATGAATTAAATGAAGCTTGTAGCAAATATAATACGCTATTAAAGGATGGCGATGCAGTAATTACTCCAGCATTTAATATTAAAAATGCTAAATATATTATTCATGCTGTTGGACCTGATTTTGGTAAGAATTCCAATGCTTTTAATCAATTATTTGATGCATACTATAATTCATTAGTTTTAATGAAAGATAATAACTTATATACAATAGCTTTTCCTTTAATTAGTTCTGGTATATTTAGAGGTAATTTAGATAACCCAGTTGAAGTATCAACTAAACAGTATAAAAAAGTTTATAATAAATTCTTAAATATGTTTCCAGATTATAAAATAAAAGTATTTCTGTGTGCATATACAAAAGAAGAATATGATATAGCATATAAAATAATCGAAGACGAATTTCCAGTATTAGAAATGTTGAAAGATAATAATATTGATATAAATTAGGTGAGAGTGATTATGATTTAGAAGAAGTAAAAGATGAACTTGCAGATGTAATGAATACATGTATTCAATTAGCTGATAAATTAGGTGTAGATTCTAAACAAATAATTTTAGATAAAATGAAAAAGAATGCTTTAAAGTATCCAGTAGATAAAGCAAAAGGAAAGAGTACTAAGTATACGAAATTATAGTCTTATATATGCTCTTATTTTGTGGATTTAAAGGCTAAAATGCCTTTTTTATTTTATTTTTGGTGGTAATTAGGTGGCAAAATTATATTTGAAAATGTGTTATAACAATTAAAAATGGTCCGGATTTATGCTATAATGTTAAATGAGGGATAATGTTGAAAAATGGATTACAAACTAATAGAATGTAGTTTTGAAATATAGGAGGTAAGATATATGATAAAGGATATAATAGAGAATAATAGAAATTATGATGTTCAACAAGAAAAAATCAAAAAAATTAAAGAGTTATTCCCAAATTGTTTTGATGCAAATGGTGAAATTAAATTTGATATGATTAAGGAAGAATTAAGTTCAAATGTTAAATTTTCTAAAGAAAGTTTTGATTTAAATTTTTTAGGAAAATCATATGCAAAGATGTTAGCGGGAATTGAAACTGAAACTGTTTTAAATCCTGATATAGAGCATAATTCAAAAAAACAAAATAAAGATAGCGAGAACATATATATAAGTGGTGATAATCTTGATGCCTTAAAACATTTGGTTAAATCATATGAAAATACAATAAAGTGCATCTATATTGATCCTCCATATAATACAGGAAGTGATGGATTTGTATATGCAGATAAGTTTAATTTTGATAAAGAAACTTTAGTTGAAAAACTGGATATTGATCCAATGGAAGCAGAAAGAATTATAAATATGACATCTTCTTCCTCTTCATCTCATAGTGCTTGGTTAACATTTATGTATCCTAGATTATATCTGGCAAAAAATTTATTAGCAGATGATGGAGCAATTTTTATTAGTATTGGCGATGATGAGGTAAATAATTTGAAATTATTATGTGATACTATTTTTGGAGAAGAGAATTTTGTTGCGCTTTGTCCGAGAAAAACAAGAGGTTCTGCAACAACTAAGTCTAATGCCGAATTACAAAAATTGAACGATTATGTATTAATTTATTTAAAAGATAAAGAAAATAGCGTATTTAATTTAAAAATAAATGGAAAAAAAGAATACCCATATACCGATGATAGAGGAAATTATTACACAGTAGCTTTACAAGATAATGGGCCATCAGGAACTAGAACTGCGAGACCTAATTTGTATTATCCAATATATGAGGATAAAGAAGGTATTCTTCATTTAACAAAAGATAGCGATGATTATGTTGAATATTTACCAGATAAACATAAAAATGATGATGGACGTTGGATGTGGAGTAAAGAAAAATTTTCTAAAGACTATATGGATTTATGTATACAAAATGATAAAGTATGTATTAAACATTATTATAATCCAGCCGAAGATCAAAATAAGTATGAACAAGAAAGAAATTGGTTGGATAAATATCAAAATGCAAAAGGAACAACCACTTTAAATGAGTTGTTTGGAATTAAAGGATTATTTAGTAATCCTAAGCCAATTGAATTGATTGAATTTTTAATAAATCTAATTTCTGATAAGAATTCCATTATTTTAGATTTTTTTGGTGGTTCAGCTTCTACAGCACATGCTGTTATGGATTTGAATAAAGCTGATGGCGGAAGTAGAAAGTTTATTTTGGTTCAACTTCCTGAATCATTAGAAGATAATTATGAAAGAGCAGAAAAAGAAGCTAAGAAAATGATTGAAGCACAGATAGATTATTTAAAAAGTGTAAATTGCCCGTTATATTTAGATGAAATCGGAAAACAAAGAATAATACTAGCTGGGGAAGTATATAGTGATGGTAAAACTAACCCTTTATATGGTTTTAAACATTATAGCATTAAAGATACTCCGAATGATTTATTGTCAAAAATGGAAGATTTCAATCCTAATTTAATAAATGATTGTGAATCTATATATAAAGAATATGGATTAGATACTATTATTGAGACTTGGAAGATAGATGATGGTTATGGTTTTAGCGAAGAAGTGCTAAGTGTAGATTTGGATGGATATGAATGTTATAAGATTAAAGATACTCTTTATTTTATAAATCCTAATGTATCAATTCAAAATATTTCATTGCTTTTATCTAAATATAAGGATAATGAGTTTAATTGTGATAAAATAGTTTTATTTGGATATTCATTTAATTTTGAAGAATTAGAAATGATAAAAAATAATATAAAACAAGTAAAATCTTTTAAAAATATAGATGTAAAAGTATATACAAGATATTAGGAGGTGAGATTATATGAAATTAATTAGAGGATTAAAACATCAAATCGATGCAATAAATTCAATCGTAAGCGTATTTAATGAAGTTGATTTTATTAAACCAAAAAATTTGACTTCAAACCCATTAATAGATTTATCATCTAATCTTATTTCTTTAAATATCAAAAATATACAGGATAATAATAATATTTTTAAAGAGTATAAAAAATATGATGGAATAAACGATAATTATTTAAATTTAGATATAAAAATGGAAACGGGAACAGGTAAGACTTTTACACAAATTGAATCTATATTTGAATTAAATAAAAGATATGGTTTTACTAAGTTTATTATTGTTGTTCCAACAAAAGCTATAAAAGCTGGTACTAAGAATTTTATTGAATCAATTGATACTAAAAAATTTTTTTATGATGAATATGATGGCGTAGAAATTGAATTAAGAACTATTAATCCGCTTAAAAAGAAAAAAGGAAGAGAATTTTTTCCAAGTGTTGTAAGAGAATTTGTTTCTGCATCAAATAATAATACAAAAAAAATACAGGTAATGCTAATAAATTCACAATTGATTACAACAGGTAAAATGCTTACTAAAGAATATGATAGTAATATTCTAGATGATTATACTATTCCTAGCGAAGCAATTAAAACAGTTAATCCAGTTATTATAATTGATGAACCACATAAATTTGATAAAAATAATAAAACTTTTAATAAGTTGGAAAGTGTATTTAATCCTCAACTTGTTATAAGATTTGGTGCTACTTTCCCATACAGAGATAGTAAAGGTAAAGAGAGAGATTACCAAAATTTGCTATATAATTTAACTAGTGTTCAAGCTTTTCATGATAATTTGGTTAAAGGGATAATATCTGAATATGTTCCAACACCATCTAAATCCAATATAAGAATAAAAGTATTAAAGATTATTAATAAAGAAAAATGTACTATTCAAAGAATTGATGACAAAGGAACTAAATCATATGAATTGTTTACTAATGATAGTTTATCTATTATTCATGAAGATTTTGATGGAATTTCAATTCTTGAGATTAGAAAAGATAAAATTTTGTTATCAAATGGAATTGAGATTGGCGAAAAGCAAGAATTAACTCCTGATACATATGCCGAATCTTATCAAGATATGATGATTGAAACTGCCTTAGAGAGACATTTTGAAATTGAAAAAGAAAACTTTGATAGAGGTATTAAATCATTAGCTTTGTTTTTTATTGATGATGTTAGTTCATATAGAAAGCAAGGAGATAAAAATCCTTATATACTTGATTCCTTTGAAAAAATATTAAAACAAAAATTAAAAGAAAGAATCGATAAATTAAATGATTGTGAATATAAAAAATTTTTAGTTGAAAGTTTATCTAATATTTCTAAATGTCATGCTGGTTATTTCTCAATTGATAATTCTGATTCGTCTGATGAAGTTGCTGAACAAGTAAATGAAATACTTAATGATAAAGAAAAACTATTAAAAATTAAGGAAAATGATAAATTTAATTTGAGACGTTTTATATTTTCAAAATGGACTTTAAAGGAAGGTTGGGATAATCCAAATATATTTACAATTGCAAAATTAAGAAGTAGCGGTAGCGAAAATAGTAAATTACAGGAAGTTGGAAGAGGTTTAAGATTACCTGTAAATAACAATCTTAACAGAATAGATAATCAACAATTTTTCTTAAATTATATTGTTAGTTTTAGCGAAGAAGATTTTATTAATAAGTTAAGAAATGAAATTAATCTTGAGTCAAATTCTAAATATAAATTAACTACTGATGTTATTAAACAGTATTGTATTGATAATAATAAAGATTATAAAACTTTATATATTTCTTTATTAACTACTGAGGCTATAGATCCGGATGGAAATATTATTAATGAAGAATCATTAAATGAATTATGTCCTGGATTAAATAATCGAGTAAGTAGAGAAAAAGTATATGATAGAAGTGAAAAGGATAAAAAAACTTTATCAATACGTAGTAAAAAATATAAAGAAATTAGTAACTTATGGGAATTGCTGAATAAAAAATATGTTATTAATTATGAACACTTCAATAAAGAAGATATAGAAAATGCTATATTAAATATACTGAAAAGTGATATTGAAAGTGAAGACCAATTGATTACAAATAGAAAAAAATTAGTTTTAGATGATGATAATATTGGTGTAGAACAATTATCTGGAATTGCTTTAAATGCAAATAGAATACTAAAATATAATGCATTTTTACGAAGAGTAAATGAAATGACTAATATTCCAATTGTTAATATTCATAATGCACTGGTTAAATATAATGATATTAAAAAAATTGATAAGTCGTTCTTTAATATGACTGTTTTATCAAATTTGTGTATAGAAATTAATAATTGGAAAGCTGATGAATTATTTAAAAGATTTACATACATAAAAACGGATCTTCCTATTCATCCTACAGCTCTAACCAATCCAGATGGAAGTATAAAAGATACTGTTGTTATAGGAAATGTTGGAAAAACAAAAGTCGATGGCACACCACAAGAAAAATACTTATATGATACAATTGCATTTGATTCACCAATTGAACAACAAAATATTCTTGAAGAAATTAATGAGGTTTTAGTATTTGGAAAAATACCAAAAAATAGTGTAAAAATACCAGTGGCTAATGGTGGGACATATAGTCCAGATTTCATGTATTTAGTAGAGAAAAAGGATGGAACTTCAGAATTGAATTTAGTTATTGAATCTAAAAATGTAACATCTGAAAGAGATTTAAGGAGTACAGAAAATTATAAAATTGAATGTGCTAAAAAGTTATTTAATGATTTGGAAAAATCTGGAATAAATATAAAATTTAGAAAACAATTGACTAATGATAATATAAGTTCTATTATTAACAAGTTAATTGCGTAAGTATAGGGGGAATAGGATTGAAAATAAAAGATTTTTTAGAATTTCTTAAATTACCACCAAATATATTGACTGCCATATCCTTAGTTTCTGGTGTTATACTTTTTGCTTCTAATGACTTCATTAACAAACTATATATGGCGAACTTTCGTGATAATTTTGGATTTATAATTGCTATAATATTTTTGATAAGTACAGCAATATTAATAGTGTTATTATTTACAATAGTTTTAAAAAAAGTCAAGACTATAATTGATATTAAAAGAATGAAAAAAGCAAGAATTAATTATTTATTAAACGCAGATAATTACAAAGTTAAATTAATAAAATCTTTTATTAAAGAAGAAACACATACTTTACAAATTCAACAAAATGATGGATTGACAGTTGAATTGTCACATTTAGGAATTATATCAATGGCTGGTAGTACTCAGCCTGTTGATTTTGGTTATAATAATGAAATGTATTTAAGATATTTTCTTCAACCATGGGTTATAAATTTAATTAATAATAATGAAGAATTAAAAAGAAAATATAAAATCAAATAATAATGCGTTACTTAAATATATGGAGCCACCTAAAAAAAGTGTTGTAAGTGTCATAATATGTTAAAAAAATAGTAAAAATTTAACATATATAATAAATATGTTAAAAAACATATATATTTTGAACGTATATATGTTTTTTTTGTATTAAAAAATAATTTTAGAATATTATAATAATATGCCGATAACGGTATAAAATATATTGACAAATACTACCGATAACGGTATAATGCAATCAGAGGTGAAAATTATGAACATAGATCATATTAGTGAACAAAAAGAAATAATTGATTTTGTTAAAGATATAAAAGATTTAACAGATCAGCAAAAAAATCCAACACGAGATGGAATAGAAAATGTAATCTTAAATATAAAAAATAAATATAAGATAGAAACAGAAGTATTTGAAAGATCAACTGCAGTTGCAACCAATGGTATAATGACAGATATAAAAAACATATCAAATGATGTTTTATATAATAGATTGGCTGCATATAAGGAGATAATTGTATTAAGGTTTATTGAAAAACATGGAAATGAAATGTTCAATAATATAGTTAAAGAATATAAATTGGAGGTGTAATTATGGAGTTTATGACTACAAATGATGCTGTAAAAAAGTGGGGTATTAGTGAAAGAAGAATAAGACAATTATTACAAGATGGAAGAATTGAAGGTGCTGTTAAAGTAGGTAA
>ODAI010496623.1_pt1 | contig 13449 bp, 13 predicted proteins | sample 1539321 | NCBI WGS metagenome assembly ODAI01 (sample SAMN02144231, study PRJEB22623) | gut metagenome | biome: sheep rumen | host: Ovis aries | place: New Zealand
ACCTTGAAGGTATACTTTTTCATCATGATGCCCATCATTGATTCCTCAGTGATTACAGGCTTAAGGATAATATCCTGTGCTGCTTTCATTATGCATATACCTCCTCAATCTTCTTTACAGCGTCCTTGAGAACAACGAAAGAGTCGCAGTTTAAAATGTCATATACGCAAAGTGTATTAACTGTAACTACCTTAACGCCTTCGATGTTACGAGCGCTCTTGTAAATCTTCTCGTTAACCTCATCAGTTACGATAAGAGTCTTCTTTGCTGCCTTGAGGTTTGCAAGCATCTCAACCATTTTCTTTGTCTTGATTTCCTCAAGCTCAACCTTGTTGATTACCATCATCTCGTTATCAGCAACCTTGCAGGATAAAGCGGACTTCATAGCGAGTCTCTTTACCTTCTTGTTTAACGAAACCTTGTACTTTCTCGGCTTCGGGCCAAGAGCAATACCGCCGTGTGTCCACTGCGGGCTGCGAGTTGAACCCTGACGAGCACGACCTGTGCCCTTCTGCCTCCAAGGCTTTGCACCGCCACCGCTTACTTCTGAACGAGTGAGAGTTGACTGTGTACCCTGTCTCTGGTTAGCAAGATAGCTAACAACTGCAAGATGCATTGCTGATTCGTTTGGCTCGATAGCGAAGATTTCGTCCTTAACCTCGAGCTTGGAAGTCTTTTTGCCTTCCTGGTTGTAAACCTGAACCTGTGCCATTTACTCTTCTCCTTTCATTAAGCTTTTACAGCGTCTGCGATTACAACAATTCCGCCCTTAGGACCCGGAATTGCGCCCTTGATTGCGATAAGATTGTTTTCTGCATCAACCTTGGCAACCTTGAGATTCTGTACAGTTACTGTTTCGTGACCGTAATGACCTGCCATCTTCTTGCCCTTGAATACTCTTGAAGGGCTTGAACAAGCACCGAGTGAACCTGCGTGACGGTGGTTAGGACCTGTACCGTGCGACATACGGAGTCTTGAGAAGTTCCAGCGCTTGATTGCGCCTGCAGTACCGTGACCCTTGCTTGTTCCCTTTACATCAACAACATCGCCAACCTCAAATGTGTCAGCCTTGAGGATTTGACCTACCTCATAGCCGTCGATGCTCTCAAGTCTGAATTCCTTGAGTGTCTTCTTCGGAGCTACATCAGCTTTGTCGAAGTGGCCCTTCATAGGCTTATTAACTCTTGATGCCTTAACATCGCCGAAGCCTACCTGAACAGCCTCATAGCCGTCGTTCTCCATTGTCTTAATCTGAGTTACTGCACAAGGACCTGCTTCAACAACTGTTACAGGGATTACCTTGCCGGACTCGTCGAAAATCTGTGTCATTCCGATTTTCTTACCGATAAGACCTTTTTTCATTTCTATTTCCTCCTTTTGGTTATTGGTTGGGTGTTACCCCAACATGACCTCAGCAGCGATCAGAGCTTAATTTCAATCTCTACGCCGGCTGGGAGCTCAAGACTTGTCAATGCCTCAACAGTCTTTGTTGAAGGCTTGATAATGTCGATGAGTCTTTTGTGTGTTCTCTGCTCGAACTGCTCACGGCTGTCCTTATACTTGTGTACAGCACGAAGAATTGTAATCTTCTCTACCTCGGTAGGAAGCGGAATAGGACCGCTTACATTAGCGCCTGTTCTCTTTGCTGTGTCAACAATCTTCTCTGCTGCCTGATCAACAAGACTGTGATCGTAGCCCTTGAGTCTGATTCGAATCTTAACATTACTTGCTGCCATGTTCTTTCCTCCTGAAAAATTATGGTGCGAGCTCCGATATTCTCCACGCCCCCGTGTGTTTCAACCCTCTCTCTAATTAAAGCCGAATGATTTTATTTCATTCGGGCAGGGAGATATCCGCACTTCGTCAATGTTCGCAAGTCATTGACTGACGCAGTACCTATCGGTTAATTTCGCCCGGTTTGAAATCGGACATACTCCGTATGAATTACCATCTGGGTTTGGATGCAACCTCATACATCATCGCATATCTTTTGTGTACGCCTATATATACTAAAATATATAATAAGCCCAATTACACAAGTGTGCATATTATAATATATAAAAACTCCGCTGTCAAGCATTTTTTTGTAAGTTTTTTAAAGAAATTGAAATATTTATTCTTGTGCATTTTTAACGAAAAAATTTTTTCATTTTCTGTCAAAATGCACAAGGGCAAAATTTGGAATATTTTGTATGAGCAACTACTCACGCCACTATATATAGTTTTAATGCCCGACTTTTAACAAAGCCGCGGCATAATCATAGAATAAAGCAAGGAGATGAATATATGTTTAACTATGTAAAAAAATTACAATATCCTATTAATATAAAACACCCGAACCCGAAAACCGCGGCGATAATCATAAGCCAGTACGGCGGTCCCGACGGCGAGCTCGGCGCTTCGCTGAGGTATCTTTCGCAGCGTTATTCAATGCCGTATCCCGAGCTGAAGGGGCTTCTTACCGACATCGGTGTTGAGGAGCTCGGACATCTTGAAATGATTGGCACGATGATTTATCAGCTCACAAAAAATCTGAGCGAAAAAGAGATTGAGGAGAACCCGAACTTCGCGGCATACTTTGTTGACCACACGACGGGCGTCTACCCAACAGCCGCAAGCGGTTTCCCCTACACCGCGGCTTCAATGCAGGTAAAGGGCGACGCAATCGCAGATATAAACGAGGACCTCGCGGCTGAACAAAAGGCAAGAGTAACATATGACAATATTCTCCGCCTTGTTGACGACCCCGATGTTATCGAGCCCATAAAATTCCTGCGCCAGCGTGAAATAGTACACTACCAGCGCTTCGGCGAAGGTCTGCGCCTGATTACCGATAAGCTTAACGCAAAGAATTATTATATGACAAACCCGTCATTCGATAAATAAGGCAAGAAAAAAGCAAGGAGTAAACTCCTTGCTTTAACTGTTTTTACTGTTGAAATTGTCTATTACCGTATGGTAGCGGTCAAAGGCGCGTGAAACGGAATCCTCCCAACTGATATAGATATCGCTTTGCGCGCGCTTGCCGACTCTCTTCATAAGGTCGGGGTTAGCGATTATTTTTTCAATAGTCGCCGCCACTGAGTGTGCGGACTCCATACATAAAAAGCCCGTTTCGCAATCGTCAATACCCTCGGCGGCACAGCTTCCCCTGACAAGAAGGCTCGGCGTTGCACAGGCAGCAGCCTCGCGCACAACAAGTCCGTTTGTATCAAATACCGACGGGAACAAAAGCAAATCGGAAATACCGTAATATCCGAGTATTTCATTTTTATCAAGAAGCTTACCCTTCCATACGATATAGTCATTCAGCCCGAGCTTTTTTGCATAATGCTTAATAGCCATAAAATCAGCACCGAAGCCGAGCATAATAAGACGAAACTGCTTGCCGTCATTTTTAAGCTTAGCGCAGGCGTCAAGAATAATACGTATATTCTTATACCATATCATCCTTCCGCAATAGATAAACACGGGCACATCGTCGGGAATATTGTGCTTACGCTTAATCATAGCTACATCGTCCTGCGGCACATTCGTGATGGGTAAATCACAGCCGTTTGGCATAACTATATAGTCGCCCTCATAGCCCACCTTACGCAGTGATTGGGCCGTACCCTCGCTCGTAACCCAGACCTCATCCGCAGCATTTATATTGTTGCACAGGAAATGATAAGCAAAATCCTTTACGGGCTGAGTGGGAAGGCGCTTCTCAAAATCGTACTCATATTTTGTATGATATGTTAGCACGGTGGGAATACGCTTAACCTCATTCACACGCCTGAAATAATAGCTTGTTGCAAGCGGACAGTGGGAATGAAGAATATCAAAATTCATATCGACTATTGCCTGATGAAGCCTTTCATCGAAGGGCCAGCCGATAGTGTATCCCTCATTTGAAGGAAACCACCAGCTCTTATATCTGAAAATCTCAAAGTCATATTTATAGTCGAGCTGATTTCTGTTCTTTGGTGTGATAACAGTCGCCCTGCCGAGACCGCCGTTAATCTGCTTAGCATAATTAAGCGCAACAGCGCACACACCGTCGGTAGTAGGCGGAAAGGCATCGGTACCGATGCCTACATTCAGAAATCTATTCAAATGTATTACCTCTCAGATTAGATAGAAACCTCGTGAGCAATGTTATAAAGGTTCATATCAATAGTCTTTTTCATATTGAGCGCCTCGAAGATATCGAAGTCAACGACCTCCTCCTTCTGAGCTGCAACAACACGGTTACCGATATCCTTCATTAAAAGCTTTACGGCATAGTTACCCATACGGGTTGCCATAATTCTGTCCTTGGCTGTCGGATAGCCGCCGCGCTGTGTATGGCCGAGAACAGTTGCTCTTGACTCAACGCCCGTCTTAGCCTCAATCTCCTCAGCAAGCTTCTTTACATCAACGCCAACGCCCTCAGCGGTAACGATGATGAAATGCTTTTTATTAGCGCGCTGTGTTTTCTTCATTCTTTCAATAACATGCTTTTCAATATCGAAAGGCACCTCGGGAATAAGAATGGCAGTTGCGCCGCAGGCAATACCAGAATTAAGCGCAAGATAACCTGCATGTCTGCCCATAACCTCAATTACGGAGCATCTGTCATGCGACTCAGTGGTATCACGAATTCTGTCCACCATTTCCATAATTGTGTTAAGACAGGTGTCATATCCTATTGTATAATCGCAGCAAGCGATATCATTGTCGATTGTACCCGGGATACCTACACAGGGGATTCCTCTTTCGGAAAGGTCCCTTGCGCCTCTGAAGGAGCCGTCGCCGCCGATGACAACTACGCCTTCAATGCCCCATTCCTGACAGGTACGGATAGCCTTGCGCATACCCTCCTCAGTTGCAAACTCAACTGAACGGGCAGAATAAAGGATTGTACCGCCACGGTTAATAATATCTGAAACCGAGCGCAAATCAAGCTCGATAAAATCGCCGTTGATAAGTCCGTTATAACCGCGGACTACGCCGTAAACCTTAATGCCGTTTTCACATGCTGTTCTTACTACTGCGCGCACTGCCGCATTCATACCGGGTGCGTCGCCGCCGCTTGTTAATACTGCAATAGTTTTCATTTCAATTTCTCCTTTTTCATAAGAGCTTAATATCTGTATTTTAATAGTGATGTGTCAAAAAGTCAAGACTGTATTTAATCCATATCCCAAAACTGCTCGATACTTGTTACGGGTGTGATTACAATATTATCCTTATCTGCGGTAATTACAAAGTAATTATCCTTTATATCCACGCCTTCAAATTCAACCCACACTGTGATGTCGCCCTTGATTTTACCAAGCTCGAGCTCAACCGTGCTATCACCGTCAAATACAACATCAACATCGTCAAGATATGTGTACTTACTGTCGCCGTCAGCCTTGTAAGCGGAGTGCATAACAGCCTTTGTGTTGTTGTAAAACGGAAGCTCTACGGTCGCCGTTACCTCACGCTTCTTAGGCTTTGTTGTGGTTTCGTCCTTCTTTGTAGTATTGGGCTTTGTTGTTTCCTGCGACGAGCCGCCCGAACCGCTGCCCGAACCGCTGCCCGAGCCCCCTGCAGAGCCGCCGGCAGTCGTACCCGTATCGGTATCAGAAGAAACATTCGTTGTCGCCGGCTGAGTTACGGCGTTTCCGTTTTCATCGGTAACGGGCTCGCCGTTTTCGTCGGTTACGGTTACCATATCAACAGGGCTTTCCTTCTGCTTACAGGCTGTAAAGCCAAAAAGCATTACCACTGCAAGAAGCAGTGCGATTATTACTCTCTTTTTCATATTATCTCTCCGTAGTTTTTTTGTTAAATCATAGTCATTTTAAATTTGAAGGAGGCTTCCTCAAACGGCGCAAGCACCGTCATGCCCCTTTTATTCTCAAAGACCTCATTCTCATCCGAGCAGGAGGAAATACCGGTCCACGGCTCAAGCGCGACAAAAGGCGCTTTTCCGACAGCAGACCAGATAAGAAGATTATTCATATCCTGATACTCAATTCTGATTCCCTTACCGTTCTTACCGAGAAGCGTTGCGCTTTTCGCCTCGACATTCTCAAAGATAAGCGCGTCATTTTTTTCAAACAAATCATGCCTTAAAGGGAGAGTGTTGCCGCCGTTCATAACCTCATAGTGCTTGCGTACATCCACAAGGCCTGTTTCATGGTCGGGACGAAGGCAGGCTGTGGTGATATTCTTATCAAAGGTAACCGTATAGTCCTCAAACTTTTCGCCCTTCGTAAGCGGACAGTTAAACGCAGGATGTCCTCCGATAACAAAAGGAAGCTTCTCCTGCCCGGTATTTTTGACTGTATATTCATTAGTTACCGTATCGCCGTTAATCGTATATTTAATGCGAAGCTCGTAATCAAACGGGAACTGCTCTCTTGTGGCATCGCTGCTTTTCTGAAGAAAGGTTACCGAATTTTTACACTGGGCTTCAAGCTCAAACGGATTAATCCTTGCAACACCGTGGCGCTTCATCTCCACCTCTTTACCGAAAGCGAGAGCCCTGCCCTCAGGCAGCACGCCGACAATCGGGAAGCAAACAGGCGCCTGACCCGCCCAGTACTTAGCGTTACCCTGCCAGAGATACTCCGTACCGTCCTTTTTAAGTGATGTAAGCATTGCACCGTCCTTTAAAACGACTGCGCTGCTGCTGTTACTTGTAATCTCATATTTCATAAAAACACTTCCAGAATTTATAATGGTTAAAAATAATATATTTATTATATTATAGCTGATAATAATTTATATTGCAATATTGAAAATGAACAAGAGATATAGTACAATGAAGGAAAGAATAACATACGGAGGGCGCTTATGGATATTGAAAGCTATATTCAGGAAGCTGTTTTCGGAGAAAAAGAGCAACACAAATGCTTCTACCAGCTTATGTGGGATAATTTTAAGGAGATAGGTTATGTCATAACCGACGAGGAGGGCCATGAGGTTGACGCAATCATCAAGGCTGTATCACTGCAGAATCTCCTCGGTGAATTTATGTACAGGCTTTATGATGAGGTTAACGAGACAGGACTTGAGGATGTAATCGACTACTGTCAAACTGTCGGAATAAGCGACGACGAGATTCTTGACTACTGTGAGAAGAACGAGGAAATTGATGTTGACGAGGACTTTGAAACGACTGTCAAAAATGCGCTTGACTACACCTCACAGATTACCGCGGACAAAATGCTTGAGGAATTCTCGACTTACGAGGTCTTTGACTATATGCTCACTGCGACCTATGCCTTTGAGCAGGACTTCACCTTTGATTTTGAGGACTATGAGGAAATGCAGGCATTTGTCGATACAAATCAGGACCAGCTTGACCAGTATAAAGAGGAGTATATCTCCGTACTGCACTGGATAGAGGGCGGAATGATTTGTTAAAAGAAAAGTAAAACGGTGTTTATCCACTCGGGATAAACACCGTTTTTTCACATTTAAAATCAGGAAAGTCCTTTTTCGTCAAAATTAAGAATTGTTGAAATCACAACATCAAAGCCTGTTTTGATAGCCTCGGGAACAAGCCTGTCGTAATTATCCCTGCGGTTATGGTAATAATCCGCAGGCGCAGGGTCCATTGCGGCAAGGCAGGTTGCTGTGATGCCTGCCTGAGAAAAGGCAGCCGCGTCGGAAGAGCCGAAGAAGACATTTGCAAATTTAAGGTCATCGTGGCCTGCGTCCTTAGCGGACTCCATAACAAGATTGCTGAAAGCCTGATTATGCTTAACAGTGCCTGTCATATCCCTGTTATACACATTGAGATATTCAAGGTCGGTAAGCGTATCAACGCAGAGGACTGCAGTTTCAACACCGCTGTTTACATATTCGTCGTAATGGTCTTTCGCCCACTGCTTGCAGCCCCTGAGTCCTGCTTCCTCGCCGTCGGTAATCATTGCGCAAACCTCGGTGTTTTCAAAATCAACGCCTGCCATATCGAGCATACGAAGAGCTGTAACCGCCGCATAAGTACCTGTAAGGTTATCGTTTGCACCGGGAGAAATCGTCTTAAAGTCAACGAAATAAAACAGTGTAACCATCATCACCGCAGTGAAGAAATGGAAGAAGTAGAAATAACCGGGAAGTGCTGACTCGGGCTTAACTGCTGCGATAACAATTGCGGCAATCGAAAGAAGGAAGGAAATAACAGCGCCGCCGATAGTAAGACCCATAAGAACGCCCATAATAGGTCTTTTCTTGGCATAATATGTGTGTCTCCACTCGTATGCCGAGTCAATATGACCGCTGATGATAATTCTTCTCTTAACCTCTCCTCTCGGCTTTCTTACGCCAAGGAGATTATGACCCTCAACCTTCTTGTAAAGCGGGTCCATAAACTGCTTATAAAGAAGGAACTCCATAACGGTAATGAAAAGACTTACTCCAACCACGCCGCAAACAATGCACTGTGCAAGCAGAAAGCTTATAATCTGTGTATACACAAGAATAGCGCAGACAACTACCGCAAGGATAATAGCAAAGGAAACGAGCTTTGTGAAATGCAGAAACGCCTTTGGCGCCATGGTATATGACTCAAAGCTTGTTTCATCGCAAAAAGTATCAAGCTCTTTTTTAATATGCTTCTGTGCCGCAAGGCAATTGGAATTACCCGACTCCCTCGGACCGTATTTTTTAATTACATTTGTAATTTCTGACACAGTGTAGTCAACATTTTCATCAATGACTGCCTGTGGAAAATCAGCAAATTTCATATTATTTTCTCCTTATCTATAAATTAACAGAAAATATTTTACCACATAAAAAAAGAAAACACAATAAAAAGCGTTAATTTTATGATGAAAAAATCAGGCTGTCAGCACGAACGGGCGCCGACAGCCTCTGGCCTGCCTGTTGGGGGTCGAACCCAAAATCTTCAGAATCGGAATCTGATGCATTAGCCTTTGTGCTACAGGCAGATGTATTACGAGCGCAGTTGCAGGTCCGACTGCTCGGACACTGCAAAATCAAAGCTCGCTTATTATTTTTTCCATCTCGGGCATTTTGCGCTCCATATCATTGACAAGCGCAAGCTGCGCCCTCGCCCGTACAAGATTGTGCTTCGGATAATCAGTCTTAAAATATGTGTCGCCGTTTAAATAATCGGTGAGAAAGCGCATAGCAAGCTCAAGCGTAAGGAGCTTTGCCGAAAACGCAAGATTATCCTTTTCATTATCTGTAAGGATTCCGCCTGCCTGAGAGAGATAGCCTACGGCATATGCTCTGAAATAATCAAGGTCGAGCGAAACCTTGCTGACATCCTTCTCGTCCTCTGCGGCAGTGCTTGCGCCGAAACGCACCGAGTCGCCGAAATCATAAAGCGCAATGCCCGGCATAACTGTATCAAGGTCAATAACACAGATAGCCTCATCGGTATCCTCATCAAACATTACATTGTTCAGCTTGGTGTCGTTATGGGTAACACGCAGCGGAAGGTCGCCGTTTTCAATCATATCGGTAAGGCGTGAAAGCTCGCCTCGCCTATTTATAATAGACTCAATTTCCTCACGACATTCGTCTGCCCTGCCCTCGCGGTCCTCCTCAAGCGCCGGGAGAAATTCATTTTCAAAACGCCACATTGTATTGTGGAAATTCGGTATGGTTTCATAAAGCGTTTCTGCAGGGAAATCAGAAAGCCGACGCTGAAATCTGCCGAAAGCCTCGCCGCTCTTACCGAAAAGCTCAGGCGTGTCTGCGCTGTCGTAGCTCTTACTCTTTTCAACAAAACGGTACGCGCGGTATGCACCGCCGTCAACGGAATAATACTTGGAGCCGTCCTTTGTCTTAAAATAATGCAGAGTTTCCCTGTCGGGATTGCCGCCCTCAGCTTCAATCTTTTTCATAAGAAAAGAGGTTACGGCAAAAACATTTTCCATAAGCTCGTCGATATTTTTAAACACATTTGTGTTAACACGCTGAAGGATATACCTGACCTTCGTTGCGCCCTCGTCATAAGTTACGATATAAGTCGTGTTAATATGACCTGAACCGAAAAGCTTATACGATACAAGCTCCCCTGGGAAATCGAATTCCTTGAGTATCTCAGCTACATTTTCCATAACATCACCATCTTTAATAATAACATATATTTATACTTATGGCAACAAAAAAGACTATCATAACAAAAGACTATCATAACAAATGATAGTCTTTAATAATTATACTGTTTTATTCACTTCTGAGGGCGTCGATTGGGCTGAGCTTAGCTGCTTTTCGTGCGGGATATATGCCGAAGAAAAGGCCCGTACCGCTCGAGAAGAGGAGCGCAAGGAGTATAATCCATATGCTGATTTTCGGCTGTATACTGATAATCGCGCACGCGCCGTAAGCGCCTGCCACACCGAGTATTACGCCGATAAGTCCTCCGATTAAACAGAGAATTACCGACTCGGTAAGAAACTGCATTGTGATAACGCCTGTCTTTGCGCCGAGAGATTTACGGATACCGATTTCCCTTGTACGCTCAGTTACCGATACAAGCATAATATTCATTACGCCGATACCGCCGACGATAAGTGAAATTGCGCCTACGCCTGCGATAAAGATTGTAAGCACCTTCATAACGATGTCAACAATCTCGATATATGACGCCATATTCTGAGCCGTATACATTCCGTTTTCAAAATTGCCGTGAGCCGCCTTGAGATAATTGACGGTCGCGTTGCCGACTGCGTCATAGTCGGCGCCCTCTTCGGCGATTACGAAAATATTGTCAAGAGCCGCGTTTGCGCCCGTTGCCTGACTTAAAGTTGTACACGGCATAAACAGAGCAATCATCGCCGTATCGGAGCCTGTTGAAAACATCTTTCCGACATTTCCGCCCCCGCCGAGAGAGCTTGTCATAGACTCGATATTGGCAACGCCGCATACCTTAACCTTCATTGACTGACCGCTTGATGTAACAGTAATGGTTTCGCCCGTTACATCCTCATAACCGAATACTGTCTTTGCAGACTCAATACCCATTACGGCAATAGGCGCCGCAGAAGCATACTCCTCATCGGTAAAAAACCTGCCGTGTTCGCAGTTATTCGTCATAGCGAACTGAACATCGCTGTTAGTACCTATCATCATTACCGTAACATCGGTCGCAAGCCTGTCAACAGTACCTCTGCCGAAGCCCATCATCATAGGTGAACAGCGCTCGACGCCGTTAACCTTTTTCTTGATGTTCTCAACATCGTCAAGGCTTATATAATCGTTATCGGTAGCCTGTGTTGTATCGACTGATACGAGAACTGCATTCGAGCCCATATCCTCAATAAGACTGACAATATAGTCCCTGACGCCCGTACCTGCGCCGACAATCATAATAACCGAAGTGATACCGATGATGATACCGAGCATTGTAAGAAGGGAACGCATCCAGTTGGCTCTTATACACTTTACAGCGATTTTTAAGCTTTCTGTAATATTCACTGCTACTACCTCTTACTTAACTTTAATCTTAAAGGTATCCTCTTTATAATCCGATGACGGAATCGCAATAATCCTGTCGCCGACTTTAAGTCCCGACTTAATCTCATATTCGGTATCGGAAATTGCGCCCGTTTCAATCTGGGTCTTTGTTGCAGTGCCTTCCTCCTCGTCATAGAGATAAACGAAGGTGCCCTCTTTTTCAAGAACGATTGACTCAATAGGAACTGTCGGCACGCCGTCAAAAGAGCCTGTGTTAATCTCAACATCCGCGTCAAAGCCCGGTATTATATTTGCGTCAGTATTAAAAATAGCAACCTTACACTCAACGCCTGCGCCCTGTGCGGTAAGGCTCGAAAGTCCGCTGATGCCTACTGCGCCGCCAACATTGTCAAGAATCGAGGACTGATTACCGCCTGTTGCCGTAGGAGCAATTGAAAGCACCTCGCCATCATACTGACCGTATGCGGTTGTAATCTTCGCTGACATACCTTTTCTTACCTTGTGAACATCGTATTCGCTAAGGCTTACTGTAGCCGTCATACTGTTAAGATTTTCAAGCGTGATACCCGAAGAAATAGCGGAGGTCTGTGAATTCGGCGTAATGTCAACGGCTGTGATTGTGCCGTCAAACGCCGCCGTCCAGCCAGCCTGCATTTCAGCTCTTGTGTCTTTAAGAGTATCAAGCGCGGACTTTGTTGTATCAAGCGCAGCCTTCTGTGAGTTAAGAAGCGTTGTGTTTGACTGTGCCTTATATACTGCGCGCTCAGCCTCAAGTGCGGCAAGCTGTACCTGCGCCGAGGTCAGTGCGACATTCTGTGAATTTGCGAAGCCGTAGCCGAGAGCCTCAAAATCAACCTGAGCAACCGCAGCCTCAATCATATCAACAGCCGTGCCGCTGTCAACGAGAAGCTCCGCGCTGTCAATCATACCGCTTACAATTGCGTCCGCAATTTCATCGCCGACCATATGAGCAATAACCTCGCTGTTAAGCTCGCCGCTTGCTGCTGCATCAGCGATTGTGTCAGCGATAATCTCCGTCATTGTTGCAAGCGTTGTAACGCTGTCGGTAAGCTGAACAAGTGTTTCCGTAAGCTGTGCGAGCGCCTCGGTCATAGTCCTCGGTACCGCTCTTGTTGAATGCTCTGTTGTAGACCTCTGAGTCCTTGTACCCGTTGTATGAGTGGTTGACTCAGTTGTTGTTCTCTTAGTTGTCGACCTTGATGTAGGCGCCTTGGTTGTACCCGAAGGAACATAGGGCTCGCCGTTTTCAAGCTCGTAAACAAGGTCCTCAAGCTTCTCAATCTGCGGGTCAAGCTCATTCATCATTACCTTTGCATTCTCAACATTTTCCTTAGTTGCATTATATGAATTAAGGGAATTATTATACGAGGTCTGCAGTGATGAAATCTGACCGTCGAGAGAGGAAGCGTCAAAGGTTGCAAGAAGGTCGCCCTCCTTAACCTCGTCGCCTACCTCGACATATACATCCTTAACGGTTGCAACTGTGCCGACCTTATAATCCTTAACAGCACCCGAGGTTACATCGCCTGTGAGAGAAACATTCTCACTGATTGAGCCTGATGTGATGGTATAAAGCTCAACACTCTCATCCCTGCTCGCCTTAACTGCGGCTGCAACACCGCCGCCTGCAATCGCCAGTGCAAGGACTATGCAGATAGGAACTATAAATCTTTTTTTACTTTTTCTTACAGTAGCCATAAAATTAACCCCTGTCATTAATATATTATAAATAAATTAAGATAATTTTAGTATAATTCCAAATTGTATAGTTGTCAATAACAATTTGTAAAGCGTACGATAAACGACTTATTTGAGCGCATTAAGCGCTTTTCTGCCGATATCCTTTCTGTAATGAGCGCCGTCAAAGCTTATCTGCGAAACGCCGCCGTACGCCTTTTCAAGCGCAGACTCAAGATTATCGCCGAGGGCTGTAACTCCAAGCACTCTTCCGCCCGAGGTAAGAAGCTTACCCTCCTTTACGGCGGTACCTGCATGGTAGACGGTTACGCCGTCAAG
>ODAI011395216.1_pt1 | contig 13449 bp, 12 predicted proteins | sample 1539321 | NCBI WGS metagenome assembly ODAI01 (sample SAMN02144231, study PRJEB22623) | gut metagenome | biome: sheep rumen | host: Ovis aries | place: New Zealand
AAATTACTTGGGAACCAATCCAATACAAAGGTCAACAAAAATAATTAATTAATAAAAGCATATGCATGCTATAGGCATATGCTTTTATTAAAATAATACACTTTCAAAACTCACGAAAGGAAAAAGAAATGGAAATATTCTTATACATAATAATATTTATCATGGGAACTCTATTTGGAAGTTTTTATACTTTAGCAATATATAGAATCCCAAATAAATTAGATATAACACACACACATTCATTCTGCCCTAATTGCAAACACAAATTAGGTTTTTTTGAATTAATACCAGTATGGAGCTACATATTTTTAGGTGGTAAATGTAAAGAATGTAAGCAAAAAATAAGACCTAGATATTTAATTATAGAAATATTATCTGGTGTATTTTTTGTACTTATTGCAATAGCTTCTAAAATAAATTTCTACAATTTACAACCTCAAAAATTAATAGAACTAGGCTTTATGGTATTATATTTATCTGCAATAGCAATAATTGCTGGAATAGATAAAGAAAAAAGAGAAATAGAAAAAAGTGTTTTGTATTATGCATTAGGAATACTTATTACATACATAATATATTTATGCATAATAGATAAACCTAGTATATATAGATATGTTATGTATCTATCAACTCTAGTTATTTTATTAGTAGCAGACACTATAAAATTAAAATCAAAAGCAAAAACAAGCTATGTGATTTCAATTTTAATACTATTAGTTATAATGGCAGTATTTACTGGAGAAGTAACTACAATTTTAACAATTATTATGACATTATTAATAATTGCAATATATATTTTAATAAGTAAAATAAAAAATATAACTAATAAAGTAAAAAAAGAAGAAAAAGATTTGACAAATAATTTAACTTTAGGATTTTATTTATGTATATCAAACATAATAATGCTTACATATGTAATGTTTACATTATAAATGAAAGGAATGGCTATGAATTTAAGAAGTAATAAGGGTTTTGTAACTGAAGATGTAGCTATAGCTATAATTATATTACTAATTATGGTTCCGGTAATAATGGGAATTGTATTTAGTATTAATTCATCAAAAAATGCTGAAGATATAAAAACTGAAGCATTAAATATTTTAACAAATACTATGGAAAGTGCAAAGGGTATTCCACTAGATAATGACTTTACAGAAAATAAAATTATTGAAGAATTAACTAAAACATACGGAGAAAAAATTCAAAATTCAACAAATCCTATAACTATAAAAACTGACAAAGCATCATATCAGTTGAAAATAGAAGTAGTTGATTATGCTGATGACACAGTAAATCACAGTGGAGCAAATCGTAATATTGTGAAAACTGTAAAAGCTGAAATCACATTTAGAACTGGTGGAAAAGAACAAATTATGGATTTAAGTACAGTGATACAATAGGAGGAATTATGAAATCAAATAGAGGTATAACAATTATAACACTTATTATATATATAATTGTTTTAACTATAGTAATTGGAACAGCTTCAATGCTAATGAAATATTTTTATAGAAATGCTGATGAAACTGTTATAAATAAAAATACGTCTAGTCAGTATTCGCGATTTTTAGCATATATTACAGATGATATAAATTCACGGTAAAATAAATAAAGAAAAACTAAATGAATTAAATAATTCAGGTGATTTACAACTAGAACTTTTGGATGAGTCAATACATGAGTATTATTTTAAAGATGGAAAATTATATTTTATTATAAGAGAAAAAGTACAAAATGACTATGAAGAAAAAAAAATTATTACTTTGTGTGAAGAAGTAACAGAATGTAGTTTTACTTTAAATAGTGGAAAATTAACTTCAAATATTACAATAAATGGAAAAGTTTATACTAATAGTTTTACAATATAGAAGTTAATAACAAAATATGTAATTTTATGTAATTGCAAAAATATAAAGACAAAAGAGCAAAATAATATTATAATAAAAGAAGAGATACGTTTGATAATTGTATTATCAAAAGAAGAAAGGAAGGAACAAAAATGGCAAAAAATCAACCTTTAGGAATTGAATTAGTTAAAAGAGGAATTGTAACAGGGGAAGATATAGAAAAAGCATTAAAATATCAAGAAACACACCGTTCAAGAAAAATTGGTGATATATTATATATTTTAAAAGCAGCTGAACCTAGAAAGTTAATTGATGAAGTTGCAGATATTTTAGGTAAAAAAGGTGTTTATTTAAATTATGATAATGTAAAAATTGAACCAACAGATTACATTCCTTTAGATGTTATGAAAAAAAATAAAGCTATTCCTTTTGCAGTTGAATCTGGAAAAATAAAAGTTGCATTTGCAGATATAGCTACAAGTGAAACTAGTATAAGAAGTATTAAAATGCTAATGCTAAATAAAGGTTTAGTAGTAGATATTTATATGGCTTTTCAAACCAATGTTGAAGAGTTTTTACAAAAATATGAGGAACAAGCTTCTCAAAATATAGAAGATATTAATGGAAATGAAACTACTACAGAAATTATAGATAATATTATAAAACTTGCTATAGAAAAAAGAGCAAGTGATGTTCATGTTGAGCCACAAATAGACTCTGTAAGAATCAGATTTAGAATAGATGGTGAATTATTTGTAATAACAAGTATTCCAAAAGAAAGACAAGCTCAATTAATAGGAAGATTAAAAGCTATATCTAATATGCATCAAGAAAAACAAAACTCTCAAGATGGTAGAATTCTGTTATATCCAGATTACAACATCCGTGTTTCTTCACAAAAAAATATATATGGTGAAAAATTTGTTTTAAGACTTTTAAAGAAAAATTCAGATATTAGAAATATATTTGATTTAGGATACCCTTATGATGAAAAAGAACTCGACAAAGCTGTAAATAAAAGAAACAGTTTAACAATAATGGCAGCTCCAACAGGAGAAGGTAAAACAACTACATTATACAGTATATTGGATTATTTAAAAAGTGACAATATAAATATTACAACAATAGAAGATCCTGTTGAAATTAGAATTCCAGGACTAAATCAAATAGAAGTAGAAAAAAATATAGGATTTTCAGATAGTTTAAGAACAATTTTAAGACAAGATCCAGATGTTATACTTGTAGGAGAAATTAGAGATAGAGAAACAGCCGAAATTGCAATTCAAGCAGGACAAACAGGACATTATGTATTATCTACAATTCATACAATTGATGCAGTAGAAGTTATAACAAGACTTAGAAAAGTTGGTGTACCAGATTACGATATAGCAAGTACAGTAGCTACAACAATTTCTCAAAGATTAGTTAGAAGACTTTGCCCACATTGCAAACAAGAAAGAGATTTTGCAGATTTTGAAAAAGAGCAAATTAAAAAAATTGGAGATAAATATGGAGTTGAATTTAACTTAGATAATGCAAAAACATATAATGCAGTTGGATGTGAATATTGCAATCACTCTGGATATTATGAAAGAATTGGATTATTTGAAGTACTTGATATTACAGAAGAATTAAAAGAAATGATTATGTCTGGAAAATCTAGTATTGAAATTAGAAAAAAAGCTTTAGAGCAAAATTACAAACCTTTAGTAATTGATGGAATAAACAAAGTTATTAGTGGATTAACGAATTTAGATGAGTTAGATAAAAAATTATTAATATACAATCAATAATAAGACAAATTAGCCAAGGGAGAGGAGAAAAAATTATGGTAGATATGAACAAAATATTAGATTTAGCAATTGAGAAAGATGCATCTGATATACATTTAATTCCAGGAAATAAACCAATGCTAAGAATAGCAAGACGTCTAGAACCAGTTGAAGAAACAAATGAACTTACTGAAGATGATATGATGGAGGTATATGACTATCTAGTAAAAGGAAATCTTGAAGCAGATGAACAATATAAAGAAAATAGAAGATTAGATACATCATATGAGCATGCAGGATTAAGATTTAGGGTAAATATTTCACATACAGAAAATATTCCTGTTGCAACACTAAGAATTATAAAAAACACATTACCAAAATATGAAGATTTAGGTTTACCAGATATAGTAAGAAGAATGACTTATCAACCTCAAGGATTAATATTAGTTACAGGAAAAACAAACTCTGGTAAAACAACTACTTTAAATGCATTGGTTAATGATATAAATGAAAATCAAAATAGAAAAATTTTAACACTTGAAAACCCAATAGAGTTTAAACATCATTCTAAAAAATCATTAATAGTTCAAAAAGAAGTTGGACGTGGAAAAGATTCTTTAACATTCAGTGATGGTGTTAAAAACTCACTAAGAGAGGACTGCGATATTCTTGTAATTGGAGAGATTAGAGATAAGGAAACAATGGAAGCAGGAATAGAAATGGCAGAATCTGGACACTTAGTTATTGGAACATTACACACAAAATCATGTGCTGAAACAATAGATAGAATGATAAACTTCTATGAAGTAAGAGACCAAGCAACAATAAAATACTTATTGGCATCATTGCTTAAAATGGTTGTATCACAAAGACTTTTACCAGCACCAAATGACAAGTTAGTTTTAGTACCAGAAGTTATGGTAGTAGACAATATTGTTTCTGGTATTATTAGAAAAGAAAAAATAAGTGTTTCTGAAATAGAAGATGCAATACAAAGTGGTTCAGCAAATGGAAGCATAGGACTAATAAACTCTTTGGCAGAATTATTTGTTGATGATAAAATAACTTTAGATCAAGCAAAATCTCAAATAGAAGAAAAAAATATAGAGATTTTAAATAGAACAATTATGCAATTAAAAATTAAAAAACAAAATGGAGGAAGAAGAGAATAAAATAGGAGGTCAAAATGCCAACATATATATATAAGGCGGTAAACAGTGACGGAAGAATTGTTAGAAACAGGGTTGAAGAAGGAAATAAAATAACTCTTATGAGAAAATTGAAAGCAAATGGATTAGCACCAATTTCAATTACACAAACAATTGCAAGAAGAATTCAACCTGCTAATAAGAAAAAAAGAAATATTAATAATGTTCAAGAAGTAATGAAAAATGCAGGTACTACAAGGTTAGACGCAACTAATAGAAAAAGAATGACTAATATCGATTTAGTAAAATCCTATTTTGCTATGCAAAAAAAGATTACTGAAAGAGATTTAGTTATATTCACACAGAATTTCTACCTTTTAAAAAAGGCAAATTTCAACAATGTACATGCATTAACAACAATAATAGATAGTACAGAAAATATGGCTTTTGCAGGAATTCTTGAAGATATTTTAGCTGGTGTAGAAGCCGGAGATTATATGTATAAAACAATGGAATATTATTCTAATGTATTTCCATTTATATATATAAACATGATTAGAGTTGGAGAACTTTCAGGTTCCTTAGAAAACTCTTTACAACAAGCTGTAGAATATTTGGATAATACTACAGCAATAGCAAAGAAAATAAAAGGTATATTAATACCAAATCTTGCACAATTTGCATTGTTAATTGTAATGCTATTTGTTGGAACATTATACGCTTTACCACAAGTACAAGGAGTTTTAGATGAATTAGGAGCAAGCTCTGATGTAATACCTGCTGCAACACTTAGATTCCAAGCATTTTTAAGAGGCTTCTTAAAATGGTGGCCAATCCCAGTTGCAATTATTGCGGCTATAGTTGTTGCAATTATATTATATATACAAACTCCAAAAGGTAGATACAGATTCCACTATTTCAAATACACAATGCCTATATTTGGAAAATTAATATTCTCACTAGATTTTTCAAGACTAATGAAAGCTATGCTTCTTAACTTAAAAAACGGAATGAGAATACAAGATGCTTTAGATGTTAGTAAAAACGTAATAAAAAATTATGTTATGCTATCAATAATAGAAAATTCATTAAACAATATCTTAATAGGTGAATCTTGGATTACACCATTTGAAAGGTCAGGACTAGCATCTCCTATGATTACAGAAATGTTAAAAATAGGTATGCAAACAGACTTACCAGAAATGATGGAAAAATTAGTTGAATACATGGAAATAGATATAAACAATACAATAGAAAAAATAAATATGGTTTTACCACAAGTTATGTACTCAATTGTTGGTGTCGTATTAATATTCTTCGTAGTAATCGTATTAGTACCAATGATTCAAATCTACTTTGGTAACTTCTTATTTGATATGTATTTATAAAATAAAATGAGAACTGTTCTTGAATAGAAACGAGAACAGTTCTTTTTGGCTAAATGTCAATAGTTGGGCGCAAAGTTCAAAATGATTTATGTCTCAATGTTTTTTCGATAAAAAATAAAAAAGCTGTACAATTATATATATTTATTATAAAAATTTTGGATAGAACATGAAAAAGTAAATTAAATGTGTCATATGCAATGTAAAAATAATTATATATGGTTTAAAAACTAAAAATAAAGAATTTAAATAAAATTTTAAACTAAAAAGATATTTAGTTCTATGAAATTAGACTGTAATTAAATGTAGAAAGAAACTTATTTTTTATGCTTCATCCAGAAAATTAGTATTAAATACTATAATTGTAAGAGTTAAATTTAGATATTTAATTTATTAAATAAGTATATTTTTAAACTGAAACTTTAATTTAAGATTTATGTTGAAAAAACTTGAGAAAAATTTGCAAAAAATATATAATATAGAAAAGAAAAAAATGTAAATTTAATAAGGAGAACAATATGAAAATAGGAATAGATTTAGGTGGAAGCCATATTGCTGTTGGTGTAGTTGATAATAACAATGAACTTATAGAAAAAGTTGAAAAAGATTTTTCTGAAGAAGATAAAATGGATATTATAACAGTAACCCAAAAATTCATTGTTGAAAATGTAAAGATATTTGAGGAAAATTACGAAATAGAAAGTATTGGAATTGCTGTACCAGGTGTTGCAAAAGATGGAGTTATAATTAAAACTGTAAATCTAGGAATAAATAACTATGATATAAAAAGCAGTTTAGAAGAAAAGTTACAAAAAAAAGTAAATGTTAGAAATGACGGAAAATGTGCATGTATTGCTGAATTTAAAAATCTAATAAAAGAAGATAAAACTATTGAAAATGCAAATATTTTATTTTTAACAATAGGAACTGGAATAGGTGGAGGAATAATTTATAATGGCAAATTATTAGAAGGGCACACATTTGAAGGTTATGAATTAGGACATATGATTATAAAAGCAAACGGAATACCTTGCAAATGTGGAAAATCTGGATGTTTTGAAAGATATGGAAGTATTTTAGAATATAAAAATAAAGTAAAACAAAGGCTAAATATTTCTAAAGATATAAATGGCAAGCCATTACGAGATCTTATAAAATCAAGAAAAAATGAGATTTTAGATATAAATGAACAGTATATATCAGATTTAGCAATAGGAATTTCAAATTTAATAAACATATTTGAACCAGATTTAATAGTTATAGGTGGAGGATTTGTACATTATAGTAGTATATTCGAAAATGATTTAAAAGATAATTTATTAAATTCTACATTATTATTTAATAGAAGAAATAATATAGATATTAGATATGCAAAGCTTGGAAATGATGCTGGAATTATTGGGGCTACTATAGACACAGAAATTTAATTATATTATTTTCAAAGATTTATAAAAATACTTTCTTTATGCAATATTAAAAAACGCATTGAAACGACTCTTAAAAGTTTTTTTCAAATGCGTTTTTGACATTTTAGTAAATAATATGTTATAATAACAAAAGAGTAAATTGATTAGTCGCTGGTAAATTCCGAAAGGAACTACGAGAGGAAAGTCCGGGCTCCATAGAGCAAAGATGCTAGATAACGTCTAGTGAGGGCAACCTTAAGGAAAGTGCAACAGAAAATAACCGCCTCTTAGAGGTAAGGGTGAAAAGGCGAGGTAAGAGCTCACCGCTAATATGGTGACATATTAGGCTGTGTAAACCCCATCTGGAGCAACACCTAAAAAAGAAGATACGCTTGCTCGGCGCTTCTTAAACTGTGTGGCTTGAGATATATAGCAATATATATCCTAGATAAATGACTAATTTAAATGACAGAACCCGGCTTACAGATTTACTCTTTTTTTATTTGTGAAAATTTGGTAAAAAAGATTGACATTTTTTATAACAAAGTATATACTAATACCAAATAAAAAGATAAAATAAAATCTTTTTATAAAAGCTAGAAAATATAAGTGTTTTCTAGCTAAAATAAAGAAAGGAGCGTAAATGTATTAAAATACATTTTACAAAAGTATATGAGTAAGAAATTAAAAAACGTAACAACAATTATAGCATTATGTTTAGGATTAATTTTAATAGGAACAAAAGCTTATGCTACAACTGCAAAAACGTTAAACGATAACACAAGATTAAGAAAAAAGGCTTCTACAAATTCAGAAATTGTAGAAATTATTAGCAAAGATGAGAAAGTAGAAGTAGTTTCTAAAGAAGATGACTGGTATAAAGTAAAATACAATTTACAAGTTGGATATGTAAGAGGAGACTTAATAGAAGTTGAAGAAGAAAATAAAGAAGTAGCTGAAGAAGCAAAAAAAGAAGAAAATAAAACAGAGGAAGCTTCAAAAGCTGAGGAGACAAAAACAGAAGAGACTTCTAAAACAGAAGAAACTCAAAACCAAGATGAGACAGAAAATCAAGAAGAAGCTAAAAAAGAAGAGGAATCTTCAAAAGAGCAAAAAGTAGAAATTAAAGAAAATGATCAAATAGAATTAAAAGAAGAAACACAATTACAATTACTACCTATAATTTTTTCTTGTAAAACTGGAAAAGTTCCAGCAAATACAAAAATTACAGTAGTAGAAGTAGTTGGAAACTGGTGCCATATAAGTGCAGGAAATCAAGAAGGTTGGCTACATACCAGCAAAATAGAAAGCAGTAAAGCAGAAGAGCAAAAAGCAGAAGAAAATAAAGAAGAAACAGAAAACAAAGAAACAAAATTATATGTTAGCACAACAACTCTAAATCTAAGAGAAAAAGCAGATACAAAATCAGATGTTGTAACACAACTTAGTTTAAATGATGAGGTTACAGTTGTTAAAGTAGTAAATAACACATGGACACAAGTTAAATTTAAAGATTATGAAGGATATACAGCTAGCGAATATTTATCAGATAAAAAGGTATCAGATACAACATCAAGAAGTGCTCAAGAAGTAAGAAATTCTGAAGAAGAAGCAGCTAAAAAGAAAGCAGCTGAAGAAGCAGCTAAAAAGAAAGCAGCTGAAGAAGCAGCTAAGAAAAAAGCAGAAGAGGCAGCTAAAAAGAAAGCTGCAGAAGAAGCTAGGAAAAAACAAGAAGAGGAAGAAGAGGATGAGGACGAAGAAGAGGAAGAAGAAACAAGTAGTTCAAAATCTTCATCAAGCAGTAAAAAATCAGGAACAACTGGAGAAGACATAGTTGCTTATGCAAAAAAATTCTTAGGATATAAATATGTATATGGTGCATCTGGACCAAATTCATTTGATTGTTCAGGATTTACATCATATGTATATAAACATTTTGGATATTCTTTAAATAGGACTTCAGGTGGTCAAAGAAGCAATGGTTCAGGAGTTAGCAAGTCAGACTTAGAACCAGGAGATATACTATGCTTTTCTGGACACGTTGGAATTTATATAGGGGGAAATAAATTCATACATGCTGCAAATCCTAGCAAGGGAGTTATAATATCATCATTGTCTGAAAGCTATTATGTTAAAACATACATTACAGCTAGAAGAATTCTATAAGGAGGAAAATGCTAGAAAATAGACCAATTGTGGCAATAACAATTGGATATATAATAGGAATAATATTGGGGCTATACTGTAAAATCAGTATAGCCCTTTTATATCTTTTTTGTTTTATTATATATTCTTTATTTAAAAAGCCACATTCAAAAAAATTTAACTTAGTTTCATTAAAAAGATATTTTAGATATGTAAAATTAATAATAACCAAGAAAGTTTTTATTATAATTATTTTAGTTTCAATTATTTCAAATACATTTACTTTATATAAAAATTATGAATTCCAAAAAACAATAGCAAATCTATCTGGAAAAGAAATTAAAACAGAAGGAATAATTATTTCTAATGTTAAAAACAAAAAGTATAGTGATATTTATACTATAAAAATTAAAGACAAGAAATTTTATTTAAATATAAAAAAAACAGAAAACATTGATTTAGAGTATGGTGATAGAATTAATCTAACAGGCAATTTTATAGAACCTGAAACGCAAAGAAATTACAGAGGCTTTGATTATAGAAAATACTTAAAAACTCAAGGAATTTATGGAAATATAAATGTAAATAATATAACAAAAATTCAAAACATAGGGCTAAGTCCAAAAATTTCTATATTAAAAAGAATAAACAGTATTTCAAATAAAATAAAAAATATATTTAAAGAAAACTTTAATGAAAAAATTTCAAATGTAATACTTGGAATGCTATTAGGTTATACAGATGAGATAGATTTAAATGTTAAAGAAGATTTTTCAAAAAGTAATATTTCACATATATTAGCTGTCTCTGGAATGCATGTTGGGTATGTAATACTGTTTTGCAATATTATATTTTCAAAATTATTTGGAAAAAGAAAAACGTATTTTATAACAATAATAGTTTTGATATTTTATATGTTTTTAACAGGACTTTCGCCATCTGTTGTAAGAGCTTCTATAATGGCTTGTTTTATGTTATTTTCAAAATTAATTTATAGAAAAAGTGATGTTTGGACTAACATAAGTATATCACTTTTAAGTATGTTAATTTATAATCCTTTTTGTATTGGAAATATTAGCCTTATTCTTTCTTATGTAGGAACAATAGGAATCTTGACGTATTCAATAAATTTTAAGCAAACGAATAAAATAAAAGATATGATTGGAATAACACTTTCTGTAACAATTTTTTTAATTCCAATATTATCTATATATTTTAATAAAATTCCTATTTTTAGTCTATTTGTAAGCCTTTTAGTAGGAATAATTGTTTTACCAATTTTTATTTTAGCAATTGTTTTTATTGTTTTGAATAAAACTACTTTATTTATAAAATTTTTTGTAAAAAATATTTTGAATTTTCTTGTTAAAATTCTTTTAAAGATTTCAGAGTTTGGTTCAAAAATTCCATTAAATCAAATTTATGTTGTAATGCCGAATTGGCTAGAAATATTTATATATTATGTAATAATTTTTATTTCAGTTTTTTTAGTATATGTATTTAAGCCGAAAAGAAAGCAAAATACAGTATTCAACAGAAGAATAAAAAATTTATTCCATTTGCTAAAATTTAGATATCGTCAAAATAAAGAAAAAGTTTTATCAATATTTTTAATTGTTTTAATATTTTTTGGGTGTATAAAAATAATTCCGAAAGAATTAAGAATTCATTTTATAGATGTAGGACAAGGTGATTCGTGTTTAATTGTTACACCAAATAATAAAAAAATACTGATAGATGGTGGAGGAAGCGAAAACTATGATATTGGCAAAAATACTTTAATTCCATATTTAATGGCAAGAAGAATAAAGAAAATAGATTATATAATAATTAGTCATTTTGATACTGACCATGTAGGAGGAATGCTTACTGTTATGGAAGAAATAAAAGTAGAAAAAGTAGTTATTAGCAGGCAGGGAGAAGATTCTGAAAATTATCAAAAATTTAAAGATATAGTTAAAGAAAAAAAGATTAAAAATGTTGTTGCAGATAAAGGAGATAAACTGAAAATAGAAAAAAATATTTATTTTGATATTCTCTGGCCAAATCCCTCAAAATTTGTTTCAGAAAATGTTTTAAATAATAATTCTATTGTTTGTAAACTTCAATATAAAAATTTTTCAATGCTTTTTACGGGAGATATAGAAAAGGAAGCGGAAAAACCAATACTTCATGAATACAAGAAAAACTTGCATATTTTAAATTCAACTATTTTAAAAGTAGCACATCATGGATCGAAAACATCAACGACAGAAGAATTCTTAAAAGCAGTATCTCCTAAATTTGCATTGATAGGAGTTGGAAAAGATAACAAATTTGGTCATCCAAATGATGAGGTAATAAAAAGGTTAGAAAATGACGGTTGCAAGATATATAGAACAGATAAAATGGGAGAAATATCAATTTCAGTCAATTACAAAGGAAAAATAAAAGTGAAAAAATTTATTAAATAAAATCAAAATATTTGAGTCTAAAATTCAAAATTTTTGCGACTAAAAATAGTTGCAAAAATTAAAAGAAAGGAGTATAATATGAGTAGATTAGAAAAAGAAATAGAGAGATTAAAATCAAGACCAAAAGATTATACATATGATGAAGCGAAAAGTTTACTAAATAAATTAGGATTTTATGAAAATAATAAGGGGAGGACATCTGGATCAAGGGTTGAGTTTAAAGATAAGCTTGGAAGGAAAATAACATTACATAAGCCACACCCTAGTAATATAATAAAAATATATAAAGTTAATGATTTATTAAATGATTTAAAAGAATGGAGGTTAATATAATGAAGAGTATAATGAGGTACAAAGGTTATTGGGCAGAGGTTAGATATAGTGATGAAGATGAATGTTTTTGGGGGAAAATTGAAGGATTAAAAAATACATCTATTTCTTTTGAAGGTAATACCGTTAAAGAATTAAAAAAAGATTTCAAAGATGCTATTGATTTTTATTTAGACAATTGCAAAGCGTGTAATGAAATTCCCGAAAAACAATGCAAAGGTTATTTAAATGTAAGACTTGGAGTAGAACTTCACAATAAAGCGAAAATGAAATCTATAGAACAAAACATTTCTATAAATGAATTAATAAAAAATGCAGTAGTAGCATATTTAAAAACAAACTAAAATGTATAAATCACTAAATTATGGAAACAATAATAATGGTGATATATTATGAATAAAAAAATTTTTATTTGGGGAATAATTATTGTTTTAGCTATAATTATAGGATTTATTATATATAAAAATATAAATTTACAACAAGAGGAGATAGGTTTAAATGAAACAACTCAAAATATAGCAGAAATATCAGAATTAGCAGAACAAAATCAAGATGCTGTAACAGATGAGTGTTTAGACGAGTGGGATGACTATAATGAATATATAGGGAAAAAAGTGGAAGAAGCAAGTAATAACCTTACAGAACAAGATACACACTATTTATTAAAAGATGTTTATGGATATATCGAAGTATATTATTTAGGTGAGAATAATAATGAATATTTATACAGAAAAACAGATATTTCAACAGATTACTTATCACAGGAAGACAAAGAGGATTTAAAAGTGGGAATAGAAGTTGTTGGAATAGAAGCATTAAATAAAATGCTCGAAGATTTTGAATAATGGAAAGGGGCAGTTATCTTTTCAATTTTTTTGGAAAAGAGAACCGTCCCATTTTCCACTTTTTTAAAAAAAAACACTTGCTAAAAGTTCAATTTAGTGTTATAGTATATAGTGTGTA
>ODAI014143705.1_pt1 | contig 13449 bp, 14 predicted proteins | sample 1539321 | NCBI WGS metagenome assembly ODAI01 (sample SAMN02144231, study PRJEB22623) | gut metagenome | biome: sheep rumen | host: Ovis aries | place: New Zealand
AAAAACATATACAATGACAGAATTTGAGAAATACGCCACCCGTCACCGTGGCATCAGCAGCACCACCATGGCCAAATACACCTCGGCCATCAACAACTCGCTGACCCCCTATATCGTCGAGGAGCGCCAGCTCAACGTAGCCCAGATGGACGTCTTCAGCCGTCTGATGATGGACCGCATCATCTTCCTCGGCACCGCCATCGACGACTACACCGCCAACGTCATCCAGGCCCAGCTGCTCTTCCTCGAGAGCGTGGATCCCACCAAGGACATACAGATCTACCTCAACTCGCCGGGAGGCTCTGTCTATGCCGGCCTGGGTATCTATGACACCATGCAGTACATCCAGCCGAAGGTGAGCACCATCTGCACCGGCCTGGCCGCCTCGATGGCCAGCGTGCTGCTTTGCGCCGGCGAGAAAGGCCGCCGCTGCGCCCTGCCGCACGCCCGCGTGATGATACACCAGCCCATGGGCGGCGCCGACGGACAGGCCACCGACATGGAAATCACCGTCCGCGAAATACTGAAGCTCAAGAAAGAGCTGTACGAGATTATCGCCAAGCACAGTGGACAGCCTTTCGAGCAGGTGGAGAAAGACAGCGACCGCGACCACTGGTTCACCGCCGAAGAGGCTCTGAAATACGGCATGATCGACGAAGTGCTGACCAAGAAGTAGATAGTAGTTAGGTAGTTAAGACAGATGATTATTAAACTCAAGAACACCAGCCACCACCCGCTGCCGAAATACGAGACGGCACAGTCGGCGGGGATGGATTTGAGAGCCTACCTGCCGGATGGCCCCATTACGCTGAAACCCATGGAACGCGGACTCGTGAAGACGGGTCTCTTCATGGAGTTGCCGGCGGGCTACGAGGCGCAGGTGCGTCCGCGTAGCGGCTTGGCCCTGAAGAAAGGCATCACGGTGCTCAACTCGCCCGGCACCATCGACGCCGACTATCGCGGCGAGATATGCGTGATACTGATAAACCTCTCGCAGGAGGACTTCGTCATAGGTGACGGCGAACGCATCGCCCAGATGGTCGTCGCCCGCCACGAGCAGGCCGAAATCGTGCAGGTGGAGGAACTGTCGGATACCGAGCGAGGCACCGGCGGCTTCGGACATACGGGGAAGAGTTGAAAAATGAAAGTTGAAAATTGAAATCTCGCTGGCGACATAGTTTTATGATGCTAGTTGCGATGATGTCGCAACTGCTGATTTCATGCCAAGCGCAGACAACGGCTGCGGGCGAGACGCCTGCGTACCAAGGCCTGCGTACTGGCGCCGAGGTGCTGATGGCATACGAAGAAATTGTTGATGGCGAGACGGCCGTGGCCGTCGTCGGCAACCAGACCTCGGTGGTCGGCAACAGCCACCTTATCGACACGCTGATAGCAAGAGATGTCAGTGTCACCAAGATATTCTGTCCCGAGCACGGCTTCCGCGGCACCGCGGCGGCGGGCGCCCACGTCAGCAACAGCACCGACCCCAAGACAGGTCTGCCGATAATAAGCCTCTACGGCAAGAACAAGAAGCCCACGCCGGAGCAGTTGAAGGATGTGGATTGTATGGTCTTCGACCTGCAGGATGTCGGCTGCCGTTTCTATACCTATATCTCCACCCTGCACTATGTGATGGAGGCTTGCGCGGAAGCGGGCATACCGCTCGTTGTCCTCGACCGCCCCAACCCCAACGGCCACTATGTTGACGGCCCGGTGCTCGACACCGCGCACTACCGTTCCTTCGTGGGCATGCACCCTGTACCGGTGGTGTATGGTATGACGATAGGGGAGTATGCGAAGATGATCAATGGCGAGCATTGGATAAAAGATACTTGCGACTTGACTATCGTCAAGATGAAGGGCTACCGGCGCGACAGCATCGGCTACGAGCTGCCCGTGCCGCCGTCGCCTAACCTGCGCACGGCGCACGCTGTGGCCCTTTACCCCAGCCTCTGCCTATTTGAGGGCACCAACTGCGGTGTGGGACGTGGTACCGACTACCCATTCGAGTGGGTTACCTATGGCGCCGACACCCTTGACCTGCGTCAGGAAACAGCTCCGGTGGCTTTTAGCCTCAAGTATCTGATGGAGATGTACCGCCGTGTGCCGAGAGGAAAATTCTTCCTCAAGAGCAACTTCTTCGAGAAGCTGGCAGGCAACGGCGACCTCCGCAAGCAGATAGAGGCCGGCATGAGCGAGGAGGAGATACGTGCCACGTGGCAACCTGCGCTGGATGAGTTCAAGAAGACCCGAGAGAAATATTTAATATACAAATAACATGAAGAAAGTAATCGTTATGATGGCAGCTGCCGCCATGCTGTTTGGCGCCTGCTGCACGAAACAGTGCGACACCCCCAGCATTTCGGGAGTGGTGATGGACAATATCCTCGCCCGCAAGAGCGTGCGCTCATACAACGGCGACACCATCCCCGCCGACGTGATGGAGAACTTGCTGCGCGCCGCCATGGCCGCCCCCAGCGGACGCGACCTGCGCCCCTGGCAGATTATCGTTATGACCGACAAAAGCCAGTATGAGACCGTGTTCGAAGGCAACTTCAACATGCAGAAGTTCATGGAGAGCGGCGCCGTGCTGATTCTCTGCGCCGACACCGTCTTCACCGCCCCCACGCGCGAAGACCCCGACGGTCCTGCGGTGATGCAGGTGAACCACCTGTGGCGCGACGACATGGGTGCTGTCACCGAGAACCTGCTGCTGGCCGTGGAAGCCTACGGTCTCGGCGCCTGCTGGACGGCCTGCTATCCTTACCCCGACCGCATGGACCCCATCAAGAAAACGCTGCAGCTGCCGCCCACCGTGGTGCCTTACGCTGTGGTGCCCATCGGATACCACGACGGCACGACCCAGCCGAAAGACAAATGGGATCCTGCCCGTGTCCATTACAACCGTTGGTAGGATGTGATAAAGAAAAACGGCGGAACCTTCATGGTCCCGCCGTTTTTATTCGTGATGGTGTTTATCGTCGTGGGGATGACAACCTAAGAGGCTTCTACGCTTCCCGCATTCCCCCGATGAACTGAGCCACCCAGTCGTTCTCCGCCGAAGGAGCGTCGTTCCAGTCGGTGGTGTCGATGGTGACTTCCAGCAGCTTGGCGGGGCCTTGGCTCCATGGGGTCGCCGACCTCGGTTCGCAGAAGAGTTCCACCGAGTCGGCCACAGCAGGCACGAGGACACACTCGCCCATGTGCATCGGCACGATGGTGTCCATGCTCTTCACTGCCGCCAGACCTTCCACGCAGAGATAGAGTACAAAGGTGTCCAAGTCTTCGAGGTTCTTGCGGATGGGAGTGTCGAACGGGATAAGACGGGTGCTGAAATAGGGGCAGTCGGCAAGGGTGACGGTCTCGTTCATGCGGGTTGTGTAGCGCGTATGTGCATGCCCCTGGATGCCGCGGAAGTCGATGGCATCCATTGCTTCGGCGGTATGCAGTTGGCGTTTCTTCCCATCCTTATCCACGCGGTCGTAGTCATAGATGCGGTAGGTGCAGTCGGAGGTCTGCTGTATCTCGGCCACCATGATGCCGGCACCGAGGGCATGTACCCGTCCGGCAGGGATGAAATAGACGTCGCCCGCCTCGGGTTGCTCGGCATGCAGCAGGTCGGTCAGGTGGCCTGCCTCCAGGGCGGCCTTGTATTCTTCGGGTGTGGTGTCGCGACGGAAGCCGCTGATGAGCCGTGACCCTTTGTCGGCCTGCATCACGTACCACATCTCGGTCTTGCCCCAAGGCATGCCGCGCCGTTGGGCCAACTCGTCGTCGGGGTGTACCTGGATGCTCAGGTCGCGGGCGGCGTCGATGAGCTTCACCAGCAGCGGGAACTCGGAGCCGAAGCGGTTAAAAACCTTGTCGCCCACCAGGTCGCCCATGTAGATCTCGATAGCTTCATTGAGGGTGTTGTCGGCCAGAAATCCGTTGCTGATGACACTCTCGTGGTCTTTCACGCTCGACAGCGCCCACAACTCGCCGCAGTTGGGCAGCGGGTCGTAGTTGAATCCGTAGTCGCGCAACCGGTTACCACCCCAGATGACGTTCTTGTACAACGGGAGGAATTTCAGTGGGTAGAGTGAACTCGCCATGCGTCAGTAGCTGCGTGTGGTGTGGCGGTTGGCCTTGTTGGTGCCCTGCACCTTGATGTTCGATTTCACCTTGACGCCTCTGCTCGACTGATGGCGCTCATACATGGTGCCGTTGCCGCGTTCGGTGCCCCGCTTGGTGCTGGAGCACGAGGCAGCCATTCCGCTCATGGCCAGTACAGCGGCGACAAGCAGGAGAGGAAGACTTTTTCTCAGAAGATTTTTCATATTCTTGATGTTTTATCAGTTTGCAACCAATGTCATTTCATCCACCAGATGGCGGGCACCCGCATACTTGTCGATGATAAAGAGGCAGTAGCGGATGTCGAGTGAGATGTTGCGGCAGTAGTTGGGGTCGAACAGCAGGTCGCTCATCGTACCCTCCCAGCAGCGGTCGAAGTTGATGCCCACCAGCTGGCCGTCGGCGTTGAGCACAGGACTGCCCGAGTTGCCGCCGGTGGTGTGGTTGGTGGCGATAAAGGCCACCGGCAGTTCGCCTTTGCTGTTGGCATACTGGCCATAGTCCTTTTTCTGCCATAGTTCTTTCAGGCGGGGTTCCACGCGGTAGTCATAGATGTTAGGATTCTCCTTCTCCATGATGCCCTCGATGGTCGAGTAGGCGGTGTAGTAGGTGGCATCCTTGGGCTTGAAGCCTTCCACATGGCCGTAGGTCACGCGCAGCGTCAGGTTGGCGTCGGGGAAGAAATTCGAGTCGGGATACTGCTCCATCATGCCTTTGATATAAGTGCGCATCAGGCGCTGTATGTTGTCGTTGGCGCTATTGTATTGCTTGTTCTTCTTGTCGTTGTAGCAGTAGTTGTAGGCTTGGTCGAAGAGATCGACGGCAGGGTCTTTCGCAATGGCGTCGATCATCTTCTCGTGCTTCATGTTCAGCAGTTTCTCCAGCTTCTTGGGATTGTTGAGCACCGATTTGTCATAGATTTTCTTCAAGGTGGCCTCCACCTCGGCGGCGGTGCTGTGTTTGAGGTTCATGTAAGGGGCATAGCCGCGTTCCCACATGTAGGTGAAGCATTCGGTGAAGATGGCCTCGTCAATGGGCGAGTGCAGTTCGAAGTCTTCAAAGTATTTCTCGCTGGCAGTGCGCATCTGCTCCACCAGCGTCTCGTCGGCGTTGCGGGCGATGCGCCACAGCCGATAGGCCCTGTTCATGAAGTCGCTGGCCATCACCGCCTCGTTGAAGTAGGTCCATTCCAACTCCACCTCGCGCAGCAGGTTGTAGTTCACCTCCATCTCGTCCAGGACATCACGATACTGTGGTTTGTCTTCGGCCCACTTGCGGAACTCCATCTCTTGCGCTATTTTCTGTTCTACACCGTGCAGGCGTTCGATGCCCAGCGACTCGCCCTGCCACTTCTTCCATCCGTTGGCGATGCTGGCCACCCGCGAGGCATATTTCAGCCTTTGGGCGGCACTCTGTCGCATGGCGGCGTTGTAGTGGTCGAGGCGTATGTCGCGCAGGGCGATGCGCACCGGATTCTCTTGGTTGGCGGCCATATCCACATAGTCGTGCGTCACATAGCGGCGCGTGGTGCCGGGATAGCCGAAGACAAACGTGAAGTCTCCCTCTTCCACCCCCTTGAGGCTGATCTCCAAATGCTTCATCGGGACGTATGGCACGTTGTCCTTGCTGTAGTCGGCAGGCTCGTTGTCTTTGTTCACATAGACGCGGAACATCGAGAAATCGCCCGTGTGGCGCGGCCACATCCAGTTGTCCGTGTCGCCGCCGAACTTGCCGATGTTGCTCGGCGGAGCACCCACCAGACGCACGTCGGTGAACACCTCGTTGATGTACATAAAATACTGGTTTCCATAATAGAACGGCTTCACGATGGCCTTGTAGTGCGTCCCCTTGACGGCTTCTTCGGTCAGTGCTTTGATGTTGTTTTCGACGATGGTCTCGCGCTCCTGCTCAGGGGTGTCGTCCTTTACGCCATCCAGCACCTTGGCCGTCACATCCTCCATCCGCACCAGACGCGTCACCGTCAGGCCCGGACAGGGGATCTCCTGCTCGCGGCTCATCGCCCAGAAACCATTGGTCAGGTAGTCGTGCTCCACCGTCGAGTGGCGCACGATATAGCTGTAGCCGCAGTGGTGGTTGGTCAGCACCAGACCTTCGTTGCTCACAAACTCGCCTGTGCATCCGCCGCCGAAGAGCAGCACGGCGTCCTTCAGCGAGGCGTTGTTGATGTCATAGATGTCTTGTGCCGAGATGTGCATGCCGGCTTTCTGCATGGCCGCCTCGTTGCGTCCCAGCAGCATCGGTATCCACATCCCCTCGTCGGCGCGCACTGCCACAGGCATCGCCGTCAGCACAATGGCCACAATAGTAAGTATCTTCTTCTTCGTCATAATAGTATGATTTGAAGTGCAAAAATACGAAGAATAATTGATATGGCAAAATAAATAACAAAAGTTGCCGGCTCTTAGGTTCCCCACGCACTCCCTTTTCACGCCCCACTCACTCTTCTCTCCCCCCTTCACTCATTCAGGCGACAGCATCTTGAGGCCGAGGATGGAGATGACCAAGGTGGTGATGAAGAAAAGACGCCAGAAGGTGGCGGGCTCGTGGAAAACGAAAATGCCGAGCAGCACGGCCCCGAGGGCGCCGATGCCGGTCCAGACGGGATAGGCGGTGCCGACAGGGATGGCCTCGGTGGCTTTGGCCAAAAGGATGGCGCTGAGCACATAGAAGAAGGCGAACCCCGCCATCCATTCCCACCAGGGCAGCCCTACAAGGCCTTTGGCTTTTCCGAGGCAGAAGGCGAAGCCCACTTCGCAGAATCCGGCAACGATGAGTATGATCCAATGCATTTTTTTTAGTGTTTAGTGTTCTGTATCTGGTATGATTTCGGCAGTGGCGGCGACGGTGTATTGGCGGCCGGTGGCCACGTCGCGGCAGAGCCAGCGGGTACGGCGGCGTTCGACACTTTCGAAGAGGATGTCGGGCTTGCTCTTCAGTCGGAAGCGGATGCCGGGCTGCAGGCGGTCGAGGGTGACATGCTCCTCGGCACGGTAGTCGGGGTCGTGGTGGCGCAGCAGTTCTTCTATCTGCCGCATCAGGTTGCGGTTGAGGGGCACGCGCCGTACCAGACGACCCAGCAGCGGTTGTACTTCGGACGGGAAGAAGGTGGCATAGCCGATGAGAAGCTGGGCATATTCGGCCTGCCATTCGTGGCCGTGGGGCTGCACGTCGCGGTGTTTCAGATGGGTCTCAAGGTGGGCGGCTTCGTGGAGAAACACCCACAGGAAGAGATAGGCGTTCAGGTCGCCGTTGATGCTTATCTCATGGTAATCATGGTCTTTCTGGGGCCATCGGTAGTCGCCCAGTTTGGAACTGCGCTGACGGGTGATATGGAAGTGCACACGATGGCGGTTCAGGTAGTCATAGACCGGAGCGACTGCCTCGGGAGGAAGGTGATTCCCCAGAATGCGACGGTATTTCTCTTCGGTGGTCAAAACGTGGGGCAGTCGCAGTGGCTGCGGTTGTGGCGGTACATGTGGTCGTTGGATTTGCACGATGCGCAGAGCAGCAGGGCTGCCAGCAGCAGGAAGAGGATACCCATGGTTTTTTGAGCTCTTGGATGCTTTGTCTTCATATCTTGGCACGTTGGACGGTGAGGGTCACGGAAAGGGCGCTGATGGCCATGACGAGCAGGAAGGTGAGCAGGAAGTCGAGGGCTCGCATGGACACCGGGAAGGCACTGACAACGAAGTTGCCGTCGCCCATGCGGATGATGCCGAACTGCTGCTGAAGCAGGCATACGAGGAACCCCAGCAGCAGTCCCGCCACCACGGCTACGGTGCAGATGAGGATGCCTTCGGTGCGGAAAGCACGGCGCACACGGCGGCGCGTCAGCCCCATGCTTTGGAGGATGAAGATGTCGGCCCGCTTGTTGATGATGAGCAGCGAGAGCGAGGCCACAAGGCTGAGGGTGGAGATGAGGACGATGAGCGAGAGGATGAGGTAGATGCCAAGCCGTTCGGTGCGGAAGATCTTGAAGTAGAGCGGCTGCTGGTCGTAGCGGTCTTTGACGGTGAGTTGGGTGTCAAGGGTCGAGAGGTGGGCGGCGAGGGCTTTCTTCACCTTGGCGACATGGGTGCCGGGGGTGAGCTTGAAGGCCAGCGCGGTGACCTCGTCGGGGGCATAGTTCATCAGCTGGCGCACCAGGGAGATGTCGGCGACGACATATTGTCGGTCGATGTCCTGCTGTATGAAGAAGTTGCCGGCAGGGTAGGCATAGGCGATGGAGAAGGCCTGGTCTATGGAAAGCCCCATTGAGGTGGTGCCGCGTCGGGGTATGTGGACGACGGCGGGCGTGTTGGAGAGCAGCTTCATCCCTAGCGAGTAGAACACTTCGCCTCCGACAAGCAGATAATGGATGGGGGCGTCGGCGAAGGTGGTGTCGCAGAGGAGATATGTGCCGTCGTGCAGCAGGGTGTCGAGGCCCGAAAGGCGGCCGTAGTTGCCATCCACTCCGCGAAGGCGCACGATCGACTGGTTGGGGCCGTAGGTGAGCCAGGCGGTCTCATCGACAATCTGCGCGATACAGTCCACCTTCTTCCCGGCGGCGATGCTCTCAAGGTCGAGGGTGGAGGTGCGGAAGGTCTTGCCTTCGGTGGGCACGACGACCAGTTCGGGGTCGAAGGTGCCGAAAAGGTTTTTGGTGATGTCGCCGATACCGTTATAGACCGAAAGCACGACGATGAGGGCGGCAGTGCTTACCAGCAGGCCGATGAGCGAAATCCAGGAGATGACGGTGACTACCGACCGCGACCGCGCGGCGGAGTGTCTCCGGAGGCCGGCGAACAGATAGCGTACGGCTATGAGTCCTTCGAACTTCATTGTTTGAGAAGCCGCTCGATATTCTCCATGTAGTCCAGCGTGTCGTCAAGGAAGAACTCCAGCTGGGGGATGATGCGCAGCTGCTTGCCTTCGCGCAGGCCGAGACGGCGCCGCAGGTCGGGAGTCAGCTCGCGGATCTGGGCCAGGAGGGCGTCGGGCGTGCCTTGTCCGATGACCATGATGGAGACATAGATGCGGGCAATGGCAAGGTCGGGAGTGATGCGCACACCGGTGACGGTGATGAGCGACGGCCCGAGGACGGACTTCATCTCGCGCAGGAAGATGTCCCCCATGTCCTGCTGGATGAGACGGCATATCTTGTTTTGACGGGTACTTTGCATATTCTATAGGTCAAGGAGTCTGAAAATCCGCTGTTACCAGCGCCAGCCGATCCGGACGGGCAGGAACAGGGTTTGCTGCATGTAGGCTACGCCGATGGTGGCATAGAAGGAGTGCCAGTTGTGCTCCATGTTGTGGAGGCCGTGCAGGTAGTACCAGTTGATGCCGCCGTAGAACTCCAGCAACGGGGTGACGGTCGTGCCGTAGCCGTTGGGTTCGGCTTCTCCCATCAGGATGCTGCCGCCTACACGGGCACCCATCATGGGGGCCAGCTTGAGGGTGGAGGGCTGGTAGTCGAGACCCATATTGCCTTTCCAGATGGGGCGGAAGTCGATGTCGGCGAAGACATTGGCACCAAACATGGAGACCGCCAGGCGCTGCTGGAAGTTGTGATAGTAGTTGACCCCGACACCGCCCCCGATGAACCAGTCCTGGCTCATATTGGTGCCGACAATGACATTGGCACCGGCGGCCTGATGGTATTTGCTCAGATAGTAGCCGTGATCGCCGGCTTGCCCTATGTTGCCCGTGAAGGGGGCATAGCCAAGCTCGGCCTTGAGCATGAATTCGTTTGGTTTGCCCAGCTGCGAATACTGTGCCGAAACAGTTGCGGAAACAGTCACCAGCAGGGTGACGATGATCATTCTGGTTTTGTTCATAACACTATCAATTTCGACTGCAAAGATACGAATTTATTTTCAATCTGCACCAAATAGGTCCCACAAGCCAGCCGGGGCTTGATTTTCTCGCCGTTGCGGCACCCTTGTTTCTGCCACACCCTACGGCCTGCGGTGTTGAAAATACGCACCGTGAAGGGAGCGTCGGTGGGCACCTGCAGCGAGAAGGCCTCGCTACGGGTCACAGGGTTGGGAATCATCAGGCATCCGTCGTCGTGTGTCTTGGGGGCGGCGATGCCCATGAGGGCGGTGTCGATGATGGCCAGGGTGTATTCTCCCATGCGGAGGTTGTCGGTGAGCAGATAGTCTTCGTTGTCGCCGGTGCGGCGGTGGGAGAGCGCCACCCAGGGGTGGTCGGCGTCTTCACGGTAGAGAAGCGCCAGCGAGTCGATCGATGCCGGCTGGGGCAGGAGGCCCGGGTCAAGGTTGGGATAGTTGCCGATGATATAGTCGTCGCGCACAAAGCGGAACTGGCCCTGCAGGCCTGGGAAGTGGGGCTGCTGGCTGGCGACCACCCAGTAGCGGTTGGCGGTGCGGCGCACCCCCTCCGTGGTGTCGGCGCCCCAGGGCCGGCCCCAGTGGTGCTCCACATGGATGTGGGGTAGGCCGCTGGGCTGGGTGGCGGTGCGGAGGATGCGCATGTGGGCATCGACGGCGGTACGGATCTCGGCACCGTTCATATTCACCTCGTCCAGGGTGGCGGCATCCGAAATCTCACGGTCGTGGTCGAGCACACAGTAGGCCACAGGATAGGCCACGTCAAGCGTGCCGCCGCCTTCGTCTCCATTCATGGGGAACCACGTCTTCATCGTGGTGCCGTCGGTGCCGAAGAAGGTGACGGGCACCCGGCCGCTGCGAGGCAACGTCGTGGTGCCGACACCCTGCTGGCGGATGCGCACCGCCGGATGGTCGTGCGAAAGGAGGTCAACCTTGTAATCGACAAATCCCGGACTGAAGACATGGAAATCGAAGAAGTCGGTCAGATCGACACCGCTGTAGAGGCTCATCGAGTCGCGCACCCCATAGGCATCGACAGTGTCAAAGGCTTTGCTTTCCATCAGGCGTCTCACGCAGGCGTAGAACAGGGAGTCGCCCAGGTAGCCTCGCAGCGAGTGCCACACCATCCACCCTTTGTCGTAGGTGGTGGAGCCGTAGGTGATATCGTGGGGCATGCCGCTGAGGGCATAGAGGCCTCCGTCTTTGAGGTGGGTGGTGCGAATCACCTCTTCCAGGTTCTTTTGGTAGTATTTGTCCGATTCGACACGCCCCGACGTGCTCTCTTTGGCCACCTCGCTGCAGAACGAGGCACCGCCTTCGTTAATCCACATGTCGCCCTCGCGGCCGCAGGTGATGAGGTTGCCGAACCAGGCATGCCCAAGCTCATGGGCGATGGTGCTCTGACCCATGTCGGACGTGGGATTGGCGGCTTGCTCGGCCAGCGCGATGTTGGTGACGTGCTCCATCGAGCCTAACGGGGTGAGGACATACCCGATGCGACCCCATCGGTAGGGTCCGAAGCAGCGCTCGAACATCGGCACCACAGAGTCGAGCTCGGCAAACGCCCGTGCAATCGAGGTGCTGCTCTGGGTGCGGTAGCCGACGGTCAGTGGATAGGTGCCGTCTTGTGAGACGATGTCTCGTTGGTAGCGGTTCCACCGGGTCTGGCTGATGCCGACGAGATAGGTGGAGGCGGGATGTCCGACACGCCACACGGATTGTTCCGTGTTGTCGTCCTGTACCTCGCGCGAAACCAGCAGGCCGCTGCATTCGGCCGTCCAGCCGGGTTTGGTGTGCACCCGCAGCGTGTAGGTGGCCTTGTCGTGGAAGTTGTCGCGACAAGGCATGATGGCGCGTCCGATGGGGTGGGGGTCGGTGTCGAATCCCACGCCCAGGTTGTAGGTGAGTCCGTTGTCGAGATGGAGCCCGCCGAAGCCGTATGCTTCTACATAGCCGCTGGCACGGTAGCACACACGCACCGTGAAGGTGTCGCCTGCGGCAATGCCGCCGGTGGGGATGGCCGTGAGACGGGGATTGGCGACGGCGGAGGTGTTCACCCACAGGGAATCCACCGTCCCGAGCAGCTCGAGGCCGATGGAGTCGCATCCGCGCAGCAGGCACAGGGTCACCGTGGCATCTCCTGTGCAGGGCGATCCGTGGCTCAGATCCAGGGCGATGTCGTAGTCCAGCACATCGACCGAGTCGCTGCTTTGCGCCTGTCCACTCAGGGGCAGCAGCGCCAGTATCAGGGTGAAAAACAAGAGGGAATATCTTTTCATGTCATTCAGTTTGAGTCCATTGTTTCCAGCTGTGCAACACCACGGGGTAGTCGATGTCGCGCAGGTATTCGTAGGCTCCTTCGGTGCGCAGCAGGTCCTCCGGCGTGTGGGCGTCGGTACTGACAAGGAGGGGGATGCGCCATTGCTTCATGGCGTCGATCAGTGGCTTGGAGGGGTAGTAGTCGGGATGCCGCCCTTTGTAGATGCCCCGGGTGTTCAGCTCGCAGATAAGCCCCTGCTCGTGGATGAGCGAGAGGGTTTCCAGGGCCAGCTCGCGGTACCACGGCTCTTCTTCTGAGAAATAGCGGCCGCGGTTGTGCATGGCCACCTTGTCGGGATGGCCCACGATGGTGGGACGGTTCTTGACAATCATCTCGTCCTGCTGACGGAAGTAGGCCGTCACACCCCGCCGGATGTCGCCCCCGAAGAGGAGGCGCAGGCCGTTGTCGTAGGTCTCCTGCCGGGGGCCGTCGATGAACCACAGGTCGGTGACGGTCTGCGGGCTGCCGCTGGCAGGAATCAGGTGCACACTGCCGATGGTGTATTCCAGCCCTCCCTCTTCAATCAGCGGGGTGAAGTCTTCCTGCATCCCCGGTATATAGTCGATCTCCAACCCCAGACTGATGTCGATACGGCTGCGGTATTCTTCTTTGAGCGCCCGCACCTCGTCGCAGTAGTGCCGGTATTGCCCGTCCTTGATGGAGAACTTGTTCTCGAAGGGCACCGGAGCGTGGCCGCTGAAGCCGAGGGCGTCGAATCCGTTGGCCAAGGCCAGCTCTACATAGTCGCGAAGCTCGCCGTGTCCGTCGCAGTAGTGGCTGTGGGTATGGAAGTTAGAAAGCATAGACCATACTGAGTGACAGGCGCAGGTTGCCCACGGGTTCTTGGTATCCGGCACAGGTGTATTCGGCCTCGCCGGTGAAGCTCAGGCCCTTGCCGGTGAGATAGGTCAGGCGGGGCTGCACCCGCCACAGGTATTCCATCTCGTGGCCGCGGCCGAAGCAGTGCTCATAGGCGGTGTATCCGTAGTCGAGGTTGCGGGCATAGCCCATGAAAAGCCCAGGACGCCAGTGTCCGCGGTTGCGCTCCACGTCGAGCCACACGGTGTTGAAGTGCCAGTCTCTATAGGTGTTCTCGGCCAGCATCAGGTAGCCGCCCAGCGAGCAGCCTTCGTACAGGCTGTTGTTCAGCAGCGTCTGCGC
>ODAI014485477.1_pt1 | contig 13449 bp, 12 predicted proteins | sample 1539321 | NCBI WGS metagenome assembly ODAI01 (sample SAMN02144231, study PRJEB22623) | gut metagenome | biome: sheep rumen | host: Ovis aries | place: New Zealand
ATTATTTTTATTAAAAGCTTTTCGTTAATGCACCTTCCTGTAGGATTATTCGGATTAGTCAAAAATAAAAGGTCAGCTCCTTTTTTAATTTCTGAAATTACATCCTCTTTAAGCTCAAAATTTTCCTTTTCATGTAGATAATAATCCTTTATTTCACAGTCCCCCCGCGCCGTTAAAACATGCCTATAGCCATAAAAGCCAGGATTAATAAGCAGCGCCTTTTTAGGTCTTAAATGATTTACTATTCCTAAAAATAATTCTGAGGCACCGTTTCCTCCAAGCACCTGCTTTTCCTCTACTCCTTCAAGCACTGCTATGGCTTTCCTGAGCTCTCTCTGCTCTAAATCGGGGTATCTTCCTATTTCTTCAAAACTCTTTTTTATTCCTTCCTCAAGACTTTCCGGGTATGGATAGGGATTTGTATTTACTGAAAAATCCAGTTTTACTTTTCTAGTAACATCTTCATATATATTTCCTCCATGAAGCATATAAAACTCCTTCTATTACCATTTATGCATTTTATATAAAGCATTTTATATAAAGCACTTTATATAAAGCACTTTATATAAAGCACTTTATATAAAGCACTTTAAAGTACTGCAATATTCAGCAAAAATAAAGACAAAGTGCAAAAGACAAAGCATATAAATTCAGATATATACATCAGTCTTCCTGCTCTTTTTATATCTTCATTTTCAATATTTCTCTCTGCATCCCCTATGTATGGCTTTTTTACAAGTTTTCCAAAGTAGCTGGCATCGCCGGCAAGTTTTATTCCAAGAGCCCCTGCACATACACTTTCTGTCTGTGCAGAATTCGGGCTTTTATGGTTAAACCGATCTCTCTTAAAAATCTTCACAGCTCTTTTTCCTGAATAAATCCCGTTAAAAACGCCGCAGATATAGGCTGATATTATCATAAGCCCTGCGCTTATCCTAGCTGGAATAAAATTTACTATATCATCAAGCCTTGCAGAAAAGCTCCCAAAGTTCTCATATCTATCGTTGTGATAGCCCACCATTGAATCAAGAGTATTTATCGCTTTATATGCAAAGCCTAATACAGGTCCTCCTATCGCGGTATAAAGGAGCGGCGCAATTACGCCGTCTGAGGTATTTTCTGCAACTGTCTCTACTGCTGCCTTTGCTATCCCCTCATCATCAAGCTTTTCGGTATCTCGTCCTACTATCATTGAAACAGCTTTTCTTGCCTTCTCAGTATCATTTGCCTTTAAAGCCTCATACACCTTGCTGCTCTCAACAGACAGACTTTTTGCGGCAAGTATGTAGCAGGTAAGAACTGCCTCTATCCCGATTCCCAGATAAGGATTTATTGCATAGGCTCCGGCTGATATAATAGCCGTAACCAGTATTGTCACTGTTATTACATAAACTCCAAGCTTTACGCCAAGAACTCTTTCCTTTCCCGCTTCTCTATTTTTTTCCTTTACTTTCTCATCCATAAACTTATGATCTAACTTACTTATAAAGCTTCCTATAAGCCTTATGGGATGCGGAAAATTCATTGGATCTCCTATTATCAGATCAAGAAGATATCCTATCGTCAAGGCTACTATATGATACATCTTTAAAATCTCCTGCTAACTGGTTTATCTCAAATTCAAGCTCAAAGCCGCCTATATGGCGCACCTGAAAATCATAATAATCACGGCCCGTCAGCTCCATCATTATGGACATAATGCTTCCTCCATGACAGACAAAGATAAATTTATCCTTAGAGCCGTTCTTTAATATGACCTCTCTAAAAGCCTTAAAGCTTCTTTCTATAAAATCCTCTCGTGCCTCTCCTTCAGGAAAAGGCAGGGTTCCATTTGAATCTATCCAGTCCTGATAAGCCTTAGTTCCATTTAACTGTCCGTAATTTTTTCCTTCAAAGGCTCCAAAATCAGTTTCTCTAAGCTCCGCAGCTATTTCATCGGCTTTCCTTGAAAACAAAAGCTCCGCACTCTCCATGCATCTCTTCATCGGACTTGATACCAGATGAAAATCATCCTTTTTATCCTGCATGATTCTATGAAGAATTCCGCTTCTTTTTTCTTCCAGCTCCACTATTCCCTCTTTACAAAGGCTTTCATCAGTCCTAGAGCCAATATATCTGCCTTCTAGATTTCCCTTTGTCTTTGCATGCCTTATTAAAAAGCACTTCACTCTTTTCTTTTCCATCATAATTCCTTATTACTTAGACTTTAAACGAACCTTTATCTTAGTATTCATCTTTCAGTAAAAAAAAGAAATACAAACAAGGCCTGCCTCTTAAAAATAGGTTCCGACTGCTATAAGTACCAGCATTATTTTCTCTGCCGCCGTTATAAAATAGCCCGAGGTATCCCCAGTTACTCCGCCAAGCTCCTTATAGCAAAGCTGTTTATAATAAAGGCAGAAAATAAGAAGGCCTGCTAAGGCTATAGCCGCAGTTATCGGCTTTAGATATATCATAAGCGCTGCCCCTAATGCTGCTTCCATTATTAAAAGAACAAGATCCCTCCTTCCCATTTTTTCAGTTTCCATATTCAGCATTCCATCCTTCTTTGCATGTTTTAGCGTCAAGGATAAAATACCTGCAGCTGCCCTTGCTTCAAAAAAGATTGCTGCAAATACATATACCGCGTTTTTATCATCAGCCTTTAATATCACCGACATGGCTGCTGCCCATATTATCGCAAATTCAAGCAGCTTTATCACCGAAAAAGCGCCGATATGTGGATCCTTTAATATCTTTAGCTTTTCTTCCTTTGGCTTATATGATTTAAGTGCATCCTGCACATCCATAAAGCCATCTAGATGAAAGCCTCCGGTTACAAAGAGCGGCACAAGCGAGTAAAGTGCTCCCTTGCAGAGCTCTGGAAGTTCAATCAGCCTAAAAACAAAACTGAGAGAGGTGATAATGCCCCCTATAACTGCACCGATCCACGGAAGAAAAACCAGATTATGCTTCATGTCATCTTCCTTCCACTCAAAAATCGGAACCGGTATTTTAGAATACAAAGAAAAGGCCACTATGATATTTCTAATTATTTTCATAGCTTATCCACTCGCCCTCTTTAATTTCATGTACCTTATCCACATTTTTCTTCAATCCTTCATTCACTTCGTGCATAAGTTCAACATATCTTTTGGTATCCTCATCATACCCTTCTCCATCAGGCTCAAATTCGTTAGAGACTATAACCATATTTTTAGCCTTTTTGCTAAGAGTTAAGACCTCATCAAGAACTATTTCTACGATTGTAGAATTATCTGCACTCTTATTTTCAAGCGCATGCATTTCATTTCCAATAAGGTTGGCCATACATTCTAATAAAAGCGTTGTATTTGATATATCCTTAATGGCTTCTCCTACAGATGCTATGTCCCTGGTGCATTCTATGGTAACAAAGCCCTTTCCTTCTCTCATCTTTCTATGTTTTTTTACTCTATTTAAGCCTTCCTCACCAAACGGATCCATTGTCGCAAGGTATATTCTCTTTCCATCTCCTGAAAGCTTTAATGCTAAGTCCTCTGCCCTTTTTGATTTTCCGCTATCAGGTGTTCCTATAATTAGATCTACCATTAGCTTAACCTCTCATATTCATTGACTTTAATATCCTTAAACACAGATGCATTATTATAAAAATCCAGAACCATATCAATAAGCGGAAGAGCCATAATACCTCCGGTTCCTTCTCCTAGCGCCATATCAGCATCAATGAAGGCCTTTAAACCGAGTTCCTTCAGCGCCGCAGCATGTCCCCCTTCTCTTCCCTTATGAGATGCAATATAATATTCCTTAACTCCCGCTACCATTCTTTCAGCTATAAGTGCTGCTACCGAGCTTATCAGTCCATCTATTAAGACAGGGAGTCTATTCATTGCTGCTCCTATAAATACTCCTGCAAGGGCTGCAATATCAAGTCCTCCAAGGCAGCTTAGAATATAAAAAGCTCTTTCATTATCGTTTTTTAAGTGTAAATACTTCTCATTATCGGTGCAATATTTCTTTATCCCGATTTTTATTACTTCCTTTTTTCTCTTTAGAGCCGCATCACTTAGACCAGCGCCTCTTCCAGTAATCACTTCTGCATCAAGCCCAAGAAGAGAGCATAAAACCGCGACCGAGGTCGTCGTATTTCCTATTCCCATCTCCCCTGTAATAAGAAGCTTATAGCCCTTTTCCTTAAGGTCATATGCTACCTCAATTCCAGAAATTATGGCTTTTAAAGTCTCCTGCTCACTCATTGCAGGCTTTTTTAGGAAATTTTTTGTACCAAAAGCCACCTTTTTATCATAAAAAAGTCCGTCCTTTGTTACTAAAGGCTCACTCTTTCCATTATTAATGTCCTTATTTCTTAAAGCACTAACCATATTATTTCCTGCATCCGCCGAAACTTCCCCGGCTATTCCTACATCTACAGAAATAATATCTGTCTTAGCAAATCTGCCAAGTGTATTTGCCGAGCTTATTCCCTTAATAAGGGCATCACCTACAGCTCTTGTCACCTCGCTGCCGCTTTGAGATATTCCCTCCTCAACTATACCATTATCAGCTATCATTATTACAGCTGCCCTTTTAGAAATATCTATATCAGGGCTTTTCTGCATTGCTGCAAGCCTGCATATTAATCCTTCAAAACTCCCTAATCCATCTAAAGGCTTTGAGAGCAAATCCCATTTTCTTTTCGCTTCATCATATATCGATTTATCAGGTCTGTCTATATGTATATTAAATAATTCATCCTTATCCACTTTTTTACTGCTCCTGGTCATCATCCTATCTTTGTTCTTTCATTCCTAAAAGCTCGTATACCATATCCATATTCATGTACTCTCGCATCATTGCTGCAAGCTTATCATATTCTTTATCTTTTAGCTCCGCATAGTCAATGACCTCATCAAGCTCCAGGCTTATGCCCTTTTTCATGGCTATTTCATTTACTATTGTCTTCACTATCTGCGCATCATCGAATATTCCATGTACATAGGTGCCATAAATATTCCCCTTTGTATATCCGCTTCCATTTGGCGTAAACTCAAGAAGCGGTGCGTCCTTTTCTTCCTCAGTTTCTGCATTGCCATTACTTCCTGCTTGAACTCGCAGCAAGCCGTCTTCTACAACTGTAGTTTCGCCCATATGTATCTCATAGCCCTTATAGCTCTTTCCAGATAAACCTTTAAAGATTCCACCTGCTGCCACAATGCTGCCTGAAACCTGCTCTAGGTGCTTTTCTTCCTTAAGTAAGGTGGTCAATGGTAAAAGGCCAAACCCTTCTATACTTCCGCCTTTTTCAACGCCCTTTGGATCTGAAATTTCATAGCCAAGCATCTGATAGCCGCCGCATATGCCGATCACAGGGCCTCCCTTTGATGCATATTTCTTTACCGCACTCTCAAGCCCTGTTTCTTTAAGCCACTTCATATCATCTATGGTATTTTTACTTCCTGGTATAATCAATAAATCTACATTCTTTAATTCATTAGGTCTTGTTATATATTCTACTCCTGTAGAATCTACCTGTTCGAATACATCAAAATCAGTAAAATTTGAAATCCTAGGCAGCCTTATTACTCCTATATTTATTAGATTTCTCCTTCTTTTATCAAACCTGTCAGTTAAAGAATCTTCATCCTCTAGATTGAGTTTGATATATGGCAGAACTCCCGCTACCGGAACCCTTCCTCTTTCCTCAAGCATTTCTATTCCAGGGTCTAGAATGGTCTTATCTCCTCTGAATTTATTAACTATCAGCCCCTTTACACGCTCTCTTTCATCGCTCTCTAGTAGTTCAAGAGTGCCAAGAAGCTGAGCAAAGACGCCTCCCCTATCAATATCTCCAACAAGGAGCACCGGCGCATCAACTAACGCTGCCATTCCCATATTTACTATATCATTTTCCTTAAGATTTATCTCTGCAGGCGAGCCTGCACCTTCAATGATTATTACCTCGTATTCCTCCTTCAGCTTATCAATGGCTGCCATTATTTCTGGAATCAAAGTTTTTTTATACTTAAAATAGTCTCTCGCTCTCATATTTCCAATGGATTTACCATTTACAATTACCTGAGAGCCCTGATCATCAGTAGGCTTTAATAATATAGGGTTCATATATACGCTAGGCTCTGCTTTTGCTGCTTCTGCCTGCATCACCTGAGCGCGCCCCATCTCAAGCCCTTCCTTTGTTACATAGGAATTAAGTGCCATATTTTGTGACTTAAAGGGACATACCTTTACTCCGTCCTGCCTTAATATCCTGCATAGTCCGGCTACAACAAGGCTCTTTCCTGCTCCTGACATTGTTCCTTGCACCATCAAAAACCTCGTATTTTTACCCTTGCCGCTCAATGCGCCACCTCTTTTCCTTAGCACTTCTTCTATTGCTATTTTTTTGTTTTTAAAATTCTAAAACATTATTTATCTACTTTCCATAAAATACCATATTATTATAAAAGTATTAAAAACATTATATCACATAAGATGAAAAAGTACACTTCTAATTATGTAGAATTTTACAAAATTTTTAATGTCGTTTCCCATTTATTTACATTTATCTATGTACGTCTTATTTTCTTCAAAATTTAAAGCTCCCCGCATACTAAAAATGCAGGGAATTTGCAGGGCGTAAAAAAGCTGATACCCCTGCGATATTCGCAGAAGTCATCAGCTTTAATAAGCGGTTTTATTATTAAATATATAAATATCACTATCTTACTTTAATAATATGGAAAAACCTCATTTTTTTCCCTGCTCTTCAATCAGCTTCACAAATTCTTCCTCAGGCATAGGTTTATAGAAATAATAGCCCTGTATCATATCACAGGAAACACTCTTTAAGAACTCATACTGCTCCTTTTTCTCAACACCTTCAGCCACAACTTTTGCATCTATTGCATGCGCTAAACCTATAGTCGACTTTATTATTGCCTCAGCCTTTTTATTCTCTCCTATTTTTCTAATAAAGCCCATATCCAGCTTTACTATATCAAAGCCAAAGCTCTCAAGCGTTGATAAAGAGGACATTCCCTTACCAAAATCGTCAAGCAGTATCTGCACTCCAAGAGTCTTTAGTGCATAAAGACAGTCCCTTGCATTTGTCTCAAGTGACTCATATGACGATTCAGTAACCTCTACCTTTAAAAGAGGAAGCTCCGCGTTGCAGACACTAGCCTTATCGAGGATGTTCTTCATAAGCTGACCATCAAAGAAGTCCATTCTTGAAAGATTTACCGCACATGGAACAACTATCTTTCCCTTAAGTCTTCTACTTTCAAGAAAACTAAATACCTCATTTACGACAAAATTATCAACTCTGGAAATCTGACCGCCATCTTCAAAAATAGGAATAAATTTACCTGGCGAAATCATCCCCCTTGAATGGTGCTGCCAGCGCAGCAGGGCTTCAGCTCCAACGATTTTCAGTGTCTGAGTTTCTACAACCGGCTGGTAATACACCTTAAATTCTTTTTTCTGATAGCCTCTTTCAGCTCAGATAGAAGTACTCTCTTACTTAAATACTCCTCTCTCATTTCATCATCGTAGTAGGCATAATTTGAAACTTCGCTGTCCTTTATGTTCTTTTCTGCAAGCTTTGCCCTATCAACCATATGTACAATTGAAACATCGAGCCTGTTTATGACATATATTCCGCATCTTATTCCATAAGAATACTGTTTATAGCCATCTTTATAGACCTGCACCGCAATTTCATCTAATCTTTCCTGAACAAGTACTTCCCTATCGACTATCATTACAAAATGATCGCTTTCAAAACGGCTAAAGATATATGGCTTAAATTTTTCCTTTAAAACATCTCTTACTGCAAATATTACCTTATCGCCGTTCTTTTCACCGAACAGATCATTAATTACCTTAAAGCCCTTTATATTTGTATAAACGACTGCATATTTTCCTAAATCCTTGCTAGATAAAGCCTCTAAAAACTTTTGACCTTGATTTATGAATCCTGTTCTTGCGAAATCATCTGTCATCCAGTCATGATCTAGCGTTATAGTCGCATCATAGATATAAAGGACAAACTTACTATCATCTCCTTCAAGCTTAATTCCTCTAAAGGCCTCTGCCCTTCTCCCCTCTAAAAGATCAAAATGGACAATTCTTGCAAATGTACCATTTTCCTCTACCTCTTTTATGACATCCGCTAACTTGAACAATTCAGCAACAGTCTGCTTTTCTTCTGCCACCACCAGTTTTTGAGCCATTTCCTTCATGCATTCATCAAAATACGTGATTCTTTCAGGAACGATTCCTACCTTCGTAAATCTTCTTCCTACAAAGGAAAAATGACATATTCCGCTTTCCTTTTCAACTATAGCCGTCATGTCATATTCGACCTTCATGAGAGAATTCCATAATGAGGATTTAATTGGTACATTATCTTTATTGACTAACTCTCCTGTACAGATTTTTGTCATTTTACCATTTTCAATTACTTTTCCCGTTCCATAAAAATATGTCTTGCCATTTTCTATTAAAAAATAGCTTCCATCTGTTATTAAATAGAACTTCCTGCCATAGCTATCCGGTAAAATGACATCCTTTATCATCTGCATGCCGTCAAGTACAACAGTTTCCATATATTCACTATGTGGTATCATCCTTATATCTGTAAGTCCAAGGCCATCTGCAAAGCGAACAAAATCAGGATTCTCTGCTTCTCCTGTCATTTCAGGAATCAAATAAACATTTTCGGCAGCATTAACAGAACCTGCGCTAAGGCCTATGATAATTCCGTCAAAAGCCTCCAGATTCTCCTTTAATTTTACTTCCTTCATAAATTTATTCTGAGTTGGACAGTGCCCACCTGCAAGATAAATTACATCAGCCCATTCGACCATTTCAGCAAGACTCTTCGTGCAGCTGTGATCAAAGCTCTCTATTTCAGATATAGAAAGTCCTGCCGAATTAAAGCCGTCATACATCTGCTTTTTTACCTTATCTATTACATCTAGCGCATCAGGATCACTTGCAAACACTAAAAAGTGTGACTCTTCTTTCCAGTATTTCCCAAGATTATCAACAAAGCCATTATCTTTTGAAATTTCAGTTTTATGATTCTCATTTGAACTCTGATACTCTATAAAATCACTTGTAAGGAAGGTAACCATATAAACACCTCCTCCTTATATCCTTAGTTATCTTTAACCAGGTGTGGCAACTGAGATATAACGTTATTAAAGTCTTCGAATAAGGTTCCTTTTTGCGTATCAGAATTCTTTATCTCGTCGATCATATCTCCAGCCTTCTTAAAGCCGGCCGCACTCTCATTAACATAATCTGTAATTTCGTCGACACTCTTTTTACTTCTATCTACTGCCTTTGTAATATCCTTATTAACTCGCTCTATATCTTCAACATTTTCACTTATGTTACCAAATATTTCATTCGTATGCTCTACGTTGCTTATGCTCGCATTAAGCGCAGATTTAGAATCATCAATGGTGTTGCTTAGATTCCTCGCAGAATTTTCCACTGCATCTATACTAACATTTACATCACTTATAAGTACCTTTATTGCGTCAGCAAGCTTTTTTACCTCTTCTGCTACCACTGCAAAGCCCTTGCCCTGCTCTCCTGCTCTTGCCGCCTCTATGGAAGCGTTAAGTGCTAACAGATTAGTCTGATTAGCAATGGATTTAATACCGTTAGTTGAGCTCCTTATTTTATCTACCGTAGTAAGTAGCTCCTGAAAGGTTATATTCATCTGTTCAAAACGTTCAGTAACAGTATTGGTACTCTTTTTTAACTCAGTCACCTGCTTTTGCGCAGTATCAACAGATTCATTAACGTCATTTTTAACCTTTGTGAACTGGTCTGTCGCCTTTACAATTCCATCAAAGGTATCCTTCATATTATTACACTGATTTATCAGGTCTTCATTTTCCTTCGAAAATTCATGTATTATACCTGAAATTTCTTCAATTCCCCTAAAGGTCTTAAAATTTTCCGCTGAAAGATCATCATTATTTTTCTTTAAATATTCTGCTGCTACAAGGATTGCATGACTATTATCGCTTTTTTTGCTGCTATTCTCTTCAGGCTGCACTTCCTGAATTATTGCTTTTCTTTTGAAAAAACCCATATGCACCTCCTAATTAAACGCTATACAGCACATGGTCTGATTGACATGCTGCTTACAATAATGTTCTCCTACTCCTATCATTCCTGCATGTTCTGCAGCATCGCCCATCTTTTTAAAATACTCATTAAGATAACCCTCCTGCTTAAAGAGTAAATATCTGAACAGACAGTTTACTGAAAGAATTCCATTTACATTGCCAAGCTCCTTACGAATTTTTGTTATGGTCTCCTCAACAGTCTTCCTATAGTCCTCAATTTCCATTATTGTAAGGATATCTAGATTATTCGTCTGTTTAAAGCAGGAAAGAGAGGTTCCTACAATTTCCTTTACAGATATAAGATAGGTCTCATTACCATAAATTCTTCCAAACGGATTTTTAAAGGTCTGCTTCGCAACTTGACTCGCATTAATTCCTAGCTGTTTCTGATAAAAGGTAGCTGCTGGCTGTCCATCGACTTCTATTAAAAGATTCTTCGAAGGATCGGTCTTTGTTGCCATGAATCTTTTTCCTGTAGGTCTGTATATATTTTCCTTATACGTAAATATCCTTCCTGTTCTGTTCTTAAGAAGAAGAATCGCACAGGAATCTGAATAGATTTTACCATTTACAGACACATATTTGCCATCAACTGTTCCACCGATAAGAGGAATTTTGCGTCCAGAAAGAATCGTATTAAGCGTAGTTACAAGCTTTCCATCGTGTCCCGTCGTAAAATCAAAGCAGACTGAGTTTCCTGCCCTTGCATCTACAGCTCTAATTGCATCCTCTAATCTTTCTATGTATTTTATAGGCATTGTCGATAATTCCTCTATGACATCTGCCTTTGCATCTGCTCCAAAAAGCGCAATTAACGTAATACCCTTTTCATTTATGGTATTTCCACCATAGCTCATTCCAATTCCGCCAATACTAGGCACGTTCGGAAATGCTTCTGCAAGCTCTCTTGTATGTTTTTCAAAATTTGCTGCACTTGTAATCATTACAAGCGCGTCTGCTTCATGAATAGAGGCCGATGCTTCCCTAAAATCCCCAGATATACTAATACCTATTTCCTCTCTCATTTTCTATTCCTCCTGAAAAAATATCAGAAACTTTCAAAAATAATAATCATAAAAATATAAAAAAATCTCCCTATTAGTTATTTTACCATATATTTTAAATTTTTCATAGTAGAATTTTTACTTGCAGATTATATTTTATATGCTACAATAATTGCTTAAGGTTTTTTTGAATTTGGAGGAATAGCCTCTTCCCTTTTATGCACTTACCTTGGTTTACATACAATCTGGGTGTATCCTTCCGGTACTGATTTTTACCTTTGTAAAGCTATTAATTGCTGATTGCACCTATGAAAAGGAGCTCCTTGGCACTGTAGTTCCAAGAAGCCACTAAAAAAGTCCAAAAATCAATATGAGCAATTCAACATAAGTAGTTCCAAGAGGCCACTAAAAAGGTTCAAAAATCAAAATAAGTAATTCAAAACAAGTAAATTATTATAAAAAATAAAGGCTTCCATATGGCTTGCAGATCTTGCCATATGGAAGCCTTTTTACTATAGCTTATGCGCAAATTTTATCTTTTCATCCGAATCAAGTTTTTCAAAGAAGAGCTTACTTGGCTCTCCTACCGGAAGCTGCACCGTGAAAGTGATTACCGGACCATCTGTCTTATTAGCTCCTCTTGAAAGATTGAAATTTGTAAAATGTATTTTATTATCTCTCATGAATGCTAAAAAATCCGTTACACTCTGATTATCTTCAAATTCTATGTAATAATCATGATAAATCGATTTTCTATGAACCTCTCTATCTAATAAATCTAAGATATAAAGAGTAAACATTATGATCATAAGAGCAACTGTAGTTCCCTCAAAGAAACCTATTCCGATTGCAAGCCCCGCACAGGCACAGGCCCATAGACCCGCTGCAGTTGTAAGTCCCCTAACATGATTTCTTCCTGTAACAATGATTGTTCCTACACCTAAAAAGCCAACACCGCTTACTACCTGAGCGCCAATTCTTGCAAGATCTACCTTTGCATCTGGAAATTGATGCATTATGTACTCTCCCGTCATCATTGTAAGAGCAGCTCCTACACATACTAGTACGTGAGTTTTAACACCTGCTCCGCGGTTTTTCATTTCTCTGTTAAGACCAATTATGATACCAACAAACATTGCTCCAACGAGACGCGCAATTATTGATATATCGCTCCAGTTCTTCATCATATTACTGAACTTGTCCCAAAATTCAAGCATATCTGCTCCTTTCCCGTTTAAGCAGCCAGCTTAACCTATTATTTTACTCTAATTTACCGATCCATTCTCTTATTTCTCTCCAGGCCATACCCGCTTCCGGATATAACCCTATTCCCATCTGAAATTCATGAAACATCCCCGGATATATGTGAAGTCTGCAGGTAGCTCCGGCTTCTATAGCCTTCACATACACTCTCTGAGAATCACTTAGCAGCATTTCATACTCTCCCACCTGCATAAGCATTTTAGGAAAGCCCGTATAATCTGCAAAGCAAGGCGAAATATGCGGATCCTTTGGATCTGAGCCTGCATAATACCCTTCCTTATATACCAGCGTTTCTCTTGATCCACCAAATAAGGGATCTGTTTTATAATTATCATCATAAGAAGCGCCGCTCTTTGTAAGGTCAGTCCATGCAGACATTGTAATAATTCCATCAGGAAGTCTTAGATTATTTTCCTTAAGATATAATGTAAGGGCAAGTGAAAGTCCTCCTCCTGCAGAATCTCCTGCTACTATCAGCTTTAACCTTTTTCCGCTTTCCTTTTCTCTCTTATCTATTTTTTTCATTATCCACTTATATGCTTCAAATGCATCTTCAAGTGCTGCAGGATATGGATTTACGGGAGCTACGCGGTAATCAGGTGATATTACCACCATTCCTCCGCTTACTATGCTATAGCAGACCGCCATATCACGGTAGGTATTATTAAAAGTACCATAATAGCCGCCTCCATGAAGCTGAAGTATGTAGCCTGGTCCCTCATCTTCTGCTGCTGATTGAGCTGCCCCCGCTTCTTCGCCGAAGACTTCCACATCACCTAGCTTTTCAAGCACATCCATCGTAAAGTTTTTCATACGATGCTTTCTTAGCTTATAACCCTGCGGACATACCCATTTTTTCTCATGCTCTGTCTTGATCTTTCTCAGCTCTCCATTTTGATTAGCTGGCCCTATTTCAGGAAGGTGACTTGTAATTTTGACAACCTTATACGCTAGCTTTCCCCTAGCACTCACCTTTTCAATATCCGCTGACTCATCCTCAAGCATGGCATTTATTTTTTCTACAATGGTAGAATTTCTTTTTGTCATACTCTAAA
>ODAI011958693.1_pt1 | contig 13448 bp, 4 predicted proteins | sample 1539321 | NCBI WGS metagenome assembly ODAI01 (sample SAMN02144231, study PRJEB22623) | gut metagenome | biome: sheep rumen | host: Ovis aries | place: New Zealand
CGGATGTGTTTACGCTCTGGGCAACCACGAAAGGGAGTCCACTAAAGCAGTAACGGTATCTCTCCAAATTTGATGAAACATATGATGTTTATGCGGAGTGGTCTCTGGATACAACCGAGTTTGAAAAAGAGGTCGAACGCGCAAACAATGTTATGGAAGCGCATTCTTCAGAGTCATATGATCTTCTGACAATTCAGAAGGGCCCGTGGACTTGCCTGTTCTACTCTTACAAGGGCTATGCTCCATATACATCGCGCGGTGACGGTCCTTTCGGCCCAATTCATTCGAGTTATGATTACACTGTTTTTGCCTATGACCCGATCAGGCTCCGGGTTCGGTACCTGAACGGATACAGTCTTGAAGACGGTGCCTATGAACCGTATTACTTGAAAATTGACTGGGAATAATAGCTTGTGTATTCCAATAGTGTCAAACAACCATGGGCAATAATTGCCCCATAAGAAATAATTGTCCCGGCCCTCTTGACAGGGGGCCGGGATGTGATATAATACTTCTACAATCTTGAATACCCACGAGGGAGTAGTACCGTCCTTCCGGACGGGGGCCTGCCGTCAACCCGCAGCTTCGCTGCCGGTGCGCCCAGAAACACGAGACTCATGCACGCAAGCGTGTGTGGGTTTTTCTTTTTCGGAAAGGAGAACACAATGAAACCTCTTGCACTGCTCCCGGTTCTGCTGACCCTGCTGATGACCCTGCTGCTGACTGCCTTATGCTTTGTGAAAAAGGCGAAGCGCACAGCCGCGGAGGGGGAGAAGCTCATGAGCCAGCCCTTCTTTGTTGCCATGGCAGGGATGCTCTCGGCGATCTTCTGCATTCCGACGGCCCTCCTGCTCTGGCAGGGAAAATGGCTTGGCCTTGTCTTCCTGGCCTTTGCCGCCCTGGGCTGGGTCCTGGAGCTGGCCTACTGCAACTGCTGGGTCCGATATGACGCCAAGGGCTTCACGCACAGCAACCTCCTCGGTCTGGTGAAGCGCTTTTCCTATGAAGACGTCGCGCCTGTCTGCAAGCCAAAGTTCAAGCAGGCCCTGGCCGGCAACGATCTCTGGATCAAGGCGGGCAGCCGCCGCATCCTCATCGACGCCGCGAGCCGAAACCGCGTGGACTTCCTTCTGGCCCTGTCCCAGGGTCTGCAAAAGGCCCAGTGGACGAATGACATCCCTCGGGGCTGGGACCCCTACAACCACAACGTTCCCCAGCCCGACGGCTGGTTCCTCTTTGTCGTCACACAGCTTCTGACCATCTTCATGGTGGGGCTGATCTGCTGGATGGTATATGATTATTTTACGCCTGCTGAGACTGCGGAGACTGCCGATCACCTGGTTCTCTCCTTCTCGGACTATCATGAGCACAAGGGAGACTGGGATTTGACTGCCTCTGACGGCGAGACCTACTCCCTGGACATGAACACGAAGCGGATAGGCGCAGATCCGAAGCTTCTGTGTGACGGAACAACGCTCTACGACGTCTATCTCTATCACGGACTGCGCTCCATTGCTGCACTCCGCTGCCGGACCGGTGAGGACGTTTTGACCTTTGCTCAGTCCAAGGCACTGAGCAACCGGGAGACCAGAATCTATGGCCCATTTCTGTTGCTGTTCGCGGCCGGCATGGTTTGGGTCGATATCGGCATGATCCGCACCGCTCGGCACCCGGAGCGTTACTCCCGCCGTTACCGCCGGTTCTTCTGGCAGGACCATTATCTGCTCTCCGATCTCGAGCTTCCCTCCGCCCGCTTCCACCGGAAAAGAAAGAAATAATATGAAATAATCCCGCAAGAAAAAAGCTGCATTGATCAGGGAACGGTTCTCTGATTGAGTAATGAAACACTTGGGGACGGTCTTTTTGTGTTGAAAAAACAAGAGAGAGGCGCACAACAGGACCGTCCCCGTGTGTCGTATCTTTCCGCTGCGAAGAGTCAGGGAACTTGAAAAACCTGTGAAATGAAGGAAGTCGCTTGCTTTTCATACCATCATGTGATAGTATGATGATAGCATGAATGACAGGAGATGATTGGATGGGAGGCTATCAACCGCCGTTTACGATTACGCCGGAGATCCTTTCGCTGGCGGTGGAAATCGGGGAGCTGACCGGCAGAATCAGCGGCACCGCAGGGCTTTCCGCCAGCCCGGTGCTGCGGCGGACGAATCGCATACGCTCCGTGTATTCCTCTCTGGCCATTGAGCAAAACACGCTGACGCTGGACCAGGTGACCGCCGTGCTCAACGGCAAGCGGGTCATTGCCCCGCCGAAGGACATTGCAGAGGTCCAAAACGCCTTCGAGATCTATGAGCGGCTGGACGAGCTGGACCCCTTCGATGTGGAGGACCTGCTCAAGGCACACGGTGTCATGGTGCGCGGTCTGACGGGGGAGGCGGGGCAGTTTCGCAGCGGAAATGTAGGCGTCGTGGACGCGGAGGGCCGCGTTCTGCACTTTGGGACGCTTTCGGAGTATGTGCCCGGCCTTGTCTGTCAGCTCCTGGATTGGACCAAGGACAGCCCCACGCCCATGCTGATCAAGAGCTGCGTGTTTCACTATGAGTTTGAGCTGATTCACCCCTTTGCCGACGGCAACGGACGGATCGGCAGACTTTGGCACACCCTTTTATTGTCCCGCTGGCAGCCTCTCTTTGCCTGGCTGCCGGTGGAGTCCATCATCCACGACCGGCAGGCGGATTATTACGCCGCAATCAACGCTTCCAATCATGCGGCAAGCTCGACCGCGTTTATCACCTTTATGCTGGAAGCAATCAAGGCCGCCCTCCTGGAGGCGATTGAGACCGGCAAACAAACCGTCTCGACCCCGGAGATTGTCACGATTCATGTCCCGCCGGAAAAGCGCTGGGAAGCAGTCGAAGCCTGGCTGCGAACGCATGGGCAGATCCGAAACTCGGATATTCAACAACTGCTTTCTGTGTCCAGCGCAACCGCCAGTCGTCTGCTCCGGGAGTGGACCGCTGCCGGGAAGCTCTGCAAAAAACGGGTCGGCAGCTACTGGTGCTATGAATTGACCGAATGAATCGCCTGTAAATGGCGTAAATGAGGATCTGAATTATGGCAAAAAGCGAAAGAAGCCTCAGCGGCCGCAAACGCTGCCGCTGTCTTGGGTGGATCCTGTGATCTGGACGCACAAGAAGTTGCCCTGCTGCAAGAATTGTTCCAGCCGTAAATACGTAAAGGCCTGCGACACAGGATCGCAGACCTATTCAAGGCATTCAATGTGACAGGTCGGCAAGCCGGTACGGAAATGCAGCAGAATACGAAAGCAACGAGTCAATCTTCGGGTTGGCTCGTTACTTTTTTATGAACTTGCAGGGAACACTTGACTTTTGCTGAAGCACATGGACGAGATCGTAGAGATCAACACCTCGAAGTACAATGAGACCGTCGATACAGGCGCGCTGCAGGGGCAGCCCTGGACGAGAGAGCAGGAAGCCCAGCTCCGCGACCTGTTCGTGCAAGGGATCCCTCTCCCCGAGATCGCCCGCACCATGCAGCGCAGCACCAGCGGCATTCAAGCTCGTTTGCAGCGCTTAGGCTTGATTCAATCTAAAAAGCGGAATTTGTGAGGAACACAATCATGTGAGCAGATCGACGCAGAAAAACCCCGCCTTTTGTCGGAATACAGTGAAAGGCGCGTCCGAATCCTGAAGCAATTCGACTCGGAATGGGCCTGGGTGCGTTTCTCAGATTTGCAGAAACGTATCGAATCGTGTCGGAGCGTGTCGAGAGCGCCGATAGATCGAATAAACATGACCGGGAGAGCTGCAGCGGTAATGCCGCTGCAGCTCTCCCGGGATCTTACGTTATTTTGGGAAATGCGGATGGAATCAATTATGGCTGTTCCGGTCCGGATGCCTCCTCGGAACCGAACTTATTTCGCAAACGCCCGGTACAGGACGGTCACGGCCTCTGCGCGGGTGCAGGATCTGTCCGGGCTGAAGGTGGTTGCAGAGGTCCCCGTCGTGATTCCCTTCTCATAGGCCCAGAGGACAGCTTTCATATAGTAGGCAGTGGGCTTCAGATCCTCAAACGGGGCTTCGGCGATGGCCGGCTCAACGCATCCCTCCATGCGCCAGAGGAAGGTCACGACCTGCGCTCTGTTGCAGGATTTATCAGGGCTGAAGGTCGTCTTGGTGGTTCCGGCAGTGATGCCGTTTTCGTAAGCCCAAAGGACCGCTTTGTAATAGTAGCTGTCCATCCTGACGTCCGCAAAGGGATTCTCTGTCAGCTCCGGTTCCGGTGAGCCCATGGTGCGCCAGAGGAAGGTGACGAACTGGGCCCTTGTGCAGGCGGCCGTGGGGCTGAAGGTGGTTTTGGTGGTGCCGCGGGTGATCCCGTTTACCACTGCCCAGTCGATGGGAATGTGGGCCCAGTTGTCTGCCGCGGGCCGGTCGGTGAAGTGCAGGCTCGGGCACGTGCTGCCGCCGTCACAGCCCACCGCCGGGATCACGACGGTACGCATCTGGGTGGTGAAGACGCTGCTTTCAAACTCCGCAACGTAGCAGCCCTCGCCCTCCTCCTTGTAGGTGGAGGGCTTTGTCAGAATATAGGTCGTCTGAACGGTCTGCTCCAGCACGTGCGCCGGATCATGGGTGCAGATCGCCCTCGCGGTCACCTGGTTCAGATCCTCCGACCACAGGTATTCCGCTTCACCCCAGCTATGCCCAAGCGCGGGCTCGCCGGATTCGGTGTAGCTGTCGCCGCAGACGGAACAGGTCCAGACCGTATAACCGTCTTCCGTGCAGGTCGGTGCGAAGGCCTGTGCCTGGTAGCTGTGACCTGTGGCGGGGATCTCCACGGTCTGTCTGGAGATTTCTTCTCCGCATACCGCGCAGTAGACCACCTCGTCATAGCTGCCCGCAGAGGTACAGGTGGGCGGCACTTTGTTTTCGATCTGAGTTTCGCCGGCCGTGTGCCCGGTGGGCGGAACCGGCTCGGTGCAGCTGTAGCCGCAGACCGTGCAGGTTAACGTGCGGATACCCGCCTCGGTACAGGTGGGCGCCTGGGTGATCTCACTGGAAAATGCGTGCGCATCGGCGGAGAACTGCGCCAAGAGCGTCAATTCTCCGGTCACCTCCGGCAGCTCGCAGTTCAGGGCGTAGACCGTATTGCCGTCAGACCAGCCGGTGAAGCTGTAATGGTTTTCGTCGTCCGGACTGCGAAGCGGTGTGTCGCCGTCGTAGTGGGCCTGTGTGCCGTAGGGCACGTTTTCATCGGTTTCCAACAGCTCGGTGCCGTTGTACCAGTACACGGTGAAGGTCTGGAGCTCCCACTGGGCATACAGGGTAGTATCCTTGCCGCAGTCCGTGATTTCCGCCAGGTCGGCGTAGATTTCTCCCGTGCCGTCCGGCTCTGTGCTCCAGTGCAGGAAGTTATAATGCTCCCGGGTAAACTCGTTGGCGGGAAGGGCTGCGGTGCCCTCCCAGGGGAGGACCAGATCATCCATCTCGCCCTGGCCCTCGCCCGGGTCAAAGTGGACCCGTCTCGGGCGCACGAGGTCCGCCATCGCGGCGCCGGCAGCCTCCGGCTGGGTAAAGAGGAAGGTAAGCTCCCTGCGCGCTTCGATGCCGAAGTGTCCGGCCTCATCCGTTCCGTCGGCTTTCACGGCGATTTCCCTGCCGTCCGCGTCCAGAATCGGGTTGCCGTCCGCGTCCAGAAGCCGCAGATACATCACGTCGATTTCGTTCACCAGGCTGTTGTTCTGGATTGCAGCGGTGACAGTGACGGAACCGTCCTCGTTGGTCTGCTTTGCCATCGCAAGCAGGGAGACGTCTTCCTCCCGCAGATCGAGCAGAGACGGGCACGTTGTCCAGCAGACGTCGTTATCCGGATAGGCGTCCGCAAGCCTGATCGCTTCGGTCTCCCCGGAGGCGTCGTCTGTCTCAATCCAGATTCTCGCGCTGACCAGGATTCCTTCCTCGGGCACCTCGCCGCCGCGATTTTCCGCATAATACTCCGCCACGTAGGAGGCCATGTCCATGGTAAAGTGGGCCGCGTAGCCGCCCTCGTTGAGCGCGGCGATCTCCGCAGCGCTCAGCTGAATCTCCTGTCCCTCGATCGGGCAGGTGCCGTCGGTATTCGAGAAGAGGCCAACCTTCACCACAGCGTCCTCGTCAACCGGAACGCTGCTGAAATTATAGCCGTTCACCTGGATTTCCCGCAGGCCGTCGTGCGCGTCGTTGATGATCACGTCGGAAATGCCAACGTCCGGCTTGGCGAAGTCCAGGCTGAGGAGATCGGACTCGATCTGCGTGCCGTCGGCGAGGGTTGCCCGTACGTAGAGATCCGTCACGTCCGCAATCGGATCCGGAACGGTTACCTGTGCGTTGATCCGCACGTTTTCGCCGGGCTCCAGCGGGACGTCCGTGTTCTCCCAGGTGCCGGACGCTTCGCCGGTCCGGGTGAGCAGCTCCAGCCGGGTGATGGGCTTCGTGCCGGCATTGGTCACGGAAAGCTGTACAGGGATCGCGCTGCCGGCAAAGACCTCGTCGCGGTTAAAGGAGATCTCCTCAATCATCAAGCTGTCCTGGTACGCTGCCGATGCGGTATAGATGACGGATTTCTCCTTCGGGAAGGCCAGGGGTATGGTTTCGCTGATTTCGTTGCCGTCCTCGTCCACACCGGTGACCGTGACGGTCACGGGCTCGCCGTTTTCGTCCAGAATGAATTCCATCTCATCCTGATATTCCGTTGTCAGGGCGACTGCCCGCAGGCCGGACTCCGTCACGACGGCGCGGAAGCAATCAATCGTGGTGTTGCCGGGCAGTCTTGCAGCCTCGCCGTCCGTGACGGGCAGAGTCAGGCCGTAGCTGCCGTCTGTGTACTTCACCAGCTTCACCGCCATCAGTCGGTCGGTCTGAGCGGCGCCCTCCTCCTCCGGGACAGCAGTCTCGGACCAGACAACTGACAGATCCTCCAGCGTCCGGGCGCCGGCGGCAAAGTCAAAGTCGGAGGACATCAGCAGACCCAGCTGCTTGGTCATGGCGCCGAGATTTCTCGGCAGATCGGCACGAACCGTGCCGTCCTTTGCCACGGCGGCAAGATAGATATCGGGGGCTTCGTCCACCGTGGCGCCGCTTTCCGGGTCTTCGGCTGAGACGCTGTCTTCCGCGTTGGGCACACGGAGCCAGCCCACCACAAAGTGGGGCTCGCCGTCGATCGCAACAGCCGTCAGCTTCGGGTTTTCATCCTGAACCGCGTCTGTGGTCAGGTAAATGCTGTGCAGGGCAGGGAGGTTTTCGTCGGCGTCCGGGGCAGCAGACGCAGAGGGGTCGATGATTGTCAGAATGATTTCACGGCCGGAGGCATCGATGTCGGAGCCAATGCCTGCATTCGGCGCGGTTTCCGCATCGGCGCCGATCGGACGGTCATTCGTATCGACGCAGTAGCTGACGCCGACGGTGCCGTCGGGCAGAATCGCCGCGTCCATGCCGCTGACGAGGCCGGAGGTGCCGTTATACAGCGTGCGCTCCTCGCTCCAGCCGGCGTCCGTGGTGTAGATCCGGTAGTGGATTTCGTCCTGCCCGTCAAAGCGGGTGGGGTTTTCCGCGTTGGAGGCAAACACGCTGCGCCATGCTACCACAGCGGTGCGCTTTCCGTCCGCGCCCACGGTAATCGCCGCAGACGGGGCAAGATCGGGGCTGCCGTTCTCGGTCAGCCGGGTCGTGGTCCAGCTGCTTCCGTCGTAGATCGAGGCGAAGATCTCGGCCTCGTTCATTGCCGAGGCAATGGTTTCGGTCTCGGCAGTTTCTCCCGGCAGCAGCGCGGGATCCTCAGCACAGCGCACCCAGGCTGCAAGGGCGCCGGCGCCGTCTCCTGCCAGCGCAGGCTGGCTGTCGCCGTAGCCGTTGTTGCCGGTATAGCCGTCTTCCGCCGTGATGTCCGGGCCGGTCAGACTGACGCCCTCCGGGAAGGCGCCGTCCGGCGCTTTGGAGAAGTACAGACGGGTCATATTCACCTGCTCAGCGTCGTTCTGGTCGCTCAGATAGAGCAGGATCGTGCCGTCGTCGGAGAGCAGAGGAGAGGCAGCGGGATAGGCGTTGTCCTGCAGCTTGCTCCAGGTGAAGGCGTCGCCGCCCGCGCCGCGAAGGGCAGTGCCGGCAGGCGTCCAGCTGCGCTCGAAGTCATGGAGATAATTCCGGTTTTCAATGGAAAGCGCGGCATCGGAGGAGTAGGTGACCAATCCGGTTTCCGGGTCAAAGGAGGCCGTGCCGGAGCTGGCGCTCACCGTCGGGAAATAATCGCCGGCGGTACTCCTGCCCTCCTTGACCTGCTCCCAGAGTTCGCTGACCGCATCATAATTCGTGCCGAAATCCGTTTTGAACACGTTGAATTCCCAGAAGATATAGGAATAGTTCACTGCAAAGAACAGGAACTGCGCCCTGGCCCGGACGCCCACCTCGCCGTTGAGACCAAGCTGATTGCCCCAGTCGAAGTCCGTGCCATCCGGCGCCTGGGTCCACAGACACTTCAGGTTGTAGAACAGCATCAGGTTTGAGAACAGGCCGACCTTCAAGGCCAAAAGGTCATAGTCGAAGCCGATGCCGCCGAAGAAGCGGAAGTAGCCGTTGATCAGGGCGCTGGCCATATGGTAGTTGGTATCCTCCACGTGATCGAGCGCCACGTCGTAGCTGACCCTGCCGTTTACGCCAAGCGCCAGCTCCACGGTGCAGGGGATGGGACCGAGCCAGAAGTTCTTTCGCCACATACGCTCGATATAGCCGCCGATGTGGATGCCGCCCTGTACCAGCTCGACGACCCACCCGCCGTCTTCATAATACATTTCGACGATCACATAGCCGCCAAAGTCGATATCCTTTTTGGTCTCACCCTTCATGACATCGTTCTTCTTTTGCTTCCAGAAGTCGCTGAGCTTATCGGTTGCGTTGCCATAGTCCTTTGCCCACTGGTTCCGGGTATCCTCTTTGCCGACGATGTATTTGACATAGTCGAAGAACTCGCTGTGGGACACAAAGCCGGGATGCAGCTGGATGTCATAGTTGCCCTTTTGGATGGAGACCACGCCGCGGAATGCGGTGGGATCGGGAGACGGGGCCAGGTAAATGCTGCAAATGGGAATATACTTCAGGATCACGCCTACGATATCCACAATGGTGAAGGCACCGCCGAGGAACTGGGTGAGGGGGTCACCGCCCTCTCCGGGCAGAGCTGTCTGATTCAGGCGCGCCAGGATCGTATCAATCTCGCCCTCATGATCGCCAATGGAGATCTGTTTCATGTTGATGAGCTTGAAGGGAAGCAGCCTGGAGCTGCTCTCCAGATTGCCGTATTGCGGCGAGAAGCTCACCTTGACGCCGGTGCGTTCGCCGGACACAAGCCCAAGGGTATCCTCCAGCAGGGTGTAGGACACGTTGACGGTCAGCAGGGTGACCGTGTCCTCCATGAAGGGCATTTCGATTTCAGTCCGGTTCATCGGGATCGTTTTTCCGCCGGTGGAGGTAAAGACCACCTCATGATTGCCGGAGCTGTCGCGGCTGTCGCCCCACCACAGGACGGTGGTGGACAGCGCCACGTCCGAATAGAGAAAGCTGGGACCGATATTGCCGCTGTAATCCAGCAGATCAAGCGTCATCTTCTCTCCGGAGTCGTTCTCCGTTACCGTCACGGACTGCTCCAGGATCAGCGGATGCTTGCCGCTGCCCACGTCCAGGCGGCGCATGTTGACGATCTTTTCGCCGAACATCACCTTGTCCGTTTCGCTGAGGCTTGCATCCGTTTCCAGCAGCAGCGGTTCGTAGCTGAAGGTGTCCAGCGTGCCGTCGCCCTCCTCCAGCTCAAAGAGAATCTTGATCTCGTCGCCTGCCCGCATGCCGCCGACGGCTTCTGACGGGAGCATCAGCTGCGCGGTGTTGATGAACAGCGACAGCTTGCCGCTGCTGTCCGTAACGGCCGCGAAGCCGTCCTTGCCGGAATAGGTGGCGCCTGTTCCGTCCATGCTCACCCGGAAGCGGGCATTTTCCAGATAGACGCCGTTTTTGTACACGCCCGCGTGAATCCAGAGCGGCTTGTCGGCATAGGCCGCGCCGTTCTCATCCTTGATGTAGAAATCGGCCTGGGAGATCTTGTTGAGCGTGAGGGTGTTGAGCGGGTACAGCTCCTGCTTGGTCCAGTCGCCCTCGCCGCTGAGCAGGGTCAGGGCGGAGAAGGTTCCGGCATAGATCTCGCCGTCCTCCGTTGTCATGACGCAATAGATATCCGAGGCAATTCCGCTTTCCTCATAGATTGCTGCAAAGCCGGAGCGGTCGGAACGGACCGTTTTCTGCGCACCGTCGCCGTTGGTGTAGGTCAGCTCGACCTCGCGCTTGTTTGTCACACCGGCGTAGCACTGAAGCAGGAAGAGCTTCCCGGTCAGCTTCGTGACGTTGAGCTCCAGCTCGTCCTGGAGCTGGGACAGTGTGTAGTGCCTTGCCGTCACGGTTGTGCTGCCTTCGGCCTGGCCGGAGACGGCAAGCGCCACGTCCGGGCCATAGCTTTCGGCGGGATAGTTGCGGAAATTGACCCACGCGGTACCCTGCCGAATGCTGAGCCTGGCCACGTCGTCCCCGGAAACGGTGCTCTGGGTGCCGTCCTCATCCGTCTGCGTGCGGACGTTGTCCCAGACGACCCGGTCGGTGACGCTGCCCCAGTTCACGTTCGGGTTCATCCCAATCTGGGCGTCAAGGAAAATATCGCGGTGCTTCGTGGCCTCCAGCAGCTCGCTTTGGCTCATGCCGGCGTAGAGATCCGAATTGTCCAGGGTCCAGGCGTCAGCGGCTTCCCCGTTGACGTAGATTTCAAAGGCGCTTTCGCTGTACCAGAGGAAGACGACGGAGTCATAGCTCCAGGTGCTGTCCCCGGCATTTCTGGCGGACAGCTCCACGCTGACGTTCTCCTTGAGGGCTCCGTCGGAAACCCAGTCCATGGGCCGCAGCTCATAGCTGCCGGTGTAGACGTCGGGGGCGGTGTTCTCAAAGGTGTAATCCGCCGGATCGACGGTCTGTCCGGCGACCTTCAAAATGAATTCGCAGCCGTCAGAGCCGTCGTAGTTGTCCACGGCCCAGCGCATCGTGAAGGCCTCATCGCCGACGCAGACAGGCCGCATGGGAAGGTTGTGGATGGTAACAACGGCAGGCCGCTCCTTGACCGACACAAAGGCCCATGCAGTTCTGGAGGCCGTCTCGCCATCCGAGTTCCGGAAGGTGCCGGTCAGGGAAATGGCGTAGGAGTATTTGCCGATGGTGGAAGCCTGAATAAAGCGGGAGCCGGGAATCGTGCAGGCGGACAGAGGGGCTTCGATGCTTGCCGTGCGCGTGATCTCATTCCCCACCTGCTCCCATTCGGTCAGATCGCCCGGCGCGGCATAGTAGCCGTCGAGCAGCAGCGGCGTGTAGTCGTTGTCCTGCTTGTGGTAGACCCGGATGGTATATACGACCCCGTCAGACCCCAGCTCGTGGGCGTAGTCGGTCAGGTTCGAGCTCCAGTTCAGCACCACGCTGTCGCCCTTTTGGATGGTCTTGCACTGCAAGGACTTCGCGATGCGGAGGATCGGAGCGGAGGAGCCGGAAATCGAAACAGAGGAGCTGTATTTCACAACGGCCTGTCCCTCCACGCCGCCGTTGCGGGCGGTGAGCCGGACGCGGAAGGTGCCGTTGCCGGAGGGATACACCTCGCAGGAGGCGTTATTGTCCCGCACCCGGATCGTGGCCACACGCCCCTGCGTGTCCTTCGCCCAGGTCCCGTCCTCGGTTTGATACTCTACAGCCCAGATAAAGTTATCCTGGTCAGACAGATCGCCCCAGGTGTAGCTGTCTGTGCCGGTGATGCGGGCGCTGACAACCATCTGCTCGGCGTAGTCCAGGGAAATCGGCTGCTCCGTGGCCGCGGGGAAGCCGGATTCCTCCAGCTCCAGCGCGCTCTCGGGCAGACAGACTGCCCCGCTCTGCATAAACAGGCCGATAAAGCCGTAAACCAGCTGCGCGGTCTCCGGGCTCTTGCCGTAATAGAACTCCACGGTGCCGGAGAAGTCCTCCTCCGTCAGATTGGGGGAGACGGACAGCGTTCCGGTCAGAATGCTGCTGCCCTCGGCAAGGACGAAGCGCCCGGAGAAGGTCTGGCCGCCGTCGATGGAAGCATAGAGGTGGCGCTCGGTATCGCCGGAAGCGGTTTCGCAGGCGATCACATGCGCAAGATAGGCGCTCTGTAGCGACACCTCGATTTGAATCTCCGTCTCATCCGGTGCCATGGGAAGGATCGGCGCCTCCGGAGAGGTGCTCTGGCCGGCCTCGCCGATCAGACGGATGCCCTCCAGGAAGACCTGGTCGTCAAGGGCAGTCAGGTCGATGAAGATGCCGGAATTGCTCACCGCGGAAGCAATCACGGTCGCCGCGTCGTCGGTCGCCGGATCGAAGTCCGAATCCAGATACACACCGAAGGTGTTGGTCAGACCGCTGAGGGTGGACGCGGACGGATCCAGGGTGAGACTGCCTGCGGCATCCTCCGCCGTTGCGGTGTAGGCAACGGTGAAGTCCGACTGGCTGGCGTGCAATACCGCGGATTCATCCTCCGCGGTGCAGGCGGAGAAGTCCAGCACCGGGCAGTCCTGTCCGTTGATGCGCAGGCAGAAGCCCCGCGGAAGCTGCACCGGCTCGGAGAAGTGCAGGGTCATGGGAATCACCTCGCCCGGGGCAAAGCTCGCCCCGTCAGGCACCCGGACGGTCAGCGTCGGTGCGCTCTCGGTCTCATCCAGGATCTGTGTGTCCACCGCGAAGCGGACAGCTTCGGGATCAATCAATTCATGGTATATGAGAACCTGGTCGATCCAGTAACTGAATTCGCCGTGGACACGGAACGAGGAACTGCACGAGTCGCTTTGCGGATGAAGCATCAAACCCGCGAGAAAGCTTTTCAGGTCGTCGATGTACTGATCAAAGAAGTTGTCTGTATCGTACATAACCTTGCCATCAGCCTCGGTCTGCACCTCGGTTCTCCATTCAACCGTATTTGTAAGCGCTTCATCTCCTGTGCCGTCATTCCAGTTCACGGAAAATTCCATGCTCAGATCTGTCATTTTAGAACCGAAATCACCTCCAATGAAGTATTCGGTGGTATCCGCTACCGTCCAGGTTCGGTCGGTTTCCTCCATCATGGTTCCGGTCGCAAACAGTCTGCTCATATTCTCAAAATTGGCGAGGACCGCCTCGTCTTCGGCGTCTACAGGAAATGTATGATCCCACACGGCTTCATATCGATAGGCTGAACCGTCAGCATAATAGTTACAAAGACCGAGACTTTCGAAGCTTGCGCAGCCGTCCTTCGCGGGGGTATAGATGGTAAACCGCTCGTCCCGGCACAGCACCTGTTTGCCGACGCAGTCGGCGTCGGTCAGGGCAACGGCCACGCCGGCGGCCGTCTTGCCCGTCGCGGTGGCC